>Ga0209509_1001464_pt1 | contig 17681 bp, 18 predicted proteins | sample BioC13SIPDNA_FD_185743 | JGI IMG/M metagenome (GOLD analysis project Ga0209509, IMG submission 185743) | Anaerobic biogas reactor microbial communites from Washington, USA - Biogas_R1_A C13 SIP DNA (SPAdes) (version 2) | ecosystem: Engineered > Bioreactor > Anaerobic > Unclassified | place...
CTGGAACATCATGGAGACGTTAGACGACCGGGATGATCCCGTATCTTCAAAAGCCTACGGACACGGGGTACTGACCAATTTATACAACTATGTTCTGCCGCTGATCAGGTATAGAATGGATGATGTACTGAGCATCGACAGGAATCCGGTAAACAAGAAACTTCCGTTTGAAGTGATCGAAGGGATTGAGGGACGCACCGAGGATTTTTTGCAATTCAATACAGACGGCACAAAGATTGCCATTCACCCCTTAGTATTTGTCGAGTTCTATGTAGAAGGCCTACGGCAAATCCAGGTGATCAAGCAACGGGAAGATTATTTTATCGCCCGCATATCCCTGAATGGAAATCATGACGGTACGATTGAAGCAGTGAGACACCGACTGCAGGAGATCCTCAATCATCAGCAGGCCGCCGGCAAGGTAAGCTTTGATATTGAAGTAGTCGATCAAATACCCAACGATCCCCTCACCGGCAAATACAAACTGGTGGTTAATGAGGTGAGAAAATAAGATTGAGATTGGAAGAAAATCTTTAAAAAAGATCTCTAAACAAAAAGTAGCTGAAGTTTAATTAAGCTATCTTTCTTTGTTTACCAGTTGTTATTCCGACACATAAAAAAGAAATCATAAAATATTCAATAGTTTTTTTCTAAAGAATCCCGTAAAATAGGCACTCATAAATCAAAAATGTTTCACGTGAAACATTTTTCCTCTTCTTATAAATATTGGTTGCTATTCAATAAGCAAACCTTTGATCATCATCAAACCAGCTCAATAATTTTGCATAAATTTCCCATATTATATAAAATTAAAGATATAAACATAAATTAAGAAGTAAGTTCTATGCTTTGAGATATCCAAAAATGTTTCATGTAAAAAATTTATTCTTTTTATTGGGGGTTTGATGAATGCCAGGTTTTCTTGAGGCCATAAAAAAACCGTTCGTAATCAAACGGTTAAAGAAGGAATATAAAATGCTGTATGGTTCCACCGACACTGACGCCGAGCAGTCCCTGCAGCGGCAATTGAATTACATTAAATCAAAACATCCGAATCAAACTGAAGAATGGTACCTGAAGAAAATCATTTACGATCTCGAAAAAGACCGGAGCCGGGGGCGGTAAGGCAGAGAATGTTTAGAAGTGTTAAATGATAAAAACAGCAATTTTCGAAAAATGTTTTGCAAAAAACGAATTACCTTTGATGAAATTCATAGAATAATAATAACTTATAGGTGATATTTGATGAAAATATGTATTGTTAGTATAACTTATGGGTAATATAATGATTGTGATGTCATTGTTGTGGACCACTTGGGAAAAATCCTCTACCCCGAAGAATTTCAAACCAAATACATAAAGACTCATTGGGATTTTGAAGGTGACTTACATAATATATTGGAAAAAAGCGGGCATAAAGATGATTTCCGCGGAAAATATAAACAGAGGCTTAAATTCTTGGATGAACGACAGGAAAAATGCATTTAAAAAGTGATTGGTTTGAAAAGCTTAAGCAGGCCGATGGTCTATATGCAATAAAGTTTAATAAATCTCAAAGTAATATCCGTATACTTTTTACTTTCATAGAAATAGAATGTAACAGGCTTAGATATGCTTTATTGCTTTGCGCTTTTGAAGAAAAAGACCATAAAAATATGAGTCAGTATAGTTATAGCAAGTATATTCCTCTGGCTCAGAAACGACTAAAGGAGGTTATTAATGATGATTGATATTAGGAATCTGCCGGATGCATGGGAAATGATTGACCAGCTAGACAAAGATGAAACTAATAAAAAAGATGACTTGTATGAAATCTATTATAAAATTTCAACTAACCTGTTTGATTACCGACAAAAATACAACCTATCACAAAAAAATCTTGCTGAAAAACTGGGCGTTACTCAGCCTATGGTAGCCAAACTTGAAAGCGGCGACTACAACTATACGGTAGAACAGCTTTGGAAGATTGCTACTAAACTGGGTTTCGAATTCAGTATTGAATTCAAGGAGCTTGAGCAGGAAGACTCAGTTATATCAAGAGCAGAGTGTAAAGACAATATTGCTGAATATATTGAATATCTGGCGGTGGGAGCATGAATAACAACAATGAAGCATTGGCCGATTTTCAAATTCTGGGCAGCAGAGTAAACAAATTGCTTTTGGATACCAGAATTATTAATATAAAAGGCCGGGCAGACATTTCATTTGATTTTGATTACAAAATTGCCGGGGTCGAAGAGGACGGGAATCAATTACGGGGCATCCTTAAATTTTTTGTTAAGGTAAAAGCAAAAGTCAAAAATAAAATCCTTTTTAACATCGAACTGGAAATGCATGGTCTATTTGCTGGTAATCCCGAGAGATTATCACGTGAAAAATTCATGGAAATGATTGAAATAAACGGGCTCATCACTTTGCTGCATATCTCCCGTTCCTATTTAATAAGTGTTACAGCTCAATCCGGCATTCACCCGCCTGTTCATATCCCTATGATCAATGTAATGAAACTACGGGATATTAAGGCCAAATCAAATGAAGACTGAGAATCGACCAAAGAACCAAAGTGATGCGAATAATAAATCTTAATCAGTTTTTACCCCTATCTCCGATTACCGGCAAGTACAAATTTGTTATCAATGATAAACGATCCCACTGACCGAATAAAGTTACAATAAGTTAGCTCGCCCGTTGGACTTAAAACTCAACGACGGCCAGAACCGGGAGGTGATCAGAAGCCTGAGTTGGAGTTATTTTATAATCAACCGCCCTGCAGGCCGCGTTAAGTAAAATGTAATCTATTCTATCATTAGGTACATCAGCGGGAAAGGTATATATGCAGGAACCGGAATTCACATCAAAACTATCCCGGAAATAATTGCTCAGGCATTGAACCGCAGGACATGACGGGCTCTCATTTAAATCTCCGCACAAAACACCCGGTTCATCAGATGCATTAACAAGCGGAACGATGAAGCTTTCTGCCTGATTGAACCGCAGCTTGTGATTGAGCTCCAAATGGGTGTTAAAAACCCGTAGGCTGCTTGCGTCGATCATCAAATGAACTTCTTGCATGGCCCGTTTGGAATTGAAGGCCGGAAGTTGATAATTCTTTTCTAGAACAATGGGATGCCTGGACAGAATCGCATTGCCAAAGGCTCCCCATCTATAATTTATGGCGGCACCAAAGCTGTACTGCATGTGAAGCTTACGTGCCAGATACCATGCTTGATTCGCAAAATAAGTCCGACGCATTCTGTGATCTACTTCCTGCAGACAAATAATATCGGCATCCAGCTCTTTAAGAGCGGCTGCAGTGCGGTGTAAATTCAATTTCCCGTCCTGCCCATGTCCGCTTTTTATGTTATAGGTTATGATCCGAGCTGTTGACATAAGCTTCCACCGTTATAAAGTTTTTCTTTCCAATTCCACCATGTTAATAATTCGGGATTATAAATATCATCGGACGCATAATAAACAGCACAACGGAACACATACAGCATGCCCCATGTTTTTAGAACCTCAATCATAGATAGCCATAATGTGTTTAATTTCTTCCAGCAGATCTTCCGGAACCTTGTCGGCCGGCAGAATCCCGCCTTTCAGCGCCCATGCAACAATTATATCCGCATCCGCATTATTATGTCGGTTGTACAGCTTCCTGGATGGGCCCTGGTGAAATTTATGAATCGCCTCCTCCACGTCCCAACAATCTACCTTGCCGGACTTCCAGGATTGAAATACGTCAAATAATTTGTCCAATTCCGCATCCAATTCAATTTTGTATACTTCGCCGGCCAGCTCTTTTAATTTTTTCCACTGGGCTTTGCTGTACCTTGCATTATTATTCATCACTTATCCTCAACTTTCACTTCATAGCCGGGTTGCATTCATAAAATCAATTTAATCCAACGGTAAACGTCTTAATCGTAAATACCGCCCGTATATCCGCAAACTCCTGATCTTGGGGAATTAACGATCGGCATAGACATTTCTTCTCCGCATTCATGTTTTTCCAGACAAGTATCACAAAGAAAGCCTTGTCCATCATAGATGCACTCGCAGCATATATTGGTGGCTGGATTTCCGCAATATGAACACTCAATAACCGGCGGATTATTTCTGGCCAGCAATCTTACCTTCTTTTTTCTTTTCTTGCCGCTAAACTCAGCTATGACCTTTAGTTGCAAACATGTAGTTGAGCCTAAATCATATTCATGCTTAAACTTATCACCTACTGTCAAAACGCTGCTTAATTTCGTACTCATGCTCCTGTCTCCAAATTCTTTGTCAGCATATGATGAATATATTCGTTTGCCAATTATGAATTGGCTCATATGACCGCAGCATTCTAGCCATATATCCCGCAAAAAACCATCCAGCACCTTCAAAGTCGTATTGGCAGGTATATCCACATAAATCCAGTATTGCGGGCTGTACTGCCCCTGTACAAAAATGCAATAATAGCTTTCAGTTTTGTTGATTTCATCTGTTTCATATTCCGCCTTTCGGGTAATACAAGTCTGCAGATGCGTGCTCATAGCAGTCTTGCCGAAAACTCCGCCGCAGCATAAACAATTGCCTTTAGTAGTTTTTGCCATTTTCTCGCCCCCTTATTAATGCTTTACATCTTCAAATAAGCCAGCAAATTATAGACCAGGAAGGCCGGCCATACCAGAGCTTTGCCAATGCCGATCAGGCCGGCCACCAAGGACGTGGCGTGCTGAAGATAGAACACGAGTGCTCCGATGAATCCCAATCCATAAAGCCCATCGGAAACTGAACCACCGTGTCGTTTGCTCTTTTCACTATACATTTTGTCGCCCTCCTCTTAATCTAGATCTTGTTTTGTCACCACGATTCATCGTAACATAGGCAAAGAAAGAGATGTAATGATCATGGTTGTTGTTCTCCTTTCGCAATGACTACGCCCAGATTACCGCAGCCATTGCCTTTAGGCAACCTACGTTCCGTAGAGTTCTTCTTCTTTGAAAAATATATCGATTTCACGAATGGCGCTTTCCGGTGAATCTGAACCGTGAATTATATTTTTATTAATGGACATGGCATAGTCGCCGCGAATGGTTCCCGGGGCTGCATCCACCGGATTGGTGGCACCCATCATGGCCCTGACAATCGGGACGATATTATCTCCTTCCAACACCATGGCCACCACTGGGCCGGATGTAATAAATCCAACCAATTCAGCAAAAAAAGATTTTTCTTTATGCTCGCCATAGTGTTGTTCTGCCAGATCCGTAGTAATCTGCATCAGTTTCAAAGCGACGATCTTTATACCCTTTTTTTCAAACCGGCTGATGATTTCCCCGGTCAGGCCCCTTTGTACGCCGTCCGGTTTTACCATTGCAAATGTGCGATTCATTGACAAACCTCCTGTATCTATTGTTCGGTTTGTTTGATATTATCACCTTTGCCATTATTTTTACACCCATTTTAATCCAAAACTTCTCCTTACGGGAGCAGCAATAGGTTAATAATTAATTTTTCGCCAAGCGCTCTCCCTTTCCTTCAAAAGCAAAACCATATATGATATAACATATAAAATGAGCACTCGAGAAATGAGGCAGAATAGATTGAATAACACTGTAAAACGCGTTCTGGTGGAAAAGAAACCGGGCTTTGATGTGGAGGCCCGGCATTTATACCACGATCTGAAGGAGAACCTGGGTATCACTCAACTGGAAAGGGTCCGGATCATCAACCGCTATGATATTTCCTGCATTTCCGACCAAGCCTATGAACAGGCCAAGACAACTATTTTTTCTGAACCCAATGTAGATTTTGTCTATGATGAAACCGTAGATATAGAGCCGGGCGTAGAATACTTCGCCATGGAGTATTTGCCCGGTCAGTATGACCAGCGGGCCGACTCGGCCGCCCAATGCATCCAGATCCTGACCCAGGACGAACCGCCGGTCATTCTTTCCGCCAAGCTGATTTTGTTATACGGCGATCTTACCGCCGACGATATCCGCAAAGTCAAGGACTACTGCATCAATGCCGTGGATTCGCGGGAAGCCTCCCTGGAGAAACCCGCTTCCCTGGAAATGGAAACCATCGTGCCCCTGGACGTACCCGTGCTGGAGGGCTTTATCGAAATGGATGAAGCCGCCCTGCCTGCTTATCAGGAAAAACTGGGGCTGGTTATGAGTCCTGAAGATTTCAGGTTCTGCCAGGTTTACTTCCGTGATCAGGCAAAGAGAAACCCCACCCTGACGGAAATGAAGGTCATTGATACCTATTGGTCGGATCACTGCCGGCATACGACTTTTCTGACCAGTATCGACAATATATCGATCGAAGAAGACAATGGATTGGGCCGTCCGGTGCGGGAAGCTTATGAAACCTATCTGCAGGATCGTAGTTTTGTATATGGCTCCGAGGAAAGAGATGTCTGCCTTATGGACATCGCCGTGTTGGGCATGAAAAAACTGAAGAAGGAAGGAAAACTTCCCGATCTGGATCTTTCGGAAGAGGTCAATGCCTGCAGCATTGTGGTGGAAGCCGAGATCGACGGCCGGAAAGAAGACTGGCTGGTGATGTTTAAGAACGAAACCCACAATCACCCTACCGAGATCGAACCGTTCGGCGGCGCTGCCACCTGTCTGGGGGGCGCCATCCGTGATCCGCTTTCAGGACGGGTGTATGTTTATCAGGCCATGCGGGTCACCGGCAGCGGCGATCCCCGGGTAAGCGTTGCCGATACCCTGCCAGGCAAATTGCCCCAGCGGAAAATTACCACCGGGGCAGCCGCCGGTTACAGTTCCTACGGCAATCAGATCGGATTGGCCACCGGGCAGGTAGCGGAAATCTACGATGAAGGCTTCATTGCCAAACGCATGGAAGTTGGCGCAGTCATTGGCGCCGGGCCCAAAAGCAACGTGGTGCGGGCAACGCCGGCCCCCGGAGATGTGGTCATCCTCTTGGGCGGCCGGACCGGAAGGGACGGCTGTGGTGGTGCCACCGGCTCTTCGGTGGAGCATACCGAAGAATCCATTTATACCAGCGGGGCTGAAGTCCAAAAGGGCAACGCCCCCACCGAAAGAAAGATCCAACGGCTGTTCCGCAATCCTGAGGCCAGCCGGCTGATCAAAAAATGCAATGACTTTGGGGCAGGCGGAATCTCCGTGGCCATTGGAGAATTGGCCGACGGGCTGTTCATTCAATTGGACGCTGTCCCCAAGAAATACGAAGGTCTGGATGGAACCGAACTGGCCATCTCAGAATCCCAGGAAAGGATGGCGGTGGTGGTAGCCAGGGAACATGCCGGGCAGTTTAAAGAACTGGCCGATGCGGAAAACCTGGAAGCCACTGAAGTAGCGGAGGTAACCGATGACAGACGGCTGAGGATGGTTTGGCGCGGCCAGACCATCGTCGACATTGCCCGTAACTTTCTGGACACCAATGGAGTCAAACAACACACCGAAGTCCGGGTTCTGGAACCAGATCCTGATAAAAACTATTTTAAAAACACGACGGCAGATATATTTGCTGACCTTAAAACGGCCTGGCTGAATAATTTGCAGGATCTGAATGTCTGCTCGCAGCGAGGTCTGGTGGAATGTTTTGACAGCACTATCGGTGCCGGTACAGTGCTGATGCCCTTCGGCGGCCATTATCAGGCTACCCCCGGCATCGGCATGGCTGCCAAACTGCCGGTGGAATCAGGCGATACCAGCACTTGTACGCTCATGACCTATGGCTATAACGCACAAATCGGCAAATGGAGTCCTTTTCATGGTGCTTTGTATGCGGTAGTGGAAGCCGTTTCCAAAATCGTGGCCATGGGCGGCGACTACCGAAGCATACGTCTGAGCCTGCAGGAATACTTCGAAAAGCTGGGAAATGACAGCAGCAAATGGGGCAAACCCTTTGCGGCTTTGCTAGGCGCCTACCATGCCCAGATGCAGCTGGGCATCCCCGCCATCGGCGGCAAGGACAGCATGTCCGGCACCTTCCTGGATCTGCATGTACCGCCTACCCTGGTGGCTTTTGCCGTAGATACGGCCGATGTAAGAAACCTGATCTCCCCGGAATTCAAGCGTACTGACAGCCAGGTTGTATATATCCCGGTCGTCAGAGATGACTGCGAACTGCCTGACTTTGATTTAATGCGCGCAAGCTACCAGCGTATCACCCAATTGATCCATGCTGGTAAAATAATCGCGGCCCATCCCGTGCGCGGAGGCGGCATCGCCGAGGCTCTTAGCAAAATGGCCTTTGGTAACCGTATCGGTTTCCTTATGGAAGAAAAAGCATTCACCCCGGAAGAATTAAAGACTTTGTTGTTTGCACCGGCATACGGCAGCCTGGTAGCAGAGATTCCAGCGGATGTTGATGTAAATGAGACTCTGGATAAGATTCCTTATCAGCTACTGGGCCGAACCCAGGAAGAGGAAATGATTGCCATCGCCAGCATGACCATCAGTCTGCAGGAAGCCCAGGTTGCCTGGGAAGCACCGCTGGAAAACGTATTTCCGACCCAAACGGATAAATTGGTTCGGCCAGCACCCCCAACCGTGTTCTATAACCAGCGCGGGAAGGCAAAATCATCTATAACAGCAGCCCAACCGCGGGTTTTGATTCCCACATTTCCGGGCACCAACTGCGAATATGATACGAAGAAGAGATTTGAATTGGCCGGAGCCCAAGCCGAGATTTTCATTATCAAAAATCTCACCCCGGCAGCGATTGAAGACTCCATCAGGGCCATGGCCGCAAAGATTAGAGAATCCCAGATCATCGCTATCCCGGGCGGCTTCAGCGCCGGTGACGAACCGGAAGGCTCCGGCAAATTCATTGCCGCCTTCTTCCGCAGCCCCCGTGTCCGTGACGAGGTTATGGATTTACTGAAAAATCGAGACGGTCTGATGCTGGGCATCTGCAACGGTTTCCAGGCCCTGATTAAGCTGGGTCTGGTTCCTTACGGTGAAATCCGGGATATTGATGCAACCCAGCCCACCCTGACCTATAATCGCATCGGCCGCCATATGGCACGTATGGCAAAGACTCGGATCTCATCGGTTTTATCACCCTGGTTGACCAATGTGCAGCTGGGAGACGTTCATCAAATCGCCATATCCCATGGGGAAGGGCGCTTTGTCGCCAGTGAGGCGGATATACAGCAGATGATTGCCAACGGCCAGATTGCCACCCAGTATGTGGATGACGAAGGCAAGCCCTCCGGTGACATCCGCTATAATCCCAACGGATCCGATTACGCCGTCGAGGCCATTACCAGTCCGGACGGAAGGATATTAGGGAAAATGGGCCATTCGGAAAGAATCGGCACCCATCTCTATCTCAATATCCCCCTGGAAAAAGACCAGCGTCTGTTCGAAGCCGGAGTAAACTACTTTAAATAATGGCTCAAACCACACATAAAGAGTAAAAACAACAGAGCGAGCAAAAAAGGCGAAGAGCAAGGCTTGTAAAAAGTCCGCGATTGAGGCGTACATATGGTACACCGATTGAACGGGCTTTTTACATAACGCAGCTATTCGCCTTTTTTGATGCTCTGAGCACTTGCCATCCCGGCAATTGCTTTGGTTTTTACAATAACTTAATAACTGGTGCCAGGTACCAAGCTATTAAGTTATTCTCTTACTCCCACTCAATCGTTCCGGGGGGCTTGCTGGTGATGTCGTAGGCCACCCGGTTGACACCCGGTACTTCGTTAACGATGCGGCGGGCAATGATATCCAGGATTTCATAGGGAATATGTGCCCATTCGGCGGTCATAGCGTCGTCACTGGTCACGGCGCGGAGAATGATGGGATAGGCATAGGTGCGCCCGTCGCCCATAACACCTACGCTTCTCATAGGCGGCAGAACCGCAAAATACTGCCAGATCTGCCGCTCCAGGCCGGCATTTTTAATTTCGTCCCTTAATATATGGTCGGCTTCCTGCAAAATTTTCACCTTTTCCGGGGTGACTTCCTCCAGCACCCTGACGCCCAGACCGGGCCCGGGGAAAGGCTGGCGCCAGACGATTTCGTCATCCAGACCCAGGTTGGTGCCGATGGCCCTGACTTCATCCTTAAACAACAGCCGCAGCGGTTCTACCAGTTCAAACTGCATGTCCTCCGGCAGCCCCCCCACGTTGTGATGGCTTTTGATGGTATGGGCGGTTTTGGTGCCGCTTTCCACCACATCCGGATAAATGGTTCCCTGCACCAGATAATCAATTTTGCCCAGTTTCCTGGCTTCTTCTTCAAACACGCGGATGAATTCCGTGCCAATGATCTTGCGTTTTTTCTCCGGATCCTTAACCCCGGCCAATTTGCTTAAAAATCTTTCCCCGGCATCAACAAACACCAGATTCATGTGCATGTGTCTGTCAAAAGTGTCAATGACCTGTTCGGATTCGCCTTTGCGCATCAGACCAGTGTCAACATAAACGCAGACCAGCTGATCGCCCACCGCTTTATGCACCAGGGCCGCGGCGACCGAGGAATCAACTCCGCCGCTCAGTCCGCAGAGAACTTTTTTGTCTCCTACCTGGCGCCGGATTTCCTCCACCTTTTCATTGATAAAATCGCTCAGATCCCAGTCACCTTTCAAACCGCAAATCTCAAACAGGAAGTTACGCAGGACTTTCGTACCTTCCAGGGTATGCTTTACTTCGGGATGGAATTGTACCCCGTAAATCTTCTTTTCCGCATGGCTGAAAGCCGCAATCGGACAGTTGCCGGTAGCAGCGTCGATTTGGAATCCCTCCGGTACACTTTCGATGGAGTCCCCATGGCTCATCCAAACCTGAGTCGGGCTGCTGATGCCTTTAAAAAGCAGACTATGGTGACTTACTTCCAGACGGGTACGCCCGTACTCTCTCAATTGACTTGATTTAACCATACCGCCCAACTGCCGGGCCAATAGCTGCATGCCATAACAGATCCCCAGTACCGGTACCCCCATGGAGAATATGCGGGGATCGCAAAGCGGTGCATCCTCTCCATGTACACTGGCCGGCCCGCCGGTCAGAATAATCCCCTTGGGTTTGCGGGCTTCCATTTCAGCAAAGCTGATATCATAAGGAACCATCTCACAAAAAACCGATAGTTCTCTTACCCGCCGGGCAATCAATTGATTATATTGTCCTCCGAAATCCAGCACCAGAACGAGTTCTTTTTCCATTTTCACACCTCTACTTCTCATAAACTGAAGGATTTAAAATACAAATAGCCGGATATTCCCGATAATACTCGGCGTAATCAAGTCCATACCCCACGATAAACTCATCGGCAATGGAATATCCTATATAATCAGGAACGGTGTCTGTCTTGCGACGGGACGGTTTGTCCAGCAGGCAGGCAATTCTTAAGGTTTTAGGGTTTCTCTTCCTTAAAATTTCACATATGTAGTTTAGGGTCAGCCCGGTATCAACAATGTCCTCAACAATCAAAACATTTTTGCCTTCGATGGAATAGTCCAGATCCTTCATAATCCGTACTTCACCCGAAGATATCGTTGATGATCCGTAGCTGGAAACATCCATAAAATCGATCCGCAAGGGAACGTCTATCTTTCTCACCAGATCGGCCATAAATATAAAAGCGCCCTTGAGAATCCCGATCACCAGCAGTTCTTCCTCGTAATAATCCCGGGTAATGATCTCTCCCATTTGCTGTATCCTGGCTTTAACTTCCTCTTCACTATACAATACTCTAACCTGATCGAGATTCAATTCCGATCCCTCCCTTTTATAAATAGGATTATAACAACAACACTGTCTCGGCGCAATGAATGCTGAAAATTAGATCGCCGGTTTACATACATTAAATCTTAGATAAATTTTTAATGCACGACAAAATATGGCATAATAAATAACTAACAAGAAATCCTTGCGGCATGAGTGCATATTGAGGAAGTGAAATATAATGGGACAAAGCTGGGTTATTATTAGCAGCATCCTGAAAATCCTGGCTGCATTAATTCTGGTTGGCTTAAACGCTTTTTTTGTAGCGGCTGAATTTGCTTTTGTAAAAGTACGTTCTACGCGGCTGGCCCAGCTAACTGCTGAAGGCAACAAGCGTGCCCGGCGCGCCCAGGAATGTGCCGAACATCTGGATGCCTATTTGTCTGTATCCCAGCTGGGCATTACCTTGGCCAGTCTGGGCCTGGGCTGGTTGGGGGAGCCGGCGGTGGCGAGCCTGATCAATCCGCTTTTACAGGGTTGGGGTATAAACAACCCGGCTCTGATTCACTCCGTCTCATTTATAGCAGCATTTTCGCTGATCACTTTTTTGCATGTGGTATTTGGCGAACTGGCTCCCAAAACTGTGGCCATTCAAAGGGCGGAATCATTGGCGCTGTTGTTGGCCGGACCGATGCATTTTTTCTATTTTATTTTTTATCCCGGCGTGGCTCTGCTCAACGGAGCGGCCAATAAAATAGTACTCTTATTCGGCCTGGAAGATGATCCGGAACATTCCCGGGGCCATTCGGAAGAAGAATTACGGATGCTGATCTCGGCCAGTTATAAAGAAGGACAGATCAAGAAAAGTGAACAACTGCTCCTGCAGAATGTTTTTAAATTTGAAAAGAAAAATGCAGAAGAAATAATGGTGCCAAGGCCACAGGTAGTTTTCCTGGACATTAACGATAGCTTGGAGGAAAATATCGCCATTGCCCGTACTGCCAAGCATACCCGTTTTCCGCTCTGTGACGGCAGTCCCGACCAGGTAATCGGCCTGGTTCACATCAAAGATTTTTTATATCGGGATGATACCCCCTTTGACCTGATTGACCTGAAACGCGACATTTTGTTTGTTCCCGAAGGGATGATGCTGGATAAGTTGCTGCAGGAGTTTCAGAAGACCCATCAGCACATGGCGGTGGTAGTTGATGAATATGGCGGCACGGCCGGGATCGTTACCATGGATAATATTCTGGAAGAACTGGTGGGAGAAATCCAGGATGAATTTGATCAGGAAGAGCCGGAGATCAGAGCCCTCCCGGACGGCAGCATTATCGTCAGCGGAAGTCTGGCCATTGATGACGCAGTTGAAGAATTAGGCCTGCCGCTGGGAGATGAAATTGATGAATACAATACTCTGGCCGGCTATATTTTAGGCAAACTGGGCCATTTTCCTCATACCGGAGAAATAATTTATCTGGGGAAATATAAAATAGAAATAGCCAGGATGGACGGTAAGCGAATTGATCAATTCCGGCTGACTGTCCACAACAAACCCCAAATCGAAGAGACTGACTGACACTCAACACCCTGCGACCAGGCGACCACAAGCATTGACTGAGCAACCATTTAATTTTATCCGGGAGCTGACACCATTGAAAATTGAAACCCTTAATCTGCATGGCCTGAATCAACAGGAAGCCAGAATAAAAATCGAGCAGAACCTCGACTGGATGATCAAGCACGGGGTTGATGTTCTGGTTATTAATCACGGCAAAGGACATCACAGCAGCAACAACTTTGCTGTATTAAAAACCGAAACCCGCAAGTTTTTAAGAGAAAACATCCTTTTAGCCAGTGCCGGCTATCTGGTTATCTATGGTGAATCAGATTTACCGATTGCCCTCAGTTATGATGAAGGCAATACCCTGGTTGTAGTGAAGGGTCTGGAGCATGAGTATATAGGTGGCAGAGCCCAGCAGGAAAAAAATATGAGAATCTTTTCCAAAGATGGCCGTCACGCCCGTAAAAACAACAAAAATATTCGCAAACAAAAGAAGAATCGTTAATCCGGCTTTATTATTTTTTATTTATCATAAATATTCCATTGAATACCATTTTTAATTTCAAATCAATCATTTACATGTTATTATTTAGTTAGAGTTAAATTTTGCACGGAAGGGGGTTTAGAGATGGCAGAATTAAATGATTACGAGATTCGCTATTCGGTAACTGTGGATTACAAAGGCGAAGTAAAAGACGGCAAACCCAACGGCAAAGGCAAAGCGATCTTCCGTGACGGCGGAATGTATGAAGGTGATTGGGTAAACGGCAAACCGGAAGGCTTTGGCAAGGAGTATTACAAAGACGGTACCTTGCGTTTCGAAGGTGAATACAAAAAAGGTACGCGGCATGGAAAGGGCACTGTTTATTTTAAAGACGGATCCCAAGGGTTCAGCGGTAAGTGGAAATATAATGAACCGCTCAAATAAATATTTCTCCCATTGTCACTAAGACCAAAATTAATCGAACGAGTAAAAAAGGTGAAGAGCAACAGCTTATAAAAGTCTGTGATTGCTATTCACCTTTTTGATCTCTGAGCCGATGGTATCATCTACTACAGCGGCCTTTTATGCATCTTGCTCAGGCAGTGTAAATCCGATCAGCTGCGGGACAAAGCGTTTTCCGTCCCATTCCAGGCTCGAAACCGAGGCCGGATGCAGATAAATATCCCAGCGTTCTTTGCCATGTATATGATTAAGAACAGTTTTTATCAAGCCTCCGTGACTGACGATCAAAACCGTACCTTGATGTTTTTCAGTCAATTCGCCCAGCACCGGCAGAGATCTAGCCAGCAGTTCATTAATCGTTTCTCCCCCCGGCACCTTTATATCAAGGTTATTATTGAACCATTTCTCATACTCCACAGGATATGCGCGGCTTACTTCTTCATAAGTCATGCCTTCCCAGGAACCAAAACCGATCTCCCGCAAGCGTTCATCAGCCTGCACCGGCAACTGCAACCGGCGGGCGATGATTTCCGCCGTTTCCCGGCTGCGGGACAAGTCACTGCAGTAAATGGCTTCAATGTTTTCATTTGCCTGCAGATAACCGGCTATCTTTTCAGCCTGGGCCCTACCCATATCATTCAGCGCAATGTCGATATGCCCCTGATATTTTTGCAGCGCGTTCCATTCCGTCTGTCCGTGTCTGAGCAATAAAACTTTCATAGATTAAATCGTAACGCTCCCTTTAAAAATCAATATTCTATGCCCCGCCGGGCTTTACAGTCCTGTACATAAGGATGTTTGAGCTTCCTCATCTCCGTGACCAGGTCAGCGATTTCGATCAGTTCCGCGGCCGCATTGCGCCCGGTCAACACCACTTCAACCGATGTCGGCAACTTTAGCAGCCATTCTATTAATTCTTTCCTGGAGACCAAGTTAAGGTTAACCGCATTGATGATCTCATCCAGAATCAGTAAATTATGTCGTCCCTCAGCAATGGTTTCCCGAGCCAAATCCCAGGCCATCTGCGTTTTCCTGATATCCAGTTCATTTATTTCCTTTAGCCCTATCCAGCATTCCCCGCATTCCGGACAGATCATAAAGCCAGTTTTGATCGCGGCTGCATGCGGACAGGTCCGTCCAAATTGAAACACTTCTATACCCAGCCTGGCAGCCGAAACCAGCTCGCCGCTATAGGTACTGCCCTTTAGAAATTGGATGATCCGTACCTTGAAACCGTGCCCGGCCGAACGCATGGCCAGTCCCAACGCGGCGGTTGTTTTACCCTTGCCATCTCCGGTATATATCTGAATCAACTTCAACCCTCCGGTCCTTCCATTTGAAACCCAGTACCCCAGTACCAGTATAAAATATAACGTAATTATACACTTAAATAAGGCTTGATTAAAACCATCGCTGTCTTTAACTGCACCTTTGCTGCCAGTTGTTCTTAGCAATACGTTAGCCAGCTTTTTGTCAATGGTTTTATTTACCGCTGGAAATGAAAGTGTTTTTCAGTTAACAATGGTAAAAAAGGAGGTAGTTAGTCATGAAAAAAATCTTGTCATACATAGTAATATTGTCTTTCCTGTTTCTTCCTCTGTATAGTTACAGCCAGGCGGCTACAGTTAACAAAGTTGAAGGGGTCTTCACCACCACCAGCGTAAAACAGGTACAAATTACGGCAGCCTCTTTAAGCTTCCGTACCGGAGCCAGTACCAATCACAGAGTAATTAAAACGTATCCCCAAGGAACGGTACTGGACGTGATCGGCAAAATCGGGCGCTGGTATGTGGTCAAGAACAGCAAGGATACGGTAGGATGTGTGGATGGCAGATACGTAAAAGCATACACCGCGCCGGCGCCATCAGGCGATTCCTTTAATGCTATGCAAAATGAAATGCTGGGCTATATAAATGCTGACCGAAAAGCCAACGGACTTTCACCATTGATTCTCGATAAAGCTCTTTGCAACGGCGCTTATCTGAAATCCAAAGATATGGCCGGGAACAACTATTTCAGCCACACTTCCCCAACCTATGGAAGCCCGTTTGCCATGATGCAGAGTCTGGGAATCAGCTATTCTGCGGCTGGTGAGAATATCGCTATGAACACCAGTGTAAAAGGTGCTTATGATTCCTTTATGAATTCCTCCGGACATCGTGCCAATATCCTTAATTCCAGCTTTGGAAAAGTTGGACTGGGCTTTTACCAGGAAGGCAATTATTTATATGTTACGCAATGGTTCACGAACTAATATTACAAGAAAGATAAGGAATTGATCCACCCTAAATTTAAAAGAGGCTGGCCCAAAAGGACGGCCTCTGCTTTTATTGAGCCGACGAAGCTGTATGCAATGAGGGGGAACCCGCTTTGAATTATTATGTTATTTTACATAAATACGGGAGGATCCATAAACTGAGGATTTTGCATAATTAACTTTTTTTAATTATCATGTAGCTTTAAAATGTCATCCTGAGCGTTAGCGAAGCGACGATGCCATATGGCACTTATTTAATTTTATCTGTGAAATATTTTCGATTAAAACGAACTCATGTTCTTTTACTGATGTAATTATGCTATACTGATTTTAATAAGGAAATACGAAAGCAGGGAATAATTTGCGCACCGGCACTGCCAATCTGCCGCTGCATGGCGGAAAATGTCCGGCTTGGCTTTTCGCTCATATGAAAGCTCTGTCGGCGGCTATAATTGAAGTTATAATTGAAGATTCCGGGACGGATGAAGTTTTAAAAAGGCTAAGTGACCCTTACTGGTTTCAGGCCCTGGGCTGTGTGGTAGGTTTTGACTGGCATTCTTCCGGAGTTACCACTACGGTTTGCGGAGCATTGAAGGAAGGACTGGCAGAGCTTGGCCCTCAGGCAGGGCTTTTCATCGCTGGCGGCAAAGGCAGAGTAGCCCGCAACACCCCCCGGGAAATCCAGGCCTGGGCTGATAAATATCCGCTGTCTATCAACGCTGAGGAGTTGATCTATGCCAGCAAAATGTCAGCCAAAGTTGACAGCGCTGCCGTACAGGATGGTTATCAGATTTATCACCATTGCTTTGTTTTTACCAGCCGGGGCCAGTGGGCAGTGATTCAACAGGGAATGAATGAGGAAACAGTGCAGGCGCGTCGTTATCATTGGCTGAGTACCGCCATGGAAAAATATACTCTGACACCGCAGGCGGCCATCTGCTGTGACAACAGCGGAGAAACTTTGAATCTGGTTGCCACGGACAACCAGTTGCTAAACCGAACCAGTTGTGAACTGACCCATATTGCTCCGGAAAAATTGCTGCCGGAGATTGCCAAGATTAGTGAACATGACCGAAGTCTGCAAATGCCCCGGCAGCACTCGATTCCCCGCACCTCCTATTTAAACAAATCCCTGCGGGCAGCTTATGAACAGCAGCCCCAAGATTTTGAACAGCTTCTCAATATTGCCGGAGTTGGACCCGGAACTTTGCGGGCATTATGTCTGGTCGCCGAAGTAGCATTTGGGGTTGAGGCCAGT
>Ga0209509_1001466_pt1 | contig 17665 bp, 12 predicted proteins | sample BioC13SIPDNA_FD_185743 | JGI IMG/M metagenome (GOLD analysis project Ga0209509, IMG submission 185743) | Anaerobic biogas reactor microbial communites from Washington, USA - Biogas_R1_A C13 SIP DNA (SPAdes) (version 2) | ecosystem: Engineered > Bioreactor > Anaerobic > Unclassified | place...
TCCGCCGCTACTGGGACGAGCGGGGCGGCACGATCCAGTGGATCGCCCAGATCAAGGTCGGTCCGGACGATTTCGGCCAGATCGACGAGGCGATCGACCACGGCGCCGTCGGCGCGTTCGTTCACGGCGGCGTCAGTGACACCTGCGTCGAGCAGGGGCGCGTGGGCGTGCTGGCCGAGGCGGTCGAGCGGATCAAGGCGCGCGGCGTCATCGCGGGCGTCGGCGGCCACAAGATCGAGGTCCCGATGGCGTGCGTCGAGGCGGGCATCCAGCCGGACTTCTATATGAAGACCCTGCACAGCCACGCCTATTGGTCCGCCGATCCGCCTTGTGGCGGACCGGAGAACGACAACATCTGGTCCAAGACGCCCGAGAAGACCATCGAGTTCATGCGGACCGTCAAGACGCCGTGGATCGCCTACAAGGTGATGGCCGCCGGAGCGATCCAGCCGAGCAGGGCCTTCAAGTACGCGTATGAGAACGGCGCCGACTTCATCTGCGCCGGCATGTTCGACTTCCAGGTACGCGAGGACGTCATCATCGCCAACCAGATCCTCGCCGGGCCCCTGGCCCGCCAACGCCCCTGGTGCGCGTAGGCCAGAAGATCAAAAGGCAAAGTGTAAAATGCAAAACTGAGGAAGTCATCCGCCCAAGGCGGATTCCACCGTTTTGATCTTTGATCTTTGCCGTTTGATTTACAGGGACGCTTCGTCGTCCCTCTCCCACCAGAGGCGCGGGTAGTCCTGCCCTTCGAGAATCCACCAGACGTCGTCGGTCCCGTTCGCCGTCTCCCCCACGAAATCCCACCCGGCGTCGAGGAACGTCGCCGCCGTCTGCATCTGGGCCGTCGTCAACCCCGTCCCAACCGGGCTGGTTGTCCATCCACTGGTCTCGACGTCCCAAAAGGAGGCGAAGGCGCCTATTGTGCCGCCGGTGTTGAGCCCGACGAGACCGCCCACACGCTTGTCTGCCGCGATGGCGGTCGTTGAATAGCAGTTGGAGATAGTCCCCTTCTGCCGATAGCCGACCAAACCGCCCACACGCTCATTTCCGATCACTGTGCCGTGCGCGTAGCAGTTGGCGACGGTGCCGATGCTGAACCCTGCCAAACCGCCGACACACGTGTCGCCGACCGCGGTGCCATTCGCACTGCTGCTGGTGATGATTCCATCTTTCCGGTCTTGCTCGCTTCCGTTGCAGCCCACCAGGACTCCCACCAAGTCTGCGCCGACTACCGCACATGTGGAAAGACATTCGTTCACCGAACCGATGTTCCTGCCCGTGATGCCGCCGACTGCGTCTGTACCTGTGACGTCGGCAGCCGCATCGCATTGGCTAATCGTGCCTCCATTTCGGCCCACTAATCCGCCCACGTCGGAGCCGCCAAGGATATGACCTCCGCGAACATAGCAGTGCGAGACGGTTCCTGCCCGCAATGTCCCCACGAGCGAACCAACACCCCATCCCGTTCCGGCATCGATGTTCGGATCGACCATTCCGACAGCTGCTATGAGTGCATTGGGATCCTCCATCAAGCCGAACAACCCGACTCCGTCTCTGGTCCGGGTGCGATAGGAGAACTGCGAAATCACATGGCCGTTGCCGTCAAAGACACCTGTAAATGGCCTGGCGTAGTCTCCAATGAGGTGGAACTCGTCGGCAGACACCCCAGACAAATCGATGTCTGCCATCAGTCGGAAGTGACGCCCCCATTCACAGGGAAATGCACCGACCGCGTTCAGCTCCTCGGCTGTGTAGATGAGATAGGGATCGTCCTCTGTTCCCACTCCCGCGAGGTGATCAGAGAGGTACGCCGGGCCTATCGCTTCGCCGGGGCGCTCTTCCCACGACAATCTCGGATAGTCGTTGCCTTCGTCGAGTGTCCAGATACCCTCGTCGCCGCAGCCGCCCCAACCGCCATATGTCTCGCCCATTTGCATCTGCTTGGTATTCTTGCCGATCCCTTGGGCACTGGTCACCTGTCCGCTGGTCTCGATGTCCCAGAAGGAGGCGATGATGCCATGGTAGTGCGTCCAGCCCGCACCTACAAGGCCGCCCGTTTGAGACTCACCGGAAACGAGGGTCGCAGCGTAGCAGTTTCGAATGCTCCCCGCATTGTATCCCACGAGTCCTCCAGTGCATGTGGTTCCGACGACCGAACTGGTGGCATAACAGTTGGCGATTCTACCCCAGCTTTCGCCGACCAATCCGCCGGTAGTGTCGTTTCCGGTCATGTCGCTCGCCGAGTAGCAACTTGTGATCTCGCTACAGTTCATGCCGACGAGTCCACCTACCCGGTAGGTGCCGCTCACAGCAGCCGTCGCATACGAACGTGTCAAGGTACCTGCGTACATGCCCCCCACCAGGCCTCCCACGCCTTCAGTTCCCGATACACGCCCTGCAGCGTGGCAATTACTGATGATCCCGCCGTGCCATGTGGTCTGTCCCGTCGAGCTGCGCCTTGCGTACACGACTTGGCTGTATCCGACCAGACCGCCGATGTAACAATTGCCGCTCACTTCACCGAGGGAATAGGAGTGTTCGACGCTACCGGAATTGTCGCCAAGCAGACCGCCTACATACCAGCTACCATTGACCTCGGTATCTGTGTGGCAATGTGTAATCGCGGTCAACTTGGCCTCACCAGCGAGGCCGCCAATGTGTGAACCGCCGGATATGCGACCGCCCTCCACGAAGCAGTTGCGAATAGTCCCCTGTCTGGCGTACCCGACCAGTGCGCCGACGTTTGAGCCACCGCTGATGTTCGGATCGATCAACCCGAGGTTTCTGATTTCCGCATTGGCGCCGGACACACAGCCAAACAGGCCCACGTAGTGGGTGCCGGAACTGGACCAATTCAGATGGGCGATGGTGTGGCCGCCACCGTCAAAAACCCCAGCGAAAGGGGTGTCTCGGAAGTCCCAATCTTCCGTGTTGACGTCCGGTGCGATGATGTTGAATGCGGGTCGGCCGTCTTTGGCGTCGAATGGCGACAGGTCAATGTCGGCGGTCAGGATGAAGTGCTTGTCCCAGTCTTCGGGGCAGGTGCCGATGGTGTTCATTTGCTCGGCGGTGGCGATTTGGTAGGGGGTGTTGGGGTCGCCGGTGCCGCCGGCGTATTTGCGGGTGGCGAGGGCGTCGATACTGAAGAGGAAGAAGTCGGCGCTGTTGGGCGGCGGGGTGGTTTGGCCGGTCAGGTGGACGGTGTGGTCTGCGAATGCGAGCGTCAGATGGACGCTGCTGCCGTCGTCGGTCTGGCCGGCAAACTCGATCGTCTCGCCCGCGACGTCGCCGGCCAGGGCCGTCAGGTTGAAGACGGCGTTCGGGTCCAGCGTTCGCACCGGCTCGCTCGCGTCGACCGCGTTGGCGTCGATGCGTTCGAATCGGGCGGTCCCCTCATCGGAATCGAGGATCAGGCAGAACCGACCCTCGACGGCATACGTCCAGTGCACGCCGACAAAGCCGCCCGTCTGCACGATCGTGCTCCGCTCGGGCTCAAACACATAACAACTCGTCCGGACGACGCCCTCATCGGCCTGAATCGGCGCAACGAGAAACGATATGCCGAACAGCACAAGCGCCCACGCAAGCCTTCGCCTCTCATTCGCTCCCATACGCTGTCGTCCTCCTCTCGGCCCGAACCTGGACCAAGCCCACCTTCGCCCGGCTCGCCCGTACACCTCCGGCCACTACATCTCAGTATAGCAGGAAGAGGGCCGCAATTCAAGAGTCACACGAAACCGTCATGGGTGCTCACGGGCTGTCTCAAGGGGCCTGGAAAGGCCCTGTGAAAGGGTGTGTTCGCCGGGGCCCGTCATCGCAGGGCCCGCCGGATCGCGATGAGCTGCCTGAGATGGGGCTCGTAGATCGTGCCGTCCGAGGCGACGTGCACATCGATCGTGACAACACCTCCCTGCTGGTGCACGTTCTGGATGTAGTCGATCATCCACGCATCGTCCTTTCGCGGCCCATCGGCCCGGGCCCAGGCCGTGCCGAGATAGGAGAGGATCTGCCACTGAAGGCCCTGCGGCGCGGGGTGCGATTGCGGGGTCGCGCCGAAGTCGTTCTGCTCGCCGGCGGTGTAGTCCTGCCGGTCGGTGAGCTTCTTGAAGGCGTGCTTGATCTCGGCGCCGGGATTGAAGGCAATGATGCTGTTGGGGTTGTGCATACGGACGGCGGCGGCCCAGGTATTCCAGTTGTACGGCTTCGACAGATCGTCCCAGCCTGCGGTGTTGTACGAGCCGTCGAACCACCAGCCCGAAACCTTCGTGCCGTAACGGAGCGACCACTCGGCGATGACGTTGGACCACTTGCGCGTGAACTCCTGCGGCGCGGGCTGCCGTTCGTGGACGTCGCCGAGTCCGGCCATGGCCTGCTTGTCCTGCTGGGGACTGCGCGAGGGAAGATAGAGCATCAGGCGAATGCCCTTGGCGCCGAGGGCGTCGGCGATCTCCATCGGCAGATCGCGCCGCGAGCAACGCCGGCCTGTCTCCACCCCGGCGTATCGCTCGTACGTTGCATTCGGACTACAGTAGTATCCCGAATTCTGACCCAGGGTGAAGATCAGATACGCCGCACCGCTCTGCTCGATCTGGGAGGCGAACCTCGCGACGTCAAACGAATCGACCTTCTCGTTCCAGTCGTCGCCGCCGCCCAGATAATGCACGAACACCCCGTACTTGGCGTCCTTGAGCCAGTCCTTGTCGCCGGTCTGGCCGAACCGGTTCCCCGCGGCAAGGCACGAGCCGGCCGCCAAAGACAACGAGATCCACACAGCCGCAACAATGCACTTCATTGGACGTCCTTTCGTACTTCTGGCCTGATTGAGTTCCGGTCCGAGACGGCCTGCATGCAGACCTACAGCACCTCCAGGCGGAGGTTGCGGAATCGGATGGTGGTACGGTCGTCGTGGTTCTGCAGGCCGATGTAGCCGTGCAGCGACCGGTCCAGTTCGGTATCCACGATCCGCTGGCCGTTCATGTCGATGGCGATGCGCGGGCCCTGGGCGGCGATAGTGACGGCGTTCCACTGGCCGGCCGGTCGGGCGGCGTGTTGGCTCGGCGCGATCACGTCGTACAGAGCGCCCGGCGTGCCGCTCTTGTTCGGCGCGCCGCCGTAATTGGTGATCTGCATCTCGTAGCCGGTGAAAGCGGGATTCTTCTCCGTCGCCGAGCGGAAGAAGACGCCGCTGTTGCCTCGCTCGCTCATGTTGTATTGCAGCTCCAGCCGGAAGTCGCGGACGGGCCATTTGTATTGCAGCCACGAGCCGGTCTTCTCCGGATCGGTGGTCCAGTCCTGTCCGTTGCGTCCGACGAGCGCACCGTCCTCGACGGTCCACTGTCCGCCGGCGATCTTTGTCCATCCGTCGAGATCGACGCCGTTGAAGATGGGCTCCGTGCGCCGTTGCTGGTCAAAGACCCGCTGAAGTAGACGGCGGGTCGCCTGGACGGCCTCGATCTCGGTCATCCGGCGGCCGCCGGACTCGATGCCGACGTAGCCCCGGTAGCCCGCGTCGCGGACGATACGCATCATGCGGAAGAAATCGGTGTTCGGGTCGTTGCCCTGGTCGTCGAACTGCGTCGCCTTGGCACTGATGCCCTTGGCGTAGGGCATAAGCTCCTCGACGCCGAGGTAGCGGTCGTAGTCGCCGAAGTTGCCGAAGTCGGGCAGCGTCCCGCAGTTGGGCAGGTCCACGAGTTTCATCACGCCGACGAGCCACTGGCCGTTGGAGGACAGGCCGCCGTGGTTCTCGACGATCACGTTGAGTCCGTATTCGGCGCCGCGCCGGCAAAGTCGGCCCAGACCGTCGGCGACGAGCTTCTGCTGTTCCTCGAAGCTGCCCTGCGAATGGGTGTTGACCCGGATGGAGTGACATCCGAGGAACCTGGCGGCTTCGAGCCATTTGACGTGGTTCTCGACGGCCTGGAGGCGCTTCGCCTCGTCGGGATCGCCGAGGTGGCCCTCGTTGTCGCACATGATCAGGACCGATTCGCAGCCGTGGTCGTCGGCGCGCTTCTTCATCTCGGTCAGGTAGCTGCGGTCGCGGGCCTTGTCCATGAAGAACTGATTGACGTATTCGAGCCCGTCGATGCCCAGCTCGCGCGCGATGCGGGCGAAATCGAGGTTGTCGATCTTCGGTTCGGCCCGGCCGAACAGGCCCTGGTTCAACGACCACTGGGCCAGCGAGATCTTGAACGGGAACTCGTCGGACGCGGGCGATGCGGCCCGCGCCGTCGGTTGCGGCGTGCCGTGCAACGACAGCGTGCCGGCCGTGGCGAGAGTCGTTCCGAGGAATCGTCTGCGTGAGAGTGTTTCCGACATGTCAGGTCCTCCTGATGGATTCATTTCACGTTACGGCGTGTCGGCCCGGGAGCGGGCGATCTGGTCGAGGGCTACGGCGCCAATGATGATGGCCCCGATGACCACGAGCTGGATATTCGTCGAGATGCCCAGCAGGGTGCATCCGTTCCGCAGGAAGCTGATGAGCAGGGTCCCGACGATTGTTCCGACGACGGTGCCCCGGCCTCCGGCGAGGCTGGCGCCGCCGATGACGACGGCCGCGATGATGTCGAGCTCCAGGCTGATGCCGGCTGTTGGCTGAGCGGAGATGGTCCGGCTGGTCTGGATCATCGCGGCCAGCCCGACGAACGCGCCCATCATGCTGTAGATCGCAATCAGGTTGCGGTCCACGTTGACGCCCGCGTGAAACGCCGCCTGCCGATTCGAGCCGATGGCGTAGGTGTAGCGGCCCAGCGGCGTGTACCGCAGCACGAAGAACCCGAACAGCACCACGATCGCCAGGATCAGGACGCTGACCGGGACGCCGAGCAGAGTGCTCTGGCCGAGGAACGTGTACATCGGGACATCGAACATCTTGCTGTTGTTGATGATGTAGGATGCGCCGCGAAACGCGCTCATCGTCCCAAGCGTTACGATGAACGGCGGCAGCTTGAGTTTGGTGATGAGCGTCCCATTGAGCAGCCCGCAGAGAAGACCCGCGCCGATGCCGACTACCGTTCCCAGGAAGCATGCCCCGGCGCCGGCGGCCGGACCGCCGACCTTGAGCAGGACGCCCGCGCCGACCATCCCGGCCAACGCCAGCATCGAGCCGACGGAAAGGTCGATGCCCCCGCTGATGATGACCGCCGTCATGCCCATCGCGATGATGCCGTTGACGCTCGAGCGGCTGAGCACGTTGAGGAAGTTCTCGGTTGTCAGAAAGGTGTCCGGTTCGAGGGCCGACAGGGCCGCGACGAGGATCGCCAGGGTGGCGAAGGGCAGCAGTTGTCTGACGACCTTGCTCATTCAATTCTCCTCGACGGCCGCCAGGTGCATGACCTGCTCCGGCGTCGTCTCTTTCGTGGTGAGGTTCCCGACGAGCCTGCCGCGGCGCATCACAAGGATCCGGTCGGCGATCCCGAACAGCTCGGGCAATTCCGACGAGATGAACAGAATCGCCTTGCCCTGTTCGGCCAGGCGGTTGAGCAGGCCGTAGACCTCGGCCTTCGCACCCACGTCGATACCGCGCGTCGGCTCGTCGAAGATCATGAACGTCGAATTGGCTAAGAGCCATCGGGCGACGAGCAGCTTCTGCTGGTTGCCGCCGGACAGCGAATCGGTAGGCGCTTCAGGGCCGGCCCATCTTACGGCCATCCGCGCACCCGCCTCGGCGGCGATGCGATGCTCCTGCGCCGGGCGGATCAGGCGCTGCATTCCGATCTGGGCGAGGTTCGGCAGCGTGATGTTCCAGCTACAGGGCAGTTGCAGGCACAGGCCCGTTCGCTTGCGGTCTTCGGTCAGCAGGGCGATCCCGCAGGCGATGGCCTCGGCCGGCGAGGTGACGTTTAGTTCCCGGCCGTCCAGGGTGACCCGTCCGGCCGTCTTCGGATCGACACCAAAGATGGCCCGAGCGACCTCAGTGCGTCGGGCGCCGACCAGGCCGGCCATGCCGACGATCTCGCCCCGATGGATGGCGAAGCCGACGTCGCATACGCCCGCTTCGGACGACAGGCCATTGACCTCAAAGAGCACGTCGCCGACGGTCGCATTGCGTTGCGGGAAGAAGTCCGTCAGTTCCCGGCCGACCATGTGGTGGACGATCCGGGGGACATCCAGTTGCCGGACCGGCTCGGAGTGCACGAGCCGGCCGTCGCGCAGGACGCTGACCTCGTCGGCCAGTGCGGCGACCTCTTCGAGCCGGTGCGAGATATAGACGATGGCGAGCCCCTGCTGGCGGAGTTGGCGGACGACCTCGAAGAGCCGGACCGTCTCGCGTTCGGACAGCGACGACGTCGGCTCGTCCATCACGATGATCGAGGCGTTTCGTCGCAGGGCCTTGAGGATTTCGACGATCTGGCAGTCGCCGGTGGGGAGGTCTTCGACCTTGGCGTCCGGGCGGATGTCGAAGTGGTATCGCTCGGCAAGCTGTCGCGTTTGGGCGGTCATCTGATGGTGGCTTACGGTGAACGGCAGACGGCCTCGCGGCTCGGCGCCGAGGAAGATGTTCTCGGCCACCGTCAGGTGCTCGGCCAGGTCGAGTTCCTGGTAGATCATCGAGACGCCCGCCTCGATCGCCTCGGCGGGATTGGCCAGTGTGTGCGAGCGGCCGTGAATCTCGATGGTCCCGGCGTCCGGCTGATAGACCCCCGCAAGAATCTTCATCAGCGTGGACTTGCCCGCCCCATTTTCGCCGACCAGGGCGTGAACGCTGCCGGCGCGGGCACCGAATGTCACATCGCACAGCGCCTGGACTGGGCCGAAGCGCTTCGAGATTCCCGTCATCCGCAGGGCGGTCTGACGACGGGCAACAGTCTGTGCCGGGCCGACGTTCATATCTGCGAGCCGAGAAGCTCCCGGACCTTCGGGTCGGCAAGGCGATCCTGCGTGATCAGCTCCACGCCGGTATCGACCTCCTTGGGGACGGTCTGGCCCTGCATGTGGCGAACGATCGCCTTGACTCCTTCATAGCCCATCTTGAACGGGTTCTGGATGATCAGGCTGTCGAGGTCGCCTTTCTCCAGCCCATCGACGACCATCGGCCAGGCGTCGAAGCCGATCATCTTGATCTTCTTCTGGCCCTGGTCGGCGTTGCGTAGGGCGGTCAGGGCGCCCCCTGCGGTGGTGGCGTTGCAGGCGAAAATCCCGTCGACGTCGGGGTTCCTCGTCAGCATGTCGTCGGTGACATCGCGAGCCTTGTCCGTCGTGGGGGGGCTGGGATACTGCGCGTCGACGATCTGGATGTCGGGGTATTCCTTGGCGAGCGTCTCGCTGAAGCCAGCCAGACGGGCGTCGGTCGAGCCCGAATTGGGGGTCCAGCGGACGATGATGATCTTGCCTTTGCCTTCGAGGATCTGGCCCATGCGCTGGGCAGCCAGCACACCGCCTTTGTAGTTGTCGGTGGCCATGTAAGAGAGGATGTTCTCGGTATCGACGCCCGAATCGACGATCACGCAGGGGATGCCGCGCTCGTGGACCTTATCGACCACGGGGACCAGCGCCTTGCTGTCGCTGGGCGCCAGGACGATGCCCGCGACCTTCTGGGCCATCATGTCCTCGACGATCTGGACCTGCCGCTCGCGATCGGTTTCCACCTCCGGCCCGTTCCAGAGGATCTCGTAGCCCTCTTCCTCGCCGGCCTTCAACGCACCCTGGCGAACGCCTTCCCAGTAGACCGAGACTGTCTCTTTGGGGATGACCCCAATCTTCTTCGACCCGTCCGTACCGCCCTTGCGAAGCACCCCGACGGTGATGAGAACCCCCGCTACGGCAACCAGAACGACAATCCATATCGCATTCTTCATGATCTGCGCTCCCATCGAATCCTGTCACGTGCTCGTCGCGTGGGCTGGCCGAATCCGCCGACGACTGACGTCCCAGGATAGTGTTTCGCGAGGTCTCGTGCAACCGTTTTGCGCAAGCCCACCGCCCAGTTGAGTGAACGCGGTCCGTTCCGTTCGCTGAACGGCACGGGGGAAATGCCGTCTGCCGGCGGTAGGCTCTTGACGCCCACAGTTCCAGACGCCATTCTATAGTGATTCACACGGGCCCGGGACGCCGTCGCGACCGAGCCCGGACCGCCCAGAACACTACTTAAAGACGAGGTCCTACCCATGGCAGACCGATCGGACGCATTGACCGATGGCGAGGCAACTACCACCACGTCGGATTCCCGTGCTACCGGCAAAGAAGGCTCCGCTCTGATTCCGCCCGGAATCGTCTTCCCCTTCATTCTTCTGGCCAGTTGCTTCATGTGGTGGGGGATCGCCAACAACATCACGGACCCGCTGGTCCGGGTCTTCAAAGCCGTGTTCGGAGAACTGACTACCTTCCAGGCGTCGCTGATTCAGTTCGCCTTCTACGGCGGTTACTTCTGCATGGCGATTCCCGGAGCCATCATCTCACGCAAGTTCTCGTACAAGACCGGCGTGCTAGTCGGACTCGGACTGTACGCGGTCGGCTGCTTCCTGCTGTATCCGTCGACCCTTCTGCAACGGTTTGTGTTCTTCTGTATCTCCTACTACGTTCTGGCCTGCGGACTGGGAATTCTCGAAACGAACGCCAATCCCTACATCCTGGCGATCGGACCGATGAAGACCGCCACGCGGCGCCTCAATTTCGCCCAGTCATTCAACCCCATCGGCTCGGTCATTGGCATTCTTCTGTGCCAGATCCTGATCATGGCGCGTCTGCCGCAGGACGCCGAAGGCAATCTTTCGATCGCACCGGAGCAGATCTCCGAAGCACTCAATATCGTCATCTTTCCTTACCTGTCGGTCGCCGGGATACTGGTGGTCGTCTGGATTCTCATCGCCGTCACCAAGATGCCTCGCATGGCGGATTCCGACGGCAGTGTCCATCTGCTGCATACGGTCAAGCAACTTTCAAGGAACGCCAACTACGTATTTGCGGTGGTGGCTCAGTTCTTCTATGTGGGCGCCCAGATCACGGTATGGACCTACACCAACTTCTACATTCCCGAACAGATGCATGTCACGCAGGAAACCGCCCTCAAGTATCACACGGGAGCGTTGATTCTGTTCGGGGCCTCTCGATGGGTGTTTACCGGATTGATGAAGCGGTTCAAAGCGCACACTCTGTTGCTTGGCGCAGCCGTATTGGCGGGACTATTGACGCTCAGTGTTATTTTCGTCGGTGGCCTGGTGGGCGTGTGCTCGCTGATCGGTATTTCGGCATTCATGTCGCTGATGTTCCCCACCATCTTCGGATTGGGATGTGAGGGTCTGGATGATGAGCAGACCAAGGTCGGAGCTTCCGGCTTGATTATGGCCATCCTGGGTGGGGCACTCATCACCCCCTCGCAAGGTTGGTTGATTGATACGTTCAACGCTCGTCTCCTGGCCAAGTACAGCGCCGCCATGCCGCAGGAAGCCGCAGAGGAACTGGCAACACAAGTCGCCGTCAGTTGGTCCTATGGTTTGCCGCTTATCTGCTTCGTGGTCATCGCAATCTATGCGATGTACAATCGTAGATGGGAAGCACAGAAGCTGACGTGATCTGCTTCGTGGTCATCGCGATCTTCGGCTTCCGCACCTCCCGCGTCCACGGCCACACGTATTGACGGTATTGCAGCGCCGGACCGGACCATATAGCCTGCAAGAGACCGGCAGACGCCGGTCCGGCACAGGGTCTCTGCGCCGGACCGGGCGGTTGCCAGATGTGGTTCGGTCGGCCGCAGCGGCTACAGATGGTAATCGCCTGCGGCTTCCGGCTGATAGAGCAGCGCGTCCACGCGGATGCTCTTTTCGATCCGCTCGCCCACGTGACGGCCGAGCAGCGAGGCGCCCATCGGACTCAACACCGAGACATTTGCCTCGTCCATGTCGCCGTCCGAGGCGCCGTCGGCCGGAAAAACGAGCGACAGGACCATGGATTCGTTGCTCCGGTTGTCCAGCAGGCGGACCTTCGAGTTCAACGTGACCACGTCGTCCGGAATGTCGCGAGAGGGGACGACGTTGGCCTTGGCCAGCACCGTCTGGAGTTGGGCGGCCTCGGCCTGCCGGGCGGCGTCGTGGCCGTCCAGTTGGTTCAAGAAGGCCTGCAGGCGGGACATGTCGAAGTCCGTGATTTGCAGTCCTCTTTCTGCGGCCGGCGCCTTCGCCTTCGGCTTTTGCCGCGCCCGCGTCAACCGAATGCCCCGCCGGCTGCAGAACGCCTGCGCACGCTCTGCGATCAGGTCGATCTGCCGCTGCGACAGCCCCGTCTCGAGAACGTCGTCCTGGGCCATGAAGAAGATCTCGTGCTTCTCCTGGGTGTGCTGCGTTGGCAGGCAACGGAGTCGGTCGCCCCACCAGCACAGGTGGTAGTAATGCCGACCGTCTCTGGGGCGATCGGCGATGGCCTCTGTAATGATCTCATGCAGTGTTTCCGAAGTCATGATCCATATCCTTACTAACAATGGGTGTCATACACGCGGACCCTGCAGGGACGGCGTACAGACGCCGAACGGTCACGGGGTCGTTCTTGTCTCGGTTTCAGGCGCGTCGCCGTTTCCCCTGAGACCCATGAGCAACGCGGCGAAGGCGGGGACGTGCCGGAAAACAACAGGAGCGGGTGGTGGTACAGGCCTTTGGACCATTCCGTCGGATCGGATGATAGGCTGTCCCAACGATGGAAAACGGAGGGTTTGTTGCCTTTTGTCGATGTGCTCAGGAGCACGAAACGCGCTGGGGTATGTGCGGCGGTCATTGGGCAGTCCTCCGGACCTTAGAAGAAATACCAATCCAGCGATCTGGCGTTCCTCAGGCACGGCGCCATCGTCCTGGGATGCGACGTCTGTAGCGATGTGTCATGAACGGAGATCGGTGATATCGTCACTTCCATCGATGATTCCTTTCCCATGATGCCGCCAAAAAAAAAGCCGGCGTCAGCGGCCGGCTTGTACCTGCACAGGTATCGCCGACCGTCAGAAGAGCCGCCCGTAGAATGGGCAGGCGCAGATTATCCACCGGCATACGCCTGCCGATGCGCTGTCCGAACCGGATGTTCTCGTCCGGGTCGGTCGAAAGACGGTCTTGGACGAATTGCTTGTCATTTCCACCTTCACTGTCTTAAGGAAACTGGCTCACCTGCATAGACTATAGCGTTCGGGACCGGTTCGGTCAACGGACAACTTTACGCCGTGCCCCATTCCCCAGGAACCGTCGAGGTCGTCTGGAAGGCCTTGGGTGATGTTATCGGGCCAGGGGCCGGCCGGAATCTCTGGGGTTCGACCGGCCCCGTGGCCTTCCATGCTCTGCTAAAAGGTCATACCGGCGCTGAAGATGTACTTGACGTCGGTGCTGCTTCGGCCGTTGGCCGGTGTGGCGTCATAGTTGAAGATCGTCTTGAAGCTGGCGAACATGCTTTTGGTCAGGCTGGCCCGAATCTCGGCTGTAGTGGTCAGATAGTAGTCGGAGAATTTGTCGAGGGCCGGGTAGTACGTCAGATCGTGGAGGAACTTGACGTTGTCGTTCAGTTGGTGGTCGAAGTTGTAGCCGGCCTGAGCGGACAGCTCGCTGTTGCTGTCGGTATCCCCGTCGAACTTCTCATAAAGCGACGCGAGACCGGCCGTCGTGGAGAAATTCGTCCTCGCCGATTCGATCCACTGGTAACCGGCACCACCACCGACCACGATGCGTCGATCCAGATCGGCGATCGCGTCCTTTTCGTAGCTGCCGTTGATGAACCCGAAGAACTTCCTTGAGAAGAAGTAGTCGTACTGGGCCTTGGCGCGCCACCAGTCTTCGGTGGTCCTGTCCTCTCCGGTGTCAGGGTCTTCCTGCTTTCCTCTACCGTAGTTGGCGCTGGCGGTTGTGCGGTCCTTATCGCTGCGCCGTGCGACGTTGATGTTGGCGTTGACGGCCTCGGTCGAGGTGTTGCCACTGGTGGCTGTGAAGCCGGCCGAGATGCTTCCTGTCCACTTCACCGGCGGCTTGGCCGGGGGGTTCATGGAGGCCAGGTCGGTCAGTTGGAAGGTCTGGGGCCGCAGGGCCGTGCCGGTGTCAATGGCGAAGGTGCCCGCATCGGCGGCCAGGACGGGCTGATTCAGGACCGTGCCGTCTTTGAGGTGCACCTCCACGGGCGCCACCGTGCCAAAGGTCAGGACGTCTGCCAGGGCGACGGTCACCTCACCAGCGGCGTCCGCCTTGAGGACGAGCTTGCCGTCCGTAAGACGGACCAGCGTGCCGGTGAGCCGGTCGCCGTTCCGCAGGTAGACTTCGTCGGCCTGCGCCACGGCGGCGAACAGGCAAAGACACAATGCGGCTGATACAAGGAAACGATTCATTCTCGGGCCTCCTTTCAATAGGTCCGCCCAGGCACAGGCCGAACGCTCTGCCCGCCGGGCTGTTGTTTCTCCCCACGATTCTCTCACTTGGCCGCGCCTGCAAGCGTGCCTTCCTTGACATACACATCGCGCTGCGGGAACGGTATGGTCAGGCCGTTTTCCTCCAGTGCCGTCTTGATGGTGGCTGTGAAGTCGAAGTAGGTTCCCCAATAATCAGAGGACTTGACCCAGGGCCGGACGACGAAATTCACACTGCTGTCGGCCAGTTCCGAAACGGCCACGACGGGTGCTGGATCCGACAGGATTCGCTCGTCTTTTGCCAGGACGCCCTCAATGATCTTCTTGGCCTTCTGCAAATCGTCGCCGTAGGAGACGCCGACGACCATGTCCACGCGTCGTGTCCCGTTGACCGTATAGTTGCTGATGGTGTTTCCCATGACCTGCCCGTTGGGGACGATGATCCGCACGTTGTCCGGCGAACTCAGGACGGTGGTGAAGATGCTGATCTCTTTGACCGTGCCCTTGGCGCCACCGACTTCGACGAAGTCGCCGACGTGGATCGGCTTGAAGATGAGCATCAGGACACCCGCCGCGAAGTTAGCCAGGCCGCCCTGAAGCGCCAGGCCGACGGCCAGACCGGCGGCGCCAAGCACGGCGATGAACGAGGTGGTCTGCACCCCCATGTTGGCCAACGCCGCTACAATCACGAAGACGAGCATGGCGGTGTAGGACAGGTCCTTGATGAACTGCACGAGCATCAGTTCCATCTTGGCCTTGGTCATGGCGCTGGCGGCCAGGTTCGAGAGCAGCCTCGCCACCCATCGGCCGACGACGAAGATGACGATCGCGCCCAGGATCTTCAGCCCGTACTGGGCCAGATAGGCATAGAGCTGGTGGAGAACCTCCTGGGCCTTGCTCACGCTGAAGTCACTGATGTCCAGCCCTTCCGCCGTCCCCGTATTCGGGTCACCTGAGGCCGCAGCGGACGCCGTCGTCGCCGCAAGCATGACGACCGCGAGTACCGTCCAACCGACCCTTGTTGCCGTTGTCCTGTGACCTCTCATACGCGGTCCTTTCAGAGCCATGATAGGAGCCTTCAACCAAATCTGTGAAAAGAACCGTCCGAGCGGGAAGGGCGACGGCAGGCGCCCGGTCCTCCTTCCGAAGGGGCTGCGGTCGTACTCACGAGGATCTGTGTCGCCGTGCGAGCGCAGACCGCCACTGTCGTCCGAACCCAGCAGGTATGGACCGTGCAAGTGGGTATGAAGACATGACAAACTCGTATTTTTCTTCCCCTTTTTCATTCAGCGATCTTCAGCGCCTGGCGCAGACATTATACTACAGACAGTTGTGAGGGGAAGTTTGATAATTCGTAGGATTTTCGACAGGTTTTCGGTCGTTCGGTCCTTCTTCGCGGGAATCGAGGCGGCAAATTGGCGGTCCGCAACCCGGGTCGGATCGTTGGTGCGGCGACAATAAGGGTTTCTCTCCTCCGCGGCGTCCCTTATAATAGGCTGCTACTATGGAAAAGGGGTTATGGGGCACACATTTGACAGACTGAAGGATTCCGAGCTCCTCCAGCGCTATATGGAGGGCGACGAGGCTGCCTTTCGCGAGATCGTCTATCGGTACAAGAACAGCCTTTATGCGTTCCTGCGTCAGTTCCTCAACCGGATGGACCTGGTCGAAGACGTCTTTCAGGAGACCTTTCTCCAACTGTTCACCAGCCGGGAGAGCTTCGATCCGGACCGGCCGCTGAGGCCCTGGCTGTTCACCATCGCCGCCAATAAGGCCAAGGATGCCTTGCGGAAGGTGCAGCGGACCAATGCGATACCGATCGGTGCGATCTCCGACGAGCAGGACATGTCGTTCGACGAGATGCTCAATACGCTTTCGTCCAATAATAGTATTCCCCTCGACGAACTGGAGAAGAGCGAGACCTGCGCCCGTGTGGACGAGGTCATTGCGAACATGCCGGACAACCTGCGGGAAATCCTGATCTTGGCCTATTTCCAGAAACTTTCGTACAAACAAATGGCCGATGCGCTCAGTATACCGATTGGGACTGTGAAGAGTCGTTTGCACACAGCCGTCGGCAGGTTTGCCAAAGATTGGAACGCACTTGCAGGGAGTCAAGAGGTCAAATGACGCCGTTCAGTGATCAGCATCGAGAGCTGCTGTTTGATTACTCCTTGGGACTGACATCCGAGAGCGAGACGGCAGAGGCCGAGAGGTTACTGGCGGAATCTCAGGAAGCCGAAGGGCTGTATGAGGCCCTTCGAAGCGTTCTATCTCCGCTCGATGCGTTGGAGGTGGAACCCTGTCCGGATGAGTTGGCCGAGAGAACGGTCCTGCGTCTGAAGGCCACATCGCACGCGGTCTCGCCGTCCAATCGTCCGAAGGAGTTGTTCCCGCCCGATCAGGTTGCCGCGACGATCCGGATTCCTTTCTGGCGCAATTGGGGCGACATTGCGGCCGTGGCGGCGGTCCTGGTGCTGTTCGTGGGGGTGGGCCTGCCGACATTGGGTTTCGCCAGGCAGAAATACTGGCAAGCGCGATGCCAAGCGAATCAGGCGGCCGTTCATGAAGGACTGGCCAACTATGCGGCCGAGCATGAGGGGCGGCTTCCCGGCCTGGCGGTGGATGCAGGATCGCCTTGGTGGAAGGTCGGGTACCAGGGGCCGGAGGATTACTCCAACACGCGCCAGGGCTGGCGCTTCGTCAGGGAGGGGTACGTGTCCCCGGACAAGTTCCTCTGTCCGGCTAGGCGGGTCGAGGGCAAGGTTTCGTTCGATCGGTTGAAGGTCGAGGACTACAGCGATTTCCCCCACCGAGAGTTCATCGGGTTCAGCATCCGCATCAATTGCCCTCAGTCGCGGGAGGTTGGTCTGACGCCCCGAAAGGTGCTCATGGCCGATCTAAATCCCATTGCGGAAAGGTTGCCCACGGACTACTCGGCGGAGTTCAGGCTGCGTATTGACGAGGAGTTGCTGAAGGCAAACAGTCGAAACCACCGTGGGCGGGGACAGAACGTCTTGTTCAGCGATGGTTCGGTCCAGTTCTTCCGCACGCGGCTTGTCAATTCTCCCAGCGACGATATCTATACGCTGGCGGAGATGTCGGACGGTTGTGAGGTTCGTGGCTACGAGCGACCGTGTTCCGAGAAGGATGCATTCGTTGCCCCATAGGTCTGTAGCGATTCTTCCCGATATTTGAAGGCAAACCGACCGGTTGCCTTTTTCATTGTTGGTTGGTTCAGGGCCCGCCCTGCATCACGTCGCGAGACGGTCGTGAGCATTGGCCATACAGATCCGCACATTGCGTTGGAGCGTTGCCAGGCCGGCCCGGCGGATCGGCGAGCCGGCAAATCGGCTCCCGAAT
>Ga0209509_1001475_pt1 | contig 17591 bp, 21 predicted proteins | sample BioC13SIPDNA_FD_185743 | JGI IMG/M metagenome (GOLD analysis project Ga0209509, IMG submission 185743) | Anaerobic biogas reactor microbial communites from Washington, USA - Biogas_R1_A C13 SIP DNA (SPAdes) (version 2) | ecosystem: Engineered > Bioreactor > Anaerobic > Unclassified | place...
AGGGAGCAGCCTCCATATTCGAGCTCTGCTAATCCAATAGCTGTTTTGCAACAATAATGCAAGTGCCATTGCAGGGACCTGGCTGAATGCCAGGTCCCTTAGATTGTTGACAATGTCAACAATCTAGCCAGGCCTATGACGGGAGCAAAGATCAAGGCGCTAAAGGAGTCCGCGATTGAGGCGTACATAAAGTACGTTGATTGAGCGGGCTTCACTAGCAACGCAGAGATTGGCTTTTGTCATCGGTCTGAGGGACCTGGCTGAAAGCCAGGTCCCTGTTCATATGTATGACGGGTATGAATAACCGGGGAGTGACATTAGGAAAAGTGTAACCTTTGTGACCCAGGTGTCTCACTTTGTGCTTTTGTTCACAATAATGACACATAAACGTGAAATTTGTCGATTGATAGTCTGGCGAATTGACCGAAATAATATGTCTTGTAATGTTGAATCTTTAGGGGCTATTTAAGGGTTTTAGAATCTTTTTTCGTTTTCTTCGATTTCTTGGCATGCATTTTGCATAATAAAATAAGTAGAAACATAAAGGAATTAATAAAGTGCGGACGCTTCATTGGTGAAATGAGTAACAAGCGCCTTTGGAGCACATAAAGGGGGTTTTTTCATGACAAACACAATCAGAGATTTTATGACTGAAGTAATGGACGGTTATGAAAATGAAAAGAAGACCAGGATTTCACAGAGTGATCTGGCATGGAAAATCGAAAGCGGTTTTCCCCAGGTACTTAGGGACAGGCTTTTTCCCGGAAATCTAACTTATTCTGTTCGTGGTTTTGCCGGTTGGGGAAGTTGGACGGATACTCCCTATGTGATGATAAGACATGCTTCGGCAGGAAAGAGCTGCAGGACGGCGATGTCAATTGTATATGTATTTTCAAAGGATTTGGAATTTTGTTATATGGCATTGATGGCACCTTGGGAAAGATGGAGTCTTGAGGATATCGCCGTGGATGTTGAAGTCTATCGGAATAGGCTGGGAATTGAAGATCTCAGTACCGGTTTAGATACTATGGATCTGAGGGCGGGAAGTCAGTTGGCAGAACAGATGGAAAAGGCTTGTATTATCTGTCGGAAATATCGGCGGGACCAGTTGCCTAAGGAGTCGGTTCTGTTTGAAGATCTGAAAAAAGCTATTGCTGTTTACGAAAACAGTATCAGGATTAAAGTGTTTGGGGATGTAAAAGTAAAAAGCAAAGATACTTCCTTTAAAAGGATTTACACCAAATATCGTTTGGGCAATCCTAACGTCCACAGCCATTGTGAAGCTATTTACGCCGATTCTGATGACTATACCCAGCAGATGGTGGAGGGCATCTGTAAGCTGACCGGGTGTTCCGGACTAATCAGTACATCTTCTTCCCGCCGCTATGATTTGAATCGGCCCGCTAATCCTAAGAATATGGATGCGGTTTTCGAATACCGGGATACGATGCATAGAATTTTTGAGCATATGGATATCTTGAATTCAGAAGACAAGGTAATTCAGCCGTTTCTGCACCTTGCTTTTCATGCCATAAGAAACGGTGATAATCATGGATCTGAAATAAGAGTATCTTATTGTGAGCCGGCGGTATTCAGAACTGCTAGTTGGTTTTCTAACCAGGTGAGAGATAAAATGAAGAATCACAGTATTCATGGAGGTTCACCGGTTCGGGTAACACTGCAATATGTGGACCAGACATCTAAGGAGTTTCATCGTTATGGTGAAAATGGAGACAGATACAATGACAACTCCAAACTCTATACTTTCTTAATGGTTGAGATCAGCGAGGACTTGCGGTCCATGAGCCGGGAGTCTTTGGTGGCGGCATTCGGCGAAATTATACGTGAGTTTTCCAGTGAGTTTGCACCTTCACCCATAGGGAAGCTGGCATAAGAAAAAGGCTGAATGTCAAAGGAGTAAAGAATAATCGGGCAACCACCGGGAGCGGAGCTCCCTCAATCCGCAGGGCGGGGGCTGGCTCCTGGGTTTTGATAAAAGCCCGCCTGACTCGTTGCTATATTAAAGCAGCGAGCAGGCGGGCTTATTGTTAGCGGGATGAATTCTGCCGATCTCACTTTTTTAAGGATTTGCCCGGTTGGACGCGTGGAATGTTTCCGGACAGGATGTCTTTCACTATTTTCTCCAGTTCACCTTTTTCGAAAACCGTGCCGGTCATACGAGCCATTCGCTCTGCATATTCAATGAAGTCCATATCGGTTTTGAGTGTTTTCGCATAGGCCAATGCCCAATCTATCGGGGAGGGAACCGGGGGAAGATTAGGGTTGGCGGCCAGGAAAGATGTTTTGAACTGCTGATCCTGCTGTCTCAGAAGCTCTTGTTTAACCAAGATCCAAAGATCTCCCAGCATATGCTCTATACCCTGGACTTTAATACCCCGGCTTTTCAGGACTTCTCCCAGCAGAATCATGTCATCGTGAGAGTAGCTGAAATTCTTACTCCAGGTTTCTGTGTTTTGAAACTCTGGTTTGCGCCGAATACCGTGCTGGATTAACAATGAGCGAATTTTTTCTTCGCTCAGATCATAATTAAGTACTTCAAGAGTTATGCCATTTTCCTTAAACACTGCTTTGAGCTTATCGAGATCCTTGAGGGGAATATCGGTATCGTGAGGCCACTGTAAATAAGTACGCCGGTAGCCTGACACGAATTGTTCCAGGTGAGGCTTCAGCCGTTCGATAGTTTTTTCATTTATTTCCTCGCGCACTATCTGAAAAAGGTGAGGAGGGACTTTTATTTTTTGGTTCTTAAGAAGTTCGCCGGCTGTTCGGGTGATTTTTGCGAACTCATCTTTTAATAGTTCTTTGCGCTCGATGGCGTTAAAGTCTTGCAATTCTTCCTGCATAGAAATCCAGGTAACCATTAATGAATCAACATGGGCATCAACATATTCTCGGACCAGTTTTTCGGCATTTTCCTTCTCTTCTTTCTTATTACCTTGCAAGCGTTTAAAAAAGCCCATACACTAACCTCCCGAGATATCCGCTCGTTTTTTATTACTATAAGTCCGCTATTTATGAGTTGTTTTTTAATTCGCTATTATCATCTCTTAAACCTTTTATCCGATGACTAATCTGCCCTAAGACCCCGCCTCTATAGGTGGCGGGTGCCCAAGGGCAGTTAAGTCCCTGGATCCGTGCGACTAAGATTCAGATGGAGTCAAAACTCCACCTGAATCAAGTCTTACTTTATCCGATGACTAATCTGCCCTAAGACCCCCGCCTCTATAGGTGGCGGGTGCCCAAGGGCAGTTAAGTCCCTGGATCCGTGCGACTAAGATTCAGATGGAGTCAAAACTCCACCTGAATCAAGTCTTACTTTATCCTCTTTGGAAAAGAGATTGCCGGTGATTGGCAAAATTTTTTAAAAAATAGGACCTACAGGCAATTATTTAGGAGGAGATGGCTTCCAATAAAGCGAATCAATAAAAAGAAGAAGTGAGCGTCCATTATTATAAAAAGCGGGTGATTTTTTTGGCGGATGAAATGCAACTGGTAGTATTTACTTTGAAGGCCGGCACAAATGTAGGGGAGTATGGTGTTCCGATTACACAGGTTCAGGAGATTATTCGTCTGACAACTCCTACCAGGCTTCCCCAGGTTCCTGCTTTTGTGGAGGGAATAATCAATTTGAGGGGTAATGTTATTCCGATAATTGATCAGAAAAAGAGGTTCAATATGCCTGCATCCGAAAGCACTGATGAAACTCGGATCATTGTAGTGGATATTGAGGGGAAAACGGTGGGGCTCATTGTTGATCAGGTGTTGGAGGTCTTGAGGATTCCTCTGGCAGATATTGAACCGCCTCCCGCAGAAATAGCAGGTCTGACTGCAGAGTATCTGACTGGAGTAGGCAAATTGGAAGATAGATTGCTTATTTTGCTGGATATTTCCAAGTTCCTTTCCGAGGGAGAAAAGCGACAGTTACATGCGATGTAATAGGCTCCGGAAAAGGAATCCGGCCCTGTTTCTCAAGAGAAGCAGGGCTTTGTTTTTAGCATTTTTGGTATACTTATAGTAATAAGAAGATGATGAGGACTGTTTTATGATAGGAATTGATTTAATTGAAATAGAACGGTTAAAGGCAGCTATGCTAAGGACGGGGCGATTTAAAACCAGGGTATTTACTCCTGATGAGATTAGCTACTGTGAATCCAAGGCCAATCCTTATCAGTCCTTTGCGGCACGATTTGCGGCCCGGGAAGCTTTTCGCAAACTCCACCCGTCATTTACTGCGGGAATCCAATATCATGAGGTTGAGGTGGCCGTTGGGCCTGAAGGCAGACCTTTTTTTAAGTTGCATGGGGAGGCCTTGGTCCGGGTTGAAAAGCTTAATATAGGCCATATTGACTTAAGTCTGAGTCATGCCGGCGATTATGCCATGGCGGCGGCAGTGGCGGTGGTTGAATACAAGGGGGGATAGGAATGAAAATTGTTTCGGCCCAGGAAATGCGAGACATTGACCGGAGAACGACCCAAGATTATGGGATAGCCAGCCTGATTCTGATGGAAAATGCCGGGGCGAGGGTAGTTGAGGTGGCTAACACATTCCTTGAAAATCGGAGCTATCCCTTGGTGGTAATAGCAGCCGGAAAAGGAAACAATGGAGGGGATGGGCTGGTGGCGGCCCGGCATCTCATTAATTCAGGGGTTCGAGTCGAAGTATTTCTTTCCGGCAAGCCGGAGGAAATGTCTCCGGATTGCCGCGTAAATTATGAGATTTTAATGAAGATGAGGGTGCCCATTTATTTGCTGCCTGCTGAGGAGGCCATTCACCGGCTGAGCATATCGGCTCTAACCGCAGACTTGATTATAGATGCTCTGTACGGCATCAGCTTCCATGGCAGACTGGAGGAAGATGATGCCCGGGTAGTTGCCATATTAAATCGGTCCGGAAAGCCGATTGTTTCGGTAGATATTCCCTCCGGTGTAGAAGCTGACTCCGGCAGAGTTGTGGGTGAAGCGGTCAGAGCGGCTTGGACAGTTACCTTAGCTTTGCCTAAAATGGGTATTCTTATAGAGCCTGGCCGCAGCTACGCAGGTCGGGTTACTGTAGCTGACATATCAATTCCTTCAATGTTATTATCTGATTCTGCATTACAGCATAACTTGCTGACAGAAGAGATGGTAACCGGATTTTTCCCGCCCCGCCCTCATGAAAGTCACAAGGGCACCTTCGGGCATACAGTGGTTATTGGGGGATCAACAGGTATGACGGGGGCGGTGGCACTGGCTTCCGCCGCGGCTTTGAAGGTGGGAGCAGGATTGGTTACAGCAGCAGTTCCGGAGAGCTTAGCGCCTATTATAGAAGGTGCTCTGGCAGAGGTAATGACGATTCCATTGCCGGAGAATCGATACAAATCCATCGCTCAAGAGAGTTTCCCGGTAATAGAGACCTTGCTGGAAAGAGCTTCTGTTTGCGCTGTTGGTCCGGGGTTATCCAGATATGCGGAAGCCGGATCTATCGTAAGGTTTATCCTGGAACGATCTGGAGTGCCAATAGTCATTGATGCGGACGGATTAAATGCTTTATGTGAGGATAATAGTATCTTGGAAAAAAGACAGGTGCCGATTGTCTTGACCCCTCACCCGGGAGAAATGGCTCGACTCTTGGGGAAAACCATTGAATACGTACAGTCCAATCGTTTAAAAGTGGCGCGGGAGGCAGCTATGGAATGGGGAGTAACCATTGTCTTAAAAGGTGCCAACACGGTTGTGGCTGACCCTGGCGGAGAGTTATACTTAAACGTAACCGGAAATCCTGGCATGGCCACAGCCGGCAGCGGGGATGTTCTTACCGGAGTCATAAGCGGGCTGATAAGTCAAGGCTTACGACCTAATGTGGCTGCTTCCATTGGAGTCTACCTTCATGGCAAAGCCGGTAATCTTGTTAAGGAGCGGAATGGCGAACGAGGGCTGGTTGCGGGAGATATGGTCCGTATCTTGGCCGAAGTGATTAAAGGCATTGAGGATAAGTATAACTCGTAATTAAATGTTATGAGATTTTTGTAGAAAGTGAGGGGAAATCATGATTGCCCGAGATATTATGACGACGAATGTGGTTACGATTAAGCTTACGGACCGGGTTGAAGATGTGGCCAAGCTGTTGGTGGAGCATAAAATAAGTGGTGTTCCGGTGGTTGATGATGATATGAAGCTGCTGGGTATCGTATCTGAGAATGATTTGATAATTAAATCCAGGGATCTGGACCTGCCCTTCTATGTAACCCTTTTTGACAGCATTATTTTTCTGGAAAATCCCAACAAATTCAAAGATAATCTTCGCAAATTTACCGGAATTGAAGTAAGGGACGTAATGACGCCTCGGGCCATTACGGTTCGAGAGGATGCTGATATAAAGGAAGTTGCTAATCTGATGACCAAAAAAAATATAAACCGGGTTCCTGTGGTGAGAGATGACAAGCTGGTAGGGATAATTTCCCGTCATGATCTTTTGAAAACCCTGGTGAAGTAGATGAATAGTTTTCGTCCTACCTGGGCAGAGATAGATTTGGGCGCTATCGCCCATAATATAAGAGAGCTTCGCCGGCTTATCGATCCTTCCACCAAGTTTATGGCCGTACTAAAAGCTAATGCTTACGGACACGGCATTCTTGAAGTAGCTGAGGTTTGTGTCGGCGAAAAAGTGGATTATCTGGGGGTAGCTCTTCTTGACGAGGCCATGTATCTCCTGGAAAATGGGATTAATCTGCCGGTGCTGATTCTTGGTTTTACCGAGGAATCGGATCTGGGATTGGTGATAAAAAATGGTTTCCGGCAAACTGTTTTCGATCTTGCTACCGCACAGGCTTTATCCAACCTGGCCATGAAAGAAGGAAAGAAAGCGTTTGTCCACATCAAAGTGGATACCGGAATGTCCCGAACCGGATTTATGGCCGGCCAAGATGCTGTTAAGACGGTTTCCAGCATATGCAGACTGCCCGGATTGATTGTGGAAGGTGTATTTACTCATCTTGCGACTGCAGATGATGCTGACCGGAATTTTACGGAGCTTCAGCTGCAGCGTTTTAATGATTTCCTGGGTGCACTGGAGGAGATGGGGATAAGAATCCCACTTCGTCATGCTGCCAACAGTGCGGGAGTAACTTTTCATCCGGAAGCTCATTATGACCTGGTTCGGGCAGGGATTAATATTTATGGTTTAAGATCTTCTTTGGAGTATCCGGATAAGCTCAACCTGATACCGGCCATGTGCCTGAAGAGCCGAGTAGTGATGGTAAAAGAAGTGCCGGCTTCATCACCGGTGAGCTATGGCTGTTCTTACATTACTTCTCGCCCGACCAGAATAGCAACTATTCCCATCGGGTATGGAGACGGTTATACCCGGGCCTATTCCAATCGGGCCTGGGCCACCATTAATGGCCGGCGGATGCAATTGATCGGTCGAGTGTGCATGGATTATTGCATGTTTGATATTACCGGAGCAGAAAACATAAAGGTCGGAGATGAAGTAATCCTGTTTGGCCGGCCGGAAGATGGTATTACTGCTGACCACCTGGCTGAGCTGATTGGTACGATAAATTATGAGGTGGTGTGTCTGCTTAATTCCCGGGTGCATCGTGTATATGTAAATGATTTGGAATCTGAATGAAATTATTGGATTTGCGGGGCTCAATACTAAGAATATATAATTAGGTTGGCGTGTGGTATTTTTGTTGGGGGGTGCTCCGTTTGCCAGCCTCTAGAAAAATTGTAGTGAATGTTTCCGAAAAAATGCTGGCTGAAATTGATCAATTAGGTGGAATCACAAGCAGGAATCGAAGTGAAGTCGTAAGAGATGCGATTAAACAATATCTGAAGGAACAAAGAAAAAGAGATTTACATGAACAAATGCGCAAGGGATACGTGGAAATGGGGGATATTAATAGAGAGATTGCTGAAGAATGTTTTTATGGTGATCATGAAGCATAGCAGAATGTCTTAGAAAAACTTGCGGAGTGATTTTATTGCTAATTAAAAGAGGAGAAATTTACTTTGCTCAGCTTAATCCGGTGATCGGATCAGAGCAAGGTGGTATCAGGCCGGTCTTGGTAGTGCAAAATGATATTGGGAATCAATACAGCCCCACTACTATTGTGTTGGCAATCACTTCGCAGATTAACAAGGCGAAGCTGCCGACTCATGTTGAGCTCAAGGCGCTTAATTACGGCCTCGATAAAGATTCGGTCATACTGGGCGAGCAGATCAGAACCATTGATAAAGCCCGACTTAAACAAAGGATAGCTTTTCTGGATTCTGACGTAATGGATCAGGTAGATCAGGCTTTGGAGATAAGTGTTGGATTATGTAATATTAATTGAATGATCAGGCAGACAGGCCCAGAGGCCTGTTTTTTTCCGGATAAGGCTGAATGGGAGGGGTTGCTGTGAAGCCTGTAGTGGGAATAACCTGTGGTTATCGCGGCTCCGAGGGACTCTACTATCTGCGGGAAGGTTACTGGGAAGCGGTACATAAAGCCGGAGGGATTCCGATTATACTCCCCCCTCTGACTTCAGAAGATATCCGCTGCTATTTTGAACAATGTGATGGTTTTATTCTGAGCGGAGGAGATGATGTCGATCCCGCTTACTGGGGGGAGGATCCCCGGCCCGGTTTGGGAGAAATAGATCCCCGGAGGGACAAATTCGAGACAGAATTAACTATTCAAGTCGTTGCTGGTGATAAGCCGGCTCTTTTTATTTGTCGGGGCATTCAGGTTTTGAATGTAGCCCTGGGGGGCGACCTTATTCAAAACCTGAAATCAGCTGTTGCTCACCGGCAAAAGGCGCCGAGGAATCATCCGTTTCATGATATATTGGTGAGTAAGGACAGTGATCTATATAATATTTTTCAGCAGGATGTGGTTAGAGTTAATAGCTTTCATCATCAGGCCATTGGCCGTTTGGCACCGGGGCTGAGGGTGACGGCCCGTACTCGGGATGGAGTAATTGAAGCGGTTGAACATACGGACCGAAAATGGGTCATGGGTGTTCAATGGCACCCGGAGGCTATGAATGATTATTTGTCCGGGCTGCTGTTCGCCGGATTGGTGGAGGCGTGTGGTAGTTAGGCGTGAGGCGGGAGGCGAGAGGCGGGAAGCGGGAGGCGAGAGGCGGGAAGCGAGAGGCGGGAAGAACAGATTTCTTTTAAGTGAGTTTCAGCTCATGCCTGCTGCATCCATTGAGGGAGGACAAGGGGAGTTTTGTCCCGGTTCAGGCTTGGATATCAATGGAGGGTTGCTGGTTATGAGGTTTTAGCATGAAAATAATGGAGGGCTTTTTTGCGAACCGGGGAGTGGTTTGATTCATACAATAACCATACAAGGGAGGGTGTTTGTTGATAGCTATAAAGGGCGGCACCATTATGACTATGAGTGGGGGGACTATTCAAGACGGGATAATTCTGATTGAAGGGAATATTATCAAAGAGGTTGGCCGAGAAGTAGAAATTCCTCCTTCAGCCCAGGTGTCAGATGCTTCGGGATGTTTTATTACTCCCGGCTTTATTGATGCTCATTGTCATGTAGGCCTGGTGGAAGAGGTTAACCCGGTGGAAGGGGATGATGTAAATGAGACATCCGATCCCATTACACCTTTCCTTCATGCACTGGATGGCGTAAATCTGCGGGACTGTGCCTTCGCTGATGCTGTTCAATCTGGAATTACCCGGCTGCTGGTGCATCCGGGGAGCACTAATATTATCGGGGGTCAGTCGGTTTTGCTGAAATCCTGGGCCCCGTCTCTTTCCGAGATGGTATATCGTCCTCAATGGGGGATGAAGGCGGCCTTAGGCGAGAATCCCAAAAGGATTTACGGCAAGAAAGACAAGATGCCGAAAACAAGAATGGCCAGTGCGGCCTTGTTGCGCAAGGCTCTTTTTATGGCCCAAAAGAACCGGGATAAAAAGCAGTTGAGTCCCAATGATCATTTTGAACTGGAGGGTTTGTTCAAAGTGATTCGTGGTGAGATGCCTTTATGGATTCATGTCCATAGAGCAGACGATATTCTTACTGCTCTGCGGATTAAGGACGAATTTCAAATAGAAATGGTCTTGCAGCATGGCACAGAAGCGCATTTGGTAGCTGACGATATTGCCAAAAGGGGAGTGGCGGTATGCCTGGGGCCTCTCCTCATTAATCGCGCCAAGGTTGAAATGAGAGAGGTTTCCTTCCGTAATGCGGCTCTCCTGCATCAGGCAGGGGTTAAGTTTTGTTTAATTACTGACCATCCCGAGGTTCCCATTCAATATCTGGGGATGTGCGGGGCCCTGGCGGCAAGAGAGGGGCTGGAGGAGAATGCGGCTCTTCAGGCATTAACACTTAATGCCGCTGAAATACTGGGGGTGGAAAAGGAGCTGGGCTCTATCGAACCAGGCAAAAGGGCTGATATTGTAATATTTGAGGGGCATCCTCTGGACTTAAAGTCTAAGGTGAGGCATGTTCTGGTGGATGGTCTTATGTGGGGGGAATAGGGTGAACAAAGGAGATTTGCTGAATGTCTACCTCAATGGGGTTTTAATGACCATTTGTGTTATCGGGTCTTATAAAGAAGAGTACTCCGGCGAAGAGGTGGTGGTTTTGGCCTTGGTAAGTCCAGATAATATGCTGCATGTTCCACTGTCGGACCTTAACGCTTTCTATCCGGTCAGGAAGGTCTATAATTGACAAATATTAAATGGCCGCGGACTAAGCCCCGGCCATTTAGTAATTTGTTCTCGCCAATTGTTATTCTGATACTTCGCGAAAGGCCACCAGTTCAAATGATTCCTTAGGTCCCTCCTTGGTTCTTTCTTTAACGATGCTATACAAGGATACCCTGTCACCGGGTTCGTTCCAAATATACTGTTCCAAGCCCTGGAAGAAATGATATTGTCCAGGGTTGCCTTCTGTAGCCGGGTAGTAACAGTCTTTACCTGTACCGGTCATAATGAATATTAACTGACCGGGTTTAAAATTCAATCGAATTCCCATTACCTCAGCGGGAAAATAAAAATGATGATAATGTTTGTTGTCAGGTTTACGGTTCAGCAGGATCCAGCCTTCCATAAATTCTGTGGTAGTGCCTTCATTAGCAATGCAAATCCACTCATCAGTTAGCCGAAAAATATCTTCTTCACCCTGTAATGCATTGGAAATGGCCTTTATTAGTACTTTACGGGCCACCGATACACCCCCGTTCAAGATTTAAAAAAGTTCCTCAGCATAATTTGACGTTGGGAGTGTAAAATCCTGCTTAGGTGGCTGGCAGTAATTGCAAACAAGGGGTTGGACCATTTCTGTCGAAGTGCATTTTATTAGGAAAGATGAAAAGGTGATGAATATGCGAAAATTGTTGTTAGGTATGATAATGGCTTTTCTAGTGCTGGGATTATCAATTAATCCGGCAGCAGCCCAGGATCAGGTGCAGATCAAGATTGATGGAGAGTTAAGAAACTTTTCTCCGGGGGGCAGGATTGCAGATGGGCGTACCATGTTACCCATTCGTTACATAGTAGAAGATCCGGCAGTCAATGGTGAGGCTTTCTGGGATCCCATAAACTATCGGGTAACCATCAAGACCGATGCTGATTTATTCATTTTCGATATCAACAGTCCGACTGCTGTTGTAAATGGAAAGGCTATTACTCTGGATGTGGCACCGTTTATTTATCAGGGACGAACTTACCTGCCCCTGCGATTTTTCACGGAACAAATGGGAGCGAGTGTGGGATGGAAAGAGCGGGAAAATACGGTGTTGATCAACTTTAATTCCGATTCTTTGGTAATGGGATATTTTTACCGGGGGACTCTGGAGGAATTGGACCATTCCGTATTAACGGACGTATTGTTTAGATGGTTGGAAACTGATGGTCAAGGCAATCTTTTTTATGAGTATTGGTCTGATAATGAAGGTGCTGAAAGGCGGGAAGCCGCTTTGGAGCGGGCTCGTCAAAACGGCTTGAGGGTACACGCCAGTGTTATGCTTATGGGGTGGAATGCTGCCGGCCGGGTCCAGGTTCACCAGCTTCTGGGCACTCCTGAAAACCGCCAGCGATTAATCAGTAATCTGAGCGCTCATGCCAAGCAGTTTGGCTATGATGGAATAAACATTGATATCGAAGGCATACCGGCAGATGATCGGGAAAACTTTTCTATCTTCATGGCAGAGCTGTATCAGGTTTTGCAGAAAGACGACCTTACCCTGTCTGTAGCCGCACCCGCCAAGATTGCCGGGAGTTCATGGCATATGGGATTTGACTACCCGGCGGTGGGGAAATCCGTAGATTATCTGATAATTATGGCCTATGATTACACCACCAGCACTCCGGGGGTCTCTGCGCCTGTGAGCTGGTTGGAGAAAGCGGTGGACTATGCGGTCAGCTGTATGCCCAGCGAAAAGGTGATCCTGGGCATGGGGCTTTATGGAAGGGACTGGAATCTGGACAATAACACCAAAACCACTTTTTATCAGCACAGCCTGGAGGCATTGATGAACAGTTCCTTTGATATGGCGCCGGGCTTTGATAAGGTCAGCTATACCCCCTACATTGATTATCGGGATGATAACCAGAAGCAGCATCGGGTCTGGTATGAGAATAGTGTGAGTCTGGGTGAAAAGTATGCGGTGGCCCTGGAGTATAATTTGCCCGGAGTTTCTTTTTGGAGGCTGACCGGGGCGTTCTCCGACTTTTACACCATGTTGGGAGGGCAGTAAGCTCCACATTTGAGCAGCTTTTGTATACCCTTCCCGAATACTAGAAAAAGTAATAGAATAAGAGTTACAGGCAAGGCAGGCTGGAGATGGGCCTGCTTTGCTATTTAGAATGATCACATTAAGGATCAATTGTTCTGATTGCAAGGATTGGGGGAATGGGCTTTGACAGACAAACAACCTAATCTGTTCGGGGAGGCTCCACCGGTTTACGAAGAGCTTGTAAAAGAATCACCCGGGAATTATTATGCTTCCTTTCTGCCTGGTTTAAAGCCTGAGGAAGGGTATCGGGAGATTGAGAGCATTGCGGAATTAGAAGCATTGAATAAGGAATGCCATCGTTGTCATCTTCGGGAGGGATGTAACCAGGCGGTATTTGCTGATGGAGACCCTGAGGCAGACATTATGATGGTAGGAGAAGGGCCGGGACAGATGGAGGATGAAATCGGGCGGCCTTTTGTAGGTAAGGCCGGTCAATTATTGGATAAGATTCTGGAAGCGGTTGAGTTTGAACGTTCGAAGATCTACATAACTAATGTGGTAAAATGCCGCCCGCCGGGTAATCGACTTCCTAATCCGGACGAAATTGCGGTCTGCCGCGGTTTCCTGGAGGCTCAGATCAGGATGGTTAAGCCCAAGCTGCTAGTTTGCCTGGGGGCACTGGCGACTCAGAACCTGGTGGATTCCCGCGCTAAAATAACGCTGGTGCGGGGGAAATGGTTTATCCGACAGGGTATAATGATAATGCCTACATATCATCCGGCTGCTTTACTGAGAAATCAAAGTTTAAAACGCCCGGTTTGGGAAGACTTTAAACTGATTCGTCAGGAAACAGACAGTAAAGGACTAAAAAGATGACCAGTAAACAGATTGAAGTTGTTTCGGCTGAGCAGATGATTAATATAGGTGCAATTATGGCGGGAGCACTCCGGCCCGGCGACCGGATTCTGCTTCGGGGAGAGCTGGGTGCCGGGAAAACCACTCTGGCCAAGGGAATTGCACAGGGATTAGGATTTGAAGGCCGGGTGTCCAGCCCCACCTTTACTATAATGAATGTTTATCAGGGCCAGGTTCCCATATACCATTTGGACTTTTACCGATTGGAAGGTGAGGAAAGATTGGGTGAAGAATGGGAAGAGTCTTATTATGGCGATGGAATAACATTGATAGAATGGCCTGCTTCTGAGGATCAGGACCTGGCAGGGATTAGGGTTGAAATCGAGATTAAGGATGGGGATTACGACGCACCGCGCCGGGTTAAACTTACGGTGCCCAGTGGTCGCCAACAGATTTTAAAGGAGATTGCCGGCCATGTTGATTTTGAGCATTGATACTGCTACACCGTCAGCCGGTGTAGCTTTGGTTGATGAAAAGGGGTTGCGCTATGAAGCTGTTGCCAATACGGGCTACAAACATTCCCGCACTTTGTTGGATATGATTGACGTGGCTTTTCGCCAGACTGATTATGTTCTGAGGGATGTTGACGCTATTGGGGTTACCTCCGGGCCAGGATCATTTACCGGACTCAGAATAGGAATGGCTTCGGCCAAGGGTTTGGCTTTAGCGGCAGAAAAACCTGTAATTGGCATTCCTACCTTGGATGCCATGGCTTTCCATATAGCTTGGGTTCCTGCATTGATTTGCCCCATATTAAATGCGAGGAAAGGTGAAATTTATGGGGCTTTTTATCAAGGGGGACCGGGACCGCTGAAGAGAGTCAGCGATTATTTGGCCCTGTCGCCACCGGCCTTGGCGGAGACGGCTCGTACTTATATGGATCAATTGGACTTGGGGACCATTTCTCTGGTAGGAGATGGAGTAGATGAATACCGCAGCCAATTGCATGATCTGCTGGGAGGGGCCATGGTTTGTCCTGAAGAGCCATGGTTGCCCCGAGCCTCATCAACAGGCCATCTGGCCTTCCGCCGCTTGATCCAGGGCGATATTGACGATGTTTTCAGTCTGAATCCTATCTATGTACGACAGTCGGAGGCTGAAAACCGGTTGGCGAAGGGTAAAGGAGCAAGGTGAGTGGAACTGATAATCAGAAAGATGAATCATTATGACATCAATGGAGTCTTGGAGATCGAGAATGCCTCTTTTCCCATTCCCTGGTCACAGGATTCATTCATAGCAGAGTTAAGGAACCCGCTGGCTTTGTATATAGTGGCTGTGGAAGGTCCGCTTATTCAAGGATATGGCGGAGTGTGGAAGGTCTTCGATGAGGCGCACGTTACCAATGTGGCAGTACACCCCCGGGCCCGTAACAGAGGAATCGGGGAGATGCTCATGAATCGGATCATCGAAGTCATGGTTCTGCAGGGAGTAAGCTGGTTATCATTGGAGGTCAGGCCTTCTAATGACAGTGCCCGAAACCTGTATGAGCGTCTCAACTTCAGGCAGGTTGGGGTGCGCAAAGGTTATTATTCCGATAATGGTGAGGATGCCCTCCTTATGACCAGACAGTTGACGGAAGAATCGGACCGGAGCTGAAGCAGATCAGATTCTTTTCGTTAGAAAGGATAAAAATAATGAAACAATCAGGGATAAGAATTTTAGGAATTGAGACGTCATGTGATGAAACCGCAGTAGCAGTAGTTGAAGACGGCAACATAATCAGATCTAATCTGGTGGCTTCTCAGATAGAGATTCACCGGCGCTTTGGGGGAGTAGTTCCTGAGGTGGCTTCCCGCCGGCATATCGAGGTTATTGCCTCATTGACGGAGGAGGCCTTAAAAGAAGCCGGGCTGCCCCGTCAGGAAATAGATGCTGTTGCTGTGGCTAACTCGCCGGGATTAATCGGGGCTTTATTGGTAGGGGTCTCTTTCGCTAAAGCCTATGCTTATGGTTTGAACAAGCCGTTGATCGGAGTTAATCATATGGAAGCCCATATCTATGCCAATTTTTTAACAGAAAATAAACCGATTTTCCCGGCAGTCTGTCTGGTAGTGTCTGGGGGGCATACCAGTCTCCTTTATATGGAAAGACATCGTGAATTTGAGATGATGGGCGAAACCCGGGATGATGCGGCCGGGGAGGCATTCGACAAAGTCGCGCGTTTTTTGGGATTGGGTTATCCGGGAGGACCGGCAGTGCAAAATGCCGCAGCATTAGCAAGTCCCGGGAAATACCATTTGCCCAGAGTATATCTGGATCGCAATGATTTTGAATTTAGCTTTAGCGGCTTGAAAACGGCCGCCATGAACCTTTGGAATAAGCTGCAGAGATCTGGCGAAGATGCGGAGGTTAATTATCTGGCCGCAGAGTTTCAGGAAGCATTAGTTGAGGTCCTAGTCGAAAAGTCTATTAATGCTGCCCGGCAAAAAAATGTAAAACAGATTTTGCTGGCCGGCGGCGTGGCAGCCAATGCTCGATTGCGGGAGCGAATAACCGCTGAAGCCAGCGCCAATAATATCCAAATTCATATACCTGCTTTGGAGCTTTGCACCGATAATGCCGCAATGGTAGCCTGTGCAGGCTATTACCAATACCTGGATGGAGATTTTGCCGGACTCGATCTCAATGCCTTTCCGCAATCGGGATTACTTGTTAAGAAAGCCTGTGGATAATGTGGATAACTCTGTGGTTAACTTATAGCCATACTTTGCGAGGGCTTTCGAGGACTAAATTCTCTTAGATAAAATAAATATATTGGAAGAACGGGGACTGGTGACTTGTGGATAAAAAACTGGATTAAGGAGAGCAATAATGCACCCGATCATGTTTGAAGTCGGAAACTTCAGAATATTCTCATATGGCTTTATGTTGGCTCTGGGAGTAGCTATAAGCCTGATATTAACGGTCAGAGTAGGACGAAAGGAGGGGGTTAGTGAAGAGTCCATATTAGATCTGGCGATTGTTACTGTCCTGGCTGGATTATTAGGGGCTCGGTTATTCTATGTGCTGGTTTATGACTGGTCCTACTATCAGAATAATCTGTTGCAGATATTTGATCTGCGCAATGAAGGCCTGGTCTGGTATGGAGGTTTAATTCTGGGAGCCTTGGCTGCTCTCACATACCTGCGATTAAAAAAGCTTCCCATGGGGAAGATTTTGGACTTGTTTGCTCCCTATGTGGCATTAGGTTATGCATTTGGCAGAATAGGCTGCTTTCTCAATGGCTGTTGCTTTGGCAAGCCAACCACTCTTCCCTGGGGGGTAATTTTCCCAGGACTTGATTTGGTTGCCCGTCACCCTACCCAGCTCTACAGCTCATTTTTTGCGCTGCTGCTGTTCTTATTTCTGTTGCGGCTCTATCCCCGACGCCGCTTTGACGGACAGGTTATCCTATCATATATTATAGGCTATGCTGTGATCAGATTTATAATTGAATTTTTTCGCGAGAATCTCATTGTATGGCAGGGGTTCACCGTGTCTCAGGTGCTGGCGGTTGGAATAGCTCTTATTGGCGTTGGTATTTACCGGTATCTCAGTAAGAAGTCTATGAGGACAGGAAGCATTTAAAAGCCGGGGGCTCGGAGGGAGGTTAGGTCATGGATAGACGACAAAGGCTGCGGGAGGAAATCCGGACATTACGGTCAGCGCTGAGTCCGCAGGAAGTGGAAAGCCGCAGCGGGCTTATAGTTTCCAGTTTAAAAGGTCTGTCTTTTCTGCAGGATGCCCAAAATATTATGTGCTATGCCGCTTTTGGCAATGAAGTCAACATAAATTGCTATTGGCAGGAGCAGCTGGGGCTGGGAAAGGGAATTATTCTGCCTCGGGTTAAGGGAGATCAGTTGGAAGGGGTTTTATTTACTGACTGGGCAACAATGGGCCGGGGACCTTTTGGAATCAAGGAGCCTTTGGGGAAGGTGTTTCCACCGGAGAGGATTGATGCGGTGCTGGTGCCGGGATTAGTATTTGACCGCCGGGGCAATCGCCTTG
>Ga0209509_1001499_pt1 | contig 17370 bp, 21 predicted proteins | sample BioC13SIPDNA_FD_185743 | JGI IMG/M metagenome (GOLD analysis project Ga0209509, IMG submission 185743) | Anaerobic biogas reactor microbial communites from Washington, USA - Biogas_R1_A C13 SIP DNA (SPAdes) (version 2) | ecosystem: Engineered > Bioreactor > Anaerobic > Unclassified | place...
GCTGGCGTGTCCGACCGGTCAAACCCCGCAGACGCGCTGCATGATCTGTTGCGCATCGCGAGGATCACGACCGCGCATGATAAGTTCCAAACCTCTGAATAGCATACCGCTGGCTTGGGCGTTGACAACAGAACCGCCTTCTACCTCAACTTCAACTTTAAGATGCCCTTCTATTCTGGTTACGGGATCAATAATTACTCTTTCAGCCATTAATTTTCACCTTCCTTCTCGTCCTTCTTGGGACCTACGCGACCGGTAATAATATTGCCGGCCAGATGCCCGCCAATTCCCAAAACTGCAGCCGCTCCCAAAACTCCGCCAATCTGATCTACTGTAGCGGTCATGGCAGGTCCAATCGGCATTTCAGGCATTCTTTCATAAATAGGCCAACCGGGGAATTGCGGTTCAGTACATGCCAGACAGGGAGCTCCGGCTTTAACGCACCAGTTAACTCCACCGTTCCATAAACGAGTAGTTGAATCACAATGGGCAAGGGGGCCCTTGCAGCCTATTTCGAGAAGGCAACCGGGATCGCCAAAGTTTTTGGCAAAAATGGCATTGTCAAAGTATTGTCTTCTCTGGCAATTGTCATGGATAATATCGCTGAAAAACATCTTGGGACGTCCAAAGCTATCCAGTTCAGGGATATCCTTATATAGAAGAACATGAGCGATGGTTCCCACCATCCAATCCGGATGAGGCGGACAACCGGGAACATTAACGATCGGCACATTCTTGACTACATCACCGACAGCTTTACATCCGGTCGGATTAGGCGGAGTTGCCGGCAAGCCGCCATAAGCTGAACAGGTACCGAAATTCAGAATGGCGGCCGCCTGGCTGCCGAGTTCCTTAACTAATTCCAGGAAGGTAATTGGTTTGCCGTCACGTTCCCCTACCATGCAATACATACCATTGGCGCCGGTAGGTACAGCACCTTCAACCACAAGGTAGAATCCCTTGGGATTTTCCCGGGCAGTTTTAAAGAGTCCTTCTTCAAGGGCCAAATCTCCGGCTGCGGCCGAAAGATTGGGATGATAACGAACACTTATGGTTTTGAGCAATACATCCTTTATGTCAGGATGAACCGTATTCAGCAGCGAAATGGAACATCCGGTACAGCTGGCACCTTGAATCCAAATAACCGGCGGTGCACCGGCTTCGACTGCCTGCGCCATGTAGGGTGCCAAAAGTCCTGACATGGAAATGGCTGCCGCTGACCCGGCACAAAGCTTGACAAAGTCGCGCCGACTTAGTTTTTTAGGCATATGACCTATTCCCCCCAACAAATTTAATAAGTACAACCCCATCTAATTCCAATCTTTCAATTTATGAAAACTCCCACCTTACGAACTTCCGAAACACCTCTTTAGGCTATTGGCTCGCGTGATCTGTTTTCATATTAAATGAGCTTATCCTCTATCTTTCTATGATTCAGCTCTTTTGCTCCTCACCTCCCCCAATATCCATTCATTCCATTCAGAAATTCCTTCACCGGTACGCCCGGAAACAAGAAATACCGGCGCAGTAGGGTTGATCTGAGCCAGATCTTCCCTGAATTGCTGCAAACTGAAGTTTGTATAAGGTAAAAGGTCTATTTTGTTTAGCAAAATGACCTTTGCCTCACGAAAAATTAAGGGGTATTTTACTGGTTTGTCATTACCTTCGGTGGTACTGATTACCACTGCTTTAAAGTCTTCACCCAGATCAAACTCCGCCGGGCAGACCAAATTGCCGACATTTTCAATAAAAAGCAGATCCAACGGGTCGTCCGGCAAATTGTGAAAAGCCTTGCCTACCATGCCGGCGTCCAGGTGACAGGCACCTTCCGTATTTATCTGCACGACCTTAACTCCTTTTTGCTCGATCCGCTGAGCATCCCTGTCTGTATAAAGATCTCCTTCGATGACTCCCAGCTTGATTTTTCCGTTCAGGTTTTCAATCGTTTTTTCCAATATGGTGGTTTTACCTGATCCCGGTGAACTCATCAGATTAATTACCAGCAAACGGCGCTGTGCAAAATTTCGGCGGTTATTCCTGGCCAAAAGCTCGTTGGCTCCCAACAAATTGCTTTCCATGCGAACTTGTACCATCAGCATCTAGTCTCCTTCGTAGTAATCCAGATACAGCTCTCTCCCCTGGATGATTTCAACTTGCACTGACCCGCAATGGGAACAGACAAAGCGATAGTTGTCTTCCATGGCGGTTTTCCTGTCACACTCCAGGCACCGGCAGACGATTGGCCGGGTTTCGATCTCCAAAACCGCACCGGCAAACAATGGTTCAGCGGCGGCAATCACTTCAAAAGCGAACTGCATGCTGTCCGGCATGGCCATGGAAAACGTGCCGACCACCAGCCTGATTTTATTGATTTTATACAGGTTGTTTTGGGCGGCACTTTCCCGGACGATATCCGTTACGCTTTGCATTAACGATAATTCGTGCATTTTTCCATCCTTGTAATGGTTTTTTAGTATTATTGACCTGTCGTTTGCTATACAACCCCATAGAAAACCACCCGGACAAGAAATGTCGGGTGGCAATATGAGCACAAATCAGCCATGCCTCCTTTTTGGACACACTGATTTATTGCCTGACCTGAGCACTCCTTTACATAATGGAAGGCGCAGCCGTTTCCAACTGTACCCAATGGCCTTGTCACCTTAGCCTTTATCGCCTTAGGATGACAGACTCGGAGAAAATATTTAATTCTAAATACAACAAAGCCGCCCCGCAAAAAGATGCCGGGCGGCAATATGAGCACAAACGAGCATTGCATCCTGCTGGACACACTCTGATTGATTGCCTGACCTGAGCACTCCTTTTCGCAATGGAAGGCACAGCCGTTTCCAACTATACCCAATGGCCTCGTCACCATAGCCTTTATCGCCTTAGGATGACAGACTCGGAGAAAATATTTAATTCTAAATACAACAAAGCCGCCCTGCAAAAAGATGCCGGGCGGCAATATGAGTACAAACGAGCATTGCGTCCTGAAGGACACACACCTTGATTGCCTGACCTGAGCACTCCTTTTCGCAATGGAAGGCACAGCCGTTTCCAACTATACCCAATGGCCTCGTCACCATAGCCTTTATCGCCTTAGGATGACAGACTCGGAGAAATATTTAATTCTAAATACAACAAAGCCGTCCGGCGAAAAAATGCCAGACGGCAATACAAGCACAACACCATCGTGTATTCTTCATGAACACACCATTATTGCCTAACCTGAGCACTCCTTTTCGCAATGGAAGGCACAGCCGTTTCCAACTATACCCAATGGCCTCGTCACCATAGCGTTCATCGCCTTAGTATGACAGACTCGGAGAAAATATCGGGTTTATCCTCGATATTAAGTGTTATTCGCGAAGAATAGTTAAAATCCTGCTTGATTGCTATATAAATTTTTATTAACTGATTATGATTTTCGTTTTTTTATCACAAATATACAATGCAATATCTCTAACCGCGGTTTTAAGAGTGCTTGTAGAGGTGGCTGTGTTGGTTCTCGCCATGCACATGACAATATTCGTCAATCAGATTGGCCGCCATTAACAGTTGCTTGTCTGCTATCGCTTGCTGACAAGATCCATCATAAATAAGGCGATGCTCTTCGGACAAAACCAGCGCTCGCCGAGAAATTGCATGGGCCAGGTCAAGATTATGGGTTGAAGTTATAATCGTCCTTCCATGGTTATTCAGTTCCAGCAACACATCCACCAGCCAGCGCTGGGTTTTAGGATCAAGGCCGTTGGTAGGCTCATCCAGAATCAATACTTCCGGATTAAGCACCAGGGTTGAGGCTACTGCAACTTTTTTCTTTTCACCGCCGCTCAAACGATAAGGTGAACGTTCCGCCAAATTTTGCAGGTGTAACAACGCCAGAATATCATCTACCCGGTTTTTTACTTCCGCTTGGCTTAATCCCATCTGCAGAGGTCCGAAGGCGATCTCATCCCACACCCGGCTGGTAAACAGCTGGGCATCCGAGTTCTGAAATATAAATCCGATGCGACGATGAAACCTTTGTGCAAAACGGCTGTCTTCCAGCAAATTCTCCGTAATTTCCTGACCAAACGCCCGGTAGGTTCCGCCCGAGGGAAATACCAGGCCGCAGAAAATCTTTAAAAGGGTTGATTTACCAGAGCCATTGGCTCCGAGGAGACAAACACTCTCTCCCGCCTCGATATTCAGACTAAATTCACGAAAAAGTATTTCATCCTTAACATAACTGAAATCAATTTTATCCAAAGCCAAAATGGACATTTGCAGTTCAAGCCTTTCGCAAATCATTACTCTATTTAATATTTTAACATTAAACTCATTCCAAAATTACATTCGTTTTAACATCACACCCATTGCGACCTGACCGCCAATTCCAGTTCGTCGACTTCGTCCGCTGACGTTTTCAATCTTTCGCCGGTATAACCACGCGCACACATGGCCTGGTAGACCTCTTCTGAAAGTGCGAGGCTGCGGGCAAAAAGTGCCGCAATGGATGATCCCGCCTGGGCCCTTTGCCATTTCATGGGCAGATCCCCTACGGTACGAAGACAGCGGGCTTCAAACATTTCCATGGAAACCAGCAATAGCACCATCATATAGCGATACGTCATTTCCATGATCATGATAAACAGCTCCGGTACGCGAATAACCCGCAAAGATCTGAAGACATCCACAACCGGAGTGGTCATGACCAACAATATCCCCAGGGAAAGTGAAATACCAACTCTCAAAAACAAAAATATAGCCGCCGTTAAACCTTGCCGAGTAATAAATAATCCTTCCGGCCAGGTGTTCCCCAGCCAGTGAACTGCCAGCGCTGACTGGCGGAGATAGAAAAGCGGGGTGCCGTCCATAAAAATATTTAATGTGACCGGCAGACTGAACAGCAAGGTAAGTAAGGGAATAAATCCCCAGATTTTTTTTTGCAGTTCCCATACCGGCAAACGCGATATTTGCATCAGCAGCAGCGTGACCAGCCATACAACCAGTAAAAATAGAATTTGATGACTCAGGCTTACCGTTAAGATTAAGCCCAGCATGGCCAAGAGTTTGATTTGTGGACTAACCTTCTGCAGCACCCCTTCACAGCGGGCATAATGCTCGGTTTGCCGGTCTTCACATATCACCGCTCGCATATTGCGCAGGCTCTTTTTCAAGAAGTTGTTTTTGTTTCTTTTGCCTACAGCAAGCACAACTTCATTATTTTCATTTTCCTTTAACATCCAATCAGGCAACCGCATATCTTTTCTCTTTTCCACTCCTCATTCCAATTCCTCGGGGTTTCATTGATCAGTCTTTGACGATTTTGCTAAAGAAACTGATCAGCAGAACCACCAGAGCAACCCCCACCAGGGCGGACAAAATATAGCCCCCGGCCAACTGGATAAAATCGGCATCCCAACCCGGCACACCATAGTCCGGCAAAAGACTCCCGCTCCAGAAGTCAGCAAATTTGGCCAGACCGGCAGGAATAAATCCAACTTCCTCCGAAAGCTGATCAGTTCCCCATTCCCCGAAGGCCGTCCCGGTGGCAATCAGCCCCAGCGGACATAAAATTATAAACAAACCCAGGGCCATCCATAATTTTTTAAATTCCTTAAACATTATGCTCCACCCCCAGCTCATCCTGCTTGATTCTGCCTGTTAATCGTTCAGTCATTAGGGCAGGATAATTTTTGGCTACAAACCAGGAACCCACGGCGGTCATCAAACCCTCCACCGGTCCAGCCAAAATCAAATGTTCACTCATCATGGCAATCACCGCAACTTTGATAGAATAAGGGAAATATAGCGGAGTTCCATCAGCAGCCTGGAATAGATGGTACTGGGAACCAAAAATCAGTGCGGTTATTAAAGCAGCTGCATTCAAACCGACATATCCGGCGATAAACGCCGCAATAACTGAACGTGTCGATAATGCGTCGGACTTGCCCCTGATTAGTTTGTAGATCCAGTAGCCCACAAAGGGCATAACCACCGCTATATTAAAACAATTGGCACCAATTGCCAAGACGCCTCCGTCACCAAATATCAAGGCCTGAATAATCAAGGCTACGGAAACACCAACGCAGGCTGACCATGGTCCCAGGAGAATGGCCAGCAATACCGCCCCGACGGCATGCGCGGAACTCCCCCCCGGAATCGGCAGATTAAACATCATGATGGTAAAGCAAAAGGCGGCGCCAATTGCCAAAACAGGTACTTCTCTCTTTTTAAGATTCGATTGAACTTTTTTGACAGCTACGCTCCATACCGGGACCATCAAGGCCACGAAAGGGATTGCCGTCTGCGGACTCAGATATCCATCCGGTATATGCATTCCTATCCCTCCTAAATCTATTTAATTCTTATTCGCCAGGGTTCACCTTGCCCCCAAACAAAAAGAAGATATCAACCGCTTGATGGTTAATACCTTCATGATATTTTTGTTTAGATATTTTTTTATTGTTTAGATAGTAAACCCCGATGCCGGAACAGTAGTGCCGTTACAGACAACCGGCTTAATCTCTTCCGGCGACAACCCACTGCGTTCAGTGCCTTGGCACCTTCATGGCACCACATTTATAGCTATATTCGACACATAATCTATGTTTCCTGCCCGCCAGAAAAATATTATATTTTAACCAATTATTTTAAAATCAGAAGTTTTTAATCAAGGTAAACGTACTGGTAATATTTTGCGCTGCAACGGAGAAAAGATAATTACCCCGGCCGCTCAGAAATATCCTGATCCGCCCGTCTTCATTGGTGGTCAGGTGATGCGGGTAATCCTTGCTGCGAGTACTGGCATACGTGACTTTAACCTCGGCTCCTGCCAAAGGCTGACCATTTTGCAAAACTTGAATCTCATAGCTTTCACCCATACGGGCATGACTGTAATCAGTGGGGACAATTTCCAGTGGCAGCCCCAGTGGTTGTAGTCCGTGATGGTGGTGATGACCGATTTCCATTACTACTTTGGCATAAAGCTCACGCTCACCACGCTCATGCACGTAGATCTGCATAAGACCGTCAGCCTCCTGACCCAGGTTTATTTCCTTGCCATCATGATGATCATGAACCTGAACCGGATTAACTGCACCCTCATTGACCGCAAAAGCTTCCATATCAGAATACGCGGCCCCAGGATCAGATTTCATGTTATAGCCTTTGGATAAATTCAGGATTACTTCCTCGCCAGCGTGAAAGTGGCCATGATCTGTAGCCGGTTCCAGCCATATTTCCTGACTGCGTTCAATTACTTCCGGTTTATCAACCTCTTCAAGAATGATGCGATGACGTACCAGTTCCATTTCCTTTATCCTCGCTTTGATAACCTTGCGTTCCCCGAATATATTTTCCATAAAAATACTGCCGTCCTCCGCAGGGATGATCCGATCCACGCTTTCCATGAGCAGTTCTTCCTGCCCGGCACGGTCGATATAGACATTGGATTCACACATCAGTTTAACCCCTCCTTTGTCTGCAGGCAGTCGGGACAAACATAGCCTTCCGGTCTTGCGGCTGCCTTGCTGTCCATAACCCCTTCTCCACATACCACGCATTGAACGGTGCCATGAATCTGGGCTTTTGGCGGAAAAATGAAATCAATATCCTGCCAGTCAAATAATTCTTCAAAAGCCACACTCATGGTATTCTCAAATATGACCGCCAGCAGATCTTCCCGTTCCGCTTCCTCTTCTTCAGTTAGATGTTCCAATTTGTTCAATTCCCGGTAACGAATAGATTCCGGAGTTTTTTTATCGCTGAATTTCTGAGCGATGCGTACCGCTCGCTGTTGTTCCCGGCTGGCGATTGTATAAACATTTTTGCCATAATCTTTATAAATTAAATTGCCTTTGCCGAAAGTACAGCCCAAGATCGACTGGATGGCGTCAACCCCGCAGGAATCGGTTTCAACTACCGCCAGCAGTTCTTCATCGATATCCTGACTAACCCCCAGATGTTTTTGTGCAAACTCAGCCACCCGCACTCCCATCAGCAGTCCCGGACAAATATGCCCGTGAAACTGAATCGCCCTTTCCAAAGGAGGCATATCCTTACACATTTATTTCCCACCTTTCCATTATTGCAGCTAATATAGCACAGCAACTAAACCAATTCCATCTGTTCGTTAAACTCCCGTACCTTTTGCACCAGTTGGTCTACCTGGATGGGCAGCGGTTCTGCGATAGCCCCGGTTATTTTTATCCCCGCCCGATTTAAAGGAATCAATATTTTCACTGCCTCAGCCGAGGCAATCGCTTCCGCCATACGCGGGCTCAGCTCCCCGGCGAAGGAATTGGCGGCGATAATAGCAACGGAGCCAACAATGCAATCGGCTCTGTGTACATTATAAAAGACCGCATTTTCTCCGCTGGCTCCTTCGTTGGCACCGGCCTTCAGCATTATCGAACTGGCGACTGCATTTGTACCCAGACCAATTATATCTACAGAAGCACCAAACTCCTGCCGTAATTTTTCTACGATGAGCCGCCCAATGCCACCTCCCTGACCATCCACCACCGCGATTTTCAAAGCTCCGCCCCCCTCTTTTTGAACATTATAGCATAATCTTACTTTTATTCTGTTTTGTTTATTGACAGCAACAGAATCTTTCAGCTCTATGTCCAGCTATATTCTCCATCCAAGCTCAGAAAAATAAATTAAGCAGGCCTATACTACTTTCGAAGGTAATATGAGCCTGCTTTTTAAGGGGCAATATTATTTTATGGCTGCTTTTGAATCAGCTTATCGGGTTTCTAATGATCTACACCAATCATAATACTGGAGGCTTTGATAACGGCATAAGCCTCTTTACCTACCTCCAGACCAAGACCGGCGGCTGATTCCTTGGTAATCACCGAGACAATGGTTTCTCCTCCGGCCAGCTGCAGATGAACTTCGGTATTCACCGCCCCCGGGACGATCTTAATTATTTTCCCTTTTAAATTGTTACGGGCGCTTAAACGCATGTCCATTTCCTCCTTTCAAAAATTACAAAGAAATTATTACCATTTTATCTATATTTATATCATAACATATAATGTCGAATATTACCTGTTGAGTAGGTTACCGGGCAAATCATTTAATCATCCCATTTGCGCACAACCTGAATCTTGATGCGGGTAAGCAGTCCGGTCACCGCAGCCGCAGCCGCAACAACAGGCCAAATAACAGCGATGACACCCCCTACCGCCACTCCGGCCGTAAGTGGTATCTCCAGTAATTTGTCACCATTGTCTTTGCGAATGATCAGACTACGAACATTGCCTTCCCGAACCAGTTCTTTCACCCGCTCATTCAACCCGTCCACTGCTAATTCGATCTCCTCGATAAAGTAATTTCCTTTTTCTTTCCATCCCATCAGGGCAACCTCCCTTTATTAAATCACTATCATTTTTCCCCTTTATCTATAGATTATTAATGATTAGGCTATGATGGTTACACGCTTAATAAAAAAGGGGTAAAAATACAATCTTTCTTGCACTGATCGGGCCTGCATTTATTGACCAGGATCCGGAGTAAAATGTTTTTAATTAAAACAGCCGTTTTTAAAACGGTTGTTCAGAGCATCAAAAAAAGCGAATAGCTGCGCTAGTCAATCGCGGGCTTTTTACAAGCCTTGCTCTTCGCTTTTGTTGCTCGCTCTGTTAATTTTAGCCTTTATTGACATCTGGATAGATGTTTGATGTGTATACGATGTTAAAATGACAGCACCCTTCCGGCATGTAATAGTTTTTCCGTAATCGTATACATGTTGGTGACTGTGCCCACTGCTAATTTATTACTGACATTGTAAAAATCAAGACAGGTTCCGCAGGAGAGAATCTCCGTTCCTTGCTCGGCAAGTACCTGCAGATGTTCAATTAATTCAGATCCAGCCGTCGTTAAAAGGACTCCGCTGTTCATGAAAATAGCACACTTGATTTCGCCTTCCATCTGGGTCAGGGTATATAGAAAGCTTTTCATTAATGCTGCGCCCAGTTTATCGTCTCCGCTGCCAAGTACGTTGCTGCCTATCAATATTACCGTATTGCCTTCCAGGGTTTCTTTTTCATCCTTTCCTTGTAATCCTTCATCTTTAAATATATTGATATAATATTCGCCTTCTTTTTCATCGACCACGCTTTCCAACTGCAGAGTTTTGACCATCCGGGATACGTTTTCCAAAGCAGTTAGGTTATCAACAATGGTCAGTACCTCATTTATTTCTACCCCTTCCAACGCCTTTTTGGTCAGCACCACCGGCTGCGGGCAGCTCAGACCACGGGCATCAATGACTTTTTTCATTTTATATCCAACTCCTCTGTTAATCATCTGATTTATCTTAACAATAATTATTTTATCATATGTAATATATATTTAAACTATTAATTTTGGTTATATGTTTGCATGGCTTTTATAAGTTGAAACATTTTTATACCCGGCAAGCTAATGTAAAAATTAGATTTTCCGGTTTAAAAAACACCCCTGGGGATTAACTGAACTGAACCCAGTTCATGACCCCGGGGTGTTTTCATACCGGCCGATTAATTTTATTCTGCGTAGAGTTTATCAATCAGCGATTTGTATTTCTGATCAATGAATTTGCGCTTCAGTTTTAACGTCGGGGTTAGTTCTCCCGCTTCCTGAGTCAGTTCCTGGGGCAGCAGCACAAACTTCTTGATTTTCTCCACCTGCCCGAGGCTCCGGGTTTTATCGGCAATCAGTTTTTCATATAACTTGTAGATGGCCGGATTCTGTATGATCTGTTCCGGTGAAGTGTATTCGATGTTGTTCTTTTTGCAATAATCCTCCAACAATTCAAAATTAGGTATGACTAATGCAGAGATGAATTTTCGGTTCTCCCCTATGCATACAAATTGGGAGATCATAACTTCCTGCCCCAGCAGTGATTCGATCTGCTGCGGAGAGATATTTTTCCCGCCGGCGGTTATAATAAGCTCTTTGATGCGGTCGGTAATTTTGATATAGCCAAGACGGTCGCCGTTTTTTTCTACATAATGGAGTTCGCCCACATCCTGGGTCTTGAACCAGCCATCCTCGGTAAATATCTCTTTGGTAGCCGCGGGGTTCTTATAATACTCGCTCATGCACATGCCGCCCTTGAGCTGCACTTCGCCTTCATCAGAAATTCTTACCTCGGTCATAGACAATATACAACCGCAGTAACCCGGGATGGCATTATCCCTGAAACCGACACAGACCGGGAAAAACTCGGTCAACCCGTAGCCCATGGCAATATTTATCCCTACCGCCTGGAAGAATTCATTTACATCCGGGGCAAAAGCCGATCCGCCGATGTGATAGATATTGCAGTTTTCCGCTCCCAGCATGGCCCGTATTTTACTGAATACCAGCTTATCGGCAATTTTATATTTCAGACCGTAACTGTCCTTTCTGTAGGCTTCAAGACCTACCCCTTTGGCCCATTCAAACATCTTGTATTTCATACCGCCGGCGCTTTTCATGCCGGCATGGATCATACCGTAAACTTTATCCCATATTCTTGGCACGCTGGTCATAAATTGCGGTTTAAAGTGATTCATATATTCAACAAAATCGGCCGGATTAGGGCAGTAACCTATTCTTACCCCAACACTCATACATCCGTAGGACCAAAGCCTTTCAAATACATGGGAAAGCGGGAGAATTGAAAGCGAGGTGTAATCAGGGCCCGCTTCCGGGTAACGCAGGGAAGGGAAAATCCCGGTCAGGAAACTACGATGGGTATGAACTGCGCCTTTGGGGTTACCGGTGGTACCGGAAGTATATATCAAGGTAACGATATCATCGGGGTGAACGTTGTTAAGCCGATCTTCGAAATCCTTGTCGTTTTTCAGTTTTTTACCTTTCTAAATGAGCTTGCTCAGATAAGTACTCTTGTCACCGGATATTTTGATATTATCCTGCATGGCGACAATAAATTGCAGGTACTGATTATCCCCGATGATCTTCCCGGCCCGGTCGTACTGCTCCTGATCACCAACAAAAACAACTTTAACTTCCGCATCATTGATTATATATTCCGCTTCTTCCTTGGAGTTGGTCGCATAAATCGGCACTGAAACCGCTCTGGTCGCCAGGATCCCCAGATCTGAAACAGCCCATTCGGAGCAGTTTCTTGCAAATACTGAACACATGTCACCAGGCTGGATCCCCATATCAATCAGTGCTTTGGCCAGAGCCGTGATCCGTTCACCGAATTCGGTCCAGGTCAGTGATTCCCATTCACCCTTGACGTTTTTTTGCGTAAGTATGACTTTGTCTTTAAAAATCTTGACATTCTTCAGCATCATGTAAGCAAGGGTCTTGTTCTCGGCCAGGAATTCTTCAAAACCCTTCTCCCAGTCAACATCACAATCGCGCCAAATCGGTAAATTCTGTGTCAGTTTGTGCATGTAAGCCCCTCCTCCCAATCTTTTCATATATATAATATTATCCTTCGAAATAAATATTAAGTCAATTTATATCATGTATTTTGATAATTTATGGGTATTATTTTAAATTTAATTTTGGATTAACTTATTTCACGCAAATTTATAGCCAGTTGAAATAAATAATCATTACAATTTAGCTTTAAGCCTGTCATGGTCAGACACAAGTATTATAAAAAAGAAGGAATTATAGATTTAATTGCGAATAAAATGTAAAATAAACTGGTCTGACCACCAGATGTCTAGTCACCAGGAAACAGATCCATTACATAAATGCAAATCCGGATAGTTATCAGAGGGTTATCGTAATAACCGCAAGTTTTGCAGCGGTAGAAGTGAATTGGTGGGCACAGATGCAAGAAAATCTGGTTGCCTTATAAGCTTCAGATTAATATGTATCTTTGGAATAACCATAGAGAACGGAGGAGTAATATGTTAGAACTACGAATTAACGGGTTTGGCGGCCAGGGCTCCGTTACCCTGGCCCATTTATTGGCCCAGGCTGCGCTGGAAAACGGTGAGCAGGGGCAGGCCTTGCCTTTCTTTGGGGTGGAACGCCGTGGAGCGCCGGTGCGGGCAGCGGTGCGTATGTCCCCCACCACTATCCACGCGCACAGTCAATGCGAGCTGCCGGATTATGTGGTAGTAATGAGCGAAAAGCTTACCGCAGCGGCAGTCGGTGAAGGTATTACCGAATTCGGCACCGTGATCATCAATGCGCCCCACGCCGTAGCCGTGAAGAAACACCCCACCTGGCAGGTAGACGCCGATACCATTGCCCGTGAAGCGGGATTATTTTCCGCCGATGGACCATTTATCAATATTCCACTGTTTGGTGCGGTGTGCCGGGTGCTAAACATCCCACAGAATATTATGGAACAAACCATTCTGAATAAATGGCCTGGGAATAACGGTGAACGCAATCTGGGCGCCGCTGGCAAGGCTTATAACGCCGTAACACAGATTGGAATATAGACACTTACATTTTGATTAGCGAAAGGAATGGCAATAAATGAAATCTGTTACAAAAGCCTACCGGCCCATTTCCTGGCCGATGAAGGGAGCCGGTGGTGATACCGGTTCCTGGCGAGTGCACCGTCCGGTCGTTGATACTCAAAAATGCACCAAATGTCAATTTTGCTGGGTATATTGTCCGGAAGCGGTCATTGACCGCCATGAAATTATGATTGATTACCGCTACTGCAAGGGCTGCGGCGTGTGTGCCACAGAATGTCCCACCGGTGCGATCAGCATGGTAAAGGAGGAATAGCCGAATGAAAGCAGCACAAGTTATAATGGATACCGGTGCCCATGCTGCCGCGCTGGCCATAAAAAGTGCCCGGGTGGATGTGGTCCCCGGCTACCCTATCACCCCCCAGACCAGCATTATGGAAGCAATAGCTGCTATGGTTGAAAATGGCGAGCTGAACGCCCGCTTTATTCCGGTAGAAGGCGAACACAGTGCCATGGCTGCTGCTGTAGCCGCTTCCGCCGCCGGCGCCCGCGTTTTTACAGCCACCTCGGCCAACGGCCTGCTGTATATGCACGAAGTTTTACATATGGCTTCCGGTGGACGTTTGCCGGTGGTAATGTGCAACGTTAACCGCGGTATTTTTGCCCCCTGGACCCTATGGGCCGATCATCAGGACTCATTTGCCCAGCGCGATACCGGCTGGATCCAATATCACTGCTCCTCCAACCAGGAGGTGTTCAACACTATTTTGCAGGCCTTCCGCGTGGCCGAACAGATCAATATACCGGTGATGGTCAACTTTGACGGCTTTGCCATCTCCCATTGTCTGATGCCCCTCACCCTGCCGCCACAGGAGGATATCGATCATTTCCTGCCCCCGCACGAACCGGAATGGAGGCTTGATCCGACTCATCCCTCTTCTTTCAGCAATGTGACCAATGCAGCCGAATATGCGCCCTTCCGCCAGATGCTGTCCGATGATATCATGGCATCCATCCCGCTGGTAAAGCAGGCAGCGCAGGAATATAAGGATATCACCGGTATGTGGGATGGCGATACCATCGACACCTATCGGCTGGAAGATGCCGAAGTGGTAGCCTTTGCTGTCAACAGTATGGCGGCAGAATTAAGACTTTCCATCGATATCCTGCGTGAGCAGGGCATCAAAGCCGGTCTGCTAAGACCGCGCCTGTATCTGCCTTTCCCGGCCGAGGATATCATCAACGCACTGCCACAAAATGCACAGGTGATGGTACTGGATCGCAACTATAACTTTGGCCACCCCGGGGGCATTTTGGCTGCAGAGCTGAAAAGCGTGCTGTTTGGCCGACGCAACGACATCACGGTCAAAAACCGGGTAATGGGCATTGGTGGTATCGATCTGACCCGCCGCTTCATGGCCGCCGAGATTCGTGCCATGATGGATGAATAAAGCATAGCGCATGAAAGGAATGGATTAGATATGGCTACCAGTGTTAAACAATTACCGGATATTGAACAAGTTTTAAGCGGCAATGGGGCCTGCGGCGGCTGTCCCGCCACGATGGCGCTGCGCATCGCAGGCAAGGCTTTGGGTGAAAACGCCATCATGCTGCTGACCCCCTCCTGTTCGGTAGCCAGCATGGGCATGACCCCCAAGCTGGGCTACAACTGGCCTTGCATTAATATTTGCTTTGCAACCGCCGGCTCTTCGGCCTCCGGCATTACCCATGCGATTGAAATAATGCAGGAAAAGGGCCGCCTGCAGGGCGATTTGCCCACCGTATTCAGTTGGGTTGGTGATGGCGGCACCTATGACATCGGCTTCCAGGCGCTTTCGGCCGCAGCCGAGCGCAATGATAATATCATTCACTTTTGTTATAACAACGAAGCCTACAGCAATACCGGTGTACAACGCAGCGGTGCTACCCCGCGCGGCAGTTTCACCACCACCACCCCCACCGGCAAGCGCCAGCCCAAGAAAAACATGGCCCTGCTGATGCTGGAGCATAATATTCCCTACGTGGCTACCGCCACCGTAGCTTACCCCGGCGACTTGTATGACAAGGTGGTAAAAGCCAAAAATATCCCGGGCATGAAATACATTGAAATTCTGGCCCCCTGCTATTTAGGCTGGCAGTTCAATATGCCTGAAACCGTGCAGATGAGCCGTATGGCGGTGCGCAGCGGTGCCTGGCTGTTATGGGAAGCGGAAAATGGCAAGATCAGCTTTAATAATCCCAGCTCGCTTATCATCAGCGGCAAAAAAGACGCTGCTCCGGTGGATGAATACCTAATGAAGCAGGGTCGCTTCAACCGCCTGCTGAAAGGTCCTGACGCTGCACAGCGTATCGCTGAAATTCAAGGCGACATCGATCGCGAAATTGCTTTTATGCGGGAACGGGCAAAGATTACGATTTAGTTTTCATTTTCTGCCCCCATCAGCTGAGGGAAGGCAAAAAAGCTGCTTATATTTTTATAACTGCAATTAAAGACTGTTATAAAATTCGCCTCCGGGCTCAGACAGGCAGATTAGCGCCAATGGCAGAATAACGAAAGTGAGGGGTGATCTGATTTTTAAACCTATAAAAACAAAAAAAATCTATGAAGAAGTCGTTGAGCAACTGAAAATGATGTTGACCGCGGGTGAATTGAAGCCCGGTGACAAACTTCCTTCAGAACGTGATATGGCTGATTCTTTGGGTGTCAGTCGGGCGTCCGTGCGCGAAGCGCTTACCACCCTTGAAGCGATTGGAATTCTGGAAATCAAACCGGGCGAGGGAACCTTTGTCAGGCAGACCAGTGATGCGGAAACTTTTGCGCCGTTGGCGTTGGTATTGACTGTAGAACGCAATCCGGAAGCTCAGATGATGGAAGTCAGAAGGGTACTGGAAACCGAAATGGCATCGCTGGCAGCCCAAAGAGCTACGGCGGAAAATTTAGATAAAATTGAAGAGTTTTTGAGCTTGATGAAATCGGCCCAAAATACCCGTGATGCGGTAGATGCAGATTTACGTTTTCATTTTGCCATCGCAGAAGCAACCCAGAATACCATCCTGCTGCGACTGATGAATACGATTGCAGATTTGATGCATCATTCCCTGCGACCCAATCGTGAAAAACTTTATTCCGATTACCAAACCGGCCAGCGAATCCTCAGGGAACATGATGCCATATTTAAAGCCATTCGCAATCATGACCCGGAAGCCGCCAGAAACGGTATGCTGGAACACATAAACAATATTGAAAAGGGTATTACGGAATAATAAATAAAAATTTAAACGGGGCCGGCAAATTAATGTCAGCCCCGTTGCGGTTTTTTTATTTTCCCAGTAGGGGTTCTAAAGTTGATTTTATTCCGGGGCACTGAAAAATATATAAAAGCTGTAATCGGCGCCGGCATCTGTGCCGCTGCCAAAAGTAATATTCACATTCTGGAACAGGACATATAATTTGGCGCCGTTTTTCTCTGTCACCAGCGTCATTTCTTGCGGGCTGAGCGACCCTTTGGATTGTTCGGTGACGCCCCGCAAAGAACGGGTAAAATCATACAGGCCGGTGGCTACCAATTCCTTCCCGTCAGCGCTTTTAACCGCCACAATGGTTTCCCGGGTTGATATTCTGGTTACAGTCAGCTGATATTTCACATCATCAGCCACAAAATTCACCGGCGCTATCTCATTCTTCCCCTGCCCGCGGTAGGAATGACCGGTGTACATAATGTCGTACCCCTTGATATCGATGGGATCGACCATGTTCATGCTGGCATAGAAATATTTTGCTTGGCCTGGATATTGCGGATAAGCAGTTTCAAAACCCAACGTTTTTTGCATGTCCTCGTGGATATTAAAGTCAGCCGGCAGCCAATCAATACCCGTAATATACTCTCTGTTTTGCAGATAATTAAGTATACTGGTAGCTTCGATCCTTAATTCCATAGGGACGTCTGCCCGGGGCTTGATCTTGCCATCAACCAGTATCCCTTCCGCT
>Ga0209509_1001500_pt1 | contig 17368 bp, 8 predicted proteins | sample BioC13SIPDNA_FD_185743 | JGI IMG/M metagenome (GOLD analysis project Ga0209509, IMG submission 185743) | Anaerobic biogas reactor microbial communites from Washington, USA - Biogas_R1_A C13 SIP DNA (SPAdes) (version 2) | ecosystem: Engineered > Bioreactor > Anaerobic > Unclassified | place...
ACCGCCACGTCGTCGTGGACCAGTACGCCGTTGTGATAGACGGTGACGCGGGCGTCGGCCACCTTGGTGTCCCCGTCGTAGAGGGCCTCACGGAAGCGGATGTCATAGCTCTGCCACTCGCCGGGCGCCTTGCAGACGTTGTAGTCCGGCGCCTTGAAGCGGTAGATCGATCCGCATCCAGCGAACTCCAGCTCCCGGCCGTACGAGTTGATGATCTGGACCTCGTAACGTCTCTGGATGTAAACCCCGCTGTTGCCGCGTTCCCGATCCTGAGGGTCGGTCGGCAGTTGGAATTCCACGTGCATCACGAAGTCCTTGACGGGCTTCTTCGTCACGAGGCCGCCGCTGCCCGGGACGACCTGCATCGCGCCGTCGGCCCGCTTCCAGCGGATCTCGCCCCCACCGTCCCGTTCCCAGTTTGAGAAGTCGGTCCCGTCGAACAGAACGATCGCATTGTCCGGCCGGCCGAACTTCGCGTCCACCTGCGGCGGATTGGCGTAGTCCTGCCAGATGCGCTCGGCGTCCGCCACCACGACCTTGCCCTGGTGCACGTACATCCGGTAGCGGAAGACGTGATCCTCCGCGGGCTTCATCTCCCAGGGCTCCGCCTGCGAGGGGCAGAAGTTGAAGAAGATGTAGTTGTCCGGCTCCGGCCAGATCCGCATCGGCTCAGGATGCTGGAAATTCTGCGGATGGCTGTAGAACGTGACACCTTCCCACTCGTCGATCCTGCCCGACGTGTCGCACCATCGTGCGCGGGTGCCGTGGCCGTCGCGGCCCTTGCCCTCGCTGGTCAGATAGGCGGCGGTCTGGCCCTTCCACTTCGAAGTGGCGCGGAAGCCGAACCCGCCGTAGCGATACTGATCCTGAATGAGCGGTTCATCGGCGACGCACCGCTGCGTGGACTCAAAGTCGATCAGCCAGTACCCCTTTTCGGGCCCGCCCACGTTGTAGGCGCGAACGTCCCAGACCTCGTTGAGGATCACCTGCTCGCCCTTGCTGGTCTTGCGGGCGACGTGCTCCTGCTCGACCTGGAACCCGCCGAAGACCGGACCGTCGGTTGTAGACAGATACTTCGCGAAGCGAACGGTTCCAGTCCCGTCGCCGACGTTCCAGAAATCGACCATCCTGCCTTCGAATTGCGTGTGGGTCCAGGGCATCCAGAGCCCCATGTGGTGGATGTGGTCGGCCGGATGGATCTCGGTCAGCACCGAGCCTTTGGTAGACCAGAGCGGGTGGATGAATCCACTGCGGTCGTAGAGAGACCGCCGCGTCTCCGGGATGCGTCCGATGTCCTTCGGGGCCGGGACGACGGCGTGGTTGTAGCGCAGGATGTTGGCGCCGCCGAGTTGAAGATCGAGGGCCTTGTCACCTTTGACCGCTTTGACCAGGCCTTCCGTCGCCGGCGCGCCGCGAACCAACTCGAATACCCGGCTCTGTCCGGCCGGTGTCGTGCCGCCCAGAATCCACCACAACCTCGGGGTCGATCCGGCCTCGACCTGGGCAGGCACCGCGACGCGCTGTGAACCCTTGACCTCTTCCAGACGCAGCGACGCCATGTCGATCAGCCCGACCAGCGGCGCCGATACCGGCGTGTCCACGCGGGTGTACTCGCCCGCCCGAACCGTAAACGTCGCCAACGGCTCGGCGGCCAATGCCTGCGTACCGAACAGGAGACAGAGGAACACAAGGAAAGAGAAGACTACTGTTTTCGAGGATCGACGTGTCTGCATGGTGGCGCTCCTTTCATTTCCAGCGGCTGTGCGGCCCAGTACCTCCCGGCCGCAAGAAAGGATTCTAACCCACCGATCCGCCTTCAGCAAGGGCGACACGACATCGAATGCGTGGGGCAAGATCCCTCTGGCGACAGTCGGGGAACGCGGGAGCAGATCACCCCTTGACGCAGATCAGCGGTTCGAGGCGGGCGACCTTCTTGGCCAGACCGGCCTTCTCAGTGGCGTCGACGACGGCGGTGACATCTTTGTACGCGCCGGGGGCCTCCTCGGCAACGCCTCGCAGGGAGGCGCCCTTGATCACGATGCCCTTCTGCGCCAGGTGCATGACGACGTCCTTGCCGTGCCATCGCTGGGTGGCCTGCTTGCGGCTCATGGCGCGGCCCGCCCCGTGGCAGCAGGAGCCGAACGACAGCTCCATGCCCGTTCGCGTGCCCGCCAGGATGTACGAGGACGTGCCCATGGTCCCGCCGATCAGGACAGGCTGGCCGGTCTGCTGCAGGTCCGCCGGCAGCGCCGGATGTCCCGGCCCGAACGCTCGCGTCGCGCCCTTGCGATGGATGTAGAGCTTCTTCGGCTTGCCGTCGACGACGTGTTCCTCGACCTTGCAGGTGTTGTGCGAGACGTCGTAGAGCAACTTGACCTCGGCCTTGGGCAGGACATCGCAGAACACCTGGCGGACCAGATGCGTCAAAACCTGTCGGTTGGCCGCAGCGCAGTTGATGCCCGCGTTCATCGCACCGTAATACTGCCTGCCGAGGTCGGACTTGATCGGCGCACAGGCCAGTTCTTTCTCCGGCAACTCGATGCCTTCGTTCTTAGCCGCCTTGACCATGCGCGGAAGGAAATCGGTCGCCACCTGATGGCCCAGACCCCGCGAGCCGCAATGGATCATCAAGACGATGTCGTTCAGGCGCAGTCCGAACGCCTCGGCAATCGTCGCGTCGTAGATCGCCGAGATGCGCTGGACTTCGAGGTAGTGATTGCCCGAACCGAGCGTGCCAATCTGGTCTTTCTGTCGCTGTTTGGCGTGATCGGAGACGAATCGCGGCTCGGCGCCGCTCATTCGGCCGTTCTCCTCGATGCGAGCGAGGTCTTCCTGCATGCCGTAGCCCCGCGAGACCGCCCAGTGCGCCCCGCCGCGAAGCATGTCGTCCATCTCGCCGGGCGACAATTCGAGCTTGCCCCGGCTGCCGACGCCGGCCGGGATGCGATGGGCCAGCATCGTCGCGAGCGAGTCCTTGCCGTTTGCGAAGTCGTCGTACGTCAGACCGGTCGTCAGGGCCCGCACGCCGCAGGCGATGTCGAAACCGACGCCGCCGGCCGAGATCACCCCGCCCTGCTCGGCGTCGAAGCCCGCGACACCTCCGATGGGAAAGCCGTAGCCCCAGTGGGCATCGGGCATGGCATACGATGCCTGGACCACGCCCGGCAGCGCCGCCACGTGGGCCGCCTGTGCGTAGACCTGCTCGTCCATCGCATCGATCAGCGACTTGTCCGCGAAAACAACGACGGGAACTCGCATGGGGCCGAACGGATCGATGCACCATGCACATTCACTGCGGCGTTTGAGCTTCTCGGCATACATGATTGCCCTCCGTGACCAGGTTCAAAATCCGAATATCGATCCGCCTACGGCGGACGAAACAAGATCGAATGACCAAAGCCCAAATGTTCGAAACGCGACTGGCGCATTCAAGCGGACGCGAGCGGCTTTTGGATTTTGAGTTTGGCGCATTGGAATTTGTTTCGAATTTCGGATCTCGTGTTTCGTGCTTCGTTCTATACGTCCACGATGCACTGAGCGATCCACATGCCCCTGGAATCGCACTCCACCTTCAGATCGGCATAGGTGGCCGCCTTGACCTCCACCGCCGGCTGATGTCTGGCCACGTCCACGACATCACCCCAGGCAGTCGCTCGAACGCCCCCATCGACCGGCGCAACATCGAATCGGCCGAACAGCATCCTTCGGGTGTCCATCTCATAGAGCAGAGCGCTGAGCCAATACCAGAACAGCATCTCGTCGTCGTCCTCTTCACAGACGATCTCGACGGCTGTTCGAGGCTCGATCTTTGCCGGGGCGGTGACGATCGCGGTCAAGGCCAGCGCCGCCTGGGCGAAGGCCTCTTCCCGTGTGCGGCCGAAGCCGCGAATCCCCATGTCCGCGGGATGCGAGTAGTGTTCCCAATGGGGCTCGATCATAGCGAATCCACAATAGAGACCTGGTACGGGCGAATGATGATTCGCCCCTACCGGGCCATCACCACGGATGACCAGCCGGTTTCGTTGTGTCCGGGCGAGGTGTCTCTGGCCTTGACACGGAACCGATGGGCCTGGCCGGAACGCCCGATCAGTACGGAATACTCCCTGGAACTCTGCCACTTGCTGCTGAAGCCCGACTCGGTCGTGCACTGAAAGAAATACTCGACATCGGCTCGTTCATCGACGGCCTCGACGGCCGTCATCGTCGCGTAGTAATTGAGACTTCCCCCACCGACATTGACTTCCTTGGGCTCCGACTCCCATTTCATCGGGTCCGGCGTCGGTGGTTGCAGGTCGGCGGTCGCCGACAGCGAAAAGAGCGTCGTATTCTGATTGGGCGACTTGTCCCTGGCCCGAACCTCGAAGGTGTAGTGTCCATGCGGCACAGACGTCACTTCGTAGATTCGGCTGTCCTGCCATCCGCTGCTGTAAGCCGGATGCGACGTACACTCGAACTGGTATTCGACGCCGCTGGCGTCCGTCGCCTCGGTGGCGACCATGCGAATCGCGTTCGACGCCGAACCATAGGGCTCGGTCTCCCACGTCATCGGGTTCGGCGACGGCGATGTGGTGTCGTCCTGCAACGTGCTGGCGCGGGCGGTCTCGGACCAGTCGGTCTCCAGCCGGTTGCCCCGATTCCTCGCCTTGACTCGATACCAGTAGAGTGTCATCGGCAGAAGCCCCGTCTGCTCCCACTGCGGTTGCTGCCCGGCGGTAGACGCCAGCCACCCGCTGTTGAACTCCGGATGCTGGGCGTTCTCGAAGTAGTACTCGACTTCGGTCCCATCCCCGGATGTCGCCACCGTCGCGGCCATGGCAATCGAATAGGGTCCGGTTCCATACGGAACGGCGGCCCACGTCATCGGATTCGGGGTCGGCGGGACCGGTGTCGTCGGAGCAGTCCCTCGCCAGACCTGTCCCAAGACGGCGAAATCGCGGAAGTCCACCGCGCCGTTCCGATCGATGTCTTCGGCGAGCAGATCGTCCTGCGCCAGCCACATAGCCGCCAACCGCACGAGATCATCCGGCTCAACCAGCCCGTCATGGTCCAGGTCCGCCGGATGCTCCGCATCGGATAACGACATGCTGGCCTGCGGGGTGCCTCCGTAGGCGCCCACGTTGATGCGCCGGCCGTGCGGCCACAGCTCGGCGGTGTAGTCCGCGTCCTCCGGGCCCGCATCGATGCACTGGCTCGTCTCGCTGTCGGCCACCCATCGCCGCGCCGTCGGGTCCCATCGACCGGCCTGCGAACGCAGGTGATAATCTCCATCGATCCACACGTCGTCGTCAGGCTGGGGCGTGCCGTTGTCATCCCAGCGACCTTCGACGGCAAACAACGGGTCCGTGACGAAGTCTTCGGTTCCCAACGTCGCATTGTTGCCGAAATCGCCGCCGTCGTTTCTCCAGAAGGCATTGTAGGAGTTGGTGCACGGGCCATAGATGCCGCCGGTGAAAGGCGCTTCGTTGAAGGCAAGAATGTTGCTGCAAACCGTCCCCGAGCAGCGGCTCAACGCGCCGCCATAGGTGCCGGCGACGTTGCCGACGATCGTGTTGTTGCAGATCCGATATGTGCACGCATACAGGCCCCCGCCTTCTCCCGCAGCCCGGTTGCCTGCAATGATGTTGTTCTCAATCGATCCATTGCAGTCATAGAGCCCGCCGCCGTCGGGGACCGCGACGTTGCCGACGATCCGATTGCCGACGATCCAGCCATCACAGAAGTACAGCCCGCTGGCCTCGGTGTTGTACGAGATCACATTGTCGCGAATCGTTCCGTGACAGTAGCCCAGCCCGGCGCTGTTGTAGGAGATCGTATTGCCCTCGATCAGGCCGCTACACGCGTAGACGCCGTCCAGCGCATTGGCTACGATGGTGTTGCCGACGACGGTCGGCGTCGCTTCGCGCTGGCCGGCAATCCCGGCGCCCTCGCAGTCGCGTATAATGTTCTTCGAGATCGTTGGGGCCGATCCCACGCAGGAAACGCCGTGGCCGGTGATCGTGAAGCCTTCAAGAACGGATTGACTCGTCTCATCGGAATCGAAGATGACGCTGGAGCCGGACGGTCCGACGATCGCCGTTGCCCCCACCACCGCCGGGTCGTCCGGGTCGTCGCTGCGAACGATTATGCGTTTGCCGAGGAACGCGATCCGTTCGCGGTACGTCCCCGGCCGGACCACGATGACATCGCCATCCCGGGACGCATCGATCGCCCGCTGAATGGTCGGGTAGTCGGCCGAGCCATCGGCATCCACCGAGATCGTTTTCGCCGCACAGGGAACAGCCAGCGTCCAAACGATCAGCGTCACAACGAGTCTATTCATATCCGTATCCTTCAGGATCAAAGCAAGAATCAAACAGCAAAGTGCAAAACGGAGGAAGTCATCCGCCGCAGGCGGATTCCGCTATTTTGATTTTTGCTCTTTGATCTCTGCATTTGCCTCGGCCGGAGGAACCTTTCTCACAGACCATTATGATACCCGAAATCCCCATCCAATTCAAGCTCCGCACATCGGGCATGGCGCTACTCGACTATTTTCAACCCACCATCGGCGATCAGCGAATAGGTCTGTTCGCACTGCGGAACGGTCGTACCGATCACCACGATCCGCCAGGAGCCCTCGAGTGGGTCGGCAACACAGACCTGCTCGACGTTGTTGGTATGGTCTTCCCGGTCGCGTCGGGCCGGGTCGCCGGGCAAGCCGGGGTCGAGCGTCCAGGGGAAGTGGCGCCGCCCCGCCGGATCGATCGCGACAAGGTCCAGATCGTTGACCAGAGCCATCGCCGCCAGCGGGTCGGCGGGAAAATCGTCCCAAACCAGAGTGATCTTCAGATCACCGCGTCCTGGCAAGACTTCCAGCGTATAGGCATCCTGCCGGTCCGGCGTCTCAATGCGTCCTTCGATGATGAGCGCATCGAGCGTATTGGCGCGGGTGAACTCGACGGCCCGCCCGGCGTCGATCGAGCCGTATCCCGAGGCATAGTCGGGCCCCGGACTGCTCAGGTCGGCAGCGGTGTGGATCAGGACGCCCTTGAGCGTCGAGGGCAGCGGATCGGTCTCGTATGCAGCGCGCCAGTCCTCCAGGAGCAGGGCCAGAGTCCCCGACACCGACGGCGCCGCCATCGAGGTGCCGCACCCGGAACCGTAGCGATTGCCCGGCAGCGTCGACCAGACGCCCCAGCCCTTGCGGGCCTCACAGCCGGGGCTCATCAAGTCGGGCTTGATCCGCCCATCCGCCGTCGGTCCCTTGTTGCTCGACGACCAGATCGAGCCGTCGTCGGAATTCGTGGCCCCGACCGTAATGACGTTCTTGCCGACCGCCATCGAGACGATCGTGGCCCAGCCGCCTTCGTTGCCGGCCGCGCAGACGATCGATACGGGCTTGCCCAGGCCTCCTCGGACGATCTCGTCCAAGGCGGCGCAGTAATCCTTGTAGACATGCCACTCGACCTTGGCCCATGAATTGTTGGAGATGTCAATGCCGTACAGATCGATGGCCTGCTCGTATTGCTGGCGAAGATGGGCGACGTTGTCCCAGGCGCGAAACGACACCAGCATCGCCGCCGGGGCCATGCCTCGATAGCGGCGGCCGGCCAGCAGGCTTCCATCGCCCACGAGCGTACCAGCCACCCGGGTGGCGTGATCGCCCAGCCAGCCGTCGTCATCGACGTTCATCACCCGCCCGATCAGGTCCACATGGTTGGCGTCGGGATGGCCCGATTCCCACTGGCCGACGACAACACCGGACCCGCTCAGGTCGTAGGGCGGCTCCTGGACCGCCTCGACGTTGGTCGCCGCCCGCACTCCATCGTTCAGGTCCACCGACGCGTAGTGCTGATCGATCCACTTGACGTCGTCGCACGAAGCCAGGCGGGCAATGCCATTGACGGGCAACAACAGGACGATGGCCCGACCGGCGTCGGCGTATCCGACGATTTGTCCGCCCAGCCGGACGCTTGTCGCCACCGCCTCCGCCACGTCGGCGTCCTCGAAGAGCGTCACGATCAGCCGGACGGCGCCATCAGTGGTTCTTGAATGGGTGTTGACCCCCCCGTCGCGCAGGGACGGATCGATCTTGTCTTGCGGCTCGATCTTGGCCAGCGCCCGGACGCCCGGGATCGCGACAATTCCCTCGGCCGCCCTCAAGGGAAAGCTCGCCAGCCACGCATGGTTGGGGATATACGACAGCAGCCGGACCTGCGACCGGGCCAGTGTCGCCTTCTGTTCCACTGTCGGCACGGAGTCCAGTTGCACGATGGCGTGGATTCGCTCCGATCGATGATCCTGCCGGACCGATGCCAGTCCGTCCAGGCCGGTCGTGGGAACGAACCGGCGGCTCTTGAGCAGCACCGCCTCAGCACCGAGCCCCTGGGTCGCCGCCAACCAGACAATCAACACACCCGCGAGGGCACTCGGCTTCTGCACGGCGGCCTCGCGACATCGTACAACCACGCGCCGATTCATCTTCGCCCAAGGCCCCCGTTTCATACACCGACCCAACCTCACATCTGCCCCGCAGACTCGTCGAAGTGCAGGCAGGCGACCGTCCCGGCCGGCGTTCCGACGAACCGATACATTATATCATTTCGAGCCGCCCATTTCCAGTTCATGCACCCTGACGATCCAATCGGAATGGTCCCATATATCGTCTGTGAGTTGGTGTGGTACGGGCGTTTCTTCGGACGGGTTTTTGCTGTCTATGCGACCGGTGGCCAAGTACACTGGGAACCCATAAGATGAATTGGATTCTGTCGCGCTGCGTCGCGCATATCACAGATGGGGGCTCCCGACGACCGGGATCAGAGGGCCGCTTTGGAGATCCGTATGGTCAGCATGAATTCGAGCAATCCCAGGGCTATGACAGCATACCTGATTCTGCTCGCAGCTATCGTTCTATCGCCTGCCTGCCCGAGGTTGGTCGCACAGCCGTCGGAGGCGATCTCGACCACTCCGGCCGAGGTCAATCAGCCAGGTCCTACCGGCGCCGAGACGACCAAAGCCGTCCCTGTGGTCACCGCCGAAACGATCAGCGCCCAGAAGAAGCAAATTGCCGACTCACAGGATCTGACCGATGACGTCAAGGCCCGACTGACCGAGATCTACGACAAGGCCCTGGCCCAGTTGAAACTGGCCCAGGAACTGGCGGAGAAGGATCGGCAGTACAGCCAGACCATTCAGAACGCACCCTCGACGCTGGAGGAGATCCGGAAATCGCTGGCGCAGCCGGCCGTCAGTGCCACGCCCGAGGCCCCCCCGGACCTGACCCTGACCCAGGCTGAGCAGAGTCTGGCACAGGCCCTTGTGGCCCTGGAGGAAGCCCGTAAGAAGGCCGCCGAACTGGAGGAAGAGCCGCGCAGGCGCGCCGATCGAAGGGCCAAGATCCCGGAGGAATCCAACACCGCACGTCAGCGGCTCGAAGAGATCCAGAGGATCCTCGAAGCGCAGGCCGAACAGACGGAATCGGAGCAGGCCAACCACACGCTTCTGGCGGCCGAGCGAAATGCCCTGCAGAATCGGCTCGATGCCAATGCCAAAGAACTGCTGTCGTACGATGCGACCAACGAACTGCTCGCCGCCCGCCGGGACCTGGCGACCCGGCAACTGGCGACCGCTCAGAAACGGGTGGATTTCTGGCAGGAAAGGACGGAAGTTCTGCGGCAGCAGGCCGCCCAGATCGCTCGAAGCGAGGCCTTCCGCGCCAAGGAAGAAACCAAATCAGCCCGTCCGGAGCTCCAGCCGATCGTCGAGAGGAATGCCGAACTGGCGCAGGAACAGGCGGAACTCGTTGCGAAAATTCAGGGAGTCACGAGGTACGCCGAAACCGTGGACGCCACCCTGGCGACTACGCGAAACGACTTCGACGATATCCGCAGCCAGATCGAGACGGCCGGCAGGGTCACCGACTCGATAGGCATCCTGCTGCTGGGCAAACGAGACAAGCTCCCGAACATCGGTGAGCGCCAGCAACGCATGCGAGATCGTCCCTCCGACATCGTCTCGTCACAGCTTCAAGCGACGGCCTACGACAGACAATGGTCCGAACTGGGCGACCTGACCGATGAACTGGAGGCTGTCACCGCGAGGTTGGACGCCGGCCTTTCGGAAGGCGAGCGGGATGCGGTCATGAGGGAGGCGGCCGACTATTACGAAGGCCAGCGAAAGTTGCTCCGGGCCATCTCGGACCACTACTGGGATTATGCCACGCGTCTGGCTCATCTGGACAGCAGCGAGCGGCTGCTGGTCAAGACCGTCGAGGAGTTCTCGGACTTCATCGACGCCAATGTCCTGTGGGTCAAGAGCGATCGCATGCCGGGCCTGTCCCATGTCGGGCAGGCTGCCAGAGCGTTTCTCTGGCTTGTTTCTCCATTGAACTGGCAGAAGGCCGCCCTGACGCTGTGGAACGATCTGTCCGCGAACCCCATGATCTACGTCCTCGCCGCAGCGCTCGTCGGGGCCGTGATGACGTTGCGGCGCCGGGTCCATGCCCGGATCAAGGTCGGTTCCGAGAAGGTCCGCCAGACTCAGACCGACTGCTTCTTCCTGACGGTCGAGGCGCTCGCTCTGACGGCGCTGCTGGCGGCAATCTGGCCGGCGTTTCTTCTGCTGGCTCACTGGCGTCTGTCGATGATGGCCCTCGATGATTTCGTCCGCGCGGTGGCCGCTGGATTGCACCGCATGGCCTCGGCTGTCTTCGTCCTGGGTTTCCTGAGCCGCCTGGCCATGCGCCACGGCCTGGCCCACGATCACTTTCGCGCTCGTGAGGAACCGCTGGCCTTTCTGCGGCGGCATCTGCGATGGTTCGGCCTGCTCGTCTATCCGGTCGTCTTTGTCTTCCAGGTCATGCGAACGCAGCAGACTGATGAGTCGTGGTACGGCGCGGCCGGGCGGATCGTCTTCATTGTGGGCCAGGCGGGCCTTGCGGTGTTTCTGCTGCGTTTGCTGCGTCCCGCCGCCCCTTTGATGGACTCCTGGTTGAAGCAGCACCGAGGAGGCTGGCTGGATCGTCTTCGTTTCCTCTGGTATCCGGCGTGCCTGCTCGTGCCGTTGTCGTTCGCCATTCTGGCGGGCACAGGCTATCTCTACGGGGCCCGCTACCTCAACGAGAAGCTGATGCGCACCATCGGCCTGATTCTCATCGCCATCCTCATTCGCGCGATGTTCGTCCGGGGCCTGACCCTCGCGCAGCGGCGACTGGCGCTGCTCGAACGACAGAAACGCCAGGCCGCCGTCGAGCAAAAGGCCTTCCAGGACCCGGGGACTGCATCGACCGCCGTCGGGGAGGCGCCCGAGAGCAAGGTCAAGCCCGAACAGACCATCTTCGAGATGTCGCAGCAAACCAGAAGACTCATCGCGGCTGCGACCACCATCCTGCTCGTGCTGGGGGCATGGTACATCTGGAAGGATGTGCTCCCGGCGCTGACGAAGCTGGGGACCTTTGAACTCTACGAGGCCGGCCCCGACGAGATCGTCACCCTTGGGGCGGGGGTCACAGCCCTGGTCCTGATCGCCCTGACCGTCTTGATCGCCCGCAACGTGCCGGGCCTGCTGGAGCTGGCCATTCTCAGACATCTGCCCCTGGACCGCGGCGTGCGCTTTGCGATCGTCACCATCTGTCGCTATCTCTTCGTGGTGATCGGCATGGTGCTGGCCTTCACCGAACTCGGCATCGGCTGGGCCAAGGTCCAGTGGCTCATCGCCGCCATGACGGTGGGTCTGGGCTTCGGCCTGCAGGAGATCTTCGCCAACTTCGTCAGCGGCCTGATCATGCTGTTCGAGCAGCCGATTCGCGTCGACGACATTGTCACGGTCGGAGACGTGACCGGCCGCGTCACCATGATCCGCACCCGCGCGACCACGATTCGAAAGTGGGATCAGCGCGAGCTGATCGTACCCAACAAGGAGTTTATCACCGGCCGGCTGATCAACTGGACCCTCTCCGACAGTGTTCTCCGACGCGACTTCCCCGTCGGGATCGTCTACGGCTCGGACATCCGCAGGGCCGAGCAACTGCTGTACGACATCGCCCGCAGCCATCCGCTGGTCCTGCAGGAACCCAAGCCGACCGTCCTGTTCAAGGGGTTTGGCGACAACAGCCTCGACCTCGAGTTGCGCGTGTGCTTCTCGGGCATTGAAAATAATCTCCCGGTCTGGCACGACATCAACTTCGCCATCCACGACGCCTTCGGCGCCGCCGGCATCGAGATCGCCTTACCGCAGCGTGACATTCATATCCGCACGATCCACGGCGAAATCCCGATCCCGGTAGACACCCCCCCGGCGTAGACGCGTCGGTGACCAAAAATGAGGACACGGCAATGAAAACACATGGACTATCAAGGGTCTTCCGATGGCTTCCACTGTTGGCCTGCGTTGTCCTGACCGGCTGCGCCGGTGTGCCTTCAGGCATCGAGCCCGTCCAAGATTTCGAGCTCCCTCGCTACCTCGGGACGTGGTATGAGATCGCCCGCCTCGATCACAGCTTCGAACGTGGCCTGAGCAACGTCTCCGCTACCTACACGATGCGCAAGGATGGTGGTGTCGGCGTGCTCAACAGGGGCTACGACGAGAAGAAGGGCCGATGGAAACAGGCTGAAGGCAAGGCCTATTTCGTCAGCAAGCCGACGACCGGACACCTGAAGGTGTCGTTCTTCGGACCCTTCTACGGCAGCTATGTCATCATCGCCCTGGACCAGGACCAGTACTCCTACGCCCTGGTCTGCGGGCCCAGCCGGTCGTACCTGTGGATTCTCGCCCGGGACACATCGCTCGATCCGGCGGTCATGGCCGAACTCGTGGCTCAGGCCAAGGAACTGGGATTCGATACGGACGCATTGATCCTGGTCGAGCACGACCAGTCCGACCGCTGAAAACACTCTCATCAGGAGAACCGCACCGTGAGGACAGAGACAATGACACACTCGCACCCATTCGCCGACAGACTCCGCATCGTACTGACAACGGTCCTCCTGGCCTCGCCGCTCTGGGCAGACGTCGAGCCGGTGAAGGCTCCGCCGTTCGCAGGGCGGATCTCGTCCTTCCATTCGTACGACCGCTACGACTTCTCATACGCCGGGCGCGAGTGCATCGTTGTCACGCCCAGGACCGTCGCGCCGGGCAAGCCGTGGATCTGGCGGGCCCGCTTCTTCGGCCACGAGCCGCAGACCGATGTCGCCCTGCTGGAGAAGGGGTTTCACGTCGCGTACACCGACGTGGCCGGCCTGTTCGGCTCGCCCAAGGCGGTGGCCATATGGGACCGGTTCTACGCCTATCTGACGCAGGTGCACGGCTTTGCAGCGAGGCCCGCCCTGGAGGGCATGAGCCGGGGCGGACTGATTGTCTACAACTGGGCGGCGAAGAACCCCGACAAGGTCGCCTGCATCTACGCCGATGCCCCCGTCTGCGATATCAAGAGCTGGCCCGGCGGCAAAGGAGCCGGACCGGGCAGCCCCGCCGATTGGGCCCAGTGCCTCGAAGCTTATGGCATGACCAAAGAGCAGGCCCTGACAGCCCGGTGCAATCCGATCGATCATCTCGAACCCCTGGCCAGGGCCGGCGTCCCCCTGCTGCACGTCGTGGGCGACACCGACGAAGTCGTGCCGGTGGCCGAGAACACAGCGATTCTCGAAGAGCGGTACAAGGCCCTCGGCGGCTCGATCCAGGTCATTCACAAGCCGGGCGTCGGACATCATCCGCACAGCCTGCAAGACCCGACCCCCATCGTGCAGTTCATCCTCAGTCACGCCGGCATCCCACTGATCCGCGAGCGCATCGAATGGTGTGACATCTGGATCACAAACGCAGAGCACACTGACCTGCCGCGCGTCCTGCTGATCGGCGATTCGATCGTGCGCGGCTACTTCGCAGGCGTCGAGAAGGCGCTCGAAGGCCAGGCCAACTGCGCCCGGCTGACAACGAGCCGCTGCATCTGCGATCCCGTCTTCTTCGACGAGCTGACGCTGCTCCTGGCGCAGTATCGATTCGACGTGATCCACTTCAACAACGGTCTTCACGGCTGGGAATACACCGAAGACCAGTACAAAGCGGCCTTCCCGCGACTGCTCGACACGTTGCAGCAACAGGCACGCGGCGCCAAACTCATCTGGACGACCACGACACCGGTCCGCCATCGTGACGCCCTGGACAAGCTGTCGGAGACCACCGACCGCGTCCGGCAGCGAAACGCCATCGCCGCCGGCTTCGTCGAGCCGCTCGGGCTGCCCGTGAACGACCTGTTCGCGCTCGTGATCGACCACCCCGAATACTACAGCCCGGACGGCGTCCATTTCAACGCCGACGGAATCCGCGCCCAGGCCCAAAAGGTCGCCCAAACCATCCAGCCCCACCTGCCCTGAACCCGCTCCGCCCGGATGCCGCAATCCGCCAAGAAGTGCCGATGAAGTCGTGACTTCCTGCCGGGGCGATGCCTTGGTAGAATGGAGTTGGTGCTTCCGGTCGCCGCAGACGTGGGCCACCGGGAGGGAGAAGACCGCTGCATGGTATGCGTGTGGGAGGATGTGCGGAATGGGACGGAGCGGCTTGTCGTGCGCGGCCCTGGCGATGTTTCTTCTGGTCGGATGCGGAAGACATCCAGAAGATAGTGCGGAGGCCCTGCGCCAAGCCGCTGGACGGGGCAACGTCGCGGAGGTCAAGTCACTGATCGCAAGGGGAGCCGACCTCGATACGAGGGACACAACGGGCAAGACGGCCCTGTTCAACGCGTTGCGCAGCAGGGAAGTCGTTGAGCTGCTTCTCATGCACGGCGCCGACATCAACGTGCAGGACCGCTGGGGATTCACCCCTCTGCACACCGCGCTTCGATCGCGCGCTTCCGATGCGGCCAGACTGCTGATCGACCGAGGCGCTCAGGTCCACACCCAAAGCCATGACGGGGAGACGCCGTTGCATGTGGCCTCCGAATTCGGTGATACGGAGATCGTGGGTCTGCTGGTCCGTCGGGGCGCTGAAGTCGGCGCCGCGACCCAGACCGGAGACACACCTCTGCTCCGGGCGGCACGGCAAGGACACCATGATATCGCCCAGTACCTGATCGCCGAAGGCGCAGACGTCGATGCATGGGGGATGACGCTCGCACCGGGTGGCGAGGAATTCCAGAACCCCTTGCACGCCGCCATCGAGTGCGACCACAGACATCTGGTGCAGCTTCTACTCGACAGCGGTGCTGATGTGGACGCCAAAGACCGGCTCGACCGGAGCCCTGCGGTCCGCGCCATGCAGAAGAACCAGAAGCGTGTCGTTGCAGCCTTGGCAGCGGCAGGCGCCGATCTGACCGTTCACCTCGCGGCATATCTCGGCGACATGGCCGCCACAAGACGCCTGATGGAAGCCGGCGCGGACGTCAACCTCCGCGACGGCCTCGGGCGCGTCCCTCTGCATTATGCCGCCGGACAAGGCCAGGCAGAGGTCGCGAGACTGCTGATCGCAAGCGATGCCAGGGTCAATACCATCGACAACGCTGGGTGCACCCCGCTGCACTGGGCCGTCGAACACGTCGAGGTCACGAGGGTGCTCCTCGACCACGGCGTCAATCTCAATGCGGAAGACCAATCGGGAGAGACTGCCCTGGAAAAGGCTGTCTTCCGTGGCGACAAAGAGGTTGTCAGCCTCCTCCTCGCCCGAGGCGCCGACATCGACTTACATACGGCCGCTTACATCGGACGCCTGGACAAGATCAACGAACTCCTCGCCAGCGGCGTAGATATCAATGTGCGTCGGGAGCAGGTAGACCCGTCGATGCTCGCAGAACTTTGGGCCGTCCATCGGAAAGCTTCGCCCCGACCGAGCGAGGCTCGCGCAGACACGCCGCTGCATCGGGCCGTCCAGGGAGGACACGTCGAGGTCGTTGAATTCCTCGTTGGCGCCGGCGCGGTCCTTGAAGCACAGGGCAACGCGGGGCAGAGACCTTTGCACGATGCGGCGTATCTCGGCTTTGCGCAAGTCGCAGAAGTGCTGATCTCCCACGGCGCCGATGTCAACGCAGTCGCGGAGAATCACCAGGGTCGCGGTCAGACGCCTCTGCAAATCGCCGCTCGCTGCGGCCATACGGCAACGGTGGCGCTCCTGATAGCCAACGGTGCCGACGTGGATGCCAAGGACACGCAAGGCAACTCTGCGTTATTCCACGCATGGGAGAGAGGGTTCGCCGACATCGTCGCGTTGCTGGGCGGCGATGCCAACGATCCGTCGCTGGCCGAACGAAGGCCCTACACGGCAATCATCCGCAACCCTTCGGCCATCGGGCAGATTCTGTCGCCGAGCGAGTACGACGATGTGTGGATCCCCGCACAGGCGGACATTGAGGGCCTCGACGCTGTCCTGAAGTCGCATCTTACAGAGAATACAGCCATCAGGACCCGAACGTCGGTCAACCGCGAGCATCTCCTGGCCAACCTTCGCTGCTACTGCCGTGAGTATATCGGCTTCATCTACGACGGCAGAAGCTACCTACTCTGCAATATGTTCATCACGACATACCCGGAAACACCCGATGAGGAGAGATTCAGGTGGGAATCTGATGGAAGTCCCAGCCCAAAGAGAGTCATCTTCGACGCCAAGAGCCGGAGTGTCGCCAGTATCGACGAGCGTTACCTCGCCTTCTATTGAGGGCGGCATCTCCGATAGGATATGCTGGTGAAGGAATGCCGATAGAGGGATGATTCGTAGCGGTGATGCGACAATGATTCGATTTGCGTGCATGTATTGCGGCAGGAAGATTTGGGCGAAGGGCCGACTCGCCGGGACACAGATCCCGTGTCCGGCGTGCGGGCATACCGTCCGCGTCAAGGCGCCGTCCAGGACCAAGGGCGACGAGTCGGTGCGTGACGGCGCATCGGCCGACACCCCGGACTAGCGGGGTCTGAGCGATCGTCAGATCGCCCGGGAGCTGCGCAAGCGCAGGGCCACGACCGAACAGGAACACAAGCGAGAGGCGATGACGCGGGCGCTGTCTTCCCTGCTGCCGCGCTATGACAGCCTGACACTGTTCGCACTGAGTTCCGCATTCGTCCTCCTGCTGCTTCTCGATCCCAAGGCGCCTCGTCACCCGTGGGCGTTGGCCGTGCCGATCTCGGAGGAACTGGGCGAACCTCTGGCGAGAGTCGTGTGGTCCCTCGCGGAACACTTCGCCATCCTCATCCCTTTGGCGGCCATCGGGATGGTCCTGTCGCTGCTGGGCGTCTTCTATCCGAAGCCCAAGCCCAAGGAGGTCAAATGGCTGATGCTGTGCTTCGCTGTGGTGGTCACGGCCGGCACGGGCCTCTACGCCGGGTACCTCATGCTTACGACAGCACGAAGCTGGCTGATGGTGTTCCCCGCGTGGAACATCCTGAACTCCGTGGTTCCCCTGCTGCTGTTT
>Ga0209509_1001512_pt1 | contig 17281 bp, 18 predicted proteins | sample BioC13SIPDNA_FD_185743 | JGI IMG/M metagenome (GOLD analysis project Ga0209509, IMG submission 185743) | Anaerobic biogas reactor microbial communites from Washington, USA - Biogas_R1_A C13 SIP DNA (SPAdes) (version 2) | ecosystem: Engineered > Bioreactor > Anaerobic > Unclassified | place...
ATACGCAGACCTTACCTATGCGTGATCCGCGGGGTGTGGTGAATGAGAAACCTGAACTACCGTATCCTCCTCCACCCGGAACCGGAAGGCGGGTATACCGTCACCGTACCGACGCTTCCGGGCTCGCATCACCTATGGGAGACTGTCGACGAGGCAATGGCACGGGAGGCCGCCCTGGTCTACGTTGAGCATCTCCAGGAGAAGGGCGAGGAGGTTCCCACTGAGGAGAGAGTGCTTGAGTATACCCTTACCGTCGAAATCCGGAGATGAGCTGATGACACGAAAGATTCTCCGCTGCCCGATATGCCTGAACACCGATATCTACTGGGATGCACGTGGCCCGTATGCGACGCTGTATTACTGCCGGCAGTGCGGGTATCAGGGAGCGTTCATCCTGGAATGTGATGAGGAAGGCGATGTTTTCCCGGTGTGAACATACGTTTCGGGAAAATCTCTGGAACTCTCTTGAAATGACTATCCGACGGATGATATCAGCAAGGCCTTTCGTGCGGCATCCATGGCGGCCTGTCGCTTCCTCGAGCCGGAACCTTCACCATAACTCTTACCGCCGATGGAGATGCTGGCAGTCCATGTTGGTGCGTGATCCGGACCACACATCGCATACGTATATTTCGGCATCTCCCGTTGGTGCGACTGAGTATATTCTTGAAGTGCCCCTTTCGCGTTTTTATCCCCGGAAACGTTTTCTATTTCAGTGGTAAATATCCGAAGTATCACTTCTCTGGTTTTTCCGGGCTTGCGTTATGGTATATCGCGCCGATAAAGGCTTCAAAAGTATCGGCAATGATAGAGTCTGTCAACGGTGTGCCTTTTGACAACAATACAGCGTCATCCAGCCCCAGAGCATATTTCATCACAATGTCCGCAAGATTGTAATTTTCTGTCACCTTTAGCCGTGTACTCATATCCCCTTGCGGAAGGTATGTGGTGGAATACAGATGCTTTGCAACGATGAACTCCAGGAGATAGTTCCCGAAAAACTCCAACCGCTCATAATCGTCACGCTTTATCCCCCTCTGTTTCATCTCATTCGCGAGTGAACTATGCATGAGTGCAGTATTATAGAGAGCGAGAGCTTCTTCAGTGGTCGTCTCAATTCTGAAGTAAGGACCACTGAGAATATTGAGTAACTGCTTCTTACGAGACTCTTCCATACAATGCCGATGTACTCCGAGCGGTTCACCCGTTGGATTTCTGATCGCCATGAATGATAGGCATGCTCCTTAGAGATCGTTTCAGTATCTTTGAGTAGGAGGAGGTTCACCCCCGCCCATAATATTTGGTGGAACGTCATTCCCGGCGGTGCCCCCGCTCCAGCTCTCTATCAAAAACCCGCAGGAGAGCAAACGAGGCAACAGGCTACAGGAGCGCCCGGAATTCATCGACGGTGATCCCGGCCTGGATAAGAATTGTCTGAAGCGTCTTGGGTGCAAGGGTCTCTTTGGAGTGCACGGGAACCGTGACGATGAGATCACGCTGCGGGTGATAGAGATAGTGGTGGCTGCCCCGGATGCCGACCACCTCGAACCCGGCTTTCCTGAGAGCACCGACCATCTTCGTACCGGTGGTCCTCGGAAGTTTCATGTTCCCGCGTTGCTCGTATGCAGGGGAACGGAGACCTCAACCGGGATTGGTTTGCCGAGTTTCCGGGCCACCTCGACGTACCCCGCGATCGCCTCCTCGACATGCGCCAGCGCCTCGTCCCAGGTAGACCCCTCGCTGATACATCCCGGAAGAGACGGTACCGTTACGGTATATCCCCCATCCTCATTCTGCTCCATCAAAACCGTATAACGGAGACGAGTTTCCGACATGCAATCCCTCCAGGGGAGAATTGTCCACGAGACTATATAGGGATTATGGTGGCGATTCTGCAGTAGGTGCGGCTTGCAGAGACGTGGACTTCACGGTTGCAATCTTCGCTTTCATCCGACCGGCGCGTCTCCGGGCAGAGGGGAACGGCCACCGCCGGGAGCAGTGATTCACGTTCGACGCGGGAGTTTACCGGGTCCGGGGCGGGGCACCGGGTGGCTGGATGGCGACCGGGACGATGGCAGCAGTGGCAGCAATGTACAGCATAGGTACAGCAACTGCTGCACATATGAAAACGGCCGGAACGGGGAGAATTCCGGAAATGGTGGTCAAGATCCGGGGAGAGATCGATCCCGCTACACACATGTACAGCAGAATGAGAGAAGAGAGAGCATACCCGGCAAAACAACAGGTGAGGGGGGTGCCGGTGGGGGAGGGGGGAAGTACCGGGGAGGATGAGAGTATCGGTGGTAGTATGAGTACTGGTGGGGGAGGGAGTGCCGGCGACGGGGGAGTGTCTGTGTTTCCCGCACTGCTGTACATGAACCGACGAAATCCACGAGCCTGGGTGGAAAGGCCTATCCAGGCCCTTACAGGGCCGCATTCAGTGGCAGCAACTGCTGTACATCTGCTGCACATTGCTGCCAACGTGCTGCCAATCACCCCCGCGACTACGTCGCCCTCCCGGTGGAGAAGGACGAGCCCGCGTCTGCGGTCGTCGGCCGACGTCGTCGGTGAGACGGGGCGGGGGGCTCACCCTCTACCGACCGCGACGTAGATCGCTGAAGATCGTGACGGCGGAATCGGGAGCACATCCTCCCGGAGCTCCTCGATATGGAACTCGATCGCCTCGTGCTTCTTCCGCTTCCTCGCGGGTCGCTCCGGTCGCCACGCACCCTGGAAGATCGGGAGAGTAAGCCGAGTAGTTGCCGTCGGTCTTGCTCACGATGACAAGGAATCGGTACATCATTTATTCCTTCCTTTAAGCCCTGCCTGTTTGAGAACGCTGTTCAGCGTTCCCGGAGCAAGATCGTCCGTGGCGATAGGTGCGAGTGGCGACTTCTCCTTCGGGGAAGAAGCTCAAGCACCGCGAGTACGAAGTTGAGCAGAACGCGATCCGTCACCTGAAGGTACGTCTGAACTCGTCTCCATCGATCCCGGCCTGTTTGAGGATGCCGTTCAGGGTGCCTTTCTTCCGTTCCCGGCGCAATGGTACAGAAAAGACCTGCCACCCCTTCTGCACAGCAACATGAGACGAGGTCTGCTGTTGCGGGATGAACCCGTACCGGGCAAGATACTTCACCATCTCTTCCCCGGAGACAACCGGCAGCTTATGCTACGTCAACGGTTGATATCTCGCGGCGGGCGGTTGCTCTCTGCCGGTGCAGTTCTTCCCACTGCACGGCAAGAACAAGTTCTATCGCTTCTTTGATGTTGGCAAGTGCTTCTTCCCGTGTCTCGCCCTGGCTGATCGCTCCCGGGATCTCAACGCACTGGACGGTGAACCCGCCCTCTTCCTGCGGCTCGAGCACTACCGTATATTTCATGATCATACCATCGATCGCGCGAATTATACAAGTTTTGGGGTAACATCGTTAGTATATACAGGCCATACGCAGACCTTACCTATGCGTGATCCGCGGGGTGTGGTGAATGAGAAACCTGAACTACCGTATCCTCCTCCACCCGGAACCGGAAGGCGGGTATACCGTCACCGTACCGACGCTTCCGGGCTCGCGTCACCTATGGGGCGATCGTCAATGAAGCGATAGCGATGGCACGGGAGGCCGCCCGAGTCTATATCGAAGATCTCCAGGAGAAGGGTGAGGAGGTTCCCACTGAGGAAGGGCATCTGGAATACAGGCTCACCGTTGAAGTCCCGGGGTGAACGCCCGGATCGCACCCCGTGAACCGGCGTACCCGGGGATATCTATACTAAAGGGGAAGGCGCATATCCCGATCAGGAATGGATACCATCATCTGCGAGCCCGGCGGGGAGTGCGCGAGAATCATCGGCATCCTCCGGAGGAACAAGGCTTACCTGGCGGAGGCCTATCACGTCGGGTCCATTGGCATCTTCGGTTCGTGCCGGCGTGGTGAAGAGCACGAGGGAAGCGATGTGGACATCCTGGTCGAGTTCTCCGAGGTGCCGGGGTTCTTCGGGTTTCTCAGGCTTGAGCGGTACCTGTCCGAGATTCTCGATAGACCGGTTGATCTTGTCGAAAAGAGCGCGCTCAAGCCCCGTATTGGTCGCCGTACCTCAAACGAGGTTATCTACGTATGACGGCACCGCGTGACACCCTCGACTACCTGGACGGATATCCCACCTCCCGGATCCGCGATGCAGGCCCTCCGGGATGACCTGGCTGCGGGCAGGTCTCCATCGGGTCCATGAGCGGCTCCCCCTCCCGATCGGCACCCATAGGATATCAGGGGCGTTTTCTGGACCCGGGGGCATCCCCTTTGACTTGATATCAAGGCCTTTGCTCTCCTCCACCGGGTCCAGACGGAGGTATCCGGGCGGATCTGGGTGATGGTCCGTAAAGAGCAGGAGTGGGAGCACCGCAGGAACGATGGGCCAATGGGCCGGAGTTTGAGCACCGATAGGGACGACGTTCCTATGGAACGGAATTTGAGCACTGATAGGTGCGAGTTACAACATTGCAGCAGGTTTACCACAGGATTCCAACATCGGTTGCAAAGATAAAACGGCCGGGAAAGGTGCTGGATCCGACATTACTTGTACAGATAGAGAGATGCGTCTCTCACTTAGTACTAAATTACAGCAGAAAACACACACAGTCCCCGGCACCGGTGCCGGGATGGGTGCGGGTGTGTGTGCGAAATCTGGAATGCTGAAAGTGATCCCACGATACGGCAGCCCCAGGGATGAAATCCGGATCGGGCGTTAGAACATCGTCCGTTAAGTTGCATCGCCGGCTGCAACGTGCTGTAAGCAGGTGCAAAACTGGGGTCCGTGCTGCAAGAGCCCCTGCCGGGGGTGTTCGACCACCGGGCGTTTGAACGGGTGAAGGTGGAGATTGGCCGGTGTGGATGTCTGCGGGGAGAAGAGGGGGGTGTAGCGGGTCGCAGGAGGCGCAAGCGAAGGTGTGGGAGGAACGACTATCCATAGGACAGGAGGACGAGCACCGCCAGGTGCGGGTGTTATGCGAGGCTGGTGCGGGAGGGGAATAGGGGAGGGGGTGAGGTGAGGGTTGCACATACTGACCCGAGTTTATCTGGCGATATGAAAACACTTAAGGAGTTTGGAAAAAAATACGCTCGTATATGATTAATATGGGAAAACAATTTCATGTAGCTCCCTCAACAATCCTTTCCGATGCAGATATGACATCTCCAAGCGTCAGGCCCCAAAAATCCTTTTTATCAATCATATCGTCGGCGAAAAAGCAGGCTACTGTAGAGGCCATATACAGCAATAAATTTGCATTTCAACCTGGAATCTTGGGTAAGTGAAAGAATGAATGGAATAGGTAGGATTCTATGCTGGATTGGCCTTCATAAGTGGGGGAGAGCACATGGTTACAGCCAATTTTCTTCAAACGTTGTCGACATGAAGCAGAGGTGTCTCCGATGTGGCAAGGTGAAGAGATGGGTCGAACCTAAGAAAAACCGTAGATGGTGAACAGCACCTGAAACTCACTATAACGCCTATGACAGAGGACGAAGATCTGCAGGTAGAACCCCGAGTCATCTACTATACCCTTGATGGGATAGGGTATAAAATTCAGATAGATGTTTATCGGAAAATCAAAACGTATTTTGCGAGCAAGGGATACTACGATAGGCCAGAATCATACCAAGAGTATCTTTACGATTCTGTACAGCGTCGACACCTCGATGACCTCATTTTCCAGATCATGCAGGGAGCGGATAGCATCGATGGCATGGCGAGGATTGCAGTCAACATTGTTCAGCGTATTCCCTATGACCACGACAAAGTAAGGTATGATCTCCGATATAATCCGGACTGTTCCATCCGATTCCCATACGAAGTCATCTATGACAACAAAGGAATTTGCTCTGAGAAGTCTCTATTACTAGCATTTCTCCTTAAGGAGTTGGGCTTAGGAGTTGCATTGTTCCGCTTCGATGAGGAGAACCACATGACTGTTGGGATTAAATGTCCTCCCGAATATGGCTATCATGACACTGAATACGCTTTTGTTGAGACAACGGGAGTAAACCTAGTCACCGATGACCAAATGTACTACGTGAGTTCCAAGGAGTATGGATTTCCTTTCATCCAGCTTAAGTCCATTCCAAAGTTAATCCCCATCTGTGGTGGGGCGTCATTTGATGGCGTACACCAGGAGTGGTTTGATACAAGGGATTTACATAGTTATCAGAAGAATCCCGGTAGTTATTTCCATATCACCCGATATATTGAGATTGCACGAAGATATGGACTTTAAAAATCCTGTTGTGCTAAAACTCATAGTCCCATCGATTGATTGAGCAGGGGATTGACAGAGAGTATAGCGGACTTCGTCACCTTTGGGGAGACTGTCGACGAGGTAATAACGATGGCACAGGAGGCTATCGAGCTCTCGAAGACCTCTAGGAGAAAGGTGAGGAGATTCCCACCGAGGAGGGACTTCTGGAATAAACCCTCACCGTCGACGCCCATGCCTAACTCCCGGCGCTCACGGCCCAGAAGGTCATCATGATTCTGGAGAAGAAGGGGTTTGTGCTGAGCCGGGTGAAGGGAAGCCATCACATCTTCTATCAACCGGAGACGAAACGCCGGGTCGTCCCGGTACACGGGCGGGATCTCCCGCCCGGCATGCTCTTGGAGAACAAACGGCCGGGGAAGGCAGCGGATCTGGTACCTGTACGGATAGAGAGATGTGTCTTTCTCAATACAGTAGAAGGCACACACAGTCCCCAGCACCGGTGCCGGGATGGGTGCGGGTGCATGTGTGTGCGAAATCCGGAATGCTGGAAGTGATCCCACGATACGGCAGCCTGACGGTTGAAATCCCCATCAAAGTCCTCAGCACTGCTATTTGAGTGACATCACCGGCTGCAACACGCTGAAACACGTTTCCGGCAGGCATGGAGGCAACAGGCCTGCACACGGTCGGCCTTACCCTGTTCCCGACACGACCTGCGTGTAGATGCGGTTGAACATATAATCCTTGAAGAGCCTGGCAAAACCCTCGTCGTCATTGATCTTTTTGAAGATCTCCTTGTTCGTGGAGAGCATCTCGATGAGCGTGTCCTCGAAGAAGTTGTTGAATGCGATCCGGACATTCTCCTTTGAGTTGATCTCCGGGTTGAAGGTCTGTCGCAGCGTGGTATTCCCTACGAGCCGTTTCTCCATATCGTCGGCGAAGTAGGAGAGTTTATCCTCGTCGGTGAAGTCGGTGCCGAAGTTCTCGTTGATGTACTGGATGATCTCGGAGAGAGGAACTTTTTCTTCCATCGATGGGTGAAGAGGGCCGTCTTCAGGCTGTTTGAGCGTTCCGTCTGCGTTGATCATGATCCTCCCGCTGCTGGTCGCCTGAATCCGGTAGGAGTCCATGTTGATGTTACCCAGCACATCGACCGGGAGGCGGTCGGCCTCCTTGCAGAGAGCCTTCTGGAGGTAGCGGGCGAACTGGTAATACTTCTCGAGGGCTACGTCCTGGAAGGTGATGATCTGGGAGAGGAAGGCGTAGAGGTTGACGAACTGCCGCAGGGTCTTTTTGAACGTCTCACGGTCTTCTTTCTCAAGGTGTTTGTAGTTCTCTACGACCGGCCGGATGATGGCATGAAGCATCTCCTGCCTGCCCTTCTCCGCGAAGTACTCGTTGCCGAATGATTCGACATCGTCGGGAGTGTATATGGCGGCCTGGTCGAGCTGGTACTGCAGGTCGTAGAGTTTGTTCGGGTCGGTCGGTTCGTCGAGGAGGGTCTTTTCGTAGTAGGGTGCAAAGGCTTTCTCGATCTCCTGGGCGTCGTTCGCAAAGTCGAGCACCATCGTGTCGCTCTTCTGCGGGTGGATCCGGTTCAGCCGGGAGAGCGTCTGGACGGCGGCGACGCCGGAGAGTTTCTTGTCCACGTACATTGTGTGGAGCAGCGGCTGATCGAATCCCGTCTGGTATTTGTTTGCGACGATGAGGAGCCGGTTCTCTGGCAATTTGAACTCTTCTGCGGTCTGCCGGTCGGAAAACTCGTTCATGCCGCCTTCGGTGAACTTCTCCTGGAGATCGGGGTCCAGCACCTCGCCGGAGAACGCGACGAGAGCGTTGAAAGGGAGGTGGTTCTCGCGGATGAGCCGGTCGATGGTCCGCTTGTAGCGGACGGCGTGAAGCCGGGAGCGGGTGACGATCATGGCTTTGGCCTGTCCGCCGATCCGATGCACCACCTCATGCGAGAAGTGGTCGAGGATGATCTCGCACTTCTTGTTGATCGCGTGTTCGTGAAGGTCTACGTAGGACCGGAGGAGGGCGGTCGCCTTTCTCCTGGGATACTGGGGGTCGTCCTCAATCTTCTTGAGCAGATTGAAGTAGACTTTGAAGGTGGCGTAGTTTTTGAGGACGTCGAGGATGAAACCTTCCGCGATCGCCTGGTGCATGGTGTAGAGATGGAACGCTTCAAACGCGCCCGTATTGCTCCTACGCCCGAAGAGTTCGAGCGTCTTCTGTTTCGGGGTTGCGGTGAAGGCGAAGAACGAGACGTTTTTTGGGCGCTGTGTCCGTTTGAGGTAGGCCTCGATCTGGGTGTTCACCAGGTCTTCGTCGTCCGTCTCCGGCTCTTCATGGTACGCGGCTTCTTCAAGGGTTTTCGGGGAGAGGACTTCCCGGACGCTGCGGGCGCTCCTGCCGGTCTGGGACGAGTGCGCCTCGTCGATGATGACGGCGAACCGGTTGCCGGGGCGCCTCGCGATCTCGTCGATGGCGTGCGGGAAGGTCTGGACGGTGACGACGATGATGTCTTTGTTCTCGCTCAGGGCCAGAGAGAGCCCTTTTGCCTTCCTGCCGGAGATGGTGGAGACGACGCCTTTGACCTGCTCGAACTGCCGGATGGTCTCCTGGAGCTGCTGGTCGAGGACGCGGCGGTCGGTGATGACGATGATCGAGTCAAAGAGCCGCCGATCGTCATCGTCGTAGAGGGTTGCCAGGTAGTAGGCGAGCCACCCGATGGTGTTGCTCTTGCCGCTCCCGGCGCTGTGCTGGACGAGGTAACTCTCTCCGGCGGCGTGCGAGCGGGCGTGGATGACAAGGCGGCGGACGGCATCGAGCTGGTGGTAGCGGGGGAAGAGGAGTTTCTTTCCAGCTTTTTTGCCGTTCTCGTCCCGCTCCTCGACCTCACGGATGAAGTGCTCCAGGATGTCGAGGACGCTCCCGGTGTTCCAGACCTCTTCCCAGAGGTAGGCGGTGTCGTAGCCGCTCCGGTTGTTCGGGTTCCTCTCCGGGTGATCGGGGTCGCGGGGGTCGCCGCGGTTGAACGGGAGGAACCGGGTCGTTTCACCGGTGAGGTGGGTGGTCATGTAAGCGAGGTTGGGGTCGACGGCGAAGTGGGCGAGGCACCGACCGTAGGCGAAGAGCGGCTCTCGCGGGTCGCGGTCTTTTCGGTATTGCCGGACTGCGTGCTCCACCGTCTGGCCGGTGAGGGGGTCCTTGAGTTCGGCGGTGAAGATGGGGATGCCGTTGACGAAGATGGCGAGGTCGAGGGACTGCCCGGTCCTGGCGGAGAAGTGGAGCTGGCGGACGACTGAGAAGATGCTCTGGCGATAGAGGTTTTGGTGCGTCTGGTTGAGGCCGGAGTTGGGCTTGAAGTAGGCGAGGTGGAAGGTGCAGCCGAGGTCGCGGACGCCTTTCTTGAGGACGTCGATCGTCCCCCGCTTCTCGATCTCGGACTTGACCCGGTTGAGGAACTCCCGGCGGGTCCCGGCCCCGCGCTGCTGCTTGAGTTTCTCCCACTCGGCGGCCTGGGTGGCGTAGATGAAGCCGCAGAGGTCGGCCGGGATGAGGCAGAGGTCGCGGTCGTAGTCGGCGCTGGTCCGGAGGCGGTAGTGGAAGTCAGGGTTGACGAAGGGGTTTTCTTCGTCGAGGGTCGGCGGGAGCTCGCCGGTGAGGGTCTTTACGATCGTCTCTTCAAAGTCCGCTTCGGTTACTCGTACGACCATGATGCTCTCCTGCCCGGCCTTCCCCCGGGGGCGCGGGTTTTGTGGCTGATAATGGTAATTGGGCGAGGGGGAGACATCAATCTATTGATCGGGTCGCCGGCGGGGGTTGAAGGGGTGTATCGGGGCCTGGGGGGTAGGTGGGAAATAGAGATCAGGGGGTCGCCGGCGCCTCACTCCGGACGTCGATATTGCCGGTGACGGCCGCGGAGATGAGGGCGGTGCGGTATTCGCGGAGGTGGGTGATTTGCCTTTTTGCCCTCTCAAGAATTTCGCCCGGTGTAGCACATTTTTCTTCAATGAAAGCTAGAATCTGCCACTGCTCAGAGACCGGTGGACATAGAATCTTTAGTTGTGGTAACTTACTGGCCTTGATTCCGAGGACTGTTGAACCTGTACCCCGATAGCGCATCTGATTCTGGAAATATGGGGATAATACCGAGTAAAGTGCAAAAAGTGGCTCGAAAAGGGATGGATCCATTCGGAAACGGACTACACGCTGTGCTAGAGCAATATCCTCTCTATCAACAAGTGCTGCGTACCCCAGCGGTGCCTCGGTAGTCAGAAGTAGATCGCCAAGTCGGGGAAGTCCTCGTCGCATGATAATAGGATACTCCGTCTCTGAAACAAACTCCATCGAGGCATTGTAGTCAATCCAACCCTTGCGGATATTTTTAGCTGTCACTAGGAAAATTCCGCTTTCAGTCTTTGCTGGTGTCGCACCTCGATAATCTGCTCGTTCTATGGCACAGCGCGTAAACGCTCGCACCTCCCAGTGAGCCGGCACTTCTCCTAGCCGTTCAATCCCCGAATCCTTCATCTCCGCATCCGGGTCGAGCCCCTTTGTCACGGCCTGAGTGATCAGCGCCTGGCGCTTCTCTTCAAGGAGTTCGATGAAGCGCTGCTTCTTTGCGATGAGGGCATCAAGCCGGGCGGTCTCGCGGTCAAGGAAGGCGGCGATGGCTTGTTGTTCGGGGAGGGGAGGCACACTCACCGGATAGTCTCGAATAAAGGCATCCGGGACTCGTTTCTGTCCGGCGGTACCTGTCATCAGATCCGCTCCCAGTTTTCGGAACTGGTAGGACTTTGTTGCTAAGAACAAAAATTTCGGGTTGATCTTCTCTCCTGCTCGGAGAACATGAAGTTCTGTAGTGCCGAAAGCAACCCCATTTGTCAAATTATTGCAAAGAGCGCCTTTCCCGTTCTCAAAGCAGGGGGTAATCTTGGCGACAACAATATCCCCGTTTCTAAAGTAGGTGTAACCCTCCCACACAGCATCAATGGGTTTGTTCTCGGTCAGTGTTAAAGAACAGTCCTCTCCTATCAGCTCCATTGGGAGGAAGGAGACTTTTGTGTCCTTCGGTAGAGAAGCAACTTCCGATTTTGAGGGGTTTATCTGGCACAGGTATTTCAATCGTTTGACCTCCCACCCCGCCGGCACCTCCCCGAGCCACTCCACCCCGGAGTCCTTATACGCTGGATACCGCTTCCACGCCCGCACCGTCGCCGGGTTGATCGCGAACTCCCCGCCCGCTCCCGCGCTCATCTCGCCACCCCCCTGCCGCAGACCCCGGCGGCCGGCCGGGTCCGATCGTTCTGGGTCACCCATGTCCCACAAATATTTTTGTGGGTCGTATAATGCGTTTTGTGACCCACAAATTCCGCCGTGAGCAGCAGATGACTCACGGCCTCTTTCCATAAGATTTGAAGATATCCTGGTACCCACAAAATATTTTGTAGGTATTGGATCGGGGTTTTGATACACACAAAACGATTTGCTGGTATCAGAATACTCACAATCGATCCCCCTCGGTGATGGCAAGCAGATGCGGGGAGATATAGGTCGTGGCACGCCGGACGAGGGCCAGATCTGTAATCCCGCTCGTCATTCTTCACCCTCCTCGAGGTCGATGAGATCGTAACTCGTCCGCACCACCCCGATGTCATACTCAATAAGCAGGTTCACCATCTGCTCGCCGTTCATCAGGGCAATCGGCGTCTTGTCCGACTGCTCTGCCTCCTGGCGAGCGCCGGTCGAGAAGTCGCTCGTAGTGATGATCAACCCCTGCTCGTGCGCCCCGAGGGAGCCCCTGACCTGCTGGACGACCGGCGCCTGGACGTTGTTCTTCCAGCGCTTCACCTGAACCGCCATCCTCGTCTTGATGACGTCGCCGGCAACAAGTGTCCCCCGCACATCGATCCCGCCGTCACCGCTCGCCCGGGTGACCGTAACATCCTCAAACCCGATCTTTGCCAGCAGTTCCCCGACAAGTTCCTCGAACGCAACGGGATCCATCGTCCTGATCCGCTGCATGAGGTGCTCCCGCACCTCCCGGTTGTGTACCTCGATCTGGTAGGGGAGTCCCTGCTCGTGCCACCGGGTCAGCCCGACGTAGCCTTTGCCGAACTTCTCGAACCTCGGGAGTTCCCCCCGCCTGATCTGCCGCTGGATCTCGGTGAGGATGCCGGCATACATGGTTGCTTCAGGAGTCAGGCCGCCGGTCGTGATCAGATTCAGATCAAGAGCCTTTTGGGTGATCCCCCGGTAGTGCATCGGTTGCCCCCCGGCATGCTCCTCCAGCACCATCTCAGCGGCATCGAGGAATGACAGGGAGGCCGGCCCCGGATCGGGTTCCGGGGAGGGAGGGTGATCACCAGCCTCGCGACACCCGAAGATGCCGGGCGCTGCCCGATAGAATCTGGACTGCTCCCCGTTCTTCTTGATATCCACGGTGATCCTGGCGTTGACCGAGTCCCAGGGTGTCAGCCCTGCGCTCGACCAGAGACCCCGGTCGAGCATCCATTGCGTGATCTCGCGGTAGTGGAGCGGCTCGCCTGCTGCATGGAGCACTTCATACGCAGCATCGAGGGCGTTCACCCCATCATCTCCTTCACCATCCCGAGGATCTCCGCTTCGAGCTCCTTGATCTCCGCCTCGATCTCCTCAAGCGGCCGGGGCGGCGTGTAGGCGTAGAAGTAGCGGTTGAAGTTGATCTCGTAGCCGACCTTCCCGACCCCGCCGTCTTTTAAGTCCGTCACCGACTCGTTGATCCACGCATCCGGAACGTGGGGCAATACCTCGCGCTCGAAGTAGTCATGGACGGACTCAGCGAGCGGGACGTTCTCGGTGTCCCGGAGTTCGGGATCGGCCTCCGGCATACCCTTCGCGTCGAGACAGACGGCCGCGGTCTCGTCGCGCTCCGAGAGCGCCGAAAGGATTGCCTTCTTCACCGGCGTGTCGAGTTTTACGCCGCGCTTCTTGAACCCGGCCACAAGCGCCTTCTCAAACTGCTTCCGGTCGCGATACACCTCGTCGCCCGCCATATCCCGGAGCACGGAGAGGACCAGATCCTGCTGCCGTCTCCCTTCGGTGACCTCCGCGGCCCCGGCGTCGCCCTTCTTCTTGCTCGTCGCAAGCTTCTCAAACGCGCTCTCGGATCGCAGGCGCTCAGTCCGCTCAGGCGACAGAGAGAAGTTGAGGCGGAGCGGCCGCTCGACGGTGATCTTGCGGTACCCGAAATTGGGGGTATCGAAGATCTTCACCGTCTCTGACTCCCCAAAGGCGCCAAAGAGCCTCGTGATCTCCCGGATCTGCGATTCCCTAATCTCATGGCGCTTGTCCCCGAGGCTTTTGCGCATCTTCACGGAGCAGCCCGTCGCATCGATCAGCTGCACCTTCCCCTTCCGCTGCTCCTCCTTGCGGTTCGAGAGCACCCAGATGTAAGTGCTGATCCCCGTGTTGTAGAAGAGCTGGCCCGGCAACGCCACGATCGCCTCCAGCCAATCGTTCTCCAGGATCCAGCGCCGGATCTCGCTCTCTCCCGAGCCGGCGTCGCCGGTGAAGAGTGGCGACCCGTTCATGACGATCGCGATCCTGCTCCCGCCGTCCTCCGGCGCCTTACGCTTCGCGATCATGTGCTGCAGGAAGAGGAGTTGCCCGTCGCTAATCCGGGGGAGGCCCGCCTCGAACCGGCCAGCCGACCCGCGCTCATACTCCGCCTTGATGAACTCCTCCTCCTTCTTCCAGGACTTCCCGTAGGGCGGGTTGCAGATCATGTAGTCGAACCTCGCGCCCGCGTGACCGTCCCGCGAGAACGAGGAGTCGGGCTTGATATTCTCCGCATCGCGGTCGTCGCCCTTGATCAGCATATCGCTCTTGCAGACCGCGTAGGTCTCGTCGTTCGTCTCCTGCCCGAAGAGCCGGATATCCGCGTTTGGGTTGATCTCGGCGAGGATATGCTCCTTCGTGACCGAGAGCATTCCCCCGGTCCCGCAGGCGGGGTCGTAGACCGTCTTGACGATGTGGTTGTGGGCGAGCATATCCGCATCACCCGCAAGCATGAGGTTTGCCATCAGTTTGATCACCTCGCGGGGCGTGAAGTGCTCGCCGGGGTTCTCGTTGTTCTGTTCGTTGAACTTCCGGATGAGCTCCTCGAAGATGTAGCCCATCTGATGGCTGCTCACGCGGTCGGGGTGAAGGTTCACCGTATCGGAGGCGAACTTCTGCACGAGCAGGTAGAGCGATCCCTTCTCATGCAACGCCTGGATGGAGTTGCGGATCTTGAACCGGTCCAGGATATCCCTGACGTTCTCAGAGAAACCGTTGATGTAGTCGATCAGGTTCTTGTGGATGTTCTCCGGGTCGTCAAGGAGTTGCTTGAAATCGTATTTTGACGTATTATAGAAGGCATACCCCGATTCGTGCTTGAGAAGCCCATCGAGGTTCTGGATCTCATCTTTAAACTCATCATACTTCTTCAGCACATTCTCCCTGGTCGGCGCTAGTACACAGTCAATACGGCGTAGAACCGTGAACGGCAGGATTACATCAGGATATTTCGAGCGTTTAAAATCATCGCGAAGGACATCGTCCGCAACATTCCATATAAAACTGGTGATGTGCTGAAAATTCTCCATATTATTATCCGATAGGGTCAAAAAGTATTAACATTGATTGGTTAGGATCGAAACGCTCATACCACGCCAGAACATTTCCCCCTCTACCGGATAAGAGCGAGTGGTTGAGCGTTTTTCTTCCATTCAGGAGTCCTTCACCTGCACAATCACCGCCACCACCCCGCCCACAACATCTTCAAAACAGCAACATGGATCAGGCGGGAACTGAAGACCCCGCCCCAAACCCCCCATCCCCCGGCCCCAGCTCCTCCGACCCCGTGATCGCCCGGACAATCCCGGCAACGACCGCCCGCTCCTCCGGCTGCAGCCTCGTGTAATACAGCCTCGTATCCTTCGCCTCGACGATCGCCAAGGCATCCGTGACCGGTTTCAACAACCCCTTCCACCCGGCGCCCCCGGACGCGACGATCTCGCGGACGGCGCTCCCGACCGCGGAGACCTCCCCCGCCCCGGCGAGCCGCTTCAGGAACCCGGCCGTCATCCTCCGTGCCGTCGCCGGGTCCAGGCTGCCGGCGTGCGCATACGCCGCCCGGATCAGCGAGAGGCCGTTTGCCCGGTTCCCGGCCAGCAGCTCCTCCCGCGCGAGATCGAGCGCGAACTGCACGAACCGGCCCGGATCGTCAGTTTGTCCCTCCGCCTCCTGCAGCGCCGCGAGCACATCCGCCCGCCCTCCGGCCGCGATCCGGTTCGGCGGGGCAACGCCTTCCATGACGCCCGGCGCCCCCCGGTATGATACGTCAACGGCCGCCGGCCGCTCATGCCAGGCCTCTAAAAACCCGATGAGGGCAAATACCCGGTCACGGCCGACCGGCTGCCGCATCGCCCGCCACATCCGAAAGAGCCGGTCCCGGGCCTCGTAGGTCGTCCTCTTCTTCATCGGGCGGGAGACGACGTAGCCCTCGGCCTCCAGCCTCCGGAGCTGCGCGTTCACCGTCGCGAGGTTCAGCCGGGCGCGCCCTGCGACTTCTTTTGGGCTGAGCGGGGTCTCTGCGGCGAGGATCGTATCGAGGATGAGCCGGCGCTGCCCAGGAAGTCTCCGGAAGACTTCCCGGTAGTAGGGCGTCTGCTCGTCCGCCAGCCTGAAGAAGGCCTCCGCCACCTTGCCCGCCCCGCACTGCGAGAGGATCTCGTACAGCCGGACCATCAGCCCCGGGTTGCCGCCGACGAGGTGCCGGAGCGCCTCGATGCCGGGCTCGTAGTCCCCGAAGTTCTCGATGAAGGCGGTATCGCCGTCGACCTCCGCGACCCTCCGCATGAGATCCTTTGCTTCGTCACAGTCGAGCTCCCGGAGGTGAAAGACCCGGAAGAAGTTGTAAAACGGTTCCTCATGGTCGAGGACCCCGGAAAAGAGCGACGGCGCCGAGGCAACGACCGAGAGGTCATCTCTCCGCTGGAATACCGACCGCAACGCCCGGACCTCGCGCCTCTCCATCTGGGAAAAGACCTCGTGGATGTTCTCGACGAAGATTACGACCTGCCTCTCCCCGGCCGATGCGGCGATCCGCTCGACCGCGGCCTCGCGGACCATTGAATCCTCGCCGAGCGCGGCCACGTCGGCGGTCTCGACCCCCATCCCCGCGAGCACCCGGAGGAAGAAGTCGGACGCCCTGAATATCGAGTACTCCTCCCCTGCAAGGTCTACCGGGATCATCCGGCCGGAGAGTTCGTCGCGTATCCTCCGGTAGAGCAGGCTCATCAGGTGGGACTTCCCGGCGCCCCGGTCCCCGACCAGGAGGAAGAACCGCGGCGTTCTGCTCGCGGATGCCCGATCTGCTTCGTCGAACAGGCTTTCGAAGATTTCCTGCCGGCCGACGAGAAGGTGCCGGAGCGTCTCCCCCGCAAGGGCCGCGGGGAAGTAGCGGTAACACCTACCAGGCGCCGGCATGGTAGATCCTCCACCAGTCCCGGAGCATCTTCGAGTAGAACCGCAACTCGCCGGGGGTCTCCGAGGTGACGTAGAAGTCGTGGTTCAGTTGCGCCAGCAGCGCTCTAAATGCATCCTCGCTCTCTGATGCGGTGCTCTGCCGGAAGATCTCGTAGGCGATACCCGCAGGCAGGGACTCCGCGAGACTCACCCTGCTTAAGATGGCACGGGCAGCCTTTGCCTCCTGCCCGGAGTAGGTCGTCTGGAGGCGGCGCGAGTAGTGCTCAAAGTAGTGGCGCCCCTCGCTGCCGAGGATCCTCCTGTTGTAGACCTTCTCGACCAGCGCCGGGGAGGGCACCCCTCCGGAGATATCCGCCTCTTCCTTTAAGCCGGAGAGGACGATCATGAGGAAGTAGGGGATGCAGGGCTCGCCCACGCAGTCGAGAACTGCTCGCCCGATCTCCGGAGAATACTCCCACCCTTCTCCTTGAAAGACGCGTTCGACGACGGAGAGCGCGACACCCTCGCTGAAC
>Ga0209509_1001521_pt1 | contig 17237 bp, 11 predicted proteins | sample BioC13SIPDNA_FD_185743 | JGI IMG/M metagenome (GOLD analysis project Ga0209509, IMG submission 185743) | Anaerobic biogas reactor microbial communites from Washington, USA - Biogas_R1_A C13 SIP DNA (SPAdes) (version 2) | ecosystem: Engineered > Bioreactor > Anaerobic > Unclassified | place...
GTGCTGAGATAAAGCATCGTTTGCGGACGGTGTTTTTTGTTTTCTGCACCCTTTCGTTAAAAGATGCACCCCCCTGCCGGCGGAAAACGACCTTTCGTTAAAAAGTATAGGAATCGTTAAAAGGTTTGGGGTACACTTCAGTAAGAAACGCCGAAACCTGCGGCCATCCGGCCAGGAAAGGGTGGTGTGTTCCTCTGGACCCGGCAAGCAGCTTCTTGTCGATACCAGAAACATAATAACCAAGTCAATCAAAAAGTAGCTGCTTTCTACCCTGTCATAAATTATATAAAAATTATTGTTTATTTTATGACAGAGAGGGCATATAATATACGTAGAAAGGAGTGAGAATGAATGACCGCTATAAATACCATTGGGAATAGACTAAAAACTTTGCGGGAAAGAAGCGGTTTAAATCAGGCGCAGTTAGCTGTTTTTTTAGATGTAGATCAAAGTTACATTTCCAAATGTGAAAAGGGGGAGAGGCAGCTAAGCGTTGGTGCACTGGAGAAAGCTTGCTGTTTGTTTGGCTGTACCCTCAGCGAAATATCAGACGGGGATGATGATATAAACCATTTGCAGTTTGCTTTTAGGGCTACGTTAATCAGTAATGACGATCTATCAGCCATTTCAGATATTAATAAAATAGCTTTAAATTTGAAGCAAATGAGGCAGCTGTTAGGGGTGGCGCAGTCGTGAAAGAGAAGATTGAATTAAATTCCGAAGCCGTAATGCTCAGAAAACGTCTGGGGGAGGACGCCATGTCTCCCCTTAATGTTTTTGCTACCCTTGGAAGATTGGACAATTTCACCTTGGTATTTTATCCTTTTTCGGAGCGCATCAGCGGCATGTCTATAAAATCTGAAAATGATATGGTTATGGCCATTAATTCTACCCTTTCCTACGGACGGCAGCGTTATTCAGCTGCACACGAACTTTATCATCTGTTTATTCAAGAAGGGTTTAAAAGTACTATCTGTGAAACGAATATAGAGTCTGAAAAGCCAGAGCCAGAAAAGGAAGCAGACGCCTTTGCTTCGTATTTCTTAGCCCCGTATGATGCCCTAAAAGCATTTGTTGCCGATGTATTAAAAAAGCGGCCTATGAATTTATCGGTGGAAGATGTTGTCAGAATCGAGCAGTATTTTCAAATGAGCAGGCAGGCTACGCTTTTTCGCCTGATTAACGATGGATATATCAGCAGGGAATTTGCCGAATCCATGAAATCTAATGTAATTAAATCTGCCTTAAAGCTTGGCTACGATGCCTCTCTTTATCGACCTTTACCCGAAAACAAGCAATATATGACGACCGGTAGTTACATCAAGCTGGCAGAGGAACTTAGAGAAAAAGATATTATATCCGGCGGCAAGTATGAAGAACTACTGATGGATGCCTTCCGGGCGGATATCGTCTATGGTCTGGATACAGCAGGGGTAGAAAGATATGACTGATAAGCTGTTTTTTGATACTGACTGCCTTTCTGCGTTCTTATGGGTTGGAAATGAGAATATATTGGTCAAGCTCTACGGCGGCAAAATCATTGTTCCCCAGCAGGTTTACGATGAGTTATCAAAACCATTCATTCCCCATTTGAAGCAGAGAACTGATATGCTTGTTGATTCTGGACATGCCAACATTGGTCAAATAATGGCCGGTACTGAAGAACATATGCTTTACATTACATTGACTTCCAAACCGGATCGAGGCTTTAGGGTGATTGGGCGCGGGGAAGCTGCTGCGATCGTTTTAGCCAGGCAAAATAATGGTATACTGGCGAGCAATAATCTTAGTGACGTTGTCCCGTATGTTAAGAAGTATGGACTGCAGCACATTACCACAGCGGATATTTTGGTCGAAGCCTTACATGGAGGCTTGATAACCGAAAAACAAGGCAATGCAATATGGGCAAATATGTTGCAAAAGCAGCGCAAACTGCCTGGAGCCTCGTTAACGGATTACATAAACGGAATTAACGGCATTACTTAGTATTGCCGAGTATTGGTACGCAAGAAATATGAAAATGCCACCTTGCGGCTTTGGCAAAGCGGCATTTGGCTTTAGTGGATCTTACTGAACAGCTGGTCGATATAGTCTGAGTCTTCCATAAAGATAACATTGCGGGAATTCCAATCGGTTTTAGGTATATGTTTGTTACTCATTTCCAGATGCTTGGTGGGCGTTAGGATTACTGAATTTAAGATAACATCGGTGTTGGCCAGGGATGATTCAATATCCTTAATTTTAGCGTAAAGCTTTACCTTTTCGTCCTCAATGGAAATATCCCTGGTTCCATGCGGTTCAATAAAGGTAATATACTGCTTGCCGGCTGTCACCATCCACATGATAAAATCGGGATAGAAGCCGGCTTCCTCAAAGAAACCGATGCCTTTTTTACTGACATTGCGGATAACATACAGCTCTTTGCCGGCAAAGAAGGCTTTTTCACGCTGGGCAAAGAGCCGCAAGGCCTGGATAAATTCGCTCTCGCTTTCTTTAAGAGGCACCGGCGAGATGGCGATATCGATACTGTTTTTAGCCAGATACATGACCGGATTATACATTGAAGCCGGGAAGGCGGCCGCTATGAGGTCGTCTTTTGATTTCACGAAATCCACTATAGCGCGCGCTTTTTTAGCGGCTGCCATCTCTTTAGCCAGGTTTTCAATAAACATTTTCGCCTCTTCATGCAGCTCCACATTGCTTATGCTGACCGTATACTCGTCCTCTTTTATGAAGTTCTCATTCTCATCATCCATTAACTCGTAGATCAAAAGGGGCTTTTCCCAGGTGCTTTTCTGCACATAGTAATAGCGTTCACAGTATTTTTTCAATAGGGCTGCAGCGATTTTCGTCCAGCGGGAAAAATCACTAAAATCGTTAAGCTCCAGTTCCTCCTTGGGGATAAGCAGCTTGTACCAGCTATTATCAGCCAGCAAGGGCCGGATATCCTTTTTGGCGATATTCAGGTTGTACCAGGATTTTTCGTTTTTATAGCGTTGCAGTTCGAAATATATTTCTTCGTAATCAAGTCCGGCCAAATGCATTTCTTTAAAGTAACCGGTCTGCTTGGTGATCTCCACTTCGGCCGCACTCTTTTTTGAGGATTCAAACTGTACTTTGGCATAGCAATCCAGGGTAATGACACCCGTATTCTTATTTTCAGCCAGAGTCGGCTTGGGTCCATGTTTTTTGTAGTTCAGGTCGCCGCGCACTTTTAGGGTCAGAATCTTCGACCTTTTATACTGCTTATTGCGGATTACCGGCAGCTTGATTACATAAGGCGGCTCTTTATCGGCCGGAACTCCTTCGTCCTCGAGGTATTCCCTGAACTGCTTCATGTAATCGGCCCGCACGCCGAATATGTTCAAGGTCTCCAGGATGGAAATGTACTGCGGCACCTTGACTGAAGGGTTGTCTTTGACATAAAAGCCGCTGCGCTTTAAGGACATGTCATAGCCTTTCAGACGGACACCCCGGCCGAAAAGCTGGATTATTTCACTGCCTTCGCTGCGACCGACATTCATCAGCCCCATGGTGGAAACCCGCCAGCAGTTCCAGCCTTCGGTGAATTTTTTCGAGCCGATCAAAAGGTTGATGGTGGAGTCGGGCCGGTTAATGTTTTGAAATAAGGATTCAGAAAAATCGACACTGGCTGTATGCAGGCCGTTTTCAGCGCAAAGCCTGAGCAGGGCGCTGTCATCGCCGACGTTGATCACACCGAAGGGGTCGTTTTCCCCCAGGCGCAAGCGGATTTCACCCGGTATGCCTTTCAGGTTCTCAATATGCAGGGCGGCGCCGCTCACCGGGCAGTTGAACACCACGGCCAAAAGGTCGGTGTAGACCGCGTCCGCCGGCATATTGAGACTGGACAAAAAAGTGAAGGCGTTTCTGAATATGTCGGCGTTACGTTCGTTTAATAATCCGGTATGCCCGGTCTGGATGCGTTCAATCATGGAAATTATGCCGCCGCTTTTTGTGATAACGTCCGAGATGAATAGAAGTATATCCACAACATCGGAGACTTCGCGTTTATTTTCTTTCCTTACGGCATTGACGCTGCCGCCGACAAAGACCAGGAGCGGGTTTTCCACGTTGAACAGCTCAAACTGCTTCTTGCTGGTCAGGTAGAGCTTCTTCTGCTGGTAGTAGGTCAAGAGGCAGGCGGTAAGGTATAACTGCCGCTTGTGCTCGTCGCTGTCATCCGCCAGGTTCAGGATGTTGTAATCTTTGCCGTAACCGTCGCTGTAGAAGTATTTATAGGAATAGTCAAACAGGATGCATTTGGCGTATTCCTGGGTCAATTCTTTATTGTTGGCCGCCTTGACCGCCTGGCCGAAGGTGGCGGAGTATTCGAAGGAAAAGCCGTTCTCACAGAGCATGTTGCGGTACTTGTACCAGGTGTCGCCGGAAGCCCCGCGGTGCCCCTCGTCCACAAAGACCACGTTTTTATTGCCGAAGCGCGCGGCGGCGACCGTTTTATCGCCGTCTTTGTCGCCCAGCTTGGTATTTTCCAGGATGGCTATTTCATCAGCAGGGGCAAACATCCTGCTTACGCCTTTTTGATAGATGGCGGCCGGGATGCCGGAGGCTTTGAAATCATCAACATGCTGCAGGGATAAACCCTCTTTCGGGGTAAGCAGGATAAATGAGCCGTCCTCGCCGCGCCTGCTTCCCCGGGTATAATGACGGAACTGGTGGTAATTGATATGCATAAGCAGGGTCTTGCCGCTGCCGGTGGCGTTCCAGAAGGCTATTTTATTAAGGTCGCTTTCTTTATAAGGTTCTATATGGTTAACCGGGTCCTGGCGGCTGTTAAAGTCCGCCACATAAGCGTTTAAAGCATCCAGCAAACCCTGGCGGTTATTGAAATATTCGTCCAGGTAGTATTCCGTAAAGAGCAGGGAAAGGTACTGGAAATACTTTAAAGTAATCTTCTCATCACGTTTTTCATTGATTTTGCGGGCATGGCTGACAATATTCAGATCATACTGGGCGAGCCGTTCTTCGGAAATCTTCAGGGTGTCGTGATATTCGGAAATCAGCTGCTTGTAAAAGCCGCTCACGCCTTCGCTGTCGACAGCCTCGTACTGGGGAGACTTCATCGCCCGGGAAAGCTCGTCAAATTTTTCCACCCCAAACTGCCGCAAGAGGTATTGGTTCAAAACCAGCTTTTTATAAAACTCCAGCGGGGGAGCGGCTGGTTGGGTTCTTCTTCTTGTTCTTGGCATTGCCATCTCCCCTCCTTAAACGTTTTCCGTGCTGAACATGCGCTTCTTCATTTCTTCCTCGATGAGGACGACTTTCCAGCTTTCCTCATCAGCGCGCAGGTTGGGCAGGTTGTTGTCGCCGTTGACATAAATTTTCTTGTATTCAAAATCGATGGTGCTGATCTTCTTGCGCTGGAAGAAGGCGTCCAGGACGGCGTTGTCTTTGATTTTATCCCCGGTGAGATCGCGCCAGATGACCAGCACCCGGTCGCCGCTCAAGGTGGTGCCTTCCACCATTTTGAAGCGGTAGGTGGAACCGCTTTTAAGCGTAGCAGTAACTGCGCCATATTCGCCGGTGGTGAATTCGGCGTCAAAACCCTGCAAGGCAAAGCTTTGCTCCACCTTCAAGCCGATCAGGTAGTTGAAGGTTTCCACCAGATCGATAGCGGTTACCCTACTTTCCTGCCGGCGGGTAATGTTCATGGCGTAGTCGAAGGGATGCTCCAGCCGGTCGATATTGAGCAGGCTTAAGCTGCCCCTGGTTTCATCAGGCAGGAGGTAATGGAGCATGTACTGCTCCTTGACCGCCGGATTATCGAGAAATTTCAGCGTGCCTTCCTCTATCTCGATGTTGTTTAAGGTATCCTCGTAGCTCTCCAGGCGCAGGTACTTGAAGGCGTGGCTGGAACCTTTGCGGGAAACCGGCTTGCCGTCCCTCCAGTCCTCGCTGTATACTACTTTTTTCATCCGAGGAAGAATTACCCCATCAAAATATGAGGCCATCTCAACAAGTATATATTTTCTTTTGCCATTATCACTACGGTTTAAATTGATAATAGCCTGTCCTGTCGTTCCAGAGCCAGCAAAGTAATCAATATATGTACCAGACTTATCTCTCAGCGATGCTAAAAGAAGCGTAATTAATTTGGAAGGTTTTGGATAAGAAACAACATACTGCTCCCCTAAAACTTGTTGAAGTTCATCGTTTGCATCTTCATTTGTTCCCCACCCATGTTTTGATAGATTATTTATATCATAATCTCGGAAATTACCTTCATTAGATTCACCCATGCGAAGCAACAGATCTTTCATTCTTTTGTATCTTGGTTCAGAAACAATTCGTCTTAGATAGAGGTCTTGAGTGATATAGAGTTCACCCTTATCTGCATAGTCATTCATATTCTCTTGGGAGTATCGCCAATTTCCTTCGATAGAAAATGGTTTTACAAGTACATTATTTCTTACAATCATTTCACTTCTTAGAACAAGTGTCATATTACCTGCAGAAATGGTGTGTCCGGCAGGTAATGTAAAATCGGCATCACGATATTTACTTTTTATTCCGGACTTTATATTTCTTATTTCACGTGGATTTGATGCATTCACACACGGATACGTTTCTGTTTCGGTAACAATCTCACCAATAAGACCATTAAAATTTTGCATATCTTTTGCCACACACAAAATATAGTCTTTCATTTTGGCAATGTTTCCACTTAAAAAACTACCCTTTTTCTTCTTTTCCCACACTAATGTTGCAAAAAAGCGTTCTTTAGAATATCGCTCCCTGATATAGGCTGCCAAATACTCTTGCTCCTCATCACCAATACATGTAAACATTACGCCATCATCTTCCAATAGTCGCATACCTACATCAATTCTTTCGGTAACCATACTTAACCATGATGAGGACTGAAGATTATCTTTATAAACAAATCCATCATCACCGGTATTGTAGGGTGGATCAATAAATACCGATTTCAAGGAAGTTGCATATTTTGATTGTATCAAGTTAAGTGCTTGCGAGTTTTCACTGTGAATTATTAGCCCATCAAGCGTTTCGTCCAAACCATCGATACTATCAATCAGCTTTTCTTTAAAGGCAGCATCAAAGAAGCCAGTGTCCAGGACCAGGTAGGGGTTTTGCTCCAGGAACTCGATGGTGAGCGGGTCGGAGAAGCCGGCCTTGGGTGCTTCCACTAGATTAGGCTGGCCCGCTTCTATCTCGTCAATGGCAAATAAACGCACCCATTCCTCGACCTGGGCTTTATTCTCTATAATCTGCGGGTAGAGTTTTTTGGGCACCCGGTCCAGGGTAATGCAGTAATTGGTCTCCACCACGAATTTCTTTTTGAGCCACAGCATCTTCTGGAAGTCCTCGATCTGGGCCAAAAAAGCAATGATCTTTTTGCCGATACTGCGGATGACTTTGGCTTTCAGCAGGTATTCCTTGGTTTTCCGTTCATCCTGCTCGTCGATATCGTCCAGGAAGATGACCTCGTTCTTTATGTAAAAATCCAGCTCGCGGTTCAGGAATTTGCCCAGGTCCTTATGGATGAAATAGTCAAAGGTGTTGCGGGCGGTATATCGATTTAATTGTCTTTCCAGCAAAGTTTTGCCGTCGTTAACCGTCAGAAGTCCGGCAAAGTCAGGATACTGCGCGGCTGCTTTGGTGAATTCGGCGATCACTTCGATGTTATAATCAGCCTGCTTCTTTTTATCGCCGTTCTTGTATTCAAAATAGATTATAAGCTCGCCGTTTTCCAGGGTAAACGGCGCTTCTCGATGGAGCTGGAAAAAGCGTTTTTCATTGCTTTTGTTGTTGTCCTTTTCCGTTTCCGCCTCTTTGATCTTGAAATGGACCGTTTGGCCGAAGGGAGTTTTAAAGGTATAGTCCTTAAAATACTCGCTGGTTTTCACATAGTACTGGTCAGCATTGGCCCAGTGCAGCTTCACTTCCTCGCCCTCGTAGGGGATGGCGTAGACTCCGTCCTTGTAGCGCCGCTGGGAGATAAAATCGCCTTCATCGTAGTAGCGGGAGAAGAATTCGGTCAAGTGGGAATAGATATCGGCTTCCACCGCGGTTATATCGGTATTGACGGTGTAAGCCGCTTTTTTCTCCTGCAACTTTCCTATCATGCCGGCTTTGATGTCCTCGTCCAAATCCATGGCCTGGGCGTTTTTTATGTCCTTTTCGATCTTTTCCAGCTCGGCCTTGTTGCTGCTCCGGGCAAGCACCGCGAGCTTTTCTGAAATCTGGGACATTAAATCGTTTTCCAAAAAGCGCCTTATTTCATCGCGCTTGTAGTTCATGATCCGGTAGATGCCAAAATCCAAGTCGGCCTGGTCAAACTGGAACATTTCCGTCAGTTTGTCCATCAGCTTCTTCTGGTTCTCTGTTAAACTTGCCATTTTAAATGACCTCCCATTCTACGGTGAATAATTCTATTAGCTCGCACTGGGCCTGCGAACGCCGCTTGATATCATCAATCAAGGCCCGCCGCCGCTCTTCGATTTCTTCTTCGTTATCCTCCAGCCGAGCCCGCATATTGCGCTTCTTGCGGTTAAGCTCGCTTAGCTTTTCATTGAGTTCAGCGTGTTCCGCGGTGGTGGTAGCCAGGCGCAAGCGGCGTTCAGTTTCGCGAATTTGCAGCTTCACATTCTCCAGTTCTTTTTCCAGGGCCAGGATCATGTCCTTAGTCCATTTTTCCAGGCGTTCTTCTTCCTCACGAATGTAGAGTAGATTCTGCCGATTGACTTTTTCCAGGGTCCCGCCGGCATAGACATCTATTTCTGCTTGTAGTTTCTTTTTAATATCCGGCGGGATCATAATTTTGGTATCGGCAGAACCTCCGCATTCAAACAGCTTCTGGCACTGCTCGGCAGTAAGCGGGCTGCCGTCTTGCAGAAAACCGGCAAAGAGCAGAAACTCTTCGCTATCAAAAGATGAAACAATGTATTTATATAGGGTCAGGTAACCGCTATGTCCCTTTAACTGCTCCACCTGGCTGATGCGGTAGCCGGTATGGCGGGAGATGTCAAAAGTTACTTTGCCGGAAAATACAGCTTCATTTAATGCCTGATTTAATACATACTGCCCCAGCGGGTGGGACATACGGTAAAGTATTCCACTTGTTTCTTCCGTTCCCTTTTTTATCAGACAGTATCGGCCCGGCGGGGAAGATGCGACTTCATCCAGCAGGTCAAAAGTGTGGCTGGCATCATCAAATACTGCATTGGGTCCTAATGCGAACACGGTTAAGGCCCAAAAATACCTGGTATAACGGTCAAGATACTCATTTACGCTTAATTTGAGCCGTTCATGCACATCGGCGTCGAAGTTTTCAAAGAGCGTATCCCGTGCCTTTTGCAGGGAGCGCTTGATTTTATCCTCCAGTTCCTTTTGCAGCCGGTTAAACTCCTGCTCAATTTCCTCCACAGTGCGGCACTGCTGATAGATTTCCAAAATGCGCTTTTCAAAATCGACCCCCGACTCGACTGTTCCCAGAACCTCGTCGGAAGAACCGAACACCCCCTTAAACAGGCTGAATTTCTCGTCTAAAAGCTCATGCACCCTGACATCGGCGTAATTCCTTTTATTAATGAAGTTGATAACTACCACATCGTTTTTCTGGCCATAGCGGTGGCAGCGGCCGATGCGCTGCTCTATGCGCTGGGGATTCCAGGGCAGGTCATAGTTGATTACCAGGGAGCAGAACTGCAGGTTGACGCCTTCGGCGGCGGATTCCGTGGCGATCATAATGTCGGCGGTATCCCGGAAATATTCTATCAATGCGTTGCGTTTATCCGCCGTGGGGGAGCCGCTGATCCTCCCGGTATATTTGTTTTTTTCCACCCATTCTTTGTAAATCCGCGTGGTTTCAGGGCCGGAATTGCTGCCGTTGAATAGAACAATCCTGCCGGCGTAACCGTTGGCTTCCAAAAAGCGTTTCAAATAGTCCTGGGTGCGGCGGCTTTCAGTAAAAATCAGGGCCTTGCGGTTGGCGCCTTTTAACCGCATCTCCTCAAATCCGGTAGTAAGCGCCTCCAGCAGGGTAGTGGATTTGGTATCGGTATCAATGCTCCCGGCTATTGCAATAAAGGAATTCAACTCGGCTATCTCTTCGTTCAGCTGCTTAATGTCGAAATCCGGTTCGTTGTATTGGGGTGATTCATCATCCTCAGTCTCGTCCATAATTTCTTCAATAAGTGCATACTCGTCCTCGTCAAAAAGGTTTGCGAGGTCGCTGTTGGCATCCAGCACGCCTTCACGAATGCTGACCAGCCGATCCCTGATGGTTTCCAGGGTCTGTAATAAGGCCCAGGTGGACGAGGCCAGCAATTTGCGGATGATCAGGGTGGTAAGCTGTTTCTGCCGGTAAGGTATGGCGTAGGTATTATCCCTCTGCAGAAAGGCGGAAACCATATCATACAGCTTCTGCTCGGCATCGGAGGCGGTGAACTCCTTTACAATTGCCAATCGTTCGGTATATTTTACATATTCAACGACATCCTTGCGCAGGGTACGTTTGCAGAAGTGGGACAGCCGCTCTTTCAAATCATCAAAGTCTGGATTATTAATGTAATTGTCCCGGAAGGATTTCAGATCACCGAATAAGTGCTCGTCAATCATGGTGAATAAGCCGAAAAGCTCCACCAGGTTATTTTGCAAAGGAGTTGCGGTTAATAAAAGTTTTTTTCTTCCGGCAGTTGCTTGTTTAACAGCTTGTCCCATCTTATTGCTCGGCCGGTAAGAATTGCGCAGTTTATGGGCCTCGTCAATAACCACGATATCCCAACTTATACCCGCTATATCCAGGTTCATTTTACTGGCGTAATTGTAGGAAACAATTACAATAGCCGGCTGATCAAACGGGTTTTCTGCACCTAGCTTTTGGTATTCGTTATAAGTTCTGCTTTCCAATATGACCGAAGGGAGGTTAAACTTTTCCAGTAATTCCAGGCTCCATTGTTTTCTCAAGGCCGCCGGGCAAATGACCAACTGCTTGCGTTTGCGTTCGGCCCATAGCTGGCACATGACCAAACCGGCCTCAATCGTTTTGCCCAGGCCGACTTCATCGGCTAGAATAACACCCTTTGAAAGCGGGGATTTAAAGGCAAACAAAGCCGCGTAAATCTGATGAGGATTTATGGCCAGGGCAGCATCAAACAGAGATGAGGATATTCGCTCATTACTGCTGTATGATTTTCTATGTAAAAGCTCGTTTGCGTAGTATTTAGCGTGGAAAGGGGTAATCATGACAAAACCTCTCCTCCGGGGGCTGTAAAAATGCTATTAGCCTGGACTCTACTATTTCGTCTCGTTTGTAATTTCCATAATATCCGAGATATCGCAATTCAAAGCTGTACATATCTTTGCGAGAATCTCGGTGTTGACGTTTTCATTTTTGCCCAGTTTCGTTATAGAGGCTGAGCTAATCCCTGCCAACTTCTGCAAATCTTTTTTCTTCAGGTCTTTATCAATCAAAAGTTTCCACAGTTTTTTATAACTGATAGCCACAGTGCTCACCTGCCTGGTAGATTGAATATGGTCAAAGCATAACAGACAAAAGCAAATATAACAAGAATTATTAATGCGATAGCAGGAGAAATTGGAGCGTTCTATTGAATTATATCATATCTATTGATATGATCCATATATTGGGTTGTATTGGGGAGGGGTGTTATGGCAGGACTAAATTCGTTCAGAGATGTCATCGAAGACATGTTTTATAACGATATCTTTAACGCTTTATCAGCATTTGTTGAAGACAACCCCAGCCGACTGGAAAACAATTCATACCGTGTCCAAAATCCAGATGAAGCCGCGTTATCTGATTTTAAAGTCCAATTTGTAAATATTACCGAATCCGAGGGAAACGAGGTTCTCTTTGACGTGGTGGTATCCGCGGAGGTCGAGATAGCGGAAACGGTCAGGAGAAACCGCGAGACCGACGGTATAGAGCAGTGGTTTCGGGTTTCCTGCACCGCCGAATTGGAAGACGGAATTCAGGATTTTCGGATATCCGACATACAGATATATAGCAAAAACAGGAGGAGCACACAGAACAACCTGTCCGAGTATTTAGTCCCCATTATTTATAAGGAGCACCTGGATAATGTCGCGGAGAAATTTCTGGCCAAATATTACCCGGAAGCGTTGACAGAGCCAATGCCCGTCCCCTCTCGTGAAGTCGCCAAGCGAATGGGGCTTGACGTTCAGGAAGTACATATTACAAAAACTTGTTCTGTTTTCGGGCAAATATACTTCTCTGATTGTGAAGCGCGGCATTATGACAGTGACACCAGGGAATATAAACCGTTGGCGGTCAAAAGAGGAACAATCCTGATTGACCCAAACGTGTTTTTTATGCGCAATGTGGGGTCCGTCAATAATACAATCATTCATGAGTGTGTTCACTGGGACCTGCACAAAAAGTTTTTTGAGCTGGAAAAGCTGTATAACAAAGAAGCGCGGTCCATAAGCTGCCAGGTTCAAGAAGGTATAAGACCGGAAAGGAACCGGACACCGCTGGACTGGATGGAATGGCAGGCCAACGCGTTAGCGCCAAGAATACTGATGCCTATAAGGCAGGCACGGCAAAAGATAGAAGAACTCATAGAGAAAAATAAGCGTGTATTGCAGACCGAAAACATGGCGGATATCATGGAATCCGTGGTTTTCGAATTATCCGATTTCTTCGAGGTGTCAAAGCAGGCCGCCAAAATCCGCATGATTGATCTGGGTTACACAGAGGCTATCGGCGTTTTCACTTACGTTGACGACCATTATATCTCCAATTATACTTTTGAGCGGTCCGCGCTGAAAAACAACCAGACTTTTACCATTGGGACACAGGATGCCCTTGTTGAATATGCTCTGAACCCGGATTTTCGCCAATTGATTGACTCAGGCAAATATGTCTATGTTGACGCCCACTTTTGCGTTAATGACACCAAGTATATCCGCCAAAACGAAAGCGGTTACGCGGAACTGACTGATTACGCGAGGCAGCACATTGATGAGTGCTGCCTTATTTTCGATATTAAGGCTCGCCGGAATGACAGATACGGCGCCAAGTATTATACCGAATGCGTGCTTTTTAGAAACATTGTATCCGATACGATAATTGAGGCGAAATACAGCAGCTCCCCTCAAAACCAGCGGACCGAGGCCAGGGCTGTTGAATTAAAGAAAATCAGCAACGAGGCCAAGCGAACGGCAAATATTATGCGCGGCCTCCCCGCCACCTTTTCTGATACTCTAGTGGCCCATATGGACCGATTGGAAATTACTGTGGAGAACCTGGAAGAGAAGTCGCTGGTAAATGCCAGGACGATACAGCGCATGAGAAACGATGAAAGATACCAGCCAAAGCTAGGAACGATAGTGGCGGTCTGCATAGGCCTGCAGCTAAACCCTGTGTTTAGCGCTGATATGATAAGGAAGTCCGGCAATACGTTCAGGGCCACCGAAGAACACATAATATATCAAATGCTGCTGAATTCGTACTACCAAAACTCCATTTATGAATGCAACGAGATCTTGCAGGCTAATAACTGCAAGCCGCTAACCAAAGAAGAATAAAAATTAAATTCCCGCCGGACATTTTTTGTCCGGTTTTCTATTGCCTAAAATAAAGGCTCCCTGTGGATGGCGATATCGTTTCGCGGCCCACAGGGGGCCTTTTTTGCTGTAAAAACAGACATTTCATGTCCGGGGCAAATGGGGATTTGAGCGGTAGCATAAAGCCATGGGTTGGCCAACCCCTGATCAAAGAACACCTAATCAATCGGCAAGGAGACAAAGGGAATGACAATCAACATGCCCATCAAGGTTACTCCATATCAACATCAAAAAAACGCTTTCCAATTTACCTGCGGCAATTTTGGATTGACAGCGCCATACAGAATCATCTCCCGCGGAACGGCTCTTTTAATTGAAATGGGGCTAGGAAAAACCCTAATCGCCATAGCTGTTGCCGGTGCCCTTGAACAGGCTGGAAAGATCAGACGTGTCCTAATCGTTGCCCCGCTCTCCATTCTTGGTGTGTGGCAGGAGGAGTTTGGCAAGTTCGCGGATTTTGACTATACCCTTGCGGTTCTGACCGGCAACGTCGTCAAGAAGGCGGACACCTTACGGCATATGCAAGGCTCCCCATTGCAAGTGGCGGTGGTGAATTACGAGTCAGCCTGGCGGCTGGAGAAGGATCTGCTGGTTTGGGACGCCGACCTGGTCATTGCGGACGAGGGACATAAGATCAAGACCCACAACATCGCCGCGTCCAAAACCATGCACAAGCTGGGGGCCAAAGCGCGGTACAAGCTGCTTCTTACCGGGACGGTTATCACCAACAAAGCCATCGATGTGTTCAGCCAGTACAAGTTCCTTAATCCGGAGATCTTCGGCCAGAGTTTCTATGTGTTCCGCAACCGCTACTTTGACATGGTGGGCTACGGCAATCATACCCCGGTGCTGAAAAAGTCCATGGAGCAAGATTTGATTCGTAAGCTTCACAGCATCGCCTTCCGGGCAACCAAGGCCGAATGCCTGGATTTGCCGGAGACTACCGACATCGTGCGGTATGTGGATCTGGAGCCGAGCGCCATGCGGGTTTACCGGGACCTGGTGCGGGACAGTTACGCCGAGCTGGGCAAGGGAGAGGTCACTGTAACCAATATTCTCACCCGGCTGCTTAGATTGTCACAGCTTACCGGAGGGTTCATCAGGGATGATGACGGCAGCGCCCCGCAGAGAATCAGTACCGCTAAACAGGCGGCGCTGGAGGATATTATCGAGGATGTTTTGCAGGGAGGCAAAAAGCTGGTAATTATCGCCCGCTTCATACCGGAGATCGACGCCATCTGCCGCATGCTGGACAAAAAAGACATCAAGTATTCCCTGGTCATAGGCAGCGTCAAAAACCGCGAGGAGCAGGTGGCGGCGTTTCAAAACGAGCCGGAGGTGCAGGTATTTGTCGGCCAGATAGCGACCGCCGGTTTGGGTATCACCCTTACCGCCGCCAGCACCATGGTTTTTTATTCACTGGATTACTCCATGAGCAATTTCGAGCAGGCCAAAGCCCGCATTCATCGCGCCGGACAGCGCGAAAACTGTACCTACATCTATTTAACCGCTAGAGGCACCGTTGATGAAAAAGTGTTAAAGGCGCTGAGAAATAAGGCGGATTTGGCCAGGACACTGGTGGATGACTACCGCGGCGGCAATAACCCGTTTGCGGTTCGAGGAGGTGAAAACATTGAGCAGCGAGAGAATGTTTGAGCTGGCGGACAGGCTTAAGGAGCTTAGGGAAGCTAAACAGCGGGCCGAGCAGGAAGTCAAGAATTTAAACGCCCAGATCGACGAGGTTGATTATGAGCTGTCGGAACTGATGGCCGAAACCGAGACCCAAAACTTTACCCGCGGCGGGACTATGTTCTGCCTGACCACCACCACAAGAGCGTCGGCGGCCGCCGGCAAGAAGGACGAGCTTTACGGCCTGCTCAAGAAAAACGGCTACGGCGATCTGGTGTATGAGACCGTCAACGCCAACAGCCTGTCCGCCTTTGTCAAGGAGCAGATGGCGGAGAACAACGATTTATTACCCGATTGGCTTTCCGGACTGGTAAATGTCTACGAAAAGACCTCCGTCGGGGTCAGAAAAGCCGCGAGATAGGATTTTTCTGATGCAAAGAACCACGAGAAATGAGCCATGGACAAGGAAACTATGAGCCAGGAAACAAGGCACTAAGCTGCATTGATATAGATTAACCTAAAAAATTAAATTACGGAGGGTTAAAGATATGGCTAAAAACGATAAGGCTTTAGAGGTTCAAAAATCAGGATACCTGAAGCTGGCGGATTTCAATATGAATGAAGCCATGGCGGAGGAACTTGACGGTTTGGACGGGGGTTTTGAGCGGATTAAAATCCCTTCCGCCGGGAGCACAGTTTTTGAGGTGCCTGGCGAAAACCCCAACGAACCCGACGCGGTCAAAGAATTCTCAGCGGTGATTCTCTATCACCATCCTTTGTTTGCCTACTACAAGGACAAATACACCGGCGGCAGCAATCCCCCGGACTGCGGGAGTTTTGACGGTGTAATCGGTGAAGGGGATCCCGGCGGCAATTGCGCCAAGTGCCCATATAACCAATTCGGCAGCGGCGAGAACGGCAGCAAAGCCTGCAAGAACCGCCGCCGGATCTATGTGCTGCGCGAGGGGGAGATATTCCCGCTCTTGCTTTCACTCCCGACCGGATCGCTTAAAGAATTCTCCCGCTACATCAAACGACTGCTCTCCAAGGGCAAAAAGTCAAACAGCGTGGTGACCAGGTTCTCCCTGAAAAAAGCGGTGAACAGCGGCGGCATCGCCTATTCTCAGGCACAATTTGCGGTTGACCGCAATCTGACCGCTGAGGAATACGCGCTGGTAAGTAAGCTCTCCGAGCAGGTCAAAGCCTACAGCAAACATATCGGCTATGAGGTGGACAGCGGCGCGGAGGCGGCGGCAGATGAACTTAACGTCGACCCTGAGACCGGCGAGGTTATACAACCTTTGAAATAAGGATCAGGCTTACGGCGGGAGCGGGCTAACACCCGCTTCCCGCTACAAGCCGGAAAGGACAAGCCTATGGATTACAGACGCGTGACCACGCTGAAAGAAATTCAGGAGTACCTTGGCGCTTCGAATCTGGTTTGCTTTTGACTTTGAGACCGCGCCGCTGGATGAGTACCGCCACGATGACAAGGCGGCCCTGGATGCCCATAAGGCGGTTATCGTCGGGGTAAGCCTGTCAGTTTCCGAGGGGACAGGCGTATATGTGCCGCTGCGCCACCGGACCGGCGGGAATGCCGATTCACCGGAAAAGATCATGGGCTGGCTGTCCAAAGCCGTTTTTACCAACAGCGCTATCATCAAGGCCGCCCACAATCTGAGCTTTGAGGCCATGTTTCTCTACGCCCTGGGCATTGTCGTCCAGCCGCCCTGCTACGATACCATCGCGGCGGCGCAGATGACTCTTAAAAATAACACCGAATTCCGTTCCCTGGGAGACAGCGGGCTAAAAGCACTGGTACCGGAGCTGTTTGATGTGGATCTGCCCAGCTTTGAAGCGGTAACCGACGGCCGGTATTTCGATGAACTGGACCCGCGGGATACCGAAACCTTCCGCTACGCCTGCGCCGATTCGGATTATACCCTGCGCCTGTATCACCTGTTCAACAACTGGTTTGACCGGTATCTGCCCAA
>Ga0209509_1001525_pt1 | contig 17221 bp, 9 predicted proteins | sample BioC13SIPDNA_FD_185743 | JGI IMG/M metagenome (GOLD analysis project Ga0209509, IMG submission 185743) | Anaerobic biogas reactor microbial communites from Washington, USA - Biogas_R1_A C13 SIP DNA (SPAdes) (version 2) | ecosystem: Engineered > Bioreactor > Anaerobic > Unclassified | place...
TGACAAACTCGACCGCAAGAGCCACCAGTCCGACATCCTCGCTGAAGTATCCCGGGACCTGGTCCAGGCCGGGGTCGACACCGGGGACATCCACTATATCGGGAAAGGAGAGGAGACCTTTAACCAGATCAGCATCCGTAAATACCGCTCGGCAATCCTCTCTGATATCATCCCGCTCTTCATCCAGTACGGACAGAAATACCAGAACGTCGATATCATGCAGCACGCTCTCCAGGCGCTCTCCGAGATCGGCGATATATCAAAACAGTCACAACTCCACGCCGATGTGGCCCGGGCGATCGCCGCCTCCGGCATCGGGGCAGGCGACATCCACCTGGTGGTCAGCGGTATTTTAAGCGCCACCGAGATCGACCAGAAGATCCGGCGCACCAACTCGATCGCCGACATCGTGGACGCCGCCTGGAAGTCTTCGCTGAAGAAGGAGATCTCCGATATCGAGCAGATCATAGACTCTCTCTCCGGGATCCCGGAAGAGCGGCTCACCGAGGTCCTCGCGATCCTGACCGAGCACCTCCTCGACCGCCAGCGGGACAAGAAACAGGTCTACACCAGACTGCTCAGGCTCGACGACGAGAAACCCTGGGCAGGCCAGACCCTTGTCCTCGAACTCCTGAAGAAAGCGGAGCGCAGCGGGGAGCGATGGTACCTGGAGAAGGCGTTTGAGTTCAACGCCCGGAGCACGGTGGAGACCCAGCTCCCCATCGAGGAGATCGTCCTCTCCGGCATTGCGGTCGTCGAGAAGAGCGGCAACCCGACCATCCTCCTTGATATCGCGCCGCTGATCGACGAATCCTGCGATGTTGCGAAGGCGGCTCAGCTCTACCGGCAGATCACCGACGCACTCTCCCGGATGGGCGACTTCTACCACGCAATCGAGGTCATGAAGAAGGCCAGCACCACCGCCCAGAGGATCAATGCCCAGTTTTTCGATACCAGTGTCCGCCTGATCAAGGAAGGTATCCGGCGTGACGAGACCGGACTCGTCCGCGAGAACATCCTTGCCGCACTGGAGATCGATATCGCTGACTCGCTGGTACACCAGGCGGTGACCGACTTCTGCAGGGAGTACGACTTTGACGAAGTCGTCGGGCACATTCCAGCGATAAAGGAACTTGCCGGGTCGCACCAGGCACAGGATACCCTGCTCTTTGAGTGCAACACCATCCTGATCGAGCGCGGTTTCGTCCGCGAGAAAGACCCGTCCGGCCTCGTGAGCCTGGTTAGCGAGATCGAGGACCAGACCCTGCGCGAGCAGGCCATCTCGGCGATCGTCGTCGAGATGGCACGGATCGGCGTCGCCCGGAAAGACCGGGACCTCCTCCGGCGTGCGACCGCGCTCACCTGCGAGATCATGGACCAGCAGGCGCGGGCCGAGGCACTGGGCGGCATCGTGGACCAGGCGGCCGTGCTCGCTGTGGAGGACGGTGACCTTGACCTCCTCCATGGTATGCGGGTCCTCTCCGCGTCCCTGCTGGAACCGGATTACTGCCTCTTTGCGATGGGCAAGGTGATCCACGGCCTGATCATGTACGGGATCGAGCAGCTCTCGCTCCGGGCACTCGACGAGGCGACCCAGATCCTCTCCCAGATCACCGACCCGTCGCTGCAGAGGCAGCTCGTGGACCCCCTCATCGAGGGCTACATCCGCGTCGGAAGCCTGCAGGCGGCAGACCAGCTCTCCCGCGGCGGGGCCCGGATCTTCGAAGGCATGATGGAACCCTTCGAGATCGCGCTCGACCTCCTCAAGACCAGCACCCCGCGTGAGGAGATCTCGATCAAGATAGCAAGTTACGTCGACATCATGCTCGAGTATACGCAGGTCTACGCAAGCCCGATCTTTGCTGTCCCGATGGCTCTCCTCTCTCTGGAGATCGAGGGCGAGTACGAGCGGACCGCCATGATCCAGCGGATCCTCACCTTCTTCACCGAGTACGTCAGGGAGTTTGACTCGGCCGACCCCTACGAGGTGATGGCCTACCTGCTGGAAGGGATCGAGGGAGCGACGGCGGCACCGCAGGTGCTTGAACTGATGTACCGCCTCTTCGAGCACACCGGTGATGTCTACGCCCGGTATTCAGGTATGTACCGGATCGTGAGCGCCTACTCGGCTCTCGAAAACGTTGAGCGGGCCGAGGAGATCATCAGGAGGCTGCATGAGACCATCGGCACCATCACCGACCCGTCCATCCACGCGATCATGCTCTCCGACCTTGCGGGGCTCATGGCCGGGATCGACCACGCTGAGGCCAGGACCTACCTCGACGAGGCCCAGGAGATGCTTGAGTTCGTCGACCCGGACCGGGAGGCGTTCGTCAGGAAGAACCTGATCTACGCCGCAAGGAACCTCAGTGCGGTCAACCGGCAGGAGAAGGATGTCGATTGGGCGGTTGAGCAGGTCGGCAGGATCGAGGACCCCGTGGAGTACGTGGACGCCCTGGCGGCGGTCTTTGACATGATCAGCGAGCCTGCTCAGAGGAAGGAGATCCTCTCGGCCATGTGCCATACCGTGGTGAGCATCCCCTCCCCCTACATCCGGCTCTCGATGCTCTTTGATGTGGCGCGGTTCGCTGAGACCTACGGCGACGAAGAGGAGATCGATGAACTACTGAAGGGTATGGAGAGGACGGCCGGAAGCATCCAGATCCCGTTCATCACCGCCATGACGCGGCAGCGCATGGCCCGGATGCTCTTCTCGTTCTACCGGAAGACCGGGAAGCCGGCCGTCCAGCAGCGGGCTATCGATGTCGTCTCCACCATCGATGATGATCGGATCCGCTACAGCATGATGGTCCAGCTCGAGCAGGCGATGCCCCAGTCCTGGATGAATACGGTCTTTGGCAGGATCCTCAACTGCCGCGAGAAGATCCGGCGCGGCGAGTATACCACAAAGGATATGGTCGCGCTCGACCGGACCATCAGGGCGGCACCTGACCGGGCAAAACGGGCGATCTACTACACCGAGCTCTTCCTCATCGCCAGGAACGCGGGGCAGCATGAACTTGCGGACCGGATGCTCCTCTGCGCGCTCGACGAGGCGCGGATCATCAGACCGCTCTCCCGGCGGGCCTTCGTGCTCGGGGATATGGCGTGTCGGATATACGCGGAGCGTTACGATGATCGGTCCAGGGAGATCCTTGATATGGCCGTAAGCGAGGCCCTCAACATCCGCGACACAGCGGTCCGGGACGAGGTATACGACGAACTGGATATGTCCATACGGGTCGTCCAGGAGCACTGGCTGTGAAGACGATCGAGATCAGGATCTCAGGAAGGGTGCAGGGTGTCGGGTTTCGTGCATGCGTAAGGAAGATCGCCACCGACCTCGGCATCGGCGGCGAGGTCATGAACCTCCCTGACGGGAAGGTGCTCATCACCGCAACCGGCGAACCCGTCGTCCTGGATAAGTTCGCGTCCATGCTCTACGGGTGCCCCCGGGTTATTATCAGGGATCTCTCCCTGCAGGAGATCCCCCTTGTCCGCTTCCCCGAGTTCACGATCCAGCGGGGCGCCTACCAGTACAGCACGTGAAACTCGGCGTTCGTAAGAAGTGCATCCCGCAGGATCTGCACCTGTGTATCGATGCGGGACTGGTCGATAGAGTCACGGAACTCCTGCACGAGCCGGGTTGAGAGGTTTGCGTCAAGGTAACATCTCTTTTCGCTGCATTCGTAATCTTCCTCCGAGATCTCCTCGCTGGCAAACCTGATGACGGTGTGGTCCACCATCACCGCCTTCTGCGGTTCGATGAGGTCGTAGACAAGGCTCCCGGCTCCCTCGTGGAGCATGCCGAGGTCGGGGTCGAGATGGGCGCCGACCAGGGAGACGCAGCAGTTGCCGTAGAGCATCGCGTAGCCGAGCGAGAACATGGCGTTGACCGGGTCGCGGTAAGGGCGGTTCGTCCGGCGCCGGAACCCGAGTTCCGGCGGGAGCGTGCGGGAGAGGATCTCGTAGTACATATCGCCGGTCAGGCGGGAGAGTCTCCGCAGTCCCTCCATGGTGACCGAGACCGCGAGTTCCTCCCGGGCCTGGTAGAGGAAATCAAGTTCCCCGGTGTAGAAGATATCCTGCCCGGTGCAGTCACAGAGTTCCTCGAGGAGGAGGAGTTTCGACTGCAGGCCTGCTGTTGCGAGCGGCTGGGCGAACCGGTGGGGGGCGGCGTGTTCCTGGGCGGTGCGCACCCCGCTCTCCGGCCGGTAGCCGTAGGGGTAGAGGTAGCCGACGGGCGTGCCGTCGATATCAAAGAAGGTGATGACAGCGCCGGCTTTGAGGAGGTTTGTCACTGCCGAGGTGTGCAGGGTATGGCCGCCGATGACCAGGAGGTGCTTCACCGCCTGGAGCGGGTAACGCCGGGTGGTGCTCCCGTGCGCGATGACCAGTTCCTGTGTCGTCGCCTTGATATGCCCCCCGTAGCCGAAGACGGGGAGCCAGGGTTGCGTCGCTGTCATCCTATCACTCTGGAAAGGAGTAGTGGGCGCCTTTTGGTGATGAATGCATCGATTGGGCCGGATACGGAGAGGTTTCCGTGGGGGTAGGTAGGGAGAGGACCGCGGGTTCACTTACCTGCGGTTTAAGCCCGCGGGAGTTACCCGACCACCCTCTTTGGGTTAGCGTCCGGGCCGATGGCTGTGGCACTCCGATACGACGCGCGCCTGATTTCCCGTAGGTGTTTTTCTGGGCGGATTGCCTGCAAGCGCATCGACCTGTGATATATACGCCGCGTCGTGAGCGCCATTGACCGGGATCCCGATCGGCCTGCATTCATCAGTCCCGCCTGTGGCCGCGTTTGGCCACATGGGGGGGTTCTTATGAGATAAGTATAAAGTTAATCTGAAAAAGTTAAGTTAACCTTACCAACTAAATGCAACCTTTATCTATACTTATAGCGCTATTTTTAAATGTTCGTTAGGTCAGCGGACTGCTGAGAAAGAGTATGAAGAAAAACCAGGTGATTATATGAGTTATTTGGGAAAAAAGATTCAGTATGTCCTGTTCATACTGATGGTATGCTTGCTGCTGGTACCGCCGGCAGCGGCGGAGACACTCGATAATGCGGGTGTGAACCAGACAGGGAGCTTCGTAGATGATACGGTTCTCCCTGAAGCGACTTCTTCTGTAACTCTCTCGGAAGAGGTGACTGCGACACCTACAGAGGTGCCTCCTGCAACAGCAACCGATGAGGTGGCAGCAGAACCAACAGAAGAGGTGGTTGTGGCAACTGTGGAAGAAGATCCGGCTGAATCATCGATCCAGACTCTGGCGCAGGCCACAGAGCCGGTGATACTCTTTAACGGCACAGTCGCACTGACGGACGGTACGTTTGAGTGCACGGCCTACGAGTCCGGTACCGCCTACACCGTCCAGAATAAGACCCCACTCGGGGCCCTCCAGGCGGTGGCGGAACGCAAGGGCTTCACGTATGAGGTTACCGATAAGCGATGGACCGAAGATGAGGTCCTCCTGCTCGACAATGTCGGCGAATTCTCAAGAGGCACCTCCAAGTGGGTCTGCTACGTCAACGGCATCAAGAAGGATGGGTACAAGAACCATGATGCCGGCCTCAACGTCATAGCGCTTGCTGACGGTGATGAGATCATCTTCTGCTACGGCGCCAGCCCGACGCCGGAGGATGCAACTGCGCTGATCAAGATCACCGTGGGTGTTGAGGACTCAGAAGAGCCACCCGTGGAGCCCACCGGCTGGACCATCACGCTCAAGGGCGCGTTGACCGATACCGTCAACCAGGATTTCTTTGAGAGGGGTATCACCCACGGGCATACCGCCACCTACACCGATGAGAACGGTGAGTGGAAGGGCATGCCCCTCTGGTATCTCGTCGGCCTCGTCGACGATGACCAGGGGCACGGCTCCGGGACATTCAACGAAGCCCTCGCCGAGAAGGGCTACTCGATCAAGGTCACCGGTAGCGACGGCTACGGGGTCAACTTTGACAGTGCAAGCGTCTCAATGAACGACAATATCATCGTCGCAAACACCCTCAACGGCACTCCGCTCCCGGAGACTATCGGCGAGAAGAACAAAGTCTGCTGGCCACTCCGAATGGTCGGCTCTGACGTGAGCGCCGGCCAGTTGGTCGGCGGCGTCGCCACGATCGAACTCGTCGGCCTCCCCGAGCCCTCCGAAGGGTGGGAGATAACACTCGCGGGCGCGTTCAACCGGACGGTCTCGCAGGCAGAGTTCGAGGAATGGGTCAACTGTCACGGTAAGAGGTATACCGACTCCAAAGACCGAGTCTGGACCGGGATGCCGCTCTGGTACCTCGTCGGCGCCGTTGACGACATAGATTCAGGCAGCCACTGGAAATTCAACGACGCGCGGGTGGACGAGGGGTACACCGTGCGGGTGACCGCGGGTGACGGGTTCAACGCCACCTTCGAGATCGCCGACATCGCCCGGAACGACTCGTTCATCGTTGCAAATAAACTGAACGCAACAGCGCTTACCGCAGATAACGGCGGGCCGCTGAAGTTTGTCGGCCCCGGTCTCTCCGGGAAACAGCAGGTCGGCGGCATCGCATCGATTGTCCTCGAGGGGCTGCCGGGCGAGAGCACCGAATCTGAGTGGACGCTCTCCCTCGAGGGGCCGAAGGTTACGGATCTCTTCACGAAGGAGGAGTTTGAGGACTGCGAAGCGTGCAGTCACCACACAGTGACCTATGACGATGGGGTCAGCACCTGGACCGGCGTCACGTTAAAGACTCTCTGCGGCTGGGTTGACGACGATGTCATGCACGGCTCCGGGGCGTTCAACACCGCCCTTGCCCAGGCAGGCTACACAGTGATCGTCTCCTCGGGTGGAGAGAGCCCCTACAGCAAGGAGTTCTCCAGCGAGGATATCCTGGCAAACCCGGAGAACTACATCGTCGCAAGCAAGGTCAACGGCACGGCGATCACCGGGGACAAGGTCTACCCGCTCCGCCTCGTCGGCAAGGGTGCAACCGGGAGCCTGAGCGTCGGGAACATCCAGAGGATCCAACTCGTCGACTTCCAGAAACCGACAGAGCCCCCGGCCATCCGGATCGTCAGGTACGCCTCCGACGGCAAAACAGTCGTGAACGAGACGAAGAAGACCTGCGAGTGGATGGAGAAGAACCTGAAGGTCTACGGCGAGCCGGACGGCATCCGGCTCAAGTTCCAGGGTCCCACGTTCAAGCCTGACGACCTCTGGAACCCGGCCAAAGACATTAACCTCAATAAAGTCGACGAGGTCGTGAAAGGAACCGCAGTCAGGGATCTCTGTGACCTTGTGGGAGGGGTCCCCGAGGGAGGAGAAGTCAAGCTCCTCGCACCCGATGGTTTCGAGACTAAACTCAACTACACCAACCTCTACACCCCGCTTGAGCGGCAGGGAGAGGCAATCATCGCCTGGTGGAACGAGCGGCAGGGCTACGTGCCCGACTACAGCGACGGCCCACGCAACTTCTTCACTACTCCTGGCGGCGTCTTCGGCGCCGAAGACATGCGGACGTGCCTTGCTGAAGACTACTGGCACTACTACTGGGCCGACGGTATCCAGTACCCCTCGGCAGCCGGCGTATCCACAAAATACATCGCGACCATCGCGATCTACCCAGGCACGCGGGAGGACTGGAGCCTTACCCTGACCGGCGCCATCACCGATACCATGAGCAGATCCTACTTTGAGTCGGCCAAGGCCTGCGCCATGGCAGGCAGCCACAGCGCAACCTGGACCGATGGTGAGGGGCAGGTCTGGTCGGGGATGCCGCTCTGGGTCCTCTGTGGCTGGGTTGACGATGCCAACAAACACGATTACGGAACAAACCCCTTCAATGACGACCTTGCGGACGCGGGTTATGAGATCACCGTCATCGACTACGGTCCGGACGGCGTGAAAGGCACCGATGATGACTTCTCCACCACGTTCAACAGTTCGTTTGTCAAGCGGAACAACAATATCATCGTCGCCGATGAGATCGACGGTGCACCGCTGCCGAATGACGGAAAAACCTGGCCGCTGAAACTCGTCGGCTCCGCCCTGACCTCGAACAAGCAGAGAGTCGGGAGCATCGATGAGGTTGTGCTGACCGGGGTGCCGGTCGTTGCCGACGCGACGATCTCCCTTGAGCAGGGCTGGAACTTTGTCTCGGTACCCAGGGTGCTCTCTGCCGGAAACGACAATGCTACAATCTTTGCTAACGTCAACCGGGAGAAGCACAGCATCTGGCAGTATGATGCCGCGATAAAGGACTGGAAGAGAGTGACGGAGACCGACCCGATTCTCCCGCTTGAGGGTTACTGGATCTACTCTGCCGGCAACGTGGAAGTTCCACTCCAGTTTGACACCGGCGTGATCAGGACTCCTCCAGCAAAGGCGCTTGCAAAAGGCTGGAACGCTATCGGGTTCAGCGACACCGAACCGGCCACGGCACGCGACACCCTCCTCTCGCTTGGAGATGCGTGGACGCAGGTGATCGGGCATGACGCCAGCACACAGCGGTACGAGACATCCATCATACGGGGCGGGTCGGGCAACCACGCTGACACGCAGGAGATGCTGCCGATGAAGGGCTACTGGGTCTACCTGCGCGGTGAGAGCGAACTCGCCGCTATCGGGGCATGATGGAGCGGATCCATGGATATCAGGTATATCATATCCCTCCTCATTCTCCTCTCTCTTGCCTGCACAGCAGCCGCCCTGCCGGTGCTCCCCGATGAATTTGCCGGCAGCGTCACGCTCGACGGGAAACCCGCACCCGCGGGAACCGTCATCACCGCCAGGATCGACTGGAACGAACGCGGCTCCACAGTCACCGCAAAGGCCGGGGAGTATGGCCCCCTGGATTCTCCGGGAGTCCTCGCGGTCAGGGCGACTGAAGAGGATCTCCGGCGCTCTGGTTCCCCGATCATAACCTTCTGGGTGAACGGCCACAAGGCCGATCAGGAGGTCGCGTTTACCGGGGGAGCAACCCGGCGGCTCGACCTCTCGGCTGTCACCGGAGGGGAGGACGATCAGGTGCCGGTAGCGTCCGGCAGGAATTCGTTCGGAATCGAGGGTGTCGGCATCACGGACACCGACGGGGGGCAGCAGGTCGTCATCGATAACAGGACCGTTCAGGGCGGCATCACCACCAACGAGACCGCCATTACTCTGAGCAATGTGGACGGGTGGGAGGAAGTGGTCATCTTCACCAGGGAACGACCTGCTGGAGATATGCAGCTCGCCGGCACCATCGAGAGCGTCCATGCCCGAAGCAGTCCGATCAACACCGGATCTGCCTGGGCACAGGTCGACCTTGAGATGAGCAGGCACCCCGGCTCAACCGCTCAACTCGATACGACAATCTATCAGAACCCCAAAACCGACGAACAGGAGGCATTCGAAACCGTTGTTTACCAGATGACGGGCAAGAACATCAACAGCTTTGCCTATGTCCTGAACGTACAGAAGACCAACGTCGCAAACGAAGGGGATGGTGGCATCATCAGGGCCGCAACGATCAGGATGGCGGCCAGCCCCGAATGGGTTACCAGCATGGGCGGCGTGGATAACGTCGTCATCCTGCGGCGGGCCGACGATGGTACAACGACTGGACTGGAAACGCACTGCCTCAAAGAACGCGATGCTGCCGGGAACTACATCTTTGAGGCCGTATCCCCGGGCGGCCTCTCAGCATTCGCGCTGGTTGCTACAAAAGCCCCGAGCAGCAGTACAGGAGGCGGTGGCGGGTCCGGCACCACGTCTGGCGGAGGGTCCTCCAAAGACCCGGGATCGCAGTTCACCTATGACCCCAGTGCCCCCGAGGTGCATACCGGGCGCGTATCCCTTACCACATCACCGACCGGGGTGGTGCTTGAGTCCGTGACGGTCAGGACTGCTGATGAGGCCTGTGCCGTGGCGATACGGGAAGGCACCACCGCGCGCGACGCGGACGGCAACCCGCTCGGCGAGGTGACCACTACGAGGATTGCCCCAGCCGACGTTCCGGCGGCTCCGCCGGGAACGACGGTCGCTATTGCGCTCTCGTGCGGCCCTGCGGGCGCCACCTTCGACCCGCCGGCCGTCCTCACCTACGCCCTCTCCGGGGAAGAGTGGGCGAAGATCGACAAGGGTGCCACACCGAAAGTGATGTGGTACAACCCTGAGACCGGGAAGTGGCAGGATGTTCCCGCAACGGTGGACCCCGCCACACGGACGGTCACTGCAGAGGTATCGCACTTCAGCATCTATGCTCTGGCATGGGCCGTCTCAGGGACGACAGCACCAGAAACACAGGACACTCCGACCCCTGAGCAGGAACCGGCCGGGGAACCCGGGGCTGCGTTCCCGACCTGGGCGCTGGCTCTTGTCGTGGTACTGGTCGCCGCACTTGCAGCATTCCTCGTTATGAGGAAGAAGTAACCAACACCCCTTTTTCGGACATTCAAGAGTAAAACCATGGTATCAACGCACATACGAGGCTCCATTCCGCACCTGGTTGCCCTCTCGCTCTGCCTCCTGCTGGCACTGGCGGCCCCGGTTGCCGCATCCCCAACGACCGAGCTCCACATCAAAAAGATCGCAGCCGATGGAGTTAGCGTCATAGACGAGAAGACGGTCGATTACCGCTGGCTTGAGGCAAACCTCCCGATCCAGGGAGACGGCAAAACCCACTACTATCATCAGGGCCCGGTCTTTGAAGGAGATCCCTGGAATCCCGAGGAGGACACAAACATCAAAGATAAGGATATGGGCGCGGTGAAAGGAACCGACCTCAAAGACATCTGCGAACTCGTCGGCGGGATGGGCGAGGAGGATATCGTCATGCTCCGGGCGGCAGACGGGATGACAAAGAGGTTCCCCTACAAAAACGTCTACGAGCCGGAACCCCGGCAGGGGCCGATGGTCATCACCTGGTACCACGCTGAAGACGGGTATGTTCCTGATTATCGCAGCGGAATGAGGCTGGTCTTCTTTGCAGACACATCGACTAACCCGAACGGCACCCATGTCTTCGGTGTCTGGGATATGCACGAGTGTTTCGACCCCGAATACTGGTACTTCTACAATGGTGAGTATCCAACCACCACAGGTCTCTCCGTGCAGTTTATCAGCGAAGTCATCATCGAGAGCGAAGAAGAGGCCACCGGGAGCATCCGAGTAGATTCAACACCCTCCGGGGCCGCCATCATCATCGACGGCGACGAGACCGGTGACGTGACCCCCTGCACCATCTCCGGGATTGAGGTCGGCAGCCATTCTGTCCGGGTCGAGTTGGAGGGGTTCGTCCAGCCGGATGAAGAGTGGGTCACGGTCGATGCGAACGCTGTCACAGAGGTCGAGTTCAACCTGACTCTGGAGGCTGAATCAGGTGGCGGTGGCAGTAGTGATGGCGGTGGCTCCATGAACGGGAGCATCGCCATCACTTCAGTCCCGATGAACGCGAGTATCTACCTCGATGGGAATATGACAGGGCTCTTTACCGATGCGACCCTGAAAGATGTCCCGCCCGGCGAGCATACGATCGAACTCGTGCTGCCCGGTTACCCGAATATGACCCGGACTGTCACCGTCGAGGTGGGACAATGCAGCCTCCTCGATCTGATCTTCGAGAACATTACCACAGGCAACGCCGCCGCCGGGACCGGGAGGCTTGTCGTCTCTTCGGTCCCGGCGAACGCGAGCATCTACCTCGACGGAAACGCGACGGGGCTTTGGACCAACGCGACCCTGGAAGCGGTCCCGGCCGGCAGGCATACGATCGAACTTGTAGTGCCCGGCTACCAAAACACCACCAGGACCGTCACCGTCGTGGGGGGTGGGCATACCGCCCTTAATCTGATTCTCTCCCCGGTAGATTATGAGACCGGAGCGAACACCACGGGCCGGGGTGAACCCACATCCGGGCGTCCGGCACCGAGCAACCCCATAGAGGCTTTCATCGAAGCTATCCTCACTTTCGTGGGCAGACTGTTCTCGTTCCTCGGGATGGGGGAGAGTACGATAACCCCGCTGGAGCCGGAGAGCACATCGCCCCCCAGCGAGGGTGCGATAACCCCCGTGCCGACCGATACCCCGGTGCTCCCCGAACAGACGCCGGGTGAGGTGCGGAGCACAAAAAACCACTCTGGCGGACTCTACATCGACTCGTACCCCCCGGGCATGACGATCGTCGTTGACAACAAAAAACTGGTCTGGAAGACGCCCCAGACTGTCTACGGCCTCCGTGAAGGTCTGCATAACATCCGGGTCGAAGAGAGCGATTCCGATGGGAAAAGAGAAGACTCCGGCTACCAGTTTGAGGCACTCCAGGCCTGGGTCTACCCCGATGCGGTCGCACCGGTCCTCCTCGACGGCCTGACAAACCGGTACAAGAAGACCATCCGGATAGACTCAGAGACCTATCAGGGCGCGAAGTTTACGGTGAACGGAGTCTTCCCGGTCGGCACCATCCCGGGCGATGCTGCAATCGAGGGGGCAAAGTCCTGGATCACCGTCTTCTGGAACGGAACCTACCGCTCACACGCGATCCCCCCGGGCATCGCATCAGGTGAGACGTACACGGTAGAGCCGCAGAGCGAAGGTATCGTCTCGATCAGCATCCGATCAAGCCCCCCGGGTGCCCTGGTCTTCATCGACGGATTCCCCACCGACAAGGTCACGCCGTGCCGGGTGGACGGCCTCTCACCTGGCCAGCACCGGATCCTGGTCTCGATGCCCGGCTACCTCCCCGCCGAGGAGGTCATCAGGATACCAGAGGAAGCCAGAACCGGCGGCTCTATCACCTGTACGCTCCGGGAGTACCCCCATGGTGACCTCCTCGTCGAGAGTACGGTCCCGGATGCAAAGATCTACCTCTACGGTCGGTATACGGGCGAGAAAGCACCGCACACCTTCCCCGGGATGAGCATCGGCACCTACGAGGTCCGGGTCGTCTCCGAGAACGCCTCAAGGACCGTCGATGATGTGCTGGTGACGCCGGGAGGAACGACGCAGCGCACGGTGGTCCTGAAGGAGGAACGCCGGTGAGCAGATACCGAAACCTCTTCCCGGTGGTCGTGCTCCTCCTCGCCCTCCTCATCCCGGCAGCATCAGCTGCTATCGTCTGGGGCCCGTACGTCACCAACACCGCCGGAGACTCGGCGATGATCACCTGGAAGACAACCGACGAGGGGCCAGGATGGGTCGAGTACGCCCCCGAGGGCGGCGAGGTCTGCCGCGTGACCTCGTCCGGGGAGGGAAGCATGCACCGCGTGCTGCTCACCGGGCTTCTACCGGCGACCACCTACCGCTACCGGGTCGGCACCGGAGATGAGATGATGGGGGACTGCAGGTTCCGGACATTCGGGGACCAGACGTTCACCTGCATCATATACGGCGATACCCGGGGGCAGAAACCCTTCTTTACGCAGGCCGAGCGGCATGGCCTGGTGGCAGAGAGGATAGCCGAAGAGGAGGATATCCTCTTTGTCGTCCACACCGGCGATTTCGTCTGCGACGAGTCAGAGTGGGACGAGTTCTTCGCCGTAGCAGGGCCGGTGCTCAGAAACACAACCCTGGTGCCGGTGGCAGGCAACCATGACGGTTCAGCGGAGGCCTTCTCCGCCATCTTCGGCCTCCCGCCCTACTACTCCTTCGATGCCGGCAACCTCCACGTGACCATCCTCGACAGTAACGACCGGGCATGGGCGGATATGGAGACACAGACCGCATGGCTGGAGGAAGACCTCGCATCCCCTCTGCCCAGGAAGGTCGTGGCGTTCCACCACCCGCCGTTCAGTTCTGACCGGAAACGCCCCGGAGGGGACCTGGCGATCAGGGCCGAGTGGTGCGATATCCTCTCGCGCAGCGGTGTTGACGCCGTCTTTAGCGCGCACACCCACGCCTACGAGCGCTACCAGGCAGGCGGGACCGAGTATTTCGTTGTCGGGTGCGGCGGCGCCCCGCTCTACCCGCTCGCCGGGGAGAAACCCGGGGGGCACCAGGTGAGCCACGAGGGGACTCTCGGCTACGTCAGGGCCACCGTCAGCCCGAAATCGATTGTTATGGAGATGGTAGCGGTCGCAGAGGTCACAGAGGAGGGCGAGGTGACAATGTATCCGGCAGGGACCGTCATCGATACCGTCTGTCTCCCCCAGGATACTGCACCGCCGGAGAACGTGGCTGCCGGGTGGTGGGGCGCGCCGGCAGCCCTTCTCAGCGTAGCGATGTTATCCAGACTAAGGAGATGATGATTATGCAGAAGAAACTGACATGGACGCTGCTTACGCTTCTCTGCGTGAGTATGCTGGCGGTTGCCGCATCGGCGGCGCCGACAACCGAACTGCACATTGCAAAGATCGCAAGCGACGGAGTTACCGTCATAAACGAAACAACAGTAGACTACCGCTGGATGGAGGAAAACCTCCCGGTCCTCGGGGACGGCGTAACCCACTACTACCACCAGGGGCCGGTCTTTGAGGGGGACAAGTGGGACCCTCTGGAGACAACAAACTTCAAGGACAGAGGAGCCGTGAAGGGAACAGACATCCGTGACCTCGCCGAACTGGTCGGCGGCGCCGAGCCCGGGGATGAGATCATGGTCCGGGCGGCCGACGGCTACCATGTTGAGTTCACCTACCAGAACGTCTACGAGCCTGACTCCCGCCAGGGGCCCATGGGGATCTGCTGGTACAACGGTGCCGAGACAGGGGCCGGAGAGCGGCAGGGGACCGGCTATGTCCCTGACTACTACACCGGGATGCGCCTTGTCTTCTTTGCCGACAACTCAACCAACGAGGAAGGCCTCCACGTCTACGGGAACTGGGACATGCATGAGACGCTCCCTGAATCGGCGCAGCACTTCTACGACCTCTACCCCTCCACCGGCGGTCTCACGGTGAAGTGGGTGGATGAGATCCGTGTCTACACCGACGGGTTCACCGGCGAGCGGGGGGCGCTTGCGGGATCCCTCAACACCCCGGAGGGGACGACGGAACCAGCGGAAACCCCGCTCTCCCTGGTGGTGACACTCACCGCGGCCCTTGGAGCAGCGGCGCTCCATGCCCGGAGAGGAGCGTGATCCTGGTGCGCCAGGCATATCTCACCCTCCTCACCCTGCTCATCATCGGTGTTGTGGCTCTCGCACCCGGATGCATCGGCACGACAGGTGCTGACGACTACCCCGCCTGGAACCTGACGCTTGCCGGGGACCAGGAGCAGGTCCTCACCCATCCTGAGCTCAGGGCGCTCCCGGCCGTCGAGGGCTACGGCTACTCGGTCTCGACGGTGGGTATCAAGTACGGCCCGAACCGCTTCCGCGGTGTGCTCCTCGCCGATCTCGTCGAGATGGCAGGCGGAGCCGGGGGAGACGACCTGATCTATGTCTCTGCAGAGGACGGCTACCTCTGGGTCTTTGATACCGACCAGGTCAACGGAGAGGGATTCTTCACTTTCAACGAGGACCTCAAGGAGGTCACGCCGCCACCGCTCCGCGTGATCCTGGCCTACGATCAGGACGGAAAACCGCTGGCCTATGAAGATGGCGGACCACTTCGCCTGGTTATCATTACCGAGAACCCCGATGTCATCACTGAAGGGAGTTCGTGGGTGAAGTGGGTCGATCGGATCGAGGTCCATAAAAAATGAACCGTTCTGCGGTCCTCGTCGTGCTCGTCCTCGCCGTGCTCGCGACATCTGCAGGATGCACCGGTACCAGCCCCGAACAAACCATCCTCACTGTGATACCGGCAGGCAGCCTCCTCTATCCGCTCGAGAATATCGAGGCCGCTTTTGAGAGCCAGCACCCCGAGATCGATGTCCGCATCGAGGGGCACGGAAGCATCCAGGCTATCAGGCAGGTGACAGACCTCGAAAGGGAGGTCGACGTCGTCGCGGTCGCAGACGCATCGCTGATACCGGATATGATGTACAGACTGATGGGCGAGGGAGGAAGTAATTACACCGACTGGTACGTCGCCTTCGCCGGGAACGAGGTGGTGATCGCCTACACCAACAAGAGCGCCGGCGCGGATGAGATCACGCAGGAGAACTGGTACCAGGTTCTCGCCTGCCCGGACGTGCGGGTGGGGTTCTCAAACCCCATGCTTGACGCCTGCGGCTACCGGGCGCTGATGGTGACAGCACTTGCTGAGGAATATTACGGTGAATCCGGACTCTTTGAGGCGATCATCGGGAGCTCCTTTGACCCGCCCCTCACGGTAACCCGCGCAGATGGGATCAGAAAGATCACACTTCCGGAACGGATGAGGCCGGCAGACGAGAAGGTCGCCATCCGCGATGGGAGCATCTACCTCCTCTCGCTTCTGGATGCCGGCGGGATCGACTATGCCTTCGAGTACCGGAGTGTCGCAGAAGAGCACGGGCTCCGGTGGATTGACCTCCCGCCCCAGATCAATCTCGGTTCTGCGGAACACGCCGACGACTACCAGAAGGTGCACGTAACCCTGGGGTTCCGGCGATTCCAGTCTATCGGGAGCGAACGGGTAGGCCAGCCGATCGTCTATGCGATAACCATCCCCGCAAACGCGCCGCACCCAGACGAAGCGAGGATGTTTGTAGACTTTGTGCTGGAAGCATTCCAGGAGGGGAGACCTGGATGGCCCGCCCCGGAGACTGCCACGGTGTACCACGCCACGGGTTAACAAACCTTTTCCGCACCGACCGCCCACATAAAGGTAGATAGGCCCGGCGGTATCGTCGTTTGCGAACGCAACTTCAGGCCGCCGGGAGCATTGGCAACCATATACCAACGTACGGCCGGTGGGGGGGCTGCCCCTCCCCGGCCGGCGGCATACCGATGGGATATTTATGTTCTGGAACAGGGCGATGGAGACAATCCGGCCTGAGGAACTCGCGGATCTTCAACTGAAGCGGCTAAAATGGACGCTCAGTCAGGCACAGGAAGTAGGGCTATACCAGAGAAAATTCAGGGAAGCAGGCGTCTCGCCGACGATATCAGGACGCTTGACGATGTGGAGAAACTCCCCTTCACCTATAAACCGGAACTCCGGGCCGGGTACCCGTTCGGCCTCTTTGCGGTCCCGCTCAAGAAGGTCGTGCGGATCCACACCACCTCCGGCACGACCGGGAAACCGACGGTCGTCGGCTACACCCGCAAGGACCTGGACAACTGGTCGGAACTGGTCGCGCGGAACATGACCATGATTGGCCTTCGGGAAGACGATATCTTCCAGAACGCGGTCAATTATGGTCTCTTCACCGGGGGTCTTGGGTTCCACTACGG
>Ga0209509_1001538_pt1 | contig 17118 bp, 11 predicted proteins | sample BioC13SIPDNA_FD_185743 | JGI IMG/M metagenome (GOLD analysis project Ga0209509, IMG submission 185743) | Anaerobic biogas reactor microbial communites from Washington, USA - Biogas_R1_A C13 SIP DNA (SPAdes) (version 2) | ecosystem: Engineered > Bioreactor > Anaerobic > Unclassified | place...
GGCTCCCATCGAACCGCTGGCGTCGACCACGAAGACACACGCGACAGAGACCTTCCCCACCCTGACCCGTTCGCGGATATCCTCTTTTTGGACGGCGACCGCCATCCCCTTGTGGTCGCGCACCACCTGGTGCGGGGCGGCGGCCCGGAGCGTGGCATCGAGTGCGACGTCACCGGTCCCGGTCGGATACCGGGCAGAAACATATCTTCCCGCGTTTCCCGCCGAGAACGTCTCGAACCGCCTGCCGGAGGCTCTCTGCCGCTCCCGGGTGTCTCGCCGCTCCGGCAGGCTCATCTTCCTGACATCGATTGGGTCTCCGACAGGGAGGACGGTCTCGTGTGCGGCACTCCCGCCGGAGGGAGGCGACTCTCCACCATCTCCGCCGGGGTGCTCGTCACCGGCCGCATCATCCCCGCCATCCCGGGGAGGGTGGTCGTGCCCGCTCCCCGCGTTCTGCAGTGCTTCGTCGAGGTCTTCCGGATCAATCTTCGGCTCCTCAAACGGTTTCCGGCGCATCCGGTGCGGGAGCGCGAGTTCCATGGCTTCCCGGACGTCGTCGCGGGTGACTGCGGTCCGCCCGTCAAGCGCGGCGATCGTCTTGGCCGTGCGGACGACGGCGATATCGGCGCGGTGGGTCCTGACCCCGAGCCTGATGCATGCCTCCGCCACCGCATGCAGGAGGGCATCGTCAGCCGTGACCGACGGCAACAGGGCCCGCGCATCGACGATTTTTTCGCGCAGTTCTTCCTGCGCCACCCCGTACACCTGCCGACACTCACCAGGGTCGCGCTCGAACGCCTCGGCGGCCCTGATGACCGCCACACGCTCGGCGGGGTCCACGATCCCCTCCACGGTCACCTGCAGCCCGAACCGGTCCAGCAGTTGCGGCCGCAGTTCTCCCTCCTCAGGGTTCATGGTGCCGACCAGGATGAACCTGGCAGGATGGGAAAAGGATACGCCTTCGCGCTCCACCACGTTGACGCCCATAGCAGCAGCATCGAGGAGGACGTCGGCCACGTGGTCGTCCAGCAGGTTGACCTCGTCGATATAGAGGATACCGCGGTTGACCGCCGCGAGGATGCCCGGATCGATGGTTACCATCCCCTCACGGATCGCCCGCTCCACGTCGACGGTGCCCACCACCCGGTCTTCGGTCACTCCGAGCGGGAGGTCGACGACGCGGACTCGCCGGCGATCCGTCTCCAACTCCTCGCCTGCAGCCTTCTTCTCAGCACAGGCATTGCAGATGCCTCCGTCGCCGGCAGGATCGCAACTGTATGGGCAGCCCCGGACCACGTCGATCTCGGGGAGCACGCCGGCAAGCGCCCTGACCGCGGTGGACTTGGCCGTCCCTTTCTCGCCGCGGACGAGTACGCCGCCGATTCCCGGGTTGATGGCATTGAGGATGAGTGCGCGTTTCATTATCTTCTGGCCGACGATGGCGGTGAACGGAAGGACGTTCCTCTGTGCCCGGTATAACATATATTAGAATATGACGCAACTGATGTTAAATAATATCTATTTTGTAATAAATTGCAGGCACGATCGGGGGAGGGCGACCCTGCCCCCGCCCGGGACCGTGAAGTTCAGAACTCTTCCGCGATGCCGTAGCCGTACGACCGTAGCGCCAGGCTCCCCGCCTTCTCCGGGTATGCGGCAAGCACGAGCCCCCGCAGTTCCAGGAACTCTTCGGCGGAGACGATGGAGACGGTCTGGAGCAGTTCGTCCTCGCCGGGCTCCATCGACCAGGAGTGCAGGTAGTAGACATCGGGCACCCCGTCCTCTTCGTGCAGGTAGAGGTCCTTTCCGCGCACATATGCCCCGCCGGGCTCGCCCCGCGGTGCGTAATAGATGCAGGCGTCACGGTCGGTGTCCAGCACGATCTCGCCTTCGTTATAGGTGATGCTTTTCTTCATGGTCAACCACCGCCGCCCCGCCACCGGCAGGGCGGTTCGGCGAGCGGCGGAGATGGACCCCGGAAGCCCGGTGAGGTGGCCATGGCCGTTTTGTGGCCCGGGCCGGGGCACCGGCGGCCCCGCCACCGCCCGCCAGGCAGATATACGGCGAGGAGTATTATATAATTTCCCATTCTTAAGATTAAGTAATATAATACTAACAATTAGTAACATGAATTTCCCCGACAGCGCCACCGGCCCGATTTTTCGCCGCCCGACCGACCCCGGCTCCCCCGTCATGCCGGGTAGTGCCCCGGGAACCAGCCGATACGAGAAAAACCGGATTTGTTGAACCCCGTCCCGCCTGCTCCCGGAGAATAGCAATTCCCGGGCACGACGGTTCACCGGGCGCGCATCTGACGGTGCTCCTGCTTCGGACGTTCCGTCCATCGCAACTCGAAAACACTTCGTATTTTCTCATGCTCCTGCTCGAAGCCCGGTAGTGCCCTACGAAACAACTGGTCATCTGAGATCCCATCCCGGTGTTCCCGCTTGCATGCAATCCGGGGCACGGCTTTCCCTGGGGTATCGCCATGACTGCCCCCGCCCCTTGAGGGGCGGGGGAGGAGCGCGAAGCGCGGGTGGGGTGGGGTTGATGACAGGCACGGATCTTTGCGCGTTGGAGACAGGGGAGGGGAAGACCCCTCCCCGTCAGCCCCCCATGGCGATAGCCACCACGGTCCACAGCATGAGGACATGCTTGCGAGAAAAGGTCGAACTCAGGGACAGGCCGGGTCCGGCACCAATCTCGTCAGGGATGAACGACAGCCGGAATAGGGCTTTATCGGGGCCCGATAATGGAAATTTTCGGTCGAATCCGCCGAGATCGATTATCAGTTCTCTGCTGGAGCACTACCGGTTCTTCTCACCTCACGGTGCTCACGCTCCCGCCCTCCGGCCAGTCGCGTAACGAACCCCCGCATATCGCCATGCCTGCCCCCGCCCCCTGCGGGGCGGGGTGGGGGTCGATGAGAGGGGCAGAGCGTTGTGCGCTGGAGTAGGGGGCCATCAAACCGGAGGTGCACAGAATTTGATGGGCTCTGAACGTATTCTCAAAGGGAAAATGTTAAGTAATTTCAAAATAATCACAAACATGATTAAGATTATCAAGTTAAGTATTACGAAATCTCGCGTGATGCGATATTGCAATGGAAAAAATGTGCCGAACGGGATAGTGGTATGAATGCCGGCGAACTTCCTTGACCTCCATATCGTCGATCACTGCCAGCTGGCGTGCAGGCATTGCTACCTGAACAAAGGAAATACCTCGATGCCGCTGGAGATGGTAAGAGAGGTAAGTATCAACTTCCTGCAGGCAGATCTTCCTCTCCCAGAGAGTACCATCATTTTGAGCGGCGGGGAGCCTCTTCTGCATCCGCAGTTTGGGGAAGTCTGCAGCATTGTACGAGGTTTGAACGGATATGTTGCCCTGAGTTCGAACGGGATCCTTGTCCCGCAATACATTGGTCTGTTCCGAAGAAATGACGGAATTCAGATCAGCATCGACGGAGACAATCGCGTTCACGACTTTATCCGTGGTGAAGGAAGTTACGAGAGTGCGGTGAGGGCTCTGCGGTTACTGGACGAGAACAACATTCGCCACAGCATCTCATTTACCGCCAACAAACAGAACCTGAAGTGCGTCGATCATATCATATATCTCTGTATCGAAACAGGGTCTTATCTGCTCAACTTCAATCTCTATCACCCGATTCACGAAAATGGGTTAGATCCCTTGTCGTTTTCGGACTGGTTATCTGAGAAGCAACGGGTCAGGGAACGAGTAGAGCAAGAAGGGATTCTCTGTACCGCGGCCTGCGTGGAAAAAGGTTGCATTGCAGGGATACTGGGGCTTTCCGTTCTTCCTGATGGTACGTACTGGGACTGTTCACGGAATCAGCAAATAATCGGGCGTTTTCCACAAAAAACCACATGATGCCCGCGGGGCCACAGGCATACCGGATGAAAATATCGGGGGTCATTTTCATACGAAATAGGTGATGTGCTGCTCCGGGATGCCATCGGGCGCGAGAGGTGCAGAAACCAGTTTGAAACCTGTTGCCGGAGAGTGAAGTATGAGTGAAGTGTATGTAATGGCTTCGTATTGCGATCAGGGAAAAATTACACTTTTGCTGGCACTTGAACGCTATTATAGAGCGCAGGGCAAAAAGGTGGCATGTTTACAAAGAATCAAAGGCCAATCGGATGTCGGGTTGTACTTGAAGGAGGGATGCTACCAGTATAGCCTCCCGCTTGAAGCGGTAAAAAGTCGAAGTGCACTTGAACGATGGTTGCCAAGAGGGTTCGATGTTTATATCATTGGGATTTCAACGGCTTATTCTCCCATCGGGGCAGCATATCTTGATCTTTTTGCAAACTACAACGAGATCGTTCCCTACGATTGGCTTGGCGAATGGACGGACTGCGTCAGCAATCTCATTAAGTCTTATTCTCCTGATCCCGGTATTTTGACGTTCTGGGAAGAGGCTCGTAAAAGAAATCTTCAGGAAAAGAAGGTTCAGGAAGTTGTAACTGGTGTACCTGAACCTCTGGACAGCCCCTGTCTGGACGAAAAACGTGTTTTACATCATCCGGAAGCATTGGTATTCGATACGTTTGAGCCGAGAATGACGCTTCCGCAGAGCAACAAGAAAGTGATTGCCGTGGGTGCTTTCCCCGGAGAGTTCTGGGATGTTTTCCCGGATATCAGGTGGTACGGGTATGACTATGTTCGATTCATCCAAAGACTTGAGGAAGAGAATTACGATCTGGCGATCATCGGGGAATGCAGCAACAGATCCTTAAGGTTGCCCATTAAGCCGAAAAGTGCATCTGTCATCTGTTACCAGCCATCAGTTTATCCTCCCTATAATCAGCCTGGAACTGAGTTTCAATCCGGCAGAAACTTCAGACGAGTTTACGAAAACATACGGGAAAAACCTGTTGGTGCGCCTCTAGCGGGCAATGGATTCTCTTACAGAAATTATCAGAATAGGTTCTGGCTCTATCAGACATATCCCGGGACGGATATTGTCCGGCATGAGGACGATGTTGTCTACTGCAACGGATGGGTGCTGCCCCAATACCTGATGCGGGACGGGTTTCTGGGGGTGTGAGTTATGGCTGGTGGTGGCTGGAGCGATTGGGGCGACTGGGCGAATATGCCAATTGGTTCCTGTGGTCCCGTTCGTGATTTTAAGCTGAATACATCGGCAACGCTTACTTCTGCAGAATTGCACCAGAGGGGTAACGGCACCCGTTATGTTACAATAGATTGGCACGTAAGTGGATGTTTTGATTATCGTCAGCAGGCCAAGCTCGTGAGCTGCGAACTCAGTACAACGATCAAAGTGAGTTGGCCTGGCGGCTTAAATGAGATCGTAAAACCTGTCTATACCGATTCCTGCCTTCAAGTTGGTACAGACAATATAGATGTAGCACCTTCAGCTTCTTCCTACACTGTGGAAGTAAAAGTACATGCTGAATGCTGGGTCTGGTATATCATATGGTCAAATATCGGTAGAGAGGACGCTTCTGCTTCCTGCGTTATATACCCATGATACGTGCAGGAGAGGTCTGTATGAATCAAAAAACGGTCTGTATCGTTCTCCTGCTGATCGCGTGCGCTCCCCCGGCAGTGGCTGCACCCGTCGTCCAGCTGACGAACGATTCGGCATTCAATTCGTATCCTTTCTGGTCGCCGGACGGTGCCAGGATCGCCTTCGTCTCATCCGACGGAGTCCATGCTGGCATCCGGGTGATGGAGCGCGACGGCCAAAACCCGGTATCGGTGACGGACGACCGTTCGTGGAATCTCTTCACCGAATTCGATCCCTGGTCGCCGGACGGGAAGAAACTCCTCTTCCTCTCCGATGACGGAGGAGGGCTCGACCTCTGGACGATGAACCCTGACGGGACCGGGAGGGTGCGCCTGACCGAAGGCGGCCGCATCACCCCCAGTCCGGGGCTCTCCGGCTACGGGGCGGACTGGAGCAGCGATGGGAGGCGGATAGTCTATACCTCCTGCCTCTTTGAGAATGCGGCCATCCAGGAAGGGTCGCCTGCGGTGAACCTCTCGGCCATCCGCACGGAAGCGAATATCTGGATCATGGACGCGGACGGCGGCAACAAAAAACCGCTGATGACCGATGGAGATGCGCGCCTGCCCCTGTGGCAGCCGCACGGGGACAGGATTGCATACCTCTCGGAGAGATCCGGAAACCGGGAGATCTGGGTCATGCAGAGCGACGGAACGGGCAAGGCACAGGTGACGTTCAGCGAGGGGAATGTGTCCGAATATGCCTGGTCCCCGGACAGTACCAGGATCGCCTACGTCGTCGCGGCACCCCCCGGAACATGGCCGGAGTTCTCTCTCTGGGTTATCAATAGCGACGGATCGGGTTCGGAGCAATTGACAACCGGAAACTGGGACAGATCACCGGTCTGGTCTCCGGACGGTGCCAGGATCGCCTTCCGGTCGGAGTCGCGGAACCAGACGCTCTGGGTGATGGAGAGCGACGGCTCCGGCCTCGCACCCCTCGATACTGACAATTCGGCATACATGATGCAGCAGTGGTCTCCCGACGGCACGACGATCGTCGTGAGCGACCTAAACGACCTGTATGCAATCCGGCTCGAAAATCCGGCGGCACCTGCGTCTCCGGGATCTGGTGTAGTCGCTACAGCGGGCGCACTGCTTCTCACGGTATGTCTACTCAGGCTGAAAGGGCGATACTGAATGCGTCATCAAGAATCAGGGCAACCAGAACGCGCCGTCATACAACTGTTGCGTCGGTACGTCGCCGGGCAAAAGCGGCTCGTCCGGGTTTTGACCCTCGTTCCCGGGATTTGTTACGTCGCCGCGGTGAACACAGAACGTCGAGATCGGGAACCGGAATAATGACCTGTGATATCCCCGACTATGAAGAACCGCCTGATGCAGCATTTCTGATTCATGAAAACTGCATCGTCACCCCGGTGAAGGAGGAAGAATGACAGAGTCCGCTGCACGAATCATCGCCGCTGTTGTCGCGATCGGAGTCGTCTGTTGCGCGGTAGCGCTGATCGCACCGGTGCACCTTCCTGACGAGGACAGCGGTCCGGGGACCGGGAACGTGACGCCAGAGGGATCGCTGACAGGGTCAGACCAATCCAGGAATGTACGAAATGAGGAGGAACACGAGAATGCAACGCACGAACAGGTACCTGCAGAAGTAAGGGAGGATAAGGACATGACACCGGAAGAGATCTCAAGAGACCTGTATGTGTCCATATATGGGCCTAGAGTCGTGAAGGAAGCGCTGGAAGAGGCAAATATGACACCGGAGGAGTTGCCGGACGAAGTAGAGGAGGAGATCAAAAACACCGTACCGTTCGAAGATATCATCTGGAAGTGGGATCTCAATCCCCGGAACAAGCAGGTCGTCATCCATGCAGTCTTCGCATGGAATGAAGAGCACGAAAAGGAGATAACTGCCATTCAGGGCAGAGAGATCGGCGATTGGACTTTTAACGTCGTCTGGGAGCCGTATATGCATCCAGCCGTGAGGCGAGCTCTGGAAGCGGCAAATATGACGCCGGAAGAGTTGCCGGACGAAGTAAAAGAGGAAATGGAAAACATCAGCGTGCAAATTGGGGGCATACGGACGTGGGTGCTTGATCCCCGGAACAGACTGGTCGTCGCCTATGCGCGCTTTACATGGCCAAATGACGGGTATGAAACGAAGGCGGATGCCGTTCGGGGCAGGCAGATCAGCGGCTGGACCTTTAAGGTCATTCTGGAACCGGATGTGCCCGAACTCATGCAACGAGCGCTGGATGCGGCGAACATGGCGCCGGGTGAGTTCCCGGAGGAGGTGAGAGAGGAGTTAGAAGATCTACGGCGCGGTAATAACAGAACATTCAGCATCAGTAAATGGGAATTTGACCCGGACAACAAACGGGTTGTCGTCTATGCGTACTCCATAGGGAGCGAAGAAAGGATGATGCGGGACGAAAAAGGGATGGAGGCCCTCCAGGGCAGAGAGATCGGCGATTGGACTTTTACGGTCATCCATGATGTGGATTACGAGAAAGAACGTAAGCAGCTCGTGGCTGAACTGTTGCAATTCCGGAAGGACCACCTCGAATTGGAGATAGGGGGGTTCGCAATTTCACCCACAGAACTTCAGCTGTGGGTGGCCAACCGCACACCCGCAAACGAGGTGCTGAACGGCACCGTGATGCACGGCAGGACAGTTGAGTTACTATGGAGTCCTGTTGATTATGCAATCAGAATGGCGAGAGAGCAGGCGTTGAGGGAACCGTGAACCGGTTGATGCACAGGAAGAGAGAGTCAGGACTGGTGGTGTGAGTATGGCAGACGGGGGCTGGTTCGATTGGGGAGACTGGGTGGACTGCCACGTCTCGGCAGGCGTGTATCTACCCTTCAGGATCGTGTATTTCCGTCCCGGGCTTCCTGACTGCGGGGGAGGTTCGGGGTCCTGGAACAACGCCGATTGCCTGCCAAACGTGGTGATACGGTATGCCCGGACCAGAAAATGCCTCGAGCATCTTCAGGATCTGGCAGGCTGCTACTGGATGGAGAAGATCCGCTGCCCCGAGCACTGTTACATCGAGGGGACCTTCGATCTGGACTTCTACATGGTGTCGCTTATAAACAACTCACAGGGCTTCGGCCATGCGGTCTGTGCCGAGTTCTTAGGCGGCAACAGAGATGAGTTTTCCAGCTGGAAGTTCTACCAGTTTGACAACCTGGACATCAGACCCGGTGACTGGCAGATGCCCTACGGTACAGAAACAGAGGCTACGAAGGTGAAGATCTACGAGATAACAGGTATCTTTAATTGCGGTCTCCCGAACCACGATATAGTGCCTCTGGCGACGTTTTTGATCGACGCAAAAGGAAATGTAACCAAGGGTTGAAAGGGCGGAGTACATGACAAAAACGACCCTACGGATCATCATCGCACTTGCAATCATCTGTTGTGCGGGAGCGATGATCGTAGCAGTGTACCTTCCTGACGAGGACAGTGGTCCGGGGACCGGGAACGTGACGCTGGGGTCGCCGACAGGGTCGAACCTACCGGGGGATATAAGCCGGAATGCAACGCCGCAACAGGTACCTGGAGAAGAACAGGAGGTTGAGAACATGACATCGGAAGGGTTATCGGAAGAGCTGCAACTGCTTCTACCCGTGAAGGAAGCACTGAAAGAGGCGAATATGACACCGGAAGAGTTGCCGGAAGTGTTGAGAGAGGAGATTGAACAACTGCAACGAACCTATGAAGACAGAAAGTTTGGTATAAGCAGATGGGAATTTGACTCGGAGAACAAGCTGGCCATCATCCACGCGTACTCCATACGAGATGAAAAGAAAGTGAAGGCAATTCAGGCCAAGCAGATCTGTGGTTGGACCTTCAGGGTCGTTCACGATATCGATTACGAGAAAGAGCGTAAGCAGGTTGCGGCCGAACTGCTGCAATTCCAGAAGGATCATCCCGAATTGGAGATATCGGGCTTTATCATAACATCACCCGCACATATGGAGATGTGGGTGCGCAACCGTACGCCCGAAAACGAGGCACTGAACGGCACCGTGATGTACGGCAGGACAATCGAGCTAATTGGAGGCGCACCAAAGGAGATGTGGGAGGAGATGAAAAAGACCGAACCTGCATCGAGGGGACCGGGGACAGATTGAAGTACAGAAGAGAAACTGCTGCATCTTTGAGATGACCGGCCCTAAGTGCAGGCAGTGAATTTCGTAACATCTCCCACAGAAATTCGGTTGTGGGTGGCCAACCGTACACCCGCAAACGAGGCACTGAACGGCACCGTGATGCACGGCAGGACAGTTGAGTAACTATGGAGTCCTGTTGATTATGCAATCAGAATGGCGAGAGAGCAGGCGTTGAGGGGATCAGGAACCGGTTGAGGCATAGAGACTCTATCCGGGGACAGGGATTTCCCCCGGCTCTCCTCCCCCAGCGCAATACGGACCAGGTGACCTATAATTTATGAACATCGGTGAGTACATGTCCCCTTTGCAGGAAATCGCTTCCCCCCGGATAACCTCATTTTTCCGACAGTTGAAACTGCTCTGCCTTTCTCCTGATAAATTTTTTGCAGAACGTTCAACCAGGCCCGTCAACCTGAAAACTCCGTTCCTGATCGTCTGCGGCCTATTCCTGGTTGAGATCGCCGGTAATTACGATACAATCATCGCGTACGCCCGAACGCTGGAGCTCGCCGACCCGTCCGCGCACCCGATCGTCTACGTGGGCCTGGCTGCAACGGCTCTCTCACCGTTCCTGGCATGGGTATCGTACTCGGCGGTCTTCTACGGGGTATCATACCTGTACAAAGGCCGGGGCACGTTTCTCCGGACGCTGGCCAATGTAGGATACGGATGCGCACCCCTGATCATCGGGGGCTTCCTCCATCTGGCCCTCTTCCAGATCATCTCCCTGCCGGTGCAGGACCATTTCATTCCCGCTCGCGTGGCAGCGCATACAACCGTCGTATCGCTGATCGATGCAGGAATTGCGATTCCTGTTCTCCTCTGGTGCGGGTTCCTCTGGACCGCAGGTATGCGTCACGCACGAAGTCTCTCTGCTCGTCAGGCACTGGTGACGGTCTTCGTTCCCGTGGGGCTGGCAATCGGTGCGAAAATCGTATGGCTTCTGTGGAAACTGATATCAGTAGCCAAACTGTATACAGGATTGTGAATATGACAAGATCCGGCCTGACCCCGAACACGATATGCATCATCCTCCTGCTGATCGCGTGCGCTCCCCCGGCAACGGCTGCATCCGTCGTCCAGCTGACGAACGATTCGGCATTCGATGCATACCCCTTCTGGTCTCCGGACGGTGCCAGGATCGCCTTCGTCTCATCCGACAGAGTTCATGCCGGCATCCAGGTGATGGAGCGCAACGGCCAGAACCCAATACCGGTGACGGACAACGTTTCGTGGAATCTCTTCACCGAGTTCGACCCCTGGTCGCCGGACGGGAAGAGACTCCTCTTCTTATCCGACGACGGAGGAGGGCTCGACCTCTGGACGATGAACCCGGACGGGACCGGGAGGGTGCGCCTGACCGAAGGCGGCCGCATCCTCCCCATTCCGGGGCTCTCCGGCTACGGGGCGGACTGGAGCGCCGATGGAAAGCGGATCGTCTATACCTCCTGCCTCTTCGATAATGCGGCCATCCAGGAAGGGTCGCCTGCAGTGAACCTCTCGGCCATCCGTACGGAAGCAGACATCTGGATCATGGACGCGGACGGCAGGAACAAGAAGCAGCTGACGAGCGACGGGGATGCACGTCTGCCCCTGTGGCAGCCGCGGGGGGACAGGATCGCATACCTTGCAGACAGATCCTGGAACCGGGAGATCTGGACCATGCAGAGCGACGGAACGGGCAAGACACAGGTGACGTTCAGCGAGGGGAACGTATCCGGGTATTCCTGGTCCCCGGACGGGGACAGGATCGCCTACGTCGTCGCGGCACCGCCCGGAACACAGCCGGAGTTCTCTCTCTGGGTTATCAATAGCGACGGATCGGGTTCGGAGCAATTGACAACCGGAAACTGGGACAAATCACCGGTCTGGTCGCCGGATGGTAGCAGGATCGCCTTCGGGTCAGAATCGCGGAACCAGGCGCTCTGGGTGATGATGAGCAACAGCTCCGACCTCGCACCCCTCGGCCCCGACAACCCGGCATTCATGATGCAACAGTGGTCTCCCGACGGCAAGGCGATCGTCGTGAGCGATGGAAACGACCTGTATGCGATCCAGCTCGAAGATCCGGCGGCACCCGCATCGCCGGGATTTGAGTTAGTTTCTGCAGTGGGTGCGCTGCTTCTCACGGTATGTCTGCTCAGACTGCGAAAACAGAAATGAGGGAAAAGCGGGAACGTGCCGCGTGAAGACGATTACCGGTGGCATGATAGAGCGCGACGCGTTAACAGGTATCGCCATCCGCCGTCTTCACGCCGCTCATTCCTTCTCCCGTGCTCCCCGCAGTGCTTTTACATCCCCCACGGTCACCACGCGGACCGCGCCGCCTTGGACGTCGCCGCCGGCATCTCCCATACGGTCCTCGATCCAGCCCTCCATCTCCAGGTAGGCCGCCCGCAGCCCCTCGAGGACGTCCGGGTCGGCATCCCAGAGACCGCGTTCGTGCGCCTCAAGCAACCGCCTCCCGATCTCCTCGAGCGCCCAGGGGTTCTCGTCCGCGAAGAACTGCCGCATCTCCGCATCCAGGACGAACGTGCGGGTGATGTCGTCGAAGATCCGGTCATCCACCTCCTGTGTCGTCGCCTCCCACCCGTAGACGGTTCCCACCTGCCGGGATATGTCCCCGGCACCCTTGTAGCCGTGCCGCTTCATCCCCTCGATCCATTTCGGGTTGAGGAGTTTCGCCCTGACGACCCGCCGTATCTCCTCTGCAAGCGTCCTGACCTCCACGCGGTCCCGGTCACGGGTATCGCCGTAGTAGGCGGGCACGTCCCGGTTCGAGAGCGCCCTCACCGCCCCGGTCAGCCCGCCGTGCGCCCCGAAGTAGCAGCAGCACCCAAGGAGATCGTACTCGTCGGTCACCGTCTTGTTGAAGGTGAGGTCGACGGTGGCAAGCTGCGCGGAGAAGGTCTCCCTGGACTCCTCACCGAAGTTGTCTCTCCCGTAGGCGTAACTGTTCCACCTGAGAAAGACCTCCGCAAGGTCCGCCTCCTCCTTCCACGCCGATGCATAGACCGCCAGGCTGACGCCGTTGCCGTAGGTGCCCGGCCTGCTCCCGAAGATCCGGGCCGTTCCGCTCCCCTGGAGTGCATGCTTCCGTATGAAGTTCATATCAGGGGGCTCGTCCAGCGCGGCGACCTCACGGATAGCGTCATCCAGGAGTTCAATGCAGGTGTAGAAGCAGTCCCTGAGGATCCCGCTCATCCTGACGGTGACATCGATCCTCGGCCGCCCGAGTTCCTCGAGCGGCGTCACGCGGAAGGATCTGACTTTGCCATCAGTCCAGACAGGTTCGACCCCGATAAGGGAGAAGACCTGCGCGAGCTGCTCGCCGTCGGCCCACATGACGTCAGATGCCATCCAGTACATACCGATGTTCTCCGGGATCCGTCCCTGCTCCTCGACGTACTTCCCGATGATACTCTCGGCAAGCCGCGTCCCGATCCGCCACGCGGCGCGGGTGGGGATGCGGAAGGGGTCAAGCGAGTAGAAGTTCCGCCCGGTGGGGAGCACCTCTGGTTTTCCGCGGGTGATCAGCCCCGAGGGGCCCGGCGGGATGTAGCCCCCCGCACAACCTGAAAGCAGGCTTCCCATCTCGTCGGAGGCGTCGATCCGTGCCGCAAGGTTGAGGACGCCGGCCCTGATCCCTTCGAGCGCATCCAGGTCGAGGCGGCGGAGGCTGCCGGAGAGGATCCGCTCCGCCGCCCGGTCCAGGGGCTCCCCTGCGAGGGCTGCGGCTATGAGGTCCTTTGCCGCGGCTTCGGCGTCCTGCAGCAGGGTATCATCCGCAGTCGGGGCGTCATACCCCATCATCCTGAGCACCGCACCCCGAACCTTGCCGTCGTAGCGCATGATGGCGTGGATGAACTCCACCCGGCGCTCACCCTCCGGCACCTCCCCGAAGATATGCATCCCGTCAGGGATCCGGGTGTCGGCGATCCTGGTTACGGCGGTATGGGCGGCGGCGACCACATCCTCAAACGACGATCCGTCTTCATGGTGACCGCGAAACCCTATCTCGTCCGCGATGCCGGTCTCATCGAGGAGGTCGGCGATGGTATGCTCGAGCGCGTGTGCCCTCGCCCGGTCGACGCCCTTCGCCCGGTTGTAATCAGCAATCTGCTCCTCGAGTTCCTTCAGTCCGGCGTAGAGGTCGCTTGAGGTCATCACCGCCTGCATGTGGTCGACCAGGGTCGCGTAACTCCGTCGCTTGGCGATCGTCCCCTCGGGCGGGTTATCGGCGTTGTAGATGTAGAGGTGGGGGACAGTCCCGATGGCGATGTCGGGGAAGCAGGCGTCTGAGAGGGCGACCGACTTCCCGGGGAGGAACTCGAGGTTCCCGTGCGTGCCGACATGGATGACGACGTCTGCGCCGAACGTCTCCTCGATGTAGCGGTAGGTTGCGAGGTACTGGTGGGTCGGCGGGACGCCCGGGTCATGGAGGATCCGGCAGACCTCGCCGTCGCACCGCGGCCCGGCACATCCGCGCTTCGGCTGGACACAGACGATGGCGTTCCCGTAACGGACGCCGGTGACAACGATCTTCCCCTCGTAGACCATCGCCGGCGGAACCCCATCGATCTCTTCGCCGGGCGGCTGCCCCCACGCTTCAATGATACGGGTCCTGACCTCTGAAGGGAGCGTCTCGAACCAGGCGCCGTACTCCTCCGGCTCCACCTGGGTAAGGGCGCCTCCCCTCCGGACGATCTCCTCGACCGACGTCCAGCGGAAGTCGCTGATCGCTTTTTTGTTCATGATGGTCTCGATCAGGGCTCTCCCGCTCCCCGGAGACTCGACCGCATACCCCCGGTCGTGCATCGCCTCAAGGACCCTGGCGACGCTCTCCAGCGTATCGAGGTGCGCTCCGGCCCCGACCGTCGCCTCGACCGATGCACAGGGTTTGTTGTGGAGGATGAAGGCCACCCGCCTCTCGTTGGCCGGCCTTTGCGCAAGGTTGATCCACCTCCTGACCCGGGCCACGAACTTCTCCACCCGCCCGTCTATGGGGATGTGCCGTTCGCCCTCGGTGCCCGCCAGGTCACGGCTCTCGGCCGCACCGATCGGCACCATCTCGATCCCGCCCAGGAACTCGGGCATCGCGACGTACCAGGAGACGTCGCTCCCGCACATCCCGTCTATATTGCTCCTCCATTCGGTTTCGGTCTGGTGGTAGAGGATCAGGGGGTGGAAGACCGGCACGCCGAGCCTCTTGAGCGTTCCGGTGAAGGCATCAGTGTCACGGGGCGGCGTGAACGTCCGTGCGTCGATGAGCGCAGAGACCCGGCCTTCAAAGAATGTCTCTACCACCTCCCGGTCGGATCGCGCCCCGATCTCCTCGTCAGGGACACCGAAGCAGAAGACCGGGAGGAGATCATAATGTTTCTCGATTTCACGGATCAGAGCGTCCTCGACAGCAAGGTCCCTGTTCACCCAGTGTGTCCTGGAGAAGAGAAGCCCGACGCGGACGGGGTGCCGGGAGGGGTACCAGGCGAGGTAGGCGTCGGGGTCGTCGAAGACGCACCCCGCGTCCGGATGGTAGATCCCCTCCCAGCGGATCTCCTGCGGGGGGTCGTAGGCGACGTCCATCCCGGCGACCTCGGCCTGGACGTAGCGGATCAGGTTCCTGATATTCTCGGGCCCCCCGTAGAGGAAGTAGGCGCTCACGGCAGAGACGATCGGGAGCGGGACGGTCGAGGCCGACCACCAGGCATCGGTGTAGCCGAACGCTATGACGGGGATCCCCTCCGCGAGGCCGCTAAGGATATCGTCCCAGACCGGGTCATTTGAGGGGTGGATCAGGACAACGTCTGATCCCCGGCACGACTCGATGCACTGCCTTCGCTTCTCGGGATCGTCTCTCAGTTCATGTACCTGCCACGCGGAGAGGTCGATCCCGGCCTCCCGCGCCGCATCGGAAAACTGCAGCAGTTCGCTGCCCCAGGCAACTATGGTTATCTTCATACTATCTCCACCAGATTACTGTTGTCAGAGGGGCGGAGGGGGACCACGTAGGGCACCCCCATCTCGTCTTTTACGACCGCCTCGATACCGTAGGCCGCACGCACCATTCCCCGGGTCAGGAGGGAAGACGGCGTTCCCCGCCCGAGCACCCGCCCGTCCTTTAAGATCAGGAGCCGGTGGCAGTAGCGGGCGGCAAGGTTCAGGTCATGGATCGCCGCCACTACCGCAAGCCCGCGTTCTTCTGCGAGCCGGGCGAGGAGGGACATCACCTCGATCCGGTTGCGCATATCAAGCGCGCTTGTCGGTTCGTCGAGGAGGAGGACTCTGGCGTCCTGCGCGAGCGCTCGTGCGATGAGCACCCGTTGCCGCTCCCCGCCCGAGAGCCGGTTGGTCCTGCGGGATGCAAACTCACCGATGCCGAGGAGGGAGAGCGCTTCCGAGACCTTCTGTTTGTCTTCTTCGGAGACGCTCCAGCGCAGGTGCGGCCGCCTGCCCGTCAGGACGGTCTCAAAGACCGTCGAGGAGCCGGCAGCGCCGCTGTTCTGCGGGACGTAGGCGATCATCCGCGCGATCTCCGGCCGGCTCATCGAACGCATACTGCGCCCGTCAAGGCGGATGTCCCCCTCGGGATCGAGGATCCGGTCCAGGCACCGGATCAGCGTCGTCTTCCCGGAACCGTTTGGCCCGACGAGCCCGAGGACCTCACCGGCATCGAGGGTGAACGAGACGTTCTCGAGCACCCGGCGGTCGCGGTAGGCAAACGAGACCCCTCGTACACAGAGCAGCGGCATCAGGCATCCCTCCTGCACATGAAGAGGTAGAGGAAGAACGGTATGCCGAGGAACGCTGTCATGATCCCGACCGGGATGATGGCTCCCGGGATCAGGGTGCGGGCGAGGCAGTCGGCGCCGAGGAGGAGGACGGCCCCCACGAGCCCTGACGCGGGGAGGAGGGTGCGGTGGTCGGTCCCGATCACCATCCTGGTGATGTGGGGCGCTACGAGGCCGATGAACCCGATGGTGCCGGTGAAGCAGATGATCACGGCCGTCACGAGCGATGCGGCAAGCATGAACCCGGCCATGGACCGCTCCACCGGGACGCCGAGGCTGGCTGCCGTCTCGTCACCCTCGGCGAGGGCGTTGAGGTCCCATGCGCGCCAGAGGAGGAGCGGGACGACGGCGGCGACGACGACGGTCACGATCCCGAGTTTCGGCCACGAGGATTTGTCCAGGGATCCGAACATCCAGAAGACGACCTCCTGCACCTTGGCTGCTGTCCCCAGGTACTGGAGGAGCGAGGTCACCGCCGAGAAGAGGTACATGAGCGCGATGCCGGCGAGGATCATCGTCTCGCTCCCCATGCCCCGCAGGCGGGCCATGCCGTAGATGGCGGCTGCGGCGAGCATGGCAAAGAGGAAGGCATTCCCGATGACGAGGAGGCTGCCGGAGAGGACGCCGGCAC
>Ga0209509_1001550_pt1 | contig 17014 bp, 15 predicted proteins | sample BioC13SIPDNA_FD_185743 | JGI IMG/M metagenome (GOLD analysis project Ga0209509, IMG submission 185743) | Anaerobic biogas reactor microbial communites from Washington, USA - Biogas_R1_A C13 SIP DNA (SPAdes) (version 2) | ecosystem: Engineered > Bioreactor > Anaerobic > Unclassified | place...
AAGGTGCCGGGCGAAAGGATGGTGGGACGGGACGTGGAGTTGACGGTTAGCTCATGTCCGGGCGATGCGGATCCCCCCTACCAGCGTCTGTTCACCGACGCCATCCGTGGTAATCACGAGTTGTTCGCACGCCAGGACGGGGTGGAGGAGTCGTGGCGGATCGTGGAGCCTGTCCTTGACGGGGCGACCCGAGTCTATGATTACGAGCCCGATACCTGGGGTCCGGAGGAAGCGGCAAGCCTAATGAAGGGGACCGACCGCTGGGTGGATCCGGAACCTGTCCAGGGCGCTGGGAACTGCCGGTGACCGTCCCCCGATTGCGAGCAAGGGTGTCTTGAAGCGGAGGAACGTCTACTGCGCGGCGGCCGCCTCGGCGCATTCGGCGGCTTCTCGCCAGAAAGGCAGGCGGTCACCTATGGGTCGGCCGAGACCTACGAAGAACCAGGCGAACACGCATGTGCCGGCGGTGGCTCCGATGATGGACCAACCGGGTAGGTCGAGCGCGAAGAACTCTCTGGTAAAGGGTATAGCGAAGGCCAGAGCCAGCAGTACCACCATGGCCAGCACCAGCCATAGCCGCCACTTGCGCAGCGGGTGTTCGATGGAGGCGATCACCCGCCATCCGATGACGCAGAAGATCACCGTCTCCATGGTCTGCGTCTGCGGAATGGAGGCGCCCATCTCCCTCAGCAACAGGTAGGAGAGGAGAACGGTGATGCCCGCCAAGAGGCCTGTGGGTATCACGAAGCGCGCCATCCTGAACACAAAACCGGGTATGAAGCGCCGTGGGTTGGGGGCCAGGGCAAGGAAGAAACCGGGAATACCGATGACCAGGGCGTCCATAATGGTCAGATGCCGCGGCAGGATGGGATAGGAGATGGTCGCGGCCGCGAGTGCGATAGCCAAGATGGCCGCCCAGACACTCTTCGTGGTGAACATCTTGGACACTCGTTCGATGTTCGCGGTCACCCGCCGGCCCTCCGCCACTACCCCCGGAAGGGTGGAGAACCGGGAATCGACGAGGACCAGCTGCGACACCGCCTGGGCGGCGGCCGTACCGGTGCCCATGGCGATACCCATGTCGGCCTTCTTCAGAGCCAGCACGTCGTTGACGCCGTCCCCGGTCATGGCCACCGTATGACCCCGGCTCTGCAAGGCCTCCACCATGGCCGACTTCTGGTCCGGGTTGACCCGGCCGAAGACCGTGGTCGCCTCCATGAGATCGGCCAACTCCTCGCCCTCCGGCAACGTGCGCGCGTCGATGGCATCCTCCGATCCCGGGACGCCTGCCTTGGCAGCGATAGTGGCCACTGTGGCAGGGTTGTCTCCTGAGATCACCTTGATCTCCACTCCCTGCTCCTGGAAGTAGGCGAGCGTCTGGGTGGCGTCGGACCGCACCCTCTCCGTAAGTATGACCAGCCCCTCCGGCACGAGACCCGCCGGCAGAGTATCGCCGGACAGTGGCACTTCGGTATGTGAGAGAAGGAGTACACGGAGCCCTTCATCGGCCAGTTCGGCAGCGCGCGTGCGGGCTAAGGTGGCGGTAGCTGCTTTGGAGGGGCCGACGGTTGGGTCATCACTCATCTCCGTGTCGACCCCGCCGTCCGCGACGATCTCCGGTGCCCCCAGCACCCAGGAGCCACGGCCGGCGATACGGACCGCACTCCACTTACGAGCCGAGGAAAACGGGACTGAATCCTCCAGGTTCCAGCCATCTGGTGCAGGCAGCGAGGCCCCTATAGCATCGAAAGTGGAGTTGCGTCCCGAGGCCGATGCAGCCATCAGACCGAGCACTTTTGAGGCCGTGGTGTCGTCCTGGGTGTTCGCACCGTCCAGCCTCGCCGCCACGTCGCCGTTCACAGGGCGTGCTTCTGACAGACCGGAGGAGGTCAGCGGCTCGAACCTCTCAAAGGCCGGATGCGGCTCCGTGATGGTGCCCGTCTTATCGATGCAGAGAACGTCCACCCGGGCCAGACCCTCCACCGCGGGCAACTCTCGGGTGAGGACCTTCCGTCTCGCCAGCGTGACGGCCGAGACGGCAAAAGCGATGCTCGTGAGCAGCACCAACCCCTGGGGGATCATCGCCACCAGGGCGGCGACCGTGTTGTTCACCCCATGCTCCACGGTCGCTCCCATACGGAACTGGGCCCATACTAGGAACGCTCCCACCGGTATGATCCCTACGCCGATCACCCGGAGGATGTTATTGATGCCCATCATGAGGTCGGAGCGCAACCGCACATAGCGCTTACCTTCTCCGGTGAGACGCTGTGCATAGGAGTCGGCGCCGACGGCTGTGGCTCGGAACACGCCACCTCCCGCCACCACGAAGCTACCGGACAGCAGACGGTCTCCCGGCTCCTTGGCCACCGGTACGGACTCACCGGTGAGGAGCGACTCGTCCACTTCCAGGCTGCGTGACTCGAGAACCTCGCCATCGGCTACGATCTGATCGCCCGCTGAGATGCGGACAATATCGTCCAGCACGACGTCGGCCACCGGCACCTCCCTGTCTTCACCGTCGCGCACGACTTTCGCGGCCGGAGCCGTGAGGACGGACAGCCGGTCGAGGGCTATCTTGGCGCGCATCTCTTGGACGATCCCTATGAGGGCGTTGATCACGATGACGGCTCCGAACAGTCCGTCCTTCCACGACCCAAAGGTGATCACGGCCACGAAAAGCACGCCCAGGATGAGGTTGAACCAAGTGAAGACGTTGGTGCGGATTATGTCCCAAGTGGTGTGGCCACCGGGACGGGGGGTGACGTTGGTCCGGCCGGCCTCGACTCGTTCGCGGACTTCGGCGGCTGTGAGCCCGGTCTGCGCATGGACGGCTGGGACGGTTTGCGCTGGGTTGTTCACAATTTCAGAGCGTCTCCATCAGAGTGTCTCCAGACCCTGTGAGTACCACCATGTTGCGGATTCCGGCGAAAGGGTAGCACGACGCCCCCGCGCTCCCGGTGTGTCCGCGGCAACTGGACCATATTGAGGGACTACAAGAGAAGGCGCAGCTTGCTTCCGGTGAACCCGAACCCCAACTGCTCATAGAAATGGAGGACACGCCGGTCTGCGCTGTTCCCCGGGCCGGTGACATCCAGGCGGAACCAGCCCCTCTCCTTCGCCACAGCCGTGGCTTCCGCGACCAGTTTCCGGCCGACACCCCGGTTACGTTGGGCGGGCAGCACGTAGATCTCATCGATCACGCCGTACTCGCCTCCCGCGTGAAGGGCGAAACTCACCGAAAGGGTGAGGACGCCAATCGGGGTATCGCCGGCGTCCTTGGCCAGTAGTGCGAGGAACCGGTGGTTGCGAAGATTCTCGCGCAGGTCGGTCTGAAGCCTGCGTCTATCGATCCCGGCGAATTCCCGCCCCTCTTGACCGAGCTCAGCCAACAACTCCTCAACGAGGGCTAAAACGACGCTGATTTCGTGCTCTTGCGCTCGTTCGACTCTTGTCGCTCGCTCGAGCTCGGCAGGAGTGGACATCGCCGTCGGGTCTATCTAGCGGCGCCGTCTCCGCGCGCTGCCGTTGTAGACCAGACGGGGTTTGGGCTTCTTGGCCGTGCGGTCTGGGTTGGGGACCAGCCTTTGCATGTAGGCGAAGCCTTCCAGATCGCGGCAGGGCAGGGTTTGCCCCAGCATCAACTCGATCTCCCTGAGTTCGGCGGCCTGCTCCGCGGCCAGAAAACTGATGGCCGTACCCGAAGCGCCCGCCCGGGCCGTCCGCCCGATACGATGGACGTAGTCCTGGGCCTGAGAGGGCAGGTCGTAGTTAATGACATGCGAGATGCTGTCCACGTCGATACCCCGGGCTACGATGTCGGTGGCTACAAGAACCCGGTAAGTACCGTCCTTGAAACCATCGAGTGCCCTCTGGCGTTGAGCCTGGGTGCGGTTGGAGTGGATGGCGGTGCCTTTGATGCGGTTGCGCTCCAGTTGGCGGCAGACCCGGTCGGCGCGATGCTTCGTACGCGTGAACACCAGGACTCTGTCGAGCCTCTCTTCTTCGAGGAGACGGACCAGCAGGTCGATCTTCTGCGGCTCGGCTACTGGGTAGACGGTCTGCGAGACGGTCTCGACGGGTGTGGCACTCGGTGCCACCTCTATCCTGGCAGGATCAGTCAGAGTAGGTCCGGCCACCCGCATGACGTCCTTGGATAGCGTAGCCGAGAAGAGCATGTTCTGGCGCGCGGAGGGGATCAGGTTGAGGATCCGGCGCACATCCGGCCAGAATCCCATGTCGAGCATCCGATCGGCCTCGTCGAGCACCAGGATCTCCACATGAGACAAATCGATGTCACCACGTTGTACCAAGTCGAGAAGGCGCCCCGGGGTGGCCACCAGAAGGTCGACTCCTTTGCGCAGCTTCTTGATCTGCGGATCGTAGCCCACCCCTCCATAAACGGCGGCAATACGATGACCGGTGTATTGGGAGCAGGCTCGGGCGACGTCGTCGATCTGCCCGGCCAACTCTCGGGTAGGTGTTACCACCAAGGTCCTGATCGATCGCCCTTCGGTGGGTTTCTCATTCCTACCCATCCTTTGGAGGGCCGGAAGGACGAAAGCCGCCGTCTTACCAGTACCCGTCTGAGCACAGCCCAGGATATCGCGGCCGGTAAGGGCGAGAGGGATGGCCTGTTCTTGAATAGGGGTGGGTTCGGTGTAGCCCAGCTTGTGTACAGCTTTGAGAAGGCCTGGTTCCAGGCCAAGATCGACGAAACTCATATAGGTTGTAGCTCCTTGCCGTGCGTCTCTCTGGATGCACTGCGATTGTAGACGCAGTTGAGCCAGTCGAGTCTTCGGTAAAGAGCGCGGGGACAACCGTGTCTGTAATAGTGTTGATTCAGTATACCTCAACGGTTGGAATCTGTCTTTCGAGTCGCAGCGTCTGTAGTGGTGTCGTTTGGGGTAAGGAGTGATCGAACTGCAATTTGCGGAAGGGACCCATGAAACCAGCACGAGGATCGCTAATCCGGAGGATAACCGGTGCCGTCTTGGCGGTGGGTGTGCTCGTCATCCGCCACGGGCCGGCCCTCATCCGCGACCGAACCACCGTCCACGACCGAACCATGCACAACGGATACCACCGAGGCGCTGTCCAGTGCAGAGACTAGGCTGCCGGACGGCACCATCAAGGGAATGGGCTTCATCGATGCGGCACGCGAAGAGGGCGGCGTCCGGCGTCTTGCTATCGATTACGCCGAACTCCTCATCGGCGAAGAAGCCGGACAGGCGGCCATCGAAGCAGGGGTGATCGATCCGGACGAAGACCTGCCCAACGATTACTTCGTCCGCAACGTTAATCCGAGATTGCGAGAGTTCACCGTCTCCGGGTCCGTCACCATCACGTCCCACACCTGGGGCGGGGCATGGGATCAGCCTGTCACGTGGGGGGAGTTCCAAAGCTTCTGGAGCGATTCACCGCCCCAGAGGGCCGGCCACATGCGCATAGTGCCCTGGTGGATCATCCGCGACGGGACCGTAGTGATCGATATCGAAGAACAGTACCTTCCCTAGAAGGGCCGGTGCCGGAGGCGATAACCGCGCCGGCCGGCAGATCGATCCCGCGCCAAGGTAAGCCCAACTCGGTCATCTCCTTGTTGTGCGCGAATCCGAGCTTTCGACCGACCAAGAGCAGATCTACCCATTCGTCCGCGAGCGTACCGAAAAGTCGGTGTTGCGCAGCCACACTACCCTCGCCGGGGGGTCTAGGTCACCGATGGCGGTCTAGGTCGCCGAGGGCGGTCTAGGTTGCCGGGGGCTCCTGTGTTAGACGCGATTCCACGATGTTTATCACCTGGGCGGGATGGTCAGGAGTGATGACCGGCTTGATGAACTTACCGACATCGATTATCAGAGCCTCTTTCTTCCGCGGTCGGTCGGGGTCGAAGTTCATGTAATGCCTGAAATCGCCTGACCCCCATATCCGCCATTGGCCGGTGAGTGAGGTCATATTGTACTGGTGAATCGAACGGATGCGGTCATACGGTATGACCTTCTTGTTCCCGAAGGGGAAGTAGTAGCCTCGAATGACCAAGGCTTCCGTGGTGCACTGGATCCGGCGATCGCGGTAGAGGCTGGTCTGATCTATGGGGGACTTCGTGCCTTTCATGTCTGCACGCCCTGTGAGACCACAGACCGGCCGGCCTTTCTCCGTCCCTCGACATCCATTATGGCCTTGCGGACCCGCACCGACTGCGGCGTGACTTCCACGAGTTCGTCGGCGGCTATCCATTCCAGCGCCTGATCGAGCGTCATTTTGCAGGGCACTTTGAGGCCCACGTCTATCTCCTTGGTCTCGGCACGGTAGTTGCCGAGTTTTTTGGTCTTCGTGGGATTGCAGACCAGGTCGCCTGAACGCGAGTGCTCCCCTACGACCATACCGGCGTAGACGGGATCCATCGGGGAGACAAAGAGAGTGCCCCGCGCTTGGAGGTTCTCCAACGAATACGCGGTCGCAAGTCCGTTCTCCATGCTGACCAGGGATCCTCTGTCCCGGTGCGCCACTTCGCCTCGCCAGGTTCCGTAGCCCACGAACCGCGACGACATGATGCCCAGGCCTCGGGTGTCGGTGAGGAACTCACCTCGGTAGCCGATCAAACCCCGGGTTGGAATGTCCATCTCCAGTCTTACTACGCCCGTCCCGGTGCTGTGCATGCCGGTGATCTCACCTTTACGTTGAGCCAGTTTCTCGATCACTATCCCTTGGAAGTCGTCGGGGACATCGACGGTCAACTCTTCCATCGGTTCGAGTAGCCGTCCATATTCGTCCCGTCGCGTGATCACCTCCGGCCGTGAGACGCAGAACTCCATGCCTTCGCGTCTCATCTCCTCGATCAGGATACCGAGGTGGAGTTCTCCTCGCCCAGAGACCTTCACTCCGTCGGGACGTCCGAGATCCTCCACCCGGAGAGCCACGTTCACGTGGAGTTCTCTCTCCAAGCGATCCTTGATCTGGCGCAGGGTGACGGCGCGGCCCTCGCGCCCGGCGAAGGGCCCGCTGTTGACCAGGAAGAACATGGAGACGGTCGGCTCCTCGATCTCCAAAGGAGGGAGGGCCGGGTCGTCGAGCGCGGGAGAGGAGAGTGTATCTCCGATCGTGATGTCGGCGGGGCCGTTTATCCACACTATGTCTCCGGCCTGGATCTCGTCGACCTCCACCCGTTCCAGGCCGCGAGTCACCCAGAGGTGGGCGCTCCTGGTGTGCTCGGTTCCTGTGACCTCCCAGACGGCGTCCTCGCGGCCGGGAGCGGTCCAGCGGGTAGAGGTCTGTACCAGTTCGTCGCCTCGTCGATGTATCCCCTCGAGCACGCGGCCGCAACCGATGCGTCCCACGTAGTCACTCCAGGCAAGGGTGGAGACCTGCATGCGGAAGGGGGCGTCCAATCTTGCCTGGGGTGGAGGCACCTCGTTGACTATGGTCTCGAACAGGACATCCATGCCCTCGCGGGGTCCGGTATCGGGGTCGTAGGTAGTCCAGCCCTCGAGTGCCGAACCGTAGACCACGGGGAAGTCGGCCTGCCGGTCTGTCGCTCCCAGCTCGAGAAAGAGCTCGAAGGTCTTATCGAGCGCGCCGAAGGGGTCCGCGTGGGGTCGGTCGACCTTGTTGACCACCACGATGGGGCGGAGGCCCAGGCGCAACGCCCGCATGAGCACATAGCGGGTCTGAGGCATGGGGCCCTCATTGGCGTCGACGAGCAGGAGCACCGAATCGACCATGGAGAGCACTCTCTCCACTTCCCCGGAGAAGTCGGCGTGCCCGGGCGTGTCGACTATGTTGATACGGTAGCCCTCCCACTCGACTGTGCAGTGTTTGGAGCGGATGGTTATGCCCCTCTCCCGCTCCAGGTCGTAACTGTCCATGACCCGTTCCTCGACGCGCTGGTTCTCGCGGAAGACTCGGGCGGCTCGGAAGATGGAGTCGATCAAGGTGGTCTTGCCGTGGTCGATGTGGGCCACGATCGCAACATTGCGGATCTTTGGGGACGTCATGAAGCCTCAGGCTCCTCACAGGATTCGAGCGGACAGTCATTCCTTGGAAAGGCAGGGGATTATAGCGTGCCGACGGTCCGGCCGTAACGGTTGTCGTGCCGGCACCGCCTCATCAGACGCCGTGCTCCCTGCCTCTGCACAAGGGCCTCCATGCAAGGTGTGCCGGCCAAGGTGAGACTACGCGCCGTCAGTCTGCCTTATTAGGTATGCATCCAACACTTCCAGACCGGTCGCGAAGTCGTCCCTGCCGAGACCTAGACGAAAGTGACTGTCACCGTAGCCGTATACAGTCGAAGGAAGAAGCAGGACTCCCGTGTCACGTAGAACCCGGGCGCAGAACGTTTCGGCACCCGCAGCGGCTTTCGTGACGTCTCTGCCGCCTCTCCCAGCATCTGCGCTGTCCCCCAAGGCCGTCAGGCGTGGGAAGCATACGGTACCGGCCTGGGGTGGTGCCCACTCCAGAAGGGTTGAATGCCGGTCGAAGAACTCGGCGGCTGTAGTGATGTTCTGGAGTACCCGTTCGCGGTTCGCCGCCAGTATGTCCGTCCTCGACCGTAGACCCATCAGAGCTAATAGCTCGCTTGGGGCGCTGGAGCAGATGGTCGTATAGTCTTTGAGGGCCTTCATCCGCTCGAGCAGGCTCCCCTGATGCGACACCACCCAGCCGATCCGCAGGCCGGCAAGCCCGAAGGCCTTGGAGACTCCAGAGAGGGAGAGCCCCCGGTCGTAGAGGTCGACGGCGGCACAAAGACGGACCTCGTCGCTTGGCTCAAGCAGCCGGTACATCTCGTCGGAGAGCAGCCAGGCCCCGGATCTTTCAGCCGCAGATATGACACGGGCGAAAGCTTCATGGCTGGGAAGGGCGCCGGTGGGATTGTGCGGGAAGTTACACACGACCAGCTTCGTATCCGGCCGCGTCAGCGCTTCCAGGTCGGCGGGGTCGAAGTACCAGTCTTCCCCCTCCTTGGGCTGCCATAGGTCGACGTCGCAGCCGATGGTGCGTGCCAGCTCATACAGAGACTGGTATCCGGGGAACGTGCATACGACATGATCGCCGGACGAGAGTAGAGCGTTCATGACGAGGAAGATGGCTTCCTCGGGTGCCGCGACCAGTATCTCCCCGGCACGGACCGATTCGTAGAGTGCCGCTATCTCATCTCGCAACTCCGGCATACCCTGTGACTCTGTGTAGCCCAGCCGGAGCCCATGCCAGAGTCGTCGCAATTCATCGTCCGCCCCGGCAAGCAGAACGGTCATAGGCATTCCCTGGCAGTCGGAGGTGGATAGTAGGTAGCGGGCACTGAACTCATGCCGGGCGAAGAACCGTTCGAGAATGAATGGTGGCGGATACATTAACCCTCCGATCGCCGTGGTTTCACCAAGGAGGCGAACACGCCCAGCACACAGAGAGCCGTGAAGATCGCGAAGGTGATGCGGGTGCTGGTAAGGAGATTGGGATAGTCGACCGGCCCGATCTCGTGCCTCCCCACGACCACCGCGATCACCAGAGTGGCTATGCCCATGCTGATGTTCTGTCCGGCCGTGCGCATCGTCGCCAGAGTGGCCGACGCCACTCCTACGTACTTCTTTTCCACACTTCCCATGACCGTGTGGGTCATGGGCGAAGCGAATAACGCGTATCCGATTCCGAGGACACACAACGTTCCGATGATGTACCAATAGGAAGTGGTCTCACCCAAAAAGGAGAATGCAAGCAGTCCAACTACACAGAGAGCCATCCCTGCGGAAGCGACGAGGCGGGCTTGGATGCGGTCGGCGAGCCGCCCCGCGCCTATGGAGAGGACGGCTTGGAGAAAAGTCCCGGTTACCAGCACCAGTCCCGCGGTCTGCGCATCGAGCCCGCGGTTGTATTGAAGATAGAGGCTCATAAGGAACGTCATCGCCGATGTTGCGCTGTAATTGATGAAGGAGGCCATGTTCGAGAATGCGAAGACCCGGTTTCGTCTCAAGAGGTCAACATTGAACAGCGGGTCATCTGCTCGTGTCTCCCACCAGAAGAAGAAAACAAGCCCCGATAATCCCGCGGCGATGAGCACCGCTCCCACCCAGTCCGGCAGATAGGTGAATCCCAGTAGCAGTGCCGATAAAGCGATCGCCCAGATGAAGGAGCCGACGATGTCGAAATGACCCGTTTTGGGCTCGCGCCAGTCGACGTTTCTGAGCTTAAGGAGCGGCACCGCGCAATTCACAACACTAAGAGCTCCCACGACCAGGAACAGGCTTCTCCACCCCGCGTTGTGGGTGATGACGCCGCCCAGAACCGGCCCCAGGGTCAACCCCAAGTAGACGCCGGACACCTGTATGCCGAGCGCCCGGCCCCGTGTTTCGGGGGGGTGCGACAGGATGACGAGGGCATACTGGGTGGAGAAGAGCAAACCGGAGGCCAGACCCTGGATGACTCTCATTGAAATGAGCATCATCGCGGATGTGGCGAGGGCGGACGCGAAGGAGAACACCATGAACACGGCCAGCCCGATCAAGTAGATGCGGGTGCGGCCGTACAAGTCGGCGACACGGCCGGCGGGCAAGAGCACCGCCACCGAAGCCAACAGATAGGAGAGCGAGATCCATCCCAGCACAACGGCCGAGACTCCGAACTCCGCCTGGATCAGGGGCAGAGCGATGTTGATGGCTGAGGCGATGAACGTCACCATGAACCCGGTAAGGGTGCTGACGGCCAGAATGGTGTTCTGTGTTCTGCGTTCCATTGTCCTGCCAGCGTAGCAGTCCAGGAGAAGACATTGACAGGGTCTCTGGGCCCGCATCTTCGCATTACTCCTGTATACTCAGGCATCTGTATTCACCGAGTCCGGGAGATCCGATGAGGGCCGATCTAGTCAGTCCCTCGTCTGCACACCTGTCGTACGCCATTCGCGACATCGTCAAGTTCGGCGATCTGGTGCGTCAGCACGGGGTCGAGATCACATGGGAGAACATCGGCGACCCCATAGCCAAGGGCGAGAAGGTGGCGCCGTGGATCCGCGCGATCCTCCACGAGGTGGTGGATCGCGACGAATCATGGGGTTACTGCCCTACGGAGGGCTTCTTGGAGGTGCGAGAAGCGCTTGCCGGCCACGTGAACGCCCGCGCGGGCGTCAGGGTATCGGCGGCCGACATCATCTTCTTCAACGGTGTGGCCGACGCGGTGGCCAAGGTCTACGGATTTTTGAGCCCCCATGCTCGGGTCATTGGCCCCTCCCCGGCCTATAGCACCCACTCTTCGGCCGAGTCGGCCCACTGCGCACTTCCGCATCTGACCTACGATCTAGATCCTGAGAACGGCTGGCTCCCCGACATAACCGACCTGCGGCGCAAGGTAGAGAAGAACCCGTCGATTGCGGGGATCTTGCTCATCAATCCCAACAACCCCACCGGGGCGGTCTACCCGGTGCGCGTGCTGGAGCAGATCGTCGCACTTGCCCGGGAGTTTGGGCTCTTCCTAGTGGCCGACGAGATCTACATCCACATGGTCTACCCGGGGGAGGACACCGTTCACCTTTCGGAAGTGGCGGGAGACGTGCCGGCCATTGTCATGCGTGGCATATCGAAAGAGTTGCCGTGGCCTGGATCGCGGTGCGGATGGATCGAGGTGCTCAACCGGTCTGTGGACCAGAACTTCTCAGCTTATGTGGACTCGTTGGTAGCGGCGAAACGCCTGGAGGTCTGCTCTACAAGCGGCCCACAACTCGCCGTGCCGCGGATCTTTGGAGATAGCAGGTACCCGGGGCATTTGACCGCCCGTGCAGGCATGTATGCGGAGCGGGCGCGCGAGGCGCACGAACGGTTGAGTCCCATACCGGGGATCACGATGCACCGCGCACAGAGCGCTTTCTACATGACCGTGCTGTTCGATCATGGAGCCCTCAACGGCACCAACAGTCTGCACATTGAAGACCGGGGACTGCGAGAGCTGGTGCAACGGCAGTCCAAAGGAGTCGCACCCGATTGGCGTTTCGTCTATCACCTCTTGGCTTCGACGGGCATATGTGTAGTCCCCCTGACAGGCTTCTACACGCCGCATCCGGGGTTCCGCTTCACTCTGCTGGAGGCGGATGATACGAAGCGGGCGTGGATGCTCCGCAATCTGGCCGCTGCGGTGACCGAGTATCTGGAGAGCGGCAAAAAGGTGGCCTAAGACCGGGGCATCTGAAACCGTATGGCATCGCTCACGGCGTCAGGTCGGCTAACCTTCATCGCAGTTGTTGGCGGCTATATTGCCGTACATGGCCATCATCCTACGATTGACCACGTAGCCGATGCCCTTGAGCACCCGGTAACCGATGTGGTTATTGACCTCGAATACCTCTCTCAACTTGCTGCCGTTGATGACTATCAGGCTCGACTTCTCCGCCGTGACGGTCGATGCCGTGTAGATGTATGGGCCGGTGAGAGCCGACCAGCCTACCACCTGGCCTGGGCCCACCTCGTCGACCGACACCTCCTTTCCTCCCAGCCCGGGTGCGAGAACGGTCACCAAGCCCGTCTTCACCAGGTAGAGATTGGTGGCGGGCGCACCTGTCTGCGTCAAGTGCGCTCCCTTCCCCAACTCCTCAGTTCTCGCGATCTTGGCGATTGACTCCAACTCCCGCTCGTTCAACTCTTCGAAGATTTTGAATTCGCGTAGATCACGCACGTCGGTCAACACGGGAGCCTCCTTTTCCTACTGCTCTAGCGCCCTTATTGGTCGGTTCTACCCAGATAGCCGCCCATCATAAGCCGGGGTTCTATACCTGGGTCGGCGCACCTCTTGGTAATCTACGAAGATGGATAAGGAGTCGCCGCATTCATTAGAGCAGCAGTCGTGTGACGGCGCCGGCCCTCTGCTCCGACCGGTACTGATCTTCGCGGGGTCGGTCTTCCTTGCCGTCGCGGTAGTGGGCGTAGTCGTGCCTCTGTTACCGACCACTCCCCTGCTGATACTGAGTGCCGTATGTTATGCGCGCAGCTCCGATCGCTGTTACCGATGGTTGGTCACGAACAAGTTCTTCGGGCCTTATCTGGACGACTATCTCCACGGGAGGGGTGTCTCCTGGAGAGTCAGGGCGGGTGCCCTCATACTCCTGTGGGGGGTAATAGGGTGTACGGCCCTGTTGGTGGTCGAAGCTCTGTGGCTGAGATTGCTGCTGTTGGTGATCGCCATCGGGGTCACCATCCACATCGCCATGATCAAAGGACGCGGAACCTGAGAGTCAGACGACTCCGCGTCGAGTGGCCGGAGCCGGCTAGGAGCGTGTCGGGAAAAACCCGCAGGTGAAGTCTAGACTCTCCCGGGCCGGGCGGGTAGTGTGGCTGGAAACGACCCAGGAGGCGTGCTCGTGGCCCGGGACTTCCTGCCCTATGATCTCGACCAGCAGTATCTGCTTCCTCCCAGCCTGAAAGAGTGGCTCCCTGCCGACCACCTCGCCTTCTTCGTCTCCGACGTGGTCGACTCTCTGGATCTGTCTCTCATCATGGACACCTACCAGAAAGACGAGCTTCGCGGCCGCCCCGGATATAACCCGGCCATGCTCCTCAAGCTCCTCATCTACGGATACGCCCAGGGCAAGACCTCTTCCCGCAAGCTGGAGCGCTCCACCTACGAAGAAGTCCCCTACCGCGTCCTTGCCGGCAACCAGCACCCCGACCACGACTCCATCGCCTCGTTTCGCAAACGCCATCTCGCGGCGCTCGGTGGCCTCTTCACCCAGGTCCTTCGCCTCTGCCAGGAGGCCGGCCTGGTGAAGCTGGGCCACGTAGCCCTCGATGGATCGCGCATCAAGGCGAACGCCTCCAAGCACAAGGCCATGAGCTACGCCCGTCTCTGCCGCTCGGAAGAAGAACTAGGCAAAGAGGTCGAGCGCCTCCTGGCCGACGCGGAGCGCGAGGACCAGAAAGAAGACCAACTCTATGGGTCCGCGCGGGGCGACGAACTGCCAAAGGAGCTCGCCTTCCGGGAGAGCCGCCTCGCGAAGATCCGGGAGGCGAAAGCCGCCCTGGAACAAGAGGCCCGGCGGGAAGCCGAAGAGGAAGCCCGCCGCCAAGAAGAGCGGACCAAGGAGCGAAAGAGGAAGGAGGCCGCCCGGGGCCGGAAGCTCGGTGGCAAACCTCCCCGCATCCCCGATCCCGCCAAAGCCACCCCCAAACCGACCAAGCAGAGGAACTTCACCGATCCCGAATCCTGCCTCATGAAGGACGGGGCCACCGGCGGTTACGTCCAGGCCTATAACGCTCATGTCGCCGTGGATGAGGAGAGCCAGGTGATCGTGGCCTGCACCTTGAGCTCCCAGCCCAGCGACGCCGCCGGATTTCTCCCCTTGCTGGCCGAGACCGAGACCCAACTCGGCCGCCTCCCTGACAAAGTCTCGGCCGACACCGGCTTCTACTCGCGCGCGAACCTCCTCGAAGCAGAAGCCCGCCCTCTCGACTGCTATATCCCCCCACCGCGGCCGGTCGTGGACTCACTTTCCGAGAACATGCGGGAGAAACTACGAAGCGAGGCGGGCGCCGACCTCTACCGGCGGCGAAAGACGGTGGTGGAGCCGGTCTTCGGTCAGGTCAAAGAGGCCCGGGGGTTTCGCCAGGTGAGTTTCCGGGGTCTGGAAGCCGTTCAAGAGGAGTGGCGCCTGGTTTGTCTCACCCACAACCTGCTCAAGTTGTTCAGAGCCGGGGTGACCCCGAAGCCGGCCCCGGGAGGCAAGGCAAGCCGGAATACCCAGGCTACGACCCCCTGGCCCTGGTCCTTCGCCCTGATTTCAGCCTGAACTGGCCAGGTTGGCCGCCATTTCGACCGTGGTCATCGCCGGACCGCCTGGGCGAGCGTGATTGCCCGACACGCTCCTAGCCTCTGCTCTCCATTGGCGACTCCCTGAGCTTTGATCCATCTCATCTCTGATCTGGTCATCCCGAGGAGGCTCACATCAAAAGAACTGTCCGCATACAAGCCCCCGATGGCCTTCCTGGCGATAGCCTCGGCCTCGGCTTGATCAATAGTGCGCGACAAATCGACTTCTGTGGGATCTGCCCCACGATCGTAGTCGTAGAGAATCAAGCGACCGTTTCGCGCATCCAGCTGCACTTCTATCCCGCCGCCAGTAGCAATGCCCTGGTCGCTATAGGCTAGCCAAGTGGTTGTGAATTGGCTCATCTCTTCTGAAGTGACTGCCGATTGGTAGAGCTCATAGCCCTCCTTCTGCAGGCGCTCAGGACTCCAGCCCAGCTGAGCAATGATTGCTTCCGCTGTGGCTGCCAGTTCAACAGTACTCTCAAACGAAGCGATTTGTTCATCAGTCATGGGGAAAGTACCCTCAAGCCCACTGCCTTGCGCTATAGTGACGATCTCCCCAGTGGAAGAATCGACCAAAGCAATACCGTTCCCATTTCCTTCGCCCCACTCCAAGGCTGTATCGTATTCTTTCCCAACTAGCAATGTCTCATCAACCGAAGCCATCCTGATATCCTCGGTACGACCATTCGCGGTCCTGTGACCGAGGCACCTCTCGTGGCCGATGGGTGTCCTCTGACAGACATACCACTTCCACGATGTGCAAAGAGGAGGGCAGCGAGCGGACTGGGGCGCCGCCCCCTGAAGGAGGGGGATGAGTAGGAGATTCCTCATCATGATAGGCGAGGTCAGGAGGCTGGGCCTTTTATCTCTATCAATTGGGCAGCCAAAGTACTACCATGAGTCTGCAAGGTGAGCGGCCGCTTCCTTGGATCAATTGGATTCTGCTTGTCGTGGCGCTCTCAGCTCCCTACAGAGAGGTGGATTTCGTGTGAGTGTAGGTAGGGAAGACGTTCTAGACGTTGCGCTGGATGAGGCTACGGAAGATAGGTATAGCCGGCTCGAGCTCATTCCTTGGTGGGACCAGGCTCGCCTCAGAGATGCTAGGGTGCTTGTTGTGGGAGCAGGAGCGCTAGGCAATGAGCTTCTCAAGAATCTGGCCCTCCTGGGAGTTGGCCATGTTCACCTTATCGATTTGGACCGGATTGAGTCCTCTAACCTCTCGAGGTCCGTTCTCTTCCGTGCTGGAGACGAAGGGGAGTCCAAGGCTGAAGTAGCAGCTCGACGCGCCCACGAACTGAATCCTGACATTGAGGTTCTACCACTCGTCGGCGATGTGATGACCGACATTGGCCTTGGCCTGTTCCGTGACGTCGACGTCGTTCTGGGAGGGCTTGACAACCGAGAGGCCCGGCTGTTCATCAACCAGAGTTGCTGGAAGGTCGGGACTCCCTGGATAGACGGGGCCATAGAGGTCCTTCACGGAGTGGCGCGCGTGTTTGTTCCTGGGGAGGGAGCATGCTACGAGTGCACCATGAGCGAGGTTGACTATCAATTGCTGAGCAATCGTCGGTCATGCGCTCTCCTGACTCGGGACGAGGTCGAGCAAGGCAAGATTCCGACCACTCCCACAGTGGCGTCCGTCATCGCGGGTATCCAGGTGCAGGAGTTCATCAAGCTTCTGCACAAGGAACGGGATCTGCCCGTGCTGGTCGGAAGGGGTTTTGTGTTCAACGGACTAACCCACGATTCCTACATTGTCGAGTATCCAGTGCGCCCCGACTGTCTCGCTCATGACCACTACGAGACTATTATGGAGCTTCCGGTCTCTGCTTCCAGTTGCCGGCTGGGTGAGTGCCTGGACTGGGCCGAAGATGCGTTGGGTGAGGAAGCAGGGATTGAGTTGGAGCGAGAGCTCGTCGTCGGTCTGTCTTGCCCGGGTTGCGGAACCATGGATCCGGCACTCACGTTGCTGAGCAAGATGCGGGAGTCGGAGGCTCGGTGTCCCGAGTGCGCAAAGGTGCGCGTTCCGCACATGGTCCATTTCTTGAACCGCGGATCTCTTCTTCAAGATAAGGTTCTCACCGAACTTGGCATACCGCCGTACGACATTGTTACCGCGCGGGCGGGCATGGAGAGGATCCATGGTGTCCTTGGCGGGGACCGCAGGCTGGCGCTGGGGGGCGGGGAGTAGGATGCGGAGCATCCCTCTGGCTGTCTCGCCGCGAGACTACGAACACCC
>Ga0209509_1001576_pt1 | contig 16805 bp, 11 predicted proteins | sample BioC13SIPDNA_FD_185743 | JGI IMG/M metagenome (GOLD analysis project Ga0209509, IMG submission 185743) | Anaerobic biogas reactor microbial communites from Washington, USA - Biogas_R1_A C13 SIP DNA (SPAdes) (version 2) | ecosystem: Engineered > Bioreactor > Anaerobic > Unclassified | place...
GGCATACTCATGCCATGAATTTTTTCCAAGCTTGGTATAATTTTGTCAAGCCTCACAAGTCACTTCGGATAAGAGTTGATCTGGGAAGGAAAAAATGGATGAAAAGAACACCTGCGATGGCAGAAGGACTAACCGATCATGTCTGGACTATCAAGGAGTTAATGACTTTCAGGATGCCAATTCAGTAATGTGCGTACACAACCAGATCTCCCTGGATGTCGTTTAGAATCCTCCGGATCCGGATAAATTCATGGTCCACCTAATTGAGTTCTGGCAACTTAAAAAAAAGGATGCCAATCAAAGCTCCTCTGGCTTCTCTACAGAAATGCCATGTCTAGCGTGGTTAGCCACCCAGTCCCGCCAGGTATAAAGCTTCGCATCATAGTCCAGCATTTTCAGGGCGAACCACACTAAAGAGGCTTTAATTCCATTGTTTGTGAATACTACAACAGGCTTATCTTTGCTTACGGCGCCAAAGACTTCATTAAGAGCTGTCTCGTTCTTAATTTTGCCATTATATATTACGCGATCAGATGGTATATTAATAGCCCCCGGTATAGAACCTACATTGAATTCGTTAAACGATCTTGCATCTATAATCTCAGCCTTGCCGCTCATCACGTAATCATAGGTGGAAATCAAATCTGAGGAAAACATCGGAATGTAATTAGATTTAGGATTTATCTTAGATTTGTTGGTGGTAGGAAGCCCGGCACCAATCCAATCCTCAACAGTACCGTCCAGCACCTTGATGTTCTCATGTCCAAGGCACTTCATCATAAAGTAGATATAAGTTGCAGGCGCGGGTCCACCACCGCAGGGCATGCATTCGCCATAGATCACTATTGAGTCGTTCATACATATCCCCGCATCACTCAAGATCTGGATGAGATCTGGAAGAGGCTTAAAGCCCCCATTGATCATGAAATCAGTATATGGAATTAAGATAGAATCCTGGATGTGATTCGTTGAGTTTATGCTGATATCTAGCAATAAATCCGAGCTGGAAACATCACTAATAGGCACTAGCATGTGCTCAAATTCATCACTCTTGTCCAGTTTAGCAGTGCTTTTTTCAATAAATCCTTCGATTGAGCCCGCTATTGGGTTATATGATAACCAAATAATGGCTGCCAGAACAAGAATCGAGGCAAATTTGAACAAAACCAAAAATATTGGTTTACTAGTATTCAATAATCATCACCCTGTCTTAAATTCAAGGAATATATTAAGCAAATCAGGATATTTTCACAAATTTGGGCATTCGTATCTCACAATTATATTAATTTGCATGGTGACCTCTATCGTGCCCCTGAAGGGGCAGGGCTTCCTATATCACATCATCCTTAAATATGTATTCCACCTATCTTGATATAGATTTCGCCTCAAGTTCAATAAATCAATCGTTAAAGATCTCAAAATTAGCGAATCAACAGTAAACCGAGTCTGGATGTACTGGATCAAGACCAAGACCCTGCTAAACATATGTAAATTTGGACGAAAGAAAAGGGAATTCGATGAGGCCTCGGTGGATTAATCATCCGGGTCCACAAAGAGCAAAATCTTGGCGCAAGACGTCTGGAGGCGATCATGCACCTTTCGCAACCTATATAATAATGAGCTTCAAACACGGTTGGGTGAAAAATTTATGAAAACAATCTTAATGATAGCGCTGCTATGTTGTGCAATTCTCTGCTTTAGTTGCTTTGCTGCAAGTCCGCAATCCGCAGCATCATTGGGGCTAAATCAGATTAAACAACCCGAATCCGTTATCAATGCTCCTGCAGCAAAACAATCGGCGAACTCTGGCAATACGCAGGCACCAGTACAACAAGAAAGTATTACCATATTGATGCAAGATAGCGGGAACAATATCTCTAAAATGAATCTTACCTTTGCTGTTTCACCTACTTACGGGACAGCGCAGACCGTAAAGTTCACCGCACCAAAATCAGGCTGGAAGCTTAATGCAGTATTGATTATGGCCACCGATGGTTGGAACGCGAGCAGCAACAAGTTGCCGAGTCCCTTGCCCTTCGCTATTGAAATACGCGATGCGGACCTAAAGCTGCTATATCACTTTGCAGACACTCAGTTACCATACTTCACTAATAGTCGCGGGATCGGACTGAGTGGTATAGAATTGCCCGACATACTCGTGAGTGAAGATTTCTTCGTTTGCTTTTACGGCTATACATCCCTCGGACTTGCGGCCGAGCTTCAGAACGCAACAGGTAACACCTATCTCTTCGATAAGGTAACGGGCAAGCTTTACTCTTATGGGTTGCCATTAAGAAACAACCAGACACTTCCAATAAATTGGCTCATAAGAGTCGGAGGACATTAATTATTCTAGAGCATAAAAGAATTTGGCATAGCCTAAGAACTAGAATCAAAGGGTAAAATGGATAGGTTCAATCCTATCCGCATTTTTCTGATTGATTCGTTGATGGGTTAAGGGTCTAGAGTTAAAAATTTAAAGAGGCAAATAAATTGAATATTAAAAAAATGGCGGAAACTTAAAAAGCCAGAACAACATCTTGCCACTGTCAATTTCATCTCTTGGTAGCAGGCTATCTCTTATCTACATCCCACATCCACTTGATATACCATCGATCGTTAATGATTATGTCCTTAAGTCTTTCTGCACTTTCTTTCCAGGTCAGCCAAGTCATGCCATCGGATTTAGGATACTTTCCGAATCGGTGCAGCGCCAACCATTCTTTTATCCCTCTTGCTAGATCCAACGGCTCCTTGCCGCTGAAATATAAGGCATGATTACCCGCAACTTCTCTAAATACAGGGATGTCACGGGCGATTATTGGCAGCTTATGCTGTGCAGCTTCGATCAGGGGCAGCCCAAAGCCCTCGCCCTCGGAGGCTGCTATCAGGCAGGTACAGGTTGCATAGATTAGCTCCAGGTACTCATCGCTGATGCCCTCGAGCCAGAAGAGCCGGCGTCCAAGCTCAGGATGATGACGCAGCCTGCTTACAATCTCAGGAATTGTGCGGCGCAATTCTTCCGGAAAGTCCTTCCAGCCCTCCTTGCCGACGATGACGAGATTGGCATCCACTCCGCTATCCCAAAGCTGTTCAAAGGCTGCTATGGTCTGTAGGCATCCCTTTCGCGGCTCTATTGTGCCAACCATCAGGAAGCTAGGACGAGCAGATAGCAACTTGAGTACCAGAGATGAATCGTCTGGCAGGCCCTGGGTTGGCACTGAGTTCTCGATATCTGCGCCTATATGGAACCAGTCGACCATCAAAGGTCGAAGTCTTCTCTGCTCACTTGTTTTCAGCCATTCTGTAACACCATCAGCAACAGTCTGAGAAATGCATATAACTCCATCTGAGAGACCGCATATCGAATTCAGCCAATTTTTATGAATTTCCTCGATTGCGGGAGGGAATGCTTCTGGCTTCAGAATAGGTAATATGTCATATACGATAAAAAATATCCTGACACCTGCATTTCTTAGCGACTGAAGATAGCTCACTTGTGCCAAGATAGCATTTTGATGCAGATCTAGCCCAAGGAAGATATCACCTGGATTTGTACATATTGGATCATCCCTCAGACCACTAACAGGAAGGTTAAGAAAGCGTAGAGTGAACTCACGCGCGTAACGATAGCAATGTTGGCCAGGGCTTGAATAGACTGGCTCGACCCTATACCCTGCGGGCTGGTTGAGAAGGAGCTCTCGGAGAATGCTTCTTGTAACTCGTTGAATACCCGTCTTGAGGTCCATTTGGGCGAGCGCTGAGATATCTACCAGGATCTGATGAGCTGAGCGTCCAGAAGGCAGACTCTGGGCGATAGAGGAAGCTAAGATAGCTAACGAACCGTCTTCTGCGGGCAAGTCATCTGATCTGCCTAACTCACCGATCAGCGACGGTCTGCAATTCTTCGGGCCATTATGGAATGCTTCGATGGCCTTTGCATACATGTCCGCACACAGGCGGGGTGAGTGTTCCGTCGAGATTTTCTCGTATGCTCTTGTTCCCAGTTCAAAACGCATATCTGGATTATGCCAAAGTGATTCCAATGCCCTTATCAGCTCATCACACTCGAATTTATCAGGCAATTTCCAGACTGCATCAGATGGTAGCTCCGAAAGAGAACCGTTGGAGTTGACGATCGTAGGTAGGGCATTATTCATGCAATCGAAGACTGCTGCTGAGCTCTCACCTCGTGAGATGGTTCTCAGCTGAACTGCTAGGTCTGCTGCTCTTAAATAATTATAAAATATATCTTCATCTACCCAGCCGGTAATGATAATGCGTTCCTTAAGTTTAGGCTTGCTTATAGTTTCAATTAATTCCCTGCCATATTCCCCCCCATCATTTTCGCCGACAAAGATTAGTTTACAGCGAGGATCTTTTGACATCTCAGAATTCAGAAAGGCCTTCAGGAGACGATGGTTTTGTTTGATGGGACCAAGAACGCCAAAACTGCATACCACGAAATCATCTGCATGAAGGCCTAGTTTTCTTCGGGCTTCATGCCTTTCAACCTTCTTTGTAGGACTGCGCAACATAGGAATAGCTACAAAGTGTTTTATCGTTGAGTCCCCGTACCATTGCTCCGCAAGCGCGAGTGAATAATTTGAGTGCACGATTATACCTAATGCCTTCTCTAAAACGCAGAAGTTGCATGGGTATTTGAACACAACCTCGTTGGCATAGTTTTCATTAAATTTATCCCATAACGCTCTGTAGCCATGCGAATTATAAAGCTCACGGGCCCAGATTCCGGGAAAAATTTGCTCCATCCATTCATGAACATGTCCAAGATAGAAGTCATGCAGTACAACCACGCCAGCAAAGCGATCCAGCAGATCAAACATGTGTTGATGAAAGGTTGAGTTACCGAAGTGATACAACACACGATCAAAGTGATCTGCATTTTTCATGAAATAATCAACAGAACGTATGGGCAGGCATGCACGGATCCAGCGGTCTGATACATATGGCTGAGCGACTATAACCTCGATATCATAGTGACGGGCCAGCTCTGGCAAGAGTTTTGCGCTGTAATCTGATATTCCGCTTCGCTCAGGCGGCAGTGGGGAGATATAGGCAAGCTTTGGTCGCCTGTGGGGCAGCAAAGCTCTCTTCTGGCTTTGGTGTTGATCCGCAAGGCGCTCACAAGCTGATATCGCTAGCCTTGCACTCTTATCCCATGAAAACCTTCTTGCCTGCTGTAGGCCATGGCGGATTAGCTCCTCGCGGAATTCCTCATTTTTCAGCACATCTGCGATCTTGGAAGCGATTGATTCTTCTGAGAAGGGATCAAAGAGAGCATCCTCCCGCCCGACCACCTCAGGAATGCTGGATACATTGCCAGCGATCACAGGTGCACCACAGGACATCGCCTCGAGGACTGGCAGTCCAAATCCTTCATACCAGGAAGGGAAGACGAGCAACCTGCAAAGGTTGTATAGCACCACAAGCTCTCCATCAGGGATGTAACCAGTAAGGACCAACTCGTTACTGTACAGCCCCGCTGAAGTGGCAGTTCTCTGCAGGGCCTTCACTTCAGCGTCATGAATTCTGCCAGCCAGTACAAGCTGATGCGAGCTTCGCAGGTCTGGAGAGAGTCTCGCATAAGCGCGGATCAGACGGTGAAGGTTCTTTCGGCTATCCCCTCCCCCAGAGTGTAGCATGAATGGCCTGACAATCCCGTACCTGTTCAGCACCTCCATTTTTGTCTCAGGCGAAATATCAATGGGCTTGAAGCAACCGTCGCATGCGGCAGATATATTGATCACCTGGCTTGCATCCAGGCCTATATCAATTCCATCCTTTGCCGATGCTTCTGATATGGCAAGCCACGCACAAGCTCTCTTGAAATATTTTAATTTCATCAGGTAGTGCTGCTCGTACAACGGATTGGGGCGCAGATAATGCTCTGAATCACGTAGAGGGATCAAGTCGTAGAGCATAACCACAACGGGAGTCAGATTATCAAAGATTCCTATGCTGGTGACGGCATCATCAAAGAATCCCTCAAAGAGGCTGGTTATAAATATAACGTCAGGCTCCAGACTGGCTAAGAAGGCTTCACGGATGTGTTCTGCAGCCTCTCGGCGCCAGTTATTTTCTGGCTGGCCTTCCTTAACGGGACCAGAAGCATACCATACGCGAATGTTCTCCTGTGGCAGAAGACCGTCGAAGGCGGCACGTACGGGCTCTATGGTCTCAGGAAAGAGGCCACTTATAGCGATCAAGACCTCGTGGTTGCCACGGTTGCGAACGATGGCTTTGGCCAGCGCAAGGGTGTAGCGGCCGATGCCGCGAAAGCGGGATTCTGTCTGCGCTCCCTGGAGGTCTATAACTATGCGCATCAGTTATGTCTCCTATTCCGCTCCATTGATGCCTTAAGATCGAGATAGATGCGGCGAGCGTCAGGTGAAAGGTCCCAGAGCTCCAAGGGAACTGGTGCTTCTGAAGAGGTCTGAGGCGATCTGCTATCAGCAACCAATCCGCGTGATTGGGCAAAGCTGTACAGCCATGCATCAAGGCGCGGACACATATGGACCAGTGTCAAGGCCCGAGCCTTCAGCGATGGATGGGCTATGGCGAAGCGGACCATTCTATCAAGCAAGGGTCCTGCAATTGAGCCAATTTTGCGCCTTAAGATGTGAGAAATTCCGACAAAGGTCCCTTTTATTCTGAGCAGCAGATCGAAGCCTGCCCGAAGCGGTGCGGTGATCCGCCAACAGCGGCTTGAATAGACGGACTGAAGTTCGAGATTGAGGTATTCTATTCTGACCTTTGCTGCATTCCATTCGCTCTCCAGCCAATTCGCCTTCTTACGCTCATCATCAAGAGCTTGAGATTTCTCTGACAGCTGAGCCTCAAGCTGAGTCGCTCGATCTTTTAAGGCAAAGATCTCACCAGCCTGCTGATCGATCGTGACCTTCGCTGTATTCCATTCCCTCTCCAGCCAATTCGCCTTTTTGCGCTCGTTGTCAAGCGCATGATATTTCTCTGATAGCTGAGCCTCAAGCTGAGTCGCTTGGTCTCTCAAGGCAAAGATCTCGCCAGCCTGCTGATCGATCCTGACCTTCGCTGTATTCCATTCGCTCTCAAGCCATTGCCATCGATCATGCTCGTATGCGGCCAGCTGTTGATCTTTTTTTGCATAAAGCAAGGCCAGATCGTCGATAGTCAGTCCATAGTCTCTATTGAATGCTTGATCAAACAAATTCATCTGTTCATCAGGTGCCCTCTTCTGAGCGACGACAGCATAATCCGGGCTGACTGCAAAGAATATATCAGTCACATCTATATCATCTGCCAAGCTGGAGATAGACTGCGACTCCTGCATCCGCAGCAATTTTATCCTGGCAAAACCGTTATATTCTGCCAAAAAATATAATAATTTTGGCGGTATGGGTTTATTATGGGTTGGATCCAGATAGAACTCGGTAGTGCTGACCAGAAGGTTCTCCGGATTTGGCGTCTCCAGGATCAATAATCCACCTGGTTTAAGAACGCGAAATGCCTCCTTGACAAGGATCTGGAGCGAATCTGATGAAATATGTTCAATGATATGAAATCCTGATACTATTTCGACACTATTGTCTTGAATTTTTTGCAAATACTCTATGATATCAGATTTTACGACTGAGAGACCAGCAGCATTGGAGATCGCCAGCATGGATTCGTCGAGGTCGACACCTTGTGCCTCAAATCCTTCATCAACCATCAGTTCAAGCCATTCGCCCCGGCCACAGCCGAGATCGATCACCCTGCAATCATCATAGATGGCCTTCAGTGGGATTACAAAAGGTAGATAAATGCGCAGTCGGGATTTTATCAACTCTCTCGATCCCCGAAAACGATCCTCGAAAGCGTGATAAAAGCTTTTGCCCTTCATCTGGTTACTCCTGACGCGTTTTAGTTCACGATAGCTCATATTTATAGACTTTGCGTTTTCTGGCTCATCGCCATGTTATGAAAAAGTTTGATCTTGAGCCACATAATCATGTGACCCTTACATTTTGCACTGCAATGCTCAGACATCTCGAATCGGCGTTGTTCAGCTCCTTTATATCGCATGGCCTCTCGCAGCCTTCGAGCACATGCAGGCGTATGGTGTTTTCGCCTTTTGCGAGATGCATAGGCACGCTCACATTGACAAAGCCAGTGGGCACGGCAACTCGCGCTAAATGCACGCCATTGGAGGAGATCTCCAGCGTCCGGTTGCGATAGAAGCTCAGCGCATTCAGCCCCAGGGTGGCAGTGCGATTCTCGGACGAGTAGATGGTGATTAGAGAATCATTCTCCATCCAACGTGTTGACATTCCATCCCATATCTCGATTCCATGCCATCCTTTACCTAAATTTCCTTTAGCTACGATCTCATTTGGCGGATTTGCAATGGCTTGAAGATCTTTTATGCAGTTTCCTGGTGATATAATTCCTGCATTAAAGGACCTCATTATCTGGGTGTCATTCCAGTACCAACATTTTTCTGGATATGAATCAACACTTGGGCTTCCATCCCAATTTCCATTGGGATTATAAAAAGCTCCGACAAACTGCACGAATATCGACCATATCAGCAAAATGGAGAAAATAAAAATTATGAACAAGTTCTTTTTTTGTTTAATATTCATATGGGCATCCTTGAGGTATAATCCCAAAAATATAAACAAAACGGGCAGAATTCCAGTCAAGAATCTAGGCCCATATGACCACCCCCCCCACCAACAAACAAACGCACTGTATAACAAGATTTGTCCTAAAATTGAAATTCCAGAAATTAATAATAAATTTTTAACAATTTCATTTGATAATTTTGAGATTTTAGAATAACCTAATATTGAAAATACAATTATAGGAGTGTAAATAAATATACCACGACTTGGGCTGGCGAGCAAACCAACGAAACCAGTAATCATATTAAAATTAAAGTGTATGTCGGAAGCAAGACCCGCATATCCTCCAAATAAACTGCCGAAATAATGTATGTTATAGAGAAAAAATGGGGCACTTGATAAGGCCATGAAACTGAAATAATAAATAATTCTTCTATCTTTTAGATTTAGAATATAGTAAATTATAGGAGTCAAGAGAATGCTATCGGGCGGCCTATTAAAAATAAAAAATCCTGAAATAATACCTAAATAGATAATATTCTTTTCGGATTTCTGTTTTTCGTTTAATAAGACAAGGTAAATTGACATCGCCAAAAAAAGTTCCACTAAGCCATGCTGCCAGAGGGCTTGACTGCTTATTGTCCATGTATTAGTTGCAAAAGCAAAAACTATTGCAGTAAATGCTGCGGTTTTCTTTTGAACTAATTCTTTTAACGATAAATATACAAAAATTACAGATATCGAAGCTATTAGAGATGCAGATAGTTTTTCCATGATTTGAACGATCAGCAAAAATTCTGGGCGTAACAGATCTATAGAATAATCCCCTAATTTTAAAAACAAGAATAAAATAGCATAAATTGGTGTAATTAAAATCGGGGTGACGATCGGATATGATGAAAGAAAATGCCCATTGATCTCGTTAAAGAAATATATAGATCCAATGTTTAAACTATAGTATGGAACGAATTGATCAAAGTATAAATTATGATTTTCTAATATGCTGAATGGTAATAACGAGGCAGGCACTGTATCACCAGAACCTATAGTCCTGCCATTTGCCATATATACTAAATAGACTAAGCAAAACATGCAGAGGATATCATGTTTCTTTATGAACTCAATTACATTTTTAATTGTTCCTGCAAGAATAGCATCTTTTATTTAATCACCTTCATCAGGATCTCGCTATTATTATTAAGCCAATAATTATGATCAAAGTCCCAAACAATTTACTAAATCCCATACTTTCTTTCAGCACCAAGCTCGATAGCACTAACACGATTATGTAGGTTAAAGATATGAACGGATAGACAAAGCTAAGCTCCTTCTTGGACAGCGCTATCAGCCAAAAGATGGTGCTCAGTGCATACATCACAAAGCCCAGCAAAACATAAGGATTTAGCAGAACTGTGGACAGGGTTGCTAAATTAAGAGCTGCCAACTGCCCGGCCTGGTTCATGCCCAGCTTCCAGGATACCTGGCCAAAGGCTGCAAAGATAATTCCGATGATAATTATCACAATTGCATTCAGTGCCTAATTCCTCCCACTAAAAGAGACTCGTGCGTCAAAGATAATTCATGTTCTTGTGCTAACCCAAGTCCATCATCCAATGGGAGTCTATGCTGATTTTCTCTCATCGTATCAGATGCTCCTCTATCCGATCCAGCTTTTTGGTCAGGTAGTCTACGATCAAACCAAGCGATATCAACTGTATGCCAACCAGGATAAGAAATGCCGTAAATATGGGATAAAACTCATGCGATATTACGCCGTACTGCACTTTCTCATAGATAGATATAAATCCTGTAATCAATCCTATAAAAATAAAAGCTATAGACGGAAGAAGAACCATCTTGGAAAGAAGAGATGTTTCCGTGTAGGCCACCGAAAGCAATGCCGTTAGCATCCTTGCCCCGTCTTTCAGAGGATTTAGCTTTGATTTGCCCACCCGCTCACGGTACTCGATGGGGATCTCCACGATCTTGTAGCCCAGCTTAGCCGCTCGAACGGTCATCTTGGTCTCGAACTCCAGCCCCTTGGCCTTGACATCCAATTTATCGAACATCTCACGCCTGAATGCCCGCATGCCAGTCTGGCTGTCCTTTATCCTAATGCAGCTAATATAGGTTGCAAGGAAGGAGAAGATGTTGTTTCCCAATCGGTTGAATGCCGGAATGTTCTCCCGCGCCTGAATTCTGGCGCCGAGCACCAGGTCCGCCCCCTTCCCTATCTCCTGAACCAGCTGGGGAACATACCGGGCAGGATAAGTGTTATCCGCGTCGGTAAAGATGATGACATCTCCGCTGGCCTGCAAAACGCCGGTCCGAAGAGCAGCCACCTTTCCCTGATTGACCTCATGCCGCAAGAGCTTGACCTTCCCGCCCACCAGCGCCTGTGCCGCCTGGAAGGTCCCATCGCTTGAGCCGTCGTCAACCATGATGACTTCGTCTACCACATCAAGGTACTCCCTTACCACCAGGGGAAGGCCCTCCTCCTCATTATAGGCTGGAATTACAAGCGATGTCCTCATCTAGATCGCTTCTTGGGTCATTTTCGCGTCCTTATAATCTTAACCCCCAAATGCCGTTTATGCTCTTATGCCCATCCGTGTTCTTTCAGAACATTCGCAGCGGCATTTCGGACATAATTGTCGGTGTCCTCCTTGGATGTCTGGATTAATGATTCCGCAGCCCTGGCGTCATTGATTTTTCCGAGGGCGACGGTCGACCAATATCTTACGCTGTTATCTTCATCCTTCAGTGCCTGTATGAGCGGATCTACGGCCCGGCTATCTTTGATATTTCCCAGAGCTTCAGCAGCCATATATCTGACTTGTGGATCTTCATCCGTTAGAGTTTGGATCAATGGATCGACTGCTTTTTCACTCCCGATTTTTCCGAGAGCCCTAGCTGCTCTAGCTCGAACGGAGCTGTTATCATCAGTGAGAGATTGAATCAACGGATCCACTGCTTCTGAATCGTTAAGCTCCCCTAGAGCTAATGCCGCTGAACTTCGAACATCCCAATTTTGATCATTTAAAGCTTGGATTAATGGATTTACTGCGCGTTTATCTTTGATCCATCCAAGAGCTTTAGCCGATTCTGATCGAACGGAGTTGTTGTCATCCTTAAGGGCCTGGATTAGAGGCTCAACAGCATTAGCATCATTTAGCTCGCCGAGAGTCATTGCTGCATCTGCACGGGCTGTGCTATTTTCGTCTTTGAGGGCCTCGACACTCTGCTCAACATTTTCAGCTAAAGCTGGCATGGCGAGTACCATGAGGCTTAAGGCAAATACATAAGTCAATATATCTCTCATGTCTTTATCTCCTCTTTAGTTCGTTTTACACAAGATTTCAGCTCAGGGACTACTCAGTTGCGAAAGAGATATGGGGATATGGATCCCCATATCGTTCGTCCGAATCCTCGATGAAGGAATGGTGCATTTTGCGTTATTCTAACGTGGGATTAGCTTGAACGTCTCCCAGGCGCCTATGGCATTGCGGTTAGCTACGACTGCTCCACCTCCGCTGCCTTCGGCGCAGACGTATTGACCATTGGCGACCTGCAGAGCTACATTGCCATTTCCTCTATCGATGAGCTTGAACGTCTCCCAGGCGCCTATGGCATCACGGTTGGCAACTACTTCACGGCCCCCGCCGCCTTCGGCACAGACGTATTGACCATTGGCTGCCTGCAGAGCTACATTGCCATTTCCTCTATCGATGAGCTTGAACGTCTCCCATGCGCCTATGGCATCACGGTTGGCAACTACTTCACGACCTCCACTGCCTTCGGCGCAGACGTATTGACCATTGGCTGCCTGCAAAGCTACATTGCTATCTCTTCTATCGATGAGCTTGAACGTTTCCCATGCGCCTATAGCATCACGGTTAGCTACGACTGCTCCACCTCCGCTGCCTTCGGCGCATAAGTACTGGCCATTGGCGGCCTGCAGAGCTACATTGCCATTTCCTCTATCGATGAGCTTGAACGTCTCCCATGCGCCTATGGCATCACGGTTGGCAACTACTTCACGGCCGCCACCGCCTTCCGCACAGACGAATTGACCATTGGCTGCTTGGAGAGCATAATATCCGTTGCCTTGATCGATGAGCTCAAAAGTCTCCCATGCGCCTATGGCATCACGGTTGGCAACTACTTCACGGCCTCCACCGCCTTCCGCACAGACGTATTGGCCATTTGCTGCTTGGAGAGAGATTAATACAGAAGCCTTTGTGTCTGTGGTAAACGTTTCAGTGGAGCTAGCCCAGCTTGCTCCTGCAGAATTCGATGCATAGCATCTGTAATAATATTTTGTTCCAGGATTCAATCCACTAATATCCCTACTAAATGTCTGCTTGCCAAGATTGCCCAAGCTTAACTGCTGAGTCCAATGACCGATATTAGTGCCTCCATCAGAGGTTCCCCAATATATGGTTACTGAGGGATTCTGCCCTCCTGTACCTGTTATCTCTCCGTTCAATCTTGCGGAATTCGCTTTCACAATAGTTGCGCCAATGCCATTGGTCACCGTGGGTAGATCGATGGGGATGGGGTTAGAGCAGCTTATAAATGCCACAAAGGCGTCTTTATATCCGGCATTGGCAGCCTGCAATGGGTTTTGGCTTGGGAAGTTGTCTGATTCTGTATATCCAGTGAGATATGCATTATTAGAGTCGTCTATGGCAATTCCTTTGGCATAATCATGATAGATCCCTCCAAGGTAAGTAGAAAAGGATAAAGCCGATCCGGTAGCATCTATCAATGTGACGAAAACATCATAGGAGCCACTATTCGATGACTGCACCGGATTCATGGTTGGGAAGTCGGCAGAAGAGGTGTCACCAGTGACAATAGCGTTGCCCCCGGCGTCCACAGCGATGCCATGAGCAAAACAATCGCCGCTGCCTCCAAGAAATGTGGAATAGGCCAATGCCGATCCTGCAGAATTGATCTTGGAGACAAAGGCGTCAAAAGGACCGTTCTTCGATGCTTGTATCGGATTTTTGGTTGGGAAGTCATTTGAGATTGTATACCCAGTGACATAGGAGTTGCCATTCCTATCCACAGCTATGCCTTCAGCAAAGTCGTTGGAGCTTCCACCAAGGTAGGTTGAATAGGTCAATGCCGATCCTGCCGAATTGATCTTGGAGACAAACGCGTCCATCTCGCCGCCATTAGAGGCCTGCAATGGATTCATTATCGGGAAGTTGGTTGAATATGTAGGCCCGGTAATATAGGCATTGCCGCTGCTGTCTATGGCGATTCCAAGGCCATATTCATAGCTGCTTCCTCCCAGATAGGTTGAATAGGTCAATGCCGATCCTGCGGAATTGATCTTGGATACAAATGCGTCCCACAATCCGGCCTTCGATGCTTGGATGGGATTTTTTGTTGGGAAACTGGTGGAATCTGTATAGCCAGTAATATAGGCATTGCCGCTGCTATCTACTGCGATGCCTTCCCCATAATCATTGCTGCTTCCTCCCAGATAGGTTGAATAGGTCAATGCCGATCCTGCGGAATTGATCTTGGCAATAAAAGCATCATTTGAACCAGCATTGGATGACTGCAATGGATTTTTTATCGGGAAGTTGGTGGAGGCTGTATATCCGGCGACATAAGCGTTGCCGCTTCCGTCTACGGCGATGCCTTTGGCATAATCATTACCTCCTCCTCCCAGGTAGGTGGAATAAGATAGTGCCGATCCTGCGGAATTGATCTTGGCAACAAAAACATCATTTGAACCAGCATTGGATGACTGTAATGGATTATTTGTCGGGAAGTTGGTGGAGGCTGTATATCCGGCGACATAGGCATTGCCACTGCTGTCAATTGCCAGGCTTAAGCCAGAATCATCGCCGCTTCCCCCTAGATATGTGGCCAATGCCGGATCGATCACCAGGGGATATCTTCGGTCATAGTCTCCAATCTCAAATCCAACTCCATTGTCTCCAACCAGGCGGTACCGTCCTTCAACCATTTCTTTGCTGCCATTGATCTCCTGGTAGCATAAAGGCACAGAATCGGTCAGGTTTCCGGCAGAGGTTTCTATCAGCAGGGATCCATCCTCAGCCAGGCTGAGGTTATCCTGCCCGCTATAGGTCAGAACTATCCCAGATAAATTTGCACCGGGTTCTAAGGCCAGTTCATGCTTCAGGTATCCTTCTGTACCCTTGAAGACCAGATCCACCCCTGGATAGAGCTCTTTGTACCTTATTGCCCCAAAGGTAGGGATATCGGAGATCCATTGGGAGGTGTCATTGCCGAGGAAGAAGTTGGCCCGGCCAGGGAGCTGCTCTTCCCCAATTATCTCCCCCGGACTGGAGTTCTCAAAAGCCATATGAACTGCAGAGGAGTTATTGCCGCAGGACAACCTGAATACGACTTCTGAAGGGGTGAAGAGCACCATTGGCCCCTCTATCCGGACCATGAACTTCACATCTTCGGGGGACTGACCTCGATTTTCTATAAAGCTCAAGGGCAGCTTGAGCATGGTCGCGTCGATCGATTGGTTATCAATTGGATTGCTGCTATCTAGCTCGGTGCTATTGGATATAAATTCGCGCTCTTTTAAAAGCGAACCGGGAAGATCTTGCGAGCAGTTAAAGATGGAGACTTCCGCAGACCCGGACATCATCGATACCATAAGAACTGCGCCAAAAAGGATTGCGAACGCATAATTGGACCCGCATATATGCATGACTTTTTGCACCTCACAATTAAATAGTTTTAAAGTATCTTTAGATAGATAAGTCTTTCCAATAAAGCATAACACATTAACTGAGCAGAACCATATGGACTGTACTTTCCAATTTTTTCGTTCGATCCAGCTTTGCACCTAAAGGGCCTCTATGCCCTTACCTTGGGTGCACACATCGGACTTAAGTGCAAGAACTCAGGTTGCATCCCATTTTCGTACATTTCATGAATTACCACAGTTAGGTAGTGATCCAGAAATAGGTTGGAGTTTCCAGAATGTGCCTGCTAAGACCGATCAAATGGATAAGTTTCGAGGAGGACATCCTGAGAAGATCGCGATCTAATTAAGCGAACTTCAGCGGCAGATCCAAATTTCAACCCATAACTGATTCACTACCAGTGGGTGCAATATGCCAAAAATGATTTTAAGCCCTCGATAGGATGAATCTCTTTTGGCCCTGCATAAAAACCTGTGAATATTTCCATGTCGTGCCAATCCCATGCCCGAGCCGTATCGATGTTAGCCGCTTGTGCCCATAGCCAATAGGGATAGGCCACACCGATAATCTGCACAAAAACAGACCACGCAAACAAGATAGACATGCATAAAATGGCTAGTTTATTCTTTTCCATACTCAGAGTATTGATATATAGTCCCATGAATATAGCAATATAGGGAAACATTCCCGTCATGAACCGTGGACCATATGACCCACCAGACGACCACATCACAAAGCTACCATAGATCGCTATCTCAGCCAATATGGACAGGACCATTAGGTTATAAAATGGATCTCGCTTCGATTTGAAGTATCCAAAAACGGCCAAAACGACAATTGGAGAATAGATCAATATTCCTCGGTTCGGACTCACCAATAGCCCCAAGGCGTTGCATATGTTATATATATTCAAACCGCCAAACAGTATTTCCATGCCACCCATTATACTGCCAAAATAATATAGGTTGTATGCCGCGAAAGGCAGTCCAGTGGCACAACCAACAGCATAATATAGCCTGTTATCGGATTTCAACACATAATATAAAATAGGCGTAACTATTCAGCCACCCAGTCGAACCTCTATTTTCCTTCCGATACTTCATGAATCATAACGTACGATAATCGGCCCAAAATTTAAATATTAATGATAATCATATAACCGTAATAATGGAGTGGCGCAATTCTCATCAAATCCTAACGGAGGGTATCGATCCAGGTAATTCCCTCTCTTCATCACAATCAGGCATAACCATCACTTTGAGTCGCGAAGATATTTTGGCAATTTATGAGGAAGGTCCTGAAGCAGTTATTGCGCCCATGCAGATCCTATGCTCAATCATCAATAAACAAGCAGCAAGGATCGCCGAACTGGAAGAGAGAGTAAAATCATTGGAGGATCAAATCAATAAGAATAGCCGCAATAGCAGCAAACCGCCCTCTACGGATACCTTTAGAAAGATAAAAGGTCAGCGTAAGCCGAGTGGCAGAC
>Ga0209509_1001578_pt1 | contig 16803 bp, 10 predicted proteins | sample BioC13SIPDNA_FD_185743 | JGI IMG/M metagenome (GOLD analysis project Ga0209509, IMG submission 185743) | Anaerobic biogas reactor microbial communites from Washington, USA - Biogas_R1_A C13 SIP DNA (SPAdes) (version 2) | ecosystem: Engineered > Bioreactor > Anaerobic > Unclassified | place...
CGCCGGGATGGAAACGCATCCAGACAATCGGAGTGATAGGTCCGAAAGGCCGGTTCGTGCCCGAAGACAAATACGTGAGGCTGTGCGTTCCGCTCCAGTCTCTCGTCGAGCCAGTCCTGATTGACGCGGTGAGCAATCTGATGCCTGATTCCCGCATACTGGTCGAGCGATACGATCATCGCGTTCTTGTGCACGACCGCGTAGGTCATATGCTCCTCTCCGGCGGGGCCGTTGTCGGGCAGCATCAGGTCGGGATGGGCGGCATTGCCAAAGACGCGGAGCCATCGCAGGGCGTGATTGTCGATAGGATCAGGTTCGGTCCCCGGCTCGGCGCCCGCCACATCCATGGCCTCATGATTGCCCCGGCAGACATAGACGCCGATGCCCGCCTCGTAGATCGGCCGCATGACCTGCACCCAGTTCCACAACTGCTGCTCGAACTGGTTGGGCGTCGCGCGGACGCCGTGGACAAGGTCCCCGGGATAGAGAAGGAAGTCCGCGCGATGTCGCACGACCTCGCTCGCCAGTTCCGCCAGAACGGGCTCGTTCACCCCCGTCACGGCCTGGCGGCTGTCACATGTCACAATGAAACGCCAGCGCTCGGCGCCCGACGCCGCCGTGGCGGCCAGAACGCACCAGCACAGGATGTTCCGGCATCTCGTGACATTCATGACTGGATTCGCCGAAGCTGTCTCTGCCGACGGTACGAACGGGACGATCCCGTTCGGCGGTTAGTTGGTGGCCGTCTCCACGTGCCAGTCGGCCTTGCGGTTCTGATTGGCGAACAGGCTCTCCAGGTCGGCGCCGTCGATGACCCCATCCATGTTCACATCGCCGATCAGATACGCATCGGGCGAGGTCAGGCCGAGGCTGCGATTGGCCAGGAAGATGGCCAGGTCCGCTTCGTCCACGACGCCGTCGGCGTTGAGATCGTGCCAGAGAATGCTGTTGGCGTGCGGCCGCTCGCCCACCGTCCATGCCAGAGCGTAGCGCTCGGATCGGTCGGCGCTCTGCTCGTCGCCGTCGGCATACGAGACCACCAGTTCGTACACGCGATACTCCGGGAGCATCGGCACGTGGATGTGCTCGACGTTGTCCACCTTGCTGTCGCAGACGTCAAGCAGCAGATCGTTGCTCGAGTCTTCCGGATCGATCGCCCAAACCTCGATGCGCAGGTCGCTGTCGGCGGTGGCGACGCGCTCGAATGGAAACGCCTGCTGGTAATGACGATTCCAGGTGAGTGTCGCCGTGAGCATCTTGCCCATCGACTCATCGACTGTGAAACGATAGACCTGCGGAAGGCCTCGGGCCCTGTCGATCTCATTCAGGTCCCAGCCGGTTGAAGACACGATGCCGGGCAAATGGCGTCCAGCCGTCAGGATTCGATGCGCGCCCAACGCATTGACCATCCCGGCGCCCTGGACGAAGTCCAGCGGCACCTCGCGGTCGTCTTCGGTAGTCAGCCGGCCCTTGTGCCAGAACGGCAGTTTGGTGGCCGAACTCATCAGAATCGCCTTGATGGCGCAATTGCCGCCGTCCGGCGAGACAGCCGGACTGAGGCTCGGGTCCTGTCTGGCGGTCTGCACCAGCAACCCGACCACACCGGCCACGACCGGCGTGGCAAAACTGGACCAGTCGCCCGATGCCGTGTAGCTGCGATCGTCCGTCGTGCCGGCCACGATGCAGTTGCCCGGCGCCACGATGTCGGGTTTGCAGCGATCGTCCTGCGTCGGCCCGAGAGTCGATTGATCCGGATACGCCAGGGCGAAGTGCATCAGGTCGATCCCCGGATCGCCGGTCTTGACGGAACTGACGACGCCGACGCCAATCACGTTGGACCCGGCCCCTGGATAGAGCGGCGGGTCGGACGCATTGGTGCCGTTTCCGACGCTGGCAACGATGGGAAGCCCGGCGTGCTCGGCCAGCGACTCAACGCCTCGCGTCCACCAGTTTTCAAACTGGAAGCCGAAGCTGGCGGTGATGACGTCCACCGCCGGGGCGTTCTGCTCGAACAGATACTGCTCGCCGAAGTGGAAGTATTCGTAGATGTGCCCTTCGGCCGCCGGGACGACGCCCTGGTAGAAAAACGAGCCGAGGAACGGCGTCGCCGCCGCCGCATCCTCCCCGAACAGGATCGAACAGATCGCCGTCGAATGAGCGGACACGCCCGGGGCCAGCAGGCCTTTGTCGTACGAACGGAGCCTGGCTGTCTGGAAACAGGCGTGCTTGACGTTGGGCTGATAGTCGTTCTGGGGCTCCCCATCCTTGTAGCTGACGCTGCGGCTGAGGACGCCGAAGCGAACGCCGTCGCCGGTCAGAGCCGGATCGATCTGGCGCAACGCGTAAATCCCGATGTAGTCCAGCCCCTGCGGCTGAAGCAGCAACGCGTCCTGGGCACCGGCTACACCGGCGCAGGCCAATACGCCGACCAGCAGGCCAACGACCCATAACCTGCGAACCACGATCGTCGTATCATCTGCTGCTCTTCGCATCACAAGACCCAAGATGTGGCTGGGACCGCTCTCCGGCACGCCATCACTCCCCCAGTAACCAGCATCCCTGCTGCTGGACTGCGCCCTCCCTGCGACTGTGCCTATGATAGCAGAAACCCACCTCCGTTTCAAGCAATTTCCAACCGCGAGGTGCAGTATACCGGCCCCTGCCAGTGCTGCCAACGCGGATTCTTAAAACTGTGGAGGTGGGCCTTGCGTCGGGGGTCGGCGGGTGGTATACTCCGCCCAACGATCCAGAACAACCGCGTGGAACCGGAATGAGAGTGGACAGCCGATATGAAGGTCATCCTCGACGCCGAGCAGATCGAAAAGAGTCTTCTGGGTCTGACCGAGGAGATTGCCGATCGTGCGTTACAGGGTGGCGATCCCGTGATTATCGGTGTTCGCAGTCGCGGCGAGATTCTGGCGCAGCGATTGGCCGGCCGTCTTTCCGAGCGGCTGGGCCGGCCGGTCCACTGCGGAACCCTCGACATCACGCTCTACCGTGACGATCTCAACGCGCCTCACAGCAGCGGTCATCCCCTGGTGCAGACCACAGAGATCGGCTTCGACATCGACGACAAGACCGTCATCCTGGTCGATGATGTGCTGTATACCGGACGTTCGGTCCGGGCGGCCCTGTCGGCCCTGATCGATCTGGGCCGGCCCAAGGCCATCCGCCTGGCGGTCCTCGTCGAGCGTGGGGGAAGGGAATTCCCCATCCAAGCCGATTATATCGGTTATAGGGCGGAGGTCGGGCCCGGACAAGTGGTCCAGGTCAACCTCATCGAGTCGGACGGAAAAGACGAGGTTGTAGTCGAGTAAGGACCATGAACCGCATCCTCAGCATCGTGGAGCGACACACTCACCACGGCTCCAGGAAACCGCACAGCACGACTATGGCGATGACGCGAAAAGGCAAGCAGTTCAGTTGGCGGCGCAAACACCTGATCGGTCTGCGGGACCTCACGGCCGAGGAGATTCTCTACATCCTCGATACGGCCAAGGGCTTCGAGCAGATCAGCACGCGGTCGGTCAAGAAGGCCCCGCCTCTGCGCGGCAAGGTGGTCGTCAACCTGTTCTTCGAGGACAGCACGCGGACACGGACGAGTTTCGGCCTGGCGGCCAGCCGGCTCAGCGCCGACGTCGTCGAGTTCACCAAGAAGAGCAGCGCCGTCAGCAAGGGCGAAACCCTGCTGGACACCGCGCGCAATCTTGAAGCGATGGGCGTCGACATCGTCGTGATCCGCCACAATGCCGCCGGCGCGCCAAAGCTGCTGAGCCGGAGCATCAACGCCTGCGTGATCAACGCCGGCGACGGCTTCTGCGAGCACCCGACGCAGGCGCTGCTCGACGTCTACACCATTCGCCAAATGAGGGGCTCGCTCGAAGGGCTCAAGATCGCCATCGTCGGCGACATCTCGCACTCCCGCGTGGCCCGCAGCGACATGTGGGCCATGACCAAGCTGGGCGCCGAGGTGACGCTGGTCGGCCCGCCGACGCTGATGCCCGCCGAGGCGAGCCGGCTGCCGGTGAAGGTCAGCTACTCGCTCGACGAGGTGATCGAGCACGTCGATGTGGTCAACATGCTGCGCATCCAGTTCGAACGGTTGGGCGGCAACCCGTTCCCATCGATTCGGGAATACTCACGTTACTTCGGCCTGACGGTCGAGCGGATGCAGCGGGCCAAGCCGGACATCCTCGTGATGCACCCCGGCCCGATCAATCGCGGCCTCGAGATCGAGAGCGAAGTCGCCGACGGCAAGAATAGTGTCATTCTCGACCAGGTCCGGAACGGCCTGGCCGTGCGCATGGCTGTGCTGTTCCTCGTCAACCAGGCCGCCGCCCAGACTCCCCTCTGACCGCGCCGCACCTCTCGACGCGCGCAGAGGGGCCGGTCCGCAAGAAATGTTCGTGCAAGCATCCTTCCTGCGACGTATAATCACCTGCTATGAAACTGCCAAAACTCGAACAACCACAGAGATACGCCGGGCTGTACATCTTCGATTTCGGCGACCAGGCCGGGGTGGGATTCACAGCCGAGGAAGTGGCCGAACTGCTCGAAAGCGAACGCTATCGCGAGGGCAGGGCCTACAAGATTCATCGGGCCTATCCGGACGGCCGACTGGAGATCAAAGGCGTGTCCGCCCAGACCTTTCAGTTGGAATCGGGGATGCTCTTCTACTCGACCGCGGCCGAACAGGCTCAAGGCGACTTCAAGCGTCTGGTCGCTGCCGCGGTCACGGCCGAGCCCCCCTGTCGGGCCAAAGTCCAACTGGCCCGGTATGCCGACGACCGATTCGCCGTGGCCCTGATCTACCCGGCCGAATACGAAGAGGAAGTCAGTGCATGGCTGCTGGCCTGCGAGTATCGCACGGCGGGGGCGGCCGAAGGCGGAGTCGGGGTGATTGAGCGGTACTACCGCGATGCGCCGGAGATCGTCGAGCGGCACCAGCTCTTCGGCGTCAGCGAGGGCATCAGCCGGACCGGAGATGAACTGCTTACCTCGCTCAGACGGGCAGTACAGAGATAGGCGGAAGGCACACGTGGCGCCAACGGTAATCCAACTGCGATCGGACACGTGCCGGCCGACTCGGCCATCAAAGGCCGCCCGGCTCGGCAGTCTCGTCGCCACGCTGGCCTCGCTGGCTCGGCCGCGACGCCGGCCCATCACCAGCGAAGATCTCAGAAGACACGATACGTCGATCTGCACGCAGCGTCTGGGCGTGCGATTCACCGAGCGGCTGCGCGATGCATTTCGTTCCCGCTGGCTTCGAAGACACCTCTGACAACGCCGGCTTTCCCCGCCGCCATCAGAATCGAGTCTGCATCACGTGCACGGCGGAACTTCGCTCAGCGTCCAGTACTCGTGAATCATTCGAACAGCCTCGGCGAACTCGCTTGATGAACCGGACTTGACCACGAAACCGGCCGCCCCCAGCGCAAAGCTCTCGTCAACCACCTGCTCCTCGCCCGACGGCGCCAGCACAACCACCGGAATCGACCGCAGCGTCTGGCTCGATTTGACCGCTTTGAGGGCATTCAGGCCCTCGTGCGTCTCCGTCAGACCATCGAGAACGATGACCGCCGGCTCCAGATCGCGCTCGCTCTTGAGCCGATCCAGGGCCTGCCCAAGGCTGTGGCAACGCACCACGTTGGCGGTCAGACCCAGTTGCCCCAGGGCCTCGCTGACCGTAGGTGGCCGTGCGCCAGGCCCCTCAATGAGGAGTATCGGTTTGCCGTACATGACTGTCCCTTTCGCTCTGGGGCGTTCGATGCGACCCCACCCTCATCCTGGTCTGCCACGCAGCCCAAGGTCTCCACCGGCCCCGGCAGTGGCCCAGTGCCATAGGGCGGACATCGCTTCCCGCCTCACAGTCTCTGCGCCACACTCGGTGGCCTCTTGACACAATCATCCTACCTATCTGATCGATCCGATGCGGCTGTGTATAAACGGGAAACTCTCGCAGATCGGCCCGACACTTTCCCGGCATGGGGGGACTGCTTCCCCTCGTTTTACTGGCCCGCCCCAGCCTTTTCCCAGGCTACTCCCGCCTGATGCGCCAATCGAACCAGTTCCACCACGGAGGCGACCTCCGCCTTGTCGAGGATGTTGGTGCGATGGAAATCAACCGTCTTCGAACTGATCCCAAGCTCGTAGGCGATGACCTTGTTCGACTTGCCCAGGATCAACAGATCCATCACCTGGCGTTCCCGACGGGTCAGGCCCTCGATGCGCGACTGGAAGCCTCTGGTATGTTCCCTGGTCGCCCGGATGCGTCGGTCCAGTTCGATCGCCCTCTGAACGCTGTCGAGCAAGACCTGATCGCGAAACGGCTTTTCGATGAAGTCGATCGCACCGGCCTTCATGGTCTCCACCGCCATCGGAACGTCGCCGTGACCGGTGATGATGATCGTCGGGATCGCCACGTTCAACTCGTTGAGCCGGGCCTGCAGTTCGATGCCGCTCATCCCCGACATCCGCACGTCCAGCACCAGACACCCCGGCTGCGACGAATCATAGTGATCCAGAAACTGCCGGGCCCCGCTGAACGTTCGAACCGCCAGACCGATATCTTCGATCAGAAGACGCAGAGACTGACAGATGGCTTCATCGTCATCGACGACAAACACGATGGGGTTTGCACTGCTCATGTTCAACTCCTTCCGCCGGTAGTGTGAATCTGAAAACCGCCCCGGAGTCCTCGTTTGCCTCGGCCCACAGGCGACCGCCGTGCGCTTCGACAATCCGACGACTCAGGGACAAACCAATCCCAAGACCCTCATTCTTGGTTGTGAAAAACGAATCGAAAACCCTCTCGGTCAGTTGCGATGGCAGCCCTCGACCGGTATCGGCAACGGCAATCTCGATTCCGTCGCCGCCGTCGGCGGGCCGCGTCGCGAGGGTCAGACTTCGCACGGAGGTCGCGCCGTTCATTGCATCGAGGGCGTTCCGCACGAGGTTGAGCGTAACCTGCTGGATGCCCACGGCATCGCCCCGGACCCTGGGCAAGTCTTCGGCCAGATCGCGAACGACGGTGATGCCAAGGCGGGCGATCTCCGCGTCCACCATCCGCATCGTCTCGTCGAGGACATCGCGGACATCGAGACTGGCCTGGTCCGGCCGGCGTTTCGCCACCAGCCCGCGAATCCGGCGGATGATCGCCGCCGCCCGCTCCGCCTGGTCGGCGATGTGCTCAATCCCCTCGCACAGCGTTCTCATGTCCACCGGCTCTCGTCCGGCCAGTCTCCGACAACTCCCGGCGTAATTGACGATCGCACAAAGGGGCTGATTGAGTTCGTGGGCCAGACCCGACGCCATTTCGCCGAGCGTGTTGGCATGCCAGGCTCGCGCCAGTTCCACCCGGTGATTCTCGGCGGCCCGCGCCGCTTCGATCCGCTCGGTGACATCCCGCCCCACCGCCACCACGCGGTCGTGTCCTCCGATTCGGGCCTGTTTGAGGTTCACCTCCACCCAGAAACAGCGACCGTCGCGGCTCTTGCACAGACACTCGAACACCTGGGGACCCTCACGAGCCACCCGGGTGAACCAGCCGCGGATCACCTCTTCGCTATCGGCGCGGGGTTCGGCCCAAAGACCCGCCACGCCCATGCGCTGCAATTGCTCGTGAGAGTAGCCGAACATATCCAGACCCGTCTGGTTCACATCGAGGATCTCTGCGGTGACCGGATCGTGGACCAGGATGGCTTCATTGGCCGCATCGAAAATCTCCCGGTAGTTGCGTTCCGACGCCAGCAATGCCTCTTCGGCCCGCAGCCGCGCCAGGGTGGTCCCCATCTCAGCGGCAATGGTCTCCAGCGCCGGCCGACATCGATCCGGCACCGCGTCGCAACGACCTGAGGCAACGACCACGGCCCCCATCAGCGTGTGATCGTCGCGGATGGGAAGCACCGCATAGGCGCGCAGCCCGGCCTTTCTCTGGGTCGGACTCAACGGCATGCGACGTTCGCTGGCGCCGTAGTAGACGGGCTTGCCCTGGGCCAGCACACGCATCTGAACGGACCCCTTGCCCATGGCCAGCACGCTCACAGACAAGTGGCCCGACATGCCGTGATGGGTCAGCAGCTTCATCTCGTCGGAAGCCTCATCCACGAGGTAGATCCCGCCACAGTCCGCCTGGGAGGCGGCAATGGCCGCATCAAGACAAAGACGCGCGCCTTTGCGGATGTGATCGACGGTGTTGAGCTTCACCGCCAGATCGTGGGTGATCTTCGACAGGTGCTCGGCCTGCTTGCGCTCGCTGATGTCACGTACGATCGCGATGACCTCACGTTCGCCGCAGGCCACCAGTCGGCATTCGAAGTCACACAGCCCCTCCGTCAACGGCAATTGGTATTCCAGCGTCTGCGTCTGCCCCGTCGTCAAAGCTTGATCGATGGAATCCGTCACCATTGCGGCAATCGAGGCCGGCAGAACCTCGGCCACCCGTCTGCCGAGGAATTGCGACGGAGGAAGATAGAATATCTGGCTCTTCGCCACCCGGTAATCGAGGAACACACCGTCGGCGCTGAGACGGAAGATCAGGTCCGGAATGGCATCCAACAGCGCGTGAATCCGTGCTTCGCTCTGCTTCAGGGCGTTCTGTGTCTGCACCCGCGCAGTGACATCGGTGCAGGTGGCATGGACCGCTGGACGGCCGTCGTATTCGATGCGGCAGGCATGCAGTTCCAGCCAGCGAACGGCCCCATCCTTGCGAACGACCTGGAACTCGTAGTTCTCCGGAAGGGACTTGCCCTCGAGTCGCGCTCGATGATTGTCCCAGATGCGCCGGCGGTCTTCGCTGCGCACGAAATCCCATATCTCTCCAGGCGACTTCGTGAGAATCTCTTCGACTGAATACCCGCTGATCTCGCTCATCGCCTGATTGGTGAACACCACCCGCTCATCCTGGATCACGACCAGCCCTTGCAGGGAATGATCGACGAGCGTCCGATAGGCCTCCTCGGCGCGTCGTCGATCCGTGATGTCGCGTCCGATCCCCACCAGGCCGACGATCTGGCCATTCTCATTTCTCAGCGGCACCTTCGTTGTCAGACTCCACGTGCTCTCGCCGGAAGCGGGATCGATGACACATCGTTCGTGGTTGATGATCGGGCGATCGGTCGCCATGAGTTGCTGTTCGTCGCGGTAGGTGCGCTCGGCCGCCTCCAGCGGGTAGAAGTCGCGGTCCGTCTTGCCCACAATCTCCTCAACGGTCGCCACACCCTTGCGGCGCAGGACCTCCGGGTTGCACAGAACGAACCGACTCTGCCGGTCCTTCACATAGATCGCATCCGGCAGGTTGTCGATCAGGGTGCTCAACAGATTCCGCTCTTCGATCAGCCGGCATTCGGCGCGCGCAATGTCCGTAACATCGAGGGCCACCTTGCCGCCTCCGACAACGGTTCCGAGATCGTCGATCAGGGGGTATCCCCGCAAGGACCAGGTCCGGTGGGTGACGGAGATCTTCTCGGTCTGCCGGGGTCGGCCCGTCTTCATGGCGGCGACCACGGGACAGTCGGGACAAAAATCCTGCCTGTGTCCCCATATCTGATAGCAGTGCCGGCCGATGATGGCCTGTCGCGACAAGCCGGCCGAGTCGCAGGCCGACTGGTTGGCCCACAGGATGCGCATCTCCGTGTCATATCGAATGACATGTTCGCCGAGTGCGTCGAGCATGCTTTCGGTATCGGCATCGGGCATGCCGCTGGGCGCCGCGCAGGACGATGCCACCGACGATTCCGCCGCCTGTGTGTGTTTGTCCATCTTCGCGCGAAGTCGATCGGCATCCCGCACGGCGTGGCGATGTCTTTCCCGCAGCGCCGCGACGATCCCGCCGACGGCCACCAGGATCAGCGAACGAAAAAGACCGTCCCCTATGGCCGGGCCGCTCGTCACGGCCGCCAGATGGGCCGTCGCCAGACAAGCGCCGGCTACGACCGCAACAGCAAATCCCCGCCAGCCGAACCACACGCACGCCAGCACCACGGGAAGATACAGCAGGTGGCTCCCATCGCCTCCAGGCATCCACCGACCGCGAGCATGCCATGCCAACCCGGCCGCCGCGACCAAGCCAAGCCCCCATACGAGGTGCCGATATCGACCTGCCCTGGCCCCCACTCCGTTTGGCCTCCGTTCATCCATGTCGACTATAGCCCGCCACTTCCGCTTCGCACCCGTCCACACTCTCAGAAACCCCACTCCACAAGAGGGGCTTCCGAGATCATCCACACCAGCCAGTCCGTTGTCCAGTCAGAAAATCGGCGGACTCGGCCCAAGCGGATCACAAATCCCAGCCCGTTGCCGCAACCGCCCGATCGACGCGGCAAAAATCCGCCTCAGAACGCGAACCACCGTCCAGAGACCGCGTACGAATTATTGGACGCAAGAAACAAAGATCCATACAATGCGTCGATCGAGTTGTATGGTTGATAATACGAGAAAAGGAAACTACGATTTTTCTCCCCTCCGGAAAACATCGGGTAGCGCATTGCTGCTCGATGTTTTCTTTTTACAGGTCCGCCTAAACCACCTATTCCACCTCGCCTTCCCACTCAAGCATCCTTGCCATGGCACTTCTTGTACTTCTTGCCGCTCCCGCACGGGCAGGGATCGTTTCGCCCGACCTTGGGCTGCTCCAGGCGGATCTGCTTGACCTTCTGTTCGCCTTGCGGCGCCTGGGCAGCGGCGCGCTGCCGCTCGGCCATCGCGAACTGCCCCACTTCATCGTGCGTCGTCTGGCTGACATTCCAGACGCTCCGCGCCCGCGTGCCCGCTTCAAGATGGACCCGGAAGATAATGTCCGTCACGCGATCCTCGATCGATTCGAGCATCTCGTTGAACATCCGGTAGCCCTCGCGCTTGTACTCGACCTTGGGATCCTTCTCGGCGAAAGAGCGGGTCCAGATGCTGTCTTTGAGGTGGTCCATCGCGTAGAGATGGTCTTTCCACGTGCTGTCATAGACCTGCAACAAGACGTACCGCTCCAGATCCGCCAGCTCACGCCGCAGGAACCCGGCCCCCACCACCTTGAGCCGTTCGGTGGGGTCCTCAACCTGGCCCAGGTCTTCGGGCGACAGGGAAGCCTCGAACCTCTCGTTGGCCCACCGGACCAGCTCCTCGACGTTCAGGCGGGCGATCTTCTCGGCCAGCTCTTCGTCGAGCTTGCCGTCGTTGTAGCTCTCGCTGAGGTGCAGCAACCGTTCCTGCACCTCGCGCGGCTTGGCGTTCTGCAGCCACTCGGCCGAGAGGTCGGCGTTGTACTTCTTGTTGGCCCATTGGGCCAGCGATTCGAATCCGTAGACGTTGGCCCCCTGCGATCCGTACGCCATGCTCATGGCGAATTCGACCGGATACTCGATCTCGCGCCGATGGTACTTCTCCGCCGTCTCGCCGAGCATCAGATCGCGGGCCTGCTTGGCGTTCAGTTCCTTGAGCCGAGCAACGTCGAGCTTCAAATCGAACTTGGCCCGCGCCCATTCGGCCAGGCGGCGAAGGGCGAAATCGTCCCGGAGGAACTCCGCCAAAGGCAAGCAGTCCCGCTTGTCCACTTGCTCGGCCGCGGCCGCGACGAGCTGCTCCTCGATCTCCTCCGGCGAGAGGTTCTTGACCTTGCTCGCACTGAGATTGACCTTGAACGCCGACATCGCCCACTTCGTCAGGCCCGCGACGTCCCACGTGCTCGGATCGGAATAATCCTCAAGGTACTCACCCAGCGAAAGGGAGATGTTGTTGCGGGCGGCGTCTTTGGCGCGGTTCTTGATCAGGGCTTCCACATCCTGGGGCTCGGCCTGGGCCACGTCGGAGATCTTCAACTCCACGTCGAAATTCGTACGCGCCCATTCGAGCATGCACCGGAATGGATACTCCTTGTCGAGGATGGACTCGCAGTGACCGGTAATCGTATGATCGATCATCTCCTCGATCATCGCCTTGAGGTTGCGGCCTTCGAGGACCTGCCGCCGGCGGGAGTAGAAGATCTTCCGCTGGTGGTCCATCACCTCGTCGTATTCAAGCAGGCTCTTGCGGATCTCGAAGTTCCGTTCCTCGACCTTCTTCTGGGCCTTCTCGATGCCCTTGCTGATCCGGCCGTGGTAGATGGGCTGGCCTTCTTCCCAGCCGATCCAGGACAGCGCCTTGACCGTCCACTCCGGCGCGAAGACGCGCATCAGGTCGTCGTCGAAGCTCAGGAAGAACTGGCTCGATCCCGCGTCACCCTGGCGACCGGCGCGCCCGCGAAGCTGGTTGTCGATCCGTCGGGCTTCGTGCCGCTCGGTGCCGAGGATGTGCAGGCCCCCGATCTGGGCCACGCCCGGACCGAGCTTGATGTCGGTGCCCCGGCCGGCCATGTTGGTCGCGATGGTCACGTTGCCGCGCATCGTGCCGTCGTGGGCCTTGTGCTGGTGGCCCGCCTTCAAAACGATCTGGGCCTCGCGAGCATGCTGCTTGGCGTTGAGGACCTCGTGGTCGAGCCCGTGTCGTTTCGTCAGCGCCGTCGAGAGCAGTTCGCTCTTCTCGATGCTGATCGTGCCAACCAGAACGGGCCGGCCGGCGGCGCTGGTCTCGTGGATCTCCTCGACGATCGCGCTGAACTTCTCGGCCATCGACTTGTAGATCACATCCTGTCGATCGTCCCGAACGCACGGCTTGTTCGTCGGGATCACCACGACGTCCAGTTTGTAGATCTTCATGAACTCGTCGGCCTCGGTCGCGGCCGTACCGGTCATGCCGGCGATGTTGGCGTACAGCTTGAAGAAATTCTGGAGCGTGATCGTCGCCAGCGTCTGGCTCTCCTCCTTGACGGTGACCCCCTCCTTGGCCTCGACCGCCTGGTGCAGGCCGTCCGACCACTGCCGGCCCTGCATCAGGCGCCCCGTGAACTCGTCGACGATGACGACCTTGCCGTCCATCACCACGTAGTCCTTTTCCTTCTCGAAGACCACGTGCGCGCGAAGGCTCTGCTGCAACAGGTGGGGCCAGTCGATGTTCGTCCCCGTATAGAACGACCCCATGCCCGCGATGTCCTGGGCGGCCTTCTCGCCCTCGTCGGTCATGCGCACCTGCTTGCGGTCGAATTCCACTTCATAATACTGCGTCGCCTCGGTGAGCCTGGCCTGGGCGGCGGCGATCTCCTCCTGGGCCTTCTCAATGGCCTGCTGGGCCTTCTCGATCCGCTTGTTGTCCTTGTCCTTTTTGGCCTCGGACAGCTCGCCCTGCGCGTTGGCGATCCTGCGCTCGGCCGCGTCGATCTGCGCCTTGATCCGGGTGTAGCCGCCTTGCAGCGAGAGCAACTGCCGCGCGATCTGGTCGGCCTTCTTGTAGCGGGTCACGTCATCGAACGCCGGCCCGGAGATGATCAAGGGCGTCCGGGCTTCGTCGATCAGAATCGAGTCCACTTCGTCGACGATCGCGTAGTCGAGCGGCCCCTGGACCATCTGTTCGAGCATGGTCTTCATGTTGTCGCGCAGATAGTCGAAACCGAACTCGTTGTTGGTCCCGTAGGTGACGTCGCAGAGATAGGTGTCTTTTCGCTCCTGGCCGGCCGTATCCATGTCGGCCTGGATCGCCCCCACCGTCATGCCCAACGCATTGTAGACCGGTGCCATCCACTCGGCGTCGCGTTTGGCCAGGTAGTCGTTGACGGTCACGAGGTGCACGCGTCGCCCGGTCAGATGCACCATGTAGGCCGCCAGGGTGGCCACGAGAGTCTTGCCCTCGCCGGTGGCCATCTCGGCGATCTTGCCTTCGAACAACACGTTGCCGCCGATGAGCTGGACGTCGAAATGCCGCATCTCGACGGTCCGCCGGGCCGTTTCCCGCACCACGGCGAATGCCTCGGCAAGGATGTCCTCCGGGTCCCTTCCGGCCGCCAGAGCCGCCTTGAATTCGGTGGTCTTGCCCTTCAGCGCCGCATCGTCGAGTTGGCGAACCCGATCCTCGAACGCATTGGCCCGCTCGACCATGCCCGTGTACGATTTGATCAATCGCTCATTGCGCGAGCCGAAGATCTTCAGGAGAACTTTGCTTACTCTGTCGAAAGCCATTTCGCTAACTCGATCCTCTCCATGAAGGGGTCGTCATCGCCGTCCGACGCGGGCCGCGAATCGACACGGTTCGATCATTCTTTGACCCGCGTGACATACTCGCCCGTGCGCGTGTCCACCCGGATCAGTTCGCCGACCTTGACGAACGGCGGCACGGTGACCACCAGCCCGGTTTCCAGCGTGGCCGGCTTGGTCTGGTTCGTGGCGGTGGCGCCCTTGATCTCCGGCGGCGCGTCGGTCACTTCGAGGTCCACAGTGTTGGGAAGCGTGACGACGACAGGTTTGCCTTCGTACATGCTGACCTGGAGCGGTGTATTGGGCTTGAGGTACTTCGGGCCGTCGCCAAACGCGTCGTCGTCGAGCGTGATCTGATCGAACGTTTCGGTGTCCATCAGGATGTGCTCGTCGCCCGAGGAATACAGGTACTCATAGTTGCGCTTGTCGAGGAAGGCCTCTTCGATGACCTCTTCGCTGCGCAGCCGCACGTTCTGAATCGAGCCGTCCATCAGACTCTTGAGTTTGGTCTGGTAGACGGCCCCGCCCTTGCCCAATTTGACATGCTGAAAATCGACGATCGCATAGAGCTTGTCGTCGATCTTGATCGTCTGGCCCTTTCGCATTTCCGATGCTCTCATATCCGGCTCCAACGCTGACTCGAATGGGGTTCTTCAAAACGGCGAACGCAAAGCACTTACGGTCGAGCCAGTATGCCAGAGTCGGTCCGAACTGTCAAGAAAAGGCCTTGGGCCAATCCGGCTCCGGAAGCCGGACGTTTCCACGCAGATACGATTCAGAAGATGACCGATCGGGCGGTGCAGGGTATGCTGTCGTCCCGAATGAGCCAATGAATGATCGGGAGCCTTGAGATGCTGGGCGCCATTGCAGGCGACATCGCGGGATCGGCCTACGAGAGCGGGCCGACCAAACGCAAGGACGTGCCGCTGTTCGGGCCGCTGGCCACCTTCACCGACGACACCGTCCTGACCGTGGCGGTCGCCGACGCCCTGCTGGGCGACCGGGACTACGAGCATGCCCTGCGAACCTATACCCGCCGGCATCCCCTGCGCGGCTACGGCGGCCATTTCCTCCAATGGGCGGTGGCGTCGGGCATGGGGCCATACAACAGCTTCGGCAACGGCTCGGCCATGCGCGTCAGTCCGGTGGCGTATGCCTTCAGTTCAGAGGACGACGTGCTGCGCGAGGCGGCCAGGACGGCCGAGTGCACGCACAACCACCCCGAGGGCATCAAGGGGGCCCAGGCGACGGCGCTGGCGGTCTTTCTCGCTCGAAACGGCGAGGACAAAGAGTCGATTCGCCGGCACATCAGCGAGCTTTTCGGGTACGACCTGTCGCGAACGGTCGATGAGATTCGGCCCGGCTACTCGTTCGACGTGACCTGCCAGGGCTCGGTGCCGGAGGCCATCATCGCCTTTCTCGACTCACACTCGTACGAGGATGCCCTGCGTAATGCCGTCTCGCTCGGCGGCGACAGCGACACCCAGGCCTGCATCGCCGGGGCCGTCGCCGAGGCGCACTACAAGGACATCCCCACCGAATTCCTCCGACAGATTCGCACGCACCTGACCGAAGATCTCTGGGACACCACAATACGGTTCTACAGGCGCTACGGCATTGCTCCGATCCTCGCACACGTTGAAGCGCCCGACCCATCATAGTCCCCTCGGTCAGAGGGCTTTTCAGTTGATAATCGACGCTGGTCAAGGTATGACAGGGCCATGAGCTGGCACTTGGCCAACCCAACCTCGATCCATCTCTGTAGAGGAGAGTCTTCATGGACCATCGTATGAATCGACGGGAATGCATGCGAGCGCTGGGGCTGTCGGGACTGACCGCCGGACTGGGATGGACCGCCGCGCCGGCGGCTCGCGCCCAGGGCATCGGCGAATCGAGCGGGTTTCAGAGTTCGGTCATCGACGCGCGCAAGGTCCAGGACGCGCGGACGGCCGCGACGATCGTCGACGGCAAGGTGATCCAGCCGCAACGCGAACTGCCGATTCTCCATCAGACCGACGTGCTGGTGGTCGGCGGCGGATCGGCCGGCGTCGTGGCCGCCATCGCCGCCAGGCGAGCCGGCGCCAACGTCACGCTCGTCGAGCGTTACGGCCACTTCGGAGGGCTCTGGACCGGCGGCCTCGTCGTGCTGATCCTCGGACATATCGTCAAAGGGGGCAAGCAGGTTTGCCAGGGGATCGGCGAGGAGATGATGCGACGGATGGACAAGCTCGACGGCGCGATTATCGACCGCCGTCCCGGCGTCAATCCTACCGTCGATGCCGAGGCCGCCAAGTATGTCATGGTCGAGATGATTGAGGAAGCGGGCGTCGACGTCTTCCTGCACTGCTGGGGCGTCGACGCGATCGTGACGGGAAACACCGTGCGCGGCGTCGTCTTCGAGAGCAAGTCGGGCCGGCAGGCGATCCTGGCCAAGGCCGTGGTCGACGCCACCGGCGACGGCGATCTGTTCGCCGCGGCGGGCGCCGAGTTCGAGCACCGCTCGCACAACGTCGGTCTCGTCTCGCGGATCGGCAACCTGGACCGGGTCGATGCAGAGAGAGCTAAAGAGGCCCCGAAGCCCCGCCGTCTTGGCTCGGCGACGCCCGCCCCCGGCGTCAACTGGGTCAACCTGACCGGCCCGGAGGTGGATGGACTGGACCTCGCGACGCTGACACGAATGGAGATGAACCATCGCAAGTTCATCTGGAAGGATGTCCAGAGGACACGCCAGACGCCCGGCTATGAGAAGGTC
>Ga0209509_1001587_pt1 | contig 16762 bp, 10 predicted proteins | sample BioC13SIPDNA_FD_185743 | JGI IMG/M metagenome (GOLD analysis project Ga0209509, IMG submission 185743) | Anaerobic biogas reactor microbial communites from Washington, USA - Biogas_R1_A C13 SIP DNA (SPAdes) (version 2) | ecosystem: Engineered > Bioreactor > Anaerobic > Unclassified | place...
GGCATCGAGCCAGAGGGCCATGATGAAGAGGGAGAGGGAGAGCATCTTTGTTCCTCCGCTCAGGTTGAACGAGTAACGCGCTGCAGGGTACCGGCGTGTAGTAGTGAGGACGGCGTCGCGGATGGAGTGGATCGTTGTGTCAGGTGTCCGGATTACAGCAAATGAGATTGCCAGCGGCTCGCAAATCGTTCGCACACCTTCGATGGCCTGCCGGATCTGCGGTTTGACTGGCCTCAGGTGTTCAGGGTCATCTGGCAAGTCATGATAGACCCCTTCTTCAACGATGATGATAGTATGGGTGATGCCATCGAGGCATTTTACACAGATGGGGAAGGTCTGGTTGATGCGTTCTCCTGCACTCATGAAGAGAAGGTGCGGATGGCTCATAGGAGATGATGCACCCGGGTTGTTTAATTTGTTTCCGATTTTAAAAACAATTTCAAAGAAGGGTGATGATATTCTCCTCTAGAATCGTAATGCATGCCTGCACATTCTGCTATCCGATCCGTCAACTGGCACCTGATCTCCGCCTGCAACTACTCCTGCCGTTTCTGTTTTGCCCGGAACCTTGGTGAACAACCAGTATCATTCTCTGAAGGTCTTACGATCCTCTCAAGCCTTGCAGATGCGGGAATGGAGAAGATCAACTTTGCGGGTGGTGAGCCCCTGCTGCACTCGCGCCTCTTTGACTACTGCCGTGCGGCCCACGATGCCGGGATGGTCGTTTCGATCACCACGAATGGTTCACTGCTCACAAAGAAGATGATCGAGGACCATGTGGACTGTATTGACTGGATCGCGCTATCGGTGGACTCGGCGTCTGAGTCTACCGAGAAACGCCTCGGGCGCGGTTATGGAGAACATGTCTGTCACTGCGTCGACCTGTCAGATGCGATACGTGATGCCGGAATCCGCCTGAAGATCAACACGACGGTCACCAGGCTTACATGGGAGGAGGATATGGCAGATTTCATCCAGAGAACCTCTCCCCACCGCTGGAAAGTATTCCAGATGCTCCACATCCTGGGCGAGAATAATGATGCTGTGGCCGATCTTGCGGTGACTGATGAACAGTTCCAGGCGTTCTGTGCCCGTCACGCAGACGTCGATCTCCGTGGAGATGTACAGCCAGTATTTGAGTCATCTGCGATGATTGAGGGCTCGTATTTCATGATCACCCCCGGGGGATGTGTGAAGACCGATACCGGACGGGTGATCCGGAAGTATCCACTTGCAGATGTGTTGCAGGTGGGAATCTCAGGGTTTGTTGACGAAGGGTTGTATCTCGGCAGGGGCGGGGTGTATGCATGGTGAGAAGGGGTCTTTCTCAAAAACGCGAATGGCAGGGTTTCATATCATCCCCTCTCCAATTCTCGGTTGTGATTGAGGGCAGGGGCAGTGCCCGGTCTGTCAACAGCGCCGAGGGGAGATGCAATGAACCTGAATACAACTATCCTCAGGGACTTTCTCTGGGAGTCGTACTCTATTTATTCGGATCGTAAGTTCCTCCGGTCAATCCAGGACATTTCACATGAAGAGAAGCGTGAGCGGTTTATCGATCACGCACTGGATAACTGGCTGCTGGTCCGCTACAAAAGGGATCCTGGATTTGCTTTACACGTCATGGATGCAGTAAACGGCAATCCTGCCGTTCAGCAGAGAATCCGGGAAGTTGTCCTCCTTCTCTTCGGAGAGACTGCTCGGATACCGTACTCTGATGATGAACCCCTTGGTCCCAAGGGGTCGACTGAGATTATGCAGAGGGCGATCAGTGAGGGGAAAAACCCATTTGAAGAGGCTGCACTCTTCTTGAAGGACCCGGCAGAGATAGACCAATACAACAAGGATCGTACTGAACGGGAACGCGAGAGTAAGATGCGATACCTCCAGGCACGTCTGGAGGACGCAGAGAGCAGGGTTGACAATGACCTGGAGATTATAGCGATACGCCGCTTGATACTCGACCTGAAGACCGGTCGCTACTATGGTCCCCAGATGGCATCTGACGATCCTCTTTTTCCAGCGGCGGGTTTCACCGAGGACATCCGATTTGCTATCCACCGATACCTCTTCCAGAACCTCAAGTTTCGGGGGAGGTACTTTGCCACAAGTGATCAGGCCCTTCCTGAGATGTCACTTCATGAGTGCATCGTATGGATGCTCCCGTTCCAGCATACGCTTGAAAAGGCGATATTTGGGCAGAGCATAATTGACCTGCATACCGAGCACAAGGATCCTGCGGCCCTCTGGAAGTTTGAGGTTGACCTGACCACCATCGCAGGGTATGAGTGGTTTTTAACCCTATCCCGTGAAGAAAAGGTGGCCACTCTGAATGGCGATTATCCCTTCACGATAAGGGAGGATATGTTATCTGCAATTGCCGATCTTGGTTTGAATATCTCTTGGTATTGCCAGGACAAACTGAATCAGTTGTTCTATGCAGCCCTCTATGAGCATGCCGCAAAGATAGGGGAGTGTGCATACTCGCACGAGAAGGTGGGGGATAAAAAATATTCCATTGCCAGTGCCGTTGCAACCTGCTATCGCGAGTTCGAGGACTACAAAGCCGCTCTTAAGTGGTATGAGATCGCCCTGAAGCTGACAAAAAAACTTGATCCCGCGAATCGCAGTTATAAGGAGCTTATTGAGCGAAAGAACTGTTCTGAGATGCGGTATTATATGAGCGGAAGTGAGGTCTTTCGAAAGGAGGTCGCTAGGATCGAGATGGATGCGAAACGACTTCCAGCGGAGATTCGCGCATCCGTTATATACAACCTTGCTGAGGCCTGCCGCCGAACCGGGCATCATGATCTGGAATATACCTATCTCATCGAGTTTACATCGCTGGCTGATCTGGACAATCCCAAACTCGGCCCATCGCTTGAAAGATTGGAGTTATTCAATATAAATCTCGACGACACCGAGTTCCACGGGATCAGAGATATCGAAGTCCGCGAGCGGGCAGAGGTCTATGAGCGGCGTTATGTTAACGCGGTTCGATCATTTCAACATGCAGATGCCTCCCGGTGGATTGAGCGACTCATTTTATTACGCCAAACTTCAGCACTGTATCAGGAGAAGGCGGCTCTATACAGGCATAAGGGACAGATCGGTCAGGCAATCGAACTCTATCGGCGTGCTGTGGAGTATGGAGATGAACCCGAAGAGGATACGTTCCGCTGGATGTCTATTGCACTGCTCAGCACGTGGGCCAGTGGGGAGGTAGTCCCGGAGGCGATCGAGTCGATCCGCACCGCCCTCCACTGTTGGGGCGGCAGACATTGTGAGGAAGGTGAGCAGGCATATGACGTTGTCCTTAAACCGGTAGTGTATGAGACGGCAACGTGGCATAATCCCACTCTTTCGACCCAATTTATACAGGCATTTATAGGTGAATTCATCTCGATAGGTCTTCCCGGCAACCCGGCTCTCCTTATAGGAGATGCGTTTCTCGGGCACAGTATGAGCAGTGAGGGACGGCAATGGTTCCAGGCAGCTCTTGAGAGGACTGAAACTCCATCTGAACGAACTCGGATACTCTGTATGATCGCTGAGTCGTTCTTCATGGAAGGCGATCACAGAGCCGCGGTTGAGTGGTTCAAGCACGCACAGGAGAACGACCCGGAACTTCCTGATGTGTATATCGGCATGGCACGCTGCCACACCTGTCTGATGGAATATGACCGCGCCAGCGCCGATATCAGCAAGGCATGTGAGCTGGATCCTGATAATGAGGCGTATCGAGATCTTAAAGGGGAGATCGATATGCTCTCAGCCCACGTCATCGGCTTACCACGCATCAGTTCGGAGGAGATCCGCTCTATCTTCAGGACCGGGGACTGGCTGCTCTTCAGCGTGTATAAGGGGCCTGAGAGGGGGATCTACGATCTCGGACCGGTTGTTATCCAGTACGGGAAGGGCATTGAGAAACTGCTTCATGATAGCCTTCTTCTCCCCATCCGTGAACGGATCCGGTCGGACAACATGTTCTGCAGTGACCCGCATGATGGAGTCCGGGCAATGTTCTGGAAAGGGGCTGATGAAAAGAAGATTCCTCCCCTCCCGTTCACCCTGAAGACTGTGCTTGGTAACGATGAAAAGTCGCTTGCCCTTGGCCAGTGGGGATACCTCAGCAACGACATCAGGAAGACCTGGGCAAACCCGGTTACCCGGGCGTTCTCCGATATATTACAGGAGAGAGGGCTCTCTATGAAAACTCTCAATGAACTCGGAAAACTGTGCCGGGACCTTTCCCTTGAGCGGAACGGGGCGGCGCACATCTCATTCTACAGCAGGGATGAAGTGATGGAGAAGAGGGGTGAGATGGTGAAGATCATCAACGATATCATTGGCATAGTCTCCAGATCAGGCGGTGATTCGTAATCTGCGTGACTGCGGGATACAGCCGGGGGTGGGGAGCGGCTGGTGAGCGAGAAGGCTCCCGAGAGAAAAGGACTCTGAAATAGGAGATTTGGAGTGGAATTACGAAAAATCTGCGAGTGTTGTCATTCGTGTGGAGGGACTCTGCACTTTTCTGAAGTGCATGGACAGGTCATGTAGATCGCTAATAGGGGTTGCCCCCTCGGAAATCAACTTATCAAACCCGGCCACCGCCCTCTTATTCTTGCCTTCGGGCCTTACCGCATAGATGGGCGTCCCCTGCTTGAGAGCGGTTTCCGCCTGCCGGATGGAGCCTCCAGACTCTCCGGTTTCGATCACGATCACGGCTTTAGATAAGGCACTCGTAATACGGTTTCTCTCGATATATCGCCCCTTGTGCATTTTTGTGAGAGGAGTAATCTCGCTAATGAGCGCTCCCGATGTGGATATCCTCTCGGCCAGTTCCTGATTCTCTTTTGGAACAACGTTTTCGATATCTCCCGGAAGCACCGCAATGGTCTCACCGCCAAGATCCAGTGCGGCCTTATGAGCGCATGCATCCGTTCCAAGCGCCAGTCCACTAACGATCGTATATCCGAGGTGTACTAAATATTCAACAATCTCCTGAACGTTCTCAGCACCTTCGGGGCTGATATCCCGCGTACCGACAATTGCAACTGCAGGTCTTGATAGGCTTTCTACCCTGCCTTTTAGATAAAGTACAAACGGCGGATCCGGAATTTTCACGAGCTTCAGGGGGTACTCGCTATCAGTCACTCGCACGATACGGATGTTCTTCTGTCGATAGCGCTTAACGATATCAATATAGTGATCGAGGAGATGTCTCTCCCGGGCAACTTCGGCTTTTTCAATAACGGACCCGATGGTTCCCGGATAGTCCATGTGCGCGTTTGAGTCGTTTTCAAAGATATCAAAGAACATATTGTGAACGAATGCCGGATCGCGGAAGTAATCAATGTTATCCTTTTTTTTCAAGGATTGGCAATCATTGAGGCAGGCGAACAACGCTGTTTCTGGTATGGAGAAATTATCCATTGTACCTCCTCAAGACACCGAGATGTCTCCTGTCAACCATCCGCCCCAGAACAAGTGCCCAGACTTCTCCGGCTCCATGTTCTTTCAGCACCCGGGTACATTCACGTTTCGTTACCATATTAATGCATGTGTCGTCGATGAGGAGGATAGAATCCCCTTCAAATTGGTGATTACATCCTATCTTTCCCGCAATTTCCCTCTCTTTCTCTGCCAGATCATGTATTTCGTGCATTGGCCGATAAGGCTCCTTTGCATAGAGTACATCCCGGTACGGGAGATTATACTGGGAGGCAATACCCTGGGCAAGGAGTGCTGCCTGATTATAACCCCTATCACTGGACCCGCCCATTACCGGGACTACGACATCAAGCTCCTGCAACTCGGGATACTGGCGATCCATAGAGTAATACAAGCACTCCTGAAGAAATGGGATAATGGTTGAATCTGTCTTCATCCTGCGGATATCCTTACTCAGTCTGTCATCAGGGTACTCGTCTTCAAAGAGGTACTTCCCGAACGCCCGGACACGGACGAGCGGATTGTGCTTATCCGGACTATCTTTGCATACTCCACAGTAAGGATGAGTCTCCGCAAAACTGTCCGGTATCGGATTGCCGCACACCTCACAATACGGCGGATAGAGAATTTCAAGTTTTACCCCATCAGACCTTACAAAAACCTCCACCATATTTTTCGCTCCTTAGTATCCTTTGGAATCCTGATTCGCTCCTTGAGAAGGGGTACCGAAGTGAGTCTTTATATAGTCTACGGCCTGGCTCAGGGAGAGCTTCCGCGACGACGACGTCCCCCTAATCCAGAACTCATCATCGCCGTTGTTCTTCACGAAGACCGGCTCGTTCGCAGGCCCGACCTCGACCGCCCAGAACGTCCTTCCGCTGTCTTCGACCGAGTGGATCACGATCCCGGGGAGGAACCGGTTCCCGAGGTACTGCTTCACCAGGTCGTCGAACCGGAGCCGCAGGCCGTCCTCGTTCTTCCGTTGCGAGAGTTTCAGGTCGCCGTCGAGCCCGACGATCTCTCTGGCGTCGTCGACCCCGACGAAGAGCACCCCGCCGTGGGTGTTCATGAAGGACGCAAGGGTTCTCGCGATGGTGTGTTCCAGCGCCTTATTGCGCTGCTTCAGTTGCCGGTCCCAGGAGATCGACTCCTTGAACTCGACCCGCTCGCTCTCCCCGCCGGCGATGAGCGCCCGCCAGTCGGGCTTTCCGTCCTTCTCAGGGAGATCGGCCCGCATCACCCGCACGAACTCCCCCGCGAGTTCGTCGTACTTCCGGAGGATGACCTCCTTCGTGCGGTACCTCCCGTACGCGGCCTCGTCCTTGCGCTTCACGATGGGGAAGGTCTCCATGATGTAGTCGACGTCGTCCCGCGAGATATCGTAGAGGTGGAAGTACAGAGCATCCAGATCGCACCGGAGGTCGAACCGCCGCTCCTCGTCCCAGGCGAACGGCCGGGGCGTGCCGTCATCGCCTATGGGGTTCTGCGGGAACCAGGCGTTCCACTGCGCCACGCCCACCTCGGCGAGGACGTCGCGGGCGAAGGCTTCGAGATCCCAGGCAGTGTAGGTGAGCTCGATGACGCGGGGGACGATGAAGTCGATGAGGGCCGGGGTGTAGGTGGAGGGAGGGAGGACGGGGAACTGCTTTACAATAAAGAAATTCAGTGACGTACTTCCTACTTTGGTACGTACAGTATAATCAAAAGGATAAGAGGCCAAGTTTCCAATTAACCCCAAGATACCTTTACCTCTAAACAGATCAGAAAGTAAAATTGGTGCTTTGTTGCTTACGCCCGAATATGGAAATACCGCAAAAATCCCAGTTCTCTCATCAGTAGAACGTGCAATATCTCTGAATCCAAGGAAATACAGGACCTTTGAATCAGTCTTTTTTTCAACATCATTCTCACTTACCCAGTACCACGGCGTTGCGACGTATTCCACATCTGCATGTTCCTCCCCGGCCGGCGTTGGAATATGTGTATTCCCCCGGTCATCAACTCCTTCAAAAGTCCCAAAACGATGGTCATACTGGTGGAACATCTTCGCCTCATACAGCGGCAGCCAGACATCCTCCCCCTTCACGAAGCGGTTGCCCTCGAGCGTGAACCCTGCGTCCTCCATCTCCTCCTGCGTGCGGAAGAGGTGGGAGTCGCTGGTCATGTTGAATAATCCTTGCCGGAACGAGACTCCCCAGGGGTTGCCCGCCTCGCCCTTCGTCTCATCAATCAGCACTGGCACCCGCCGATAGACCGCCTTCGTGATCTCCGCGTCACGCTTCGACCGGAAGATCGGGCAGTTCTTCGTGTTCGGGTTGATGAGCGCAATCTCCTCGGGCGTGAGGGTGAAGTGCCGGTCGCCGTCGTGCAGGTCGTCGACCGCATGGAGGAAGAAAGCGAGGTCAAATACTCCAATGTCTGCCTCTGTGCCAGCTATCGTGAGGAGGCAGAACTTGAAGCTGCGGTGAATCGGGAAGAGTGCGTTCTTGTTCTCGAAGTCATAAAGGCTCACGAGCGATCCAGACTCCACTAGATCACCGAAGAATGGGGCGGTGGTCGCGTCAGTCGCGATCCCGGTCGGCACGATGATCCCGGCGCGGCCGCGAGATGAGATAATCTTCCGTGCCAACTCGGAGAAAATACTGTAAGTATTGGTCTTTCCGACCGCCGTGAGGGGAAAACGTTCTGAACCTCGGATAAATAATGTTGACCTCTGCTCATCCTGTAAAGCAGATATATACTCATTATAGAGAGGAGGATCTGATTTTCTCAGGTTTTCAACCAGTCTTTTGCGTTTTGCACCCGGGGCCTCTGCGATCGCCGGTGCCCTGAATGCAAAGAACTCCTTCTCATTGAGGTTCATAACTTCCCACGGCGGGTTCCCGAGCACGCAGTCAAACCCTCCGTCCGCAAAGACCTCCGGGAACTCGAGGTGCCAGTGGAAGAACCGGTGCTCGTTTGCAATACGCCGTACCTCGCCCAGCGTATCCTCAACGAGCATCCCTCCCCCGCTCGCCTGCACCATCCGCACCGTTGCCGTCGTCGGGACTGACTCCGCGTGCTCCGCATCCAGCGGCCAGAAGAACGCGGCACACCAGCAGTCGGCAACCAGCTGCTCCTTCGCATACTCAGACGACGCAATCAGCCGCTCGTACTCGGCCCTCTTCGCCTCGACGCTCCCGGGGTCGTCCTCGGAGGCATCCGCGAGCGCCGCAAACCGCCCGGCACAGGCCTCCAGCACCGCTGATTGGGCCGCAAATTCATCAAACGTCCGGGTCTGCCGCTGTTCCCGGTTCGCCCTCTTAACCCTGTTCGCGACATCCTTTACATCTCCCTCCACCGGGGTATACGCGTCGTCCGGGACACCCCCCGCGATCAACTCCGGCGTCGCCCCAACGAGCGAGTTTCCGCACTTGATATGGTGGTCGAGGAACGAGAGCGGTTTATCCCCGACGAGCGCGTTGATCCAGAGCGAGACCTTCGCGAGTTCCACCGCCATCTGGTTTACGTCAACGCCGTAGATGCAGCGGGAGAGCACATCCCGCCGGGCCGCCTGCACCTCAGCCGCGGAGGGGAGTTCCGTCCCGGCCCGGACCTTCGCCAGCTCCCGGCCGAGCCGGTTCGAGGCCGCGATCAGGAACGCACCGCTCCCGCACGCCGGGTCACAGACCCGGATCGAGAGCAGCGCCCGCTCCCTCGCCGCAGGGTCCGGCCCCGCACGCGAGAGCCGGTCGGCGATCACCGGGTCAAGAGCGCTCTTGATCAACTCCGCGATCAGATCAGGGTTCGTGTAGTACGATCCCGTGGTCTTCCGCTCCGAACCCCGGGGGTCCAGCATGAACTCCCCTGGCCGGTACTCCCGCCCTCCGACCTCCTCAAACCCCGTGGTTATCCGCGGGGTGTAATCAAGCAGACTCTCGTAGATCGCCCCGATCTCCTCCACCGAGAGGTCGGCGTAACTGATCCGCTGGCGGCCGTGACCCCGTGCCTCCGGCACCGTCCAGGTCAGCGAGCGGATAGCGTTCATCAGCGCCGTGTTCCGGCACCTCGCGTCCTTCAGGAGCTCGCCGCCGCTGGCAAACAGCATCCCGTCAAACGCGTTCACCCCGAGTCTGGGCACCCCCTCCTCAAGCATCCGGAATGTCACGCGGAGCCCTTCCCAGAGATCGGTGTTCCGGTCGTCCCGCCCCTCAAACGCATCCACCCGCTCCCGGAGCGACGTGATCGAGTACTCCTCAAGGAAGAGATCCCCGTGATCCCCACCGCCGAGCATCCCCCGCTGCTCAGCAAAGAGCATGAAGATGATCCGGTACACCACCATCAGGATCTCCTGGTAGTACGCCCGGCACGCCTCATCGTCGCCCCGCAGCCGCTCGATCAGCGCCCCGTCCAGGAACCCGTTCCCGAACTCCTCAATCGCCCGGACCACGTTCACCCGCAGGCTCTCACCGATCTTCTCCCCCGCCTGGCGGCTCATCTCGTAGTACTCTTCCAGCGGCTCCTTGTTGGTCGCAGGATTGCAGGCAAACCGGCTCGCGTGGCAGAACCGGTAGAGCGCAAGGAACTCAGGGAAACTCCGGTTCAGGAAGATCCCCTCGAGGTCGAACTCGATGTATCCCGGAACCGTCGTATGGTGGTAGTCCCGCAGAACCCGGATCACCGTCTCGTTCATCAGCACCGCCCAGGTAGCGTCATGCCGGTTCAGGCAGTCCTGCAGGGCATCATGCGGTGAAGGCTCCCCGCGGGAGGGACGGGCATCCGGGTCCGTCCCCGGCGGAAGGATATGGATCACCGGCGGTTTCGGAATACCCTGGCGGGCGAACCAGCCCCGGTGCGAGAACCGGTACTTCAATCGATCGCTGATCACGATCTGCCTCGATGATGACGTCGGCTCGAACCCGAGCGCATCCAGCACCGGCCGCTGCCAGAGACGCCGGACCTCCTCCGCACTCATCCTTCCAGCCCAGATATCCCGGAACTTCTCGTCAAACCGGCGAAGAAGACGCTCCCACACATCCCGAACATGCAAGAGGAACTCTGCCTTATCCTGCGGTGGGAGGTCCTCCTCCCGCCAGGGTCGAACGAACGTCGCCGGCCGGGCATACTCAAACCCGTACTCCTCGTCCTGCAGCAGGGAGACAAAATGCTCTGTGATAATCCCGCCCGAAACCCGGACAAAGGACTGCCCTCTTCCCCTCATCGTCGCACCCCCGCCGTCGGCACCGGTTCAAGCAACCGCAGCGATATCAGATCATGGGAGGCGACCGAGACCTCGTCGGCGCCGGAAAGCCACCCGGCATCAGGGTAGACCGCTGCGAGCTGCTCCCGGAGCGCCTCCCGCTCGGCCACCAGTTCCCGCCGCCGGGCCTCAATCCGCCCGGCAAAGACCGGCGACCACGTCTCCTCGGCAAGCGCCCGGACAACGTGCTTCTTCACGCTCGCCTCACGCCCGGACGGCAACGGCACCATCTCCACGCGATCGAGACTGGCTGTCTCCTCCTCGCCCGGAAACGTTCCCGTGACCAGATCGCAGGCGACCGGCACGATCTCCTCCACCAACGACGGTCGTGCCCCGCCGATACTGTAGCGCACGAGGAAGTGATACAGCGCCGTCACGTGAGCCACATCCGGGGTCGCCACCACACAGACCCTCCCATACATCTCTGTCTCAGGCGAGAAGACATCCCGCTTGACGAGCTCGATCAGGCGGCGCACCACCGGATGACCGGTATTCAACTGCTCAATCCCAGTCTCCTGAAGGGCGATCCGCTTCTCGAACGTAGCCTTCCGAATAACCTCCGGAACACCGGGCATCACCAGGGCATCGGAGAGCAGAATCCGCAACGTCCGGTTACGGTCATGGTTCTGTGTGATCGTGCAGCCGTAGCGGGTAAGCCCGTACCTCACGAAACGCTCGAAGTCCTCCTCAGTCCCGATAACCTCCTCCGAAAGCGCCATCCGTGCCCGGACATCAGTAAGGTCGACAGCCGTCTGCCCGTAGAAACTCTCGTTCCTGATCTTCTCGATCGCCTCCTCTCCAAACGGGTCAACTACCCGCTTCGAACCGGAATCCTCCCGATACGAATCAAACAACGTCCGCTGTGCCGGCGGCAGGTCAACGTCCAGCCCCATCTCCCCGATAAGGGAGATCACATCTGCATCGTCGCCGAAGAACGGTGGCGAGAACCCGTAATCCTCCCTGATCTTCTGCGCCTTCTCATACAGCACCCGGAGAATCTTCGCATCGAGCGTATCCCGCATCACAAACGTCCGTATATGCACCTCGCGCTCAGGCTGCCCGTACCGGTCCAGCCGACCGTTCCGCTGTTCAAGCCGGTTCGGGTTCCACGGCAGCTCGTAGTGGATGACCTGGTTAGCCATATGCTGGAGGTTCACCCCCTCACTGATACAGTCGGTCGCAACCAGAACACCGTACTCCGCCTCGATGAACGCCTCCATCACCTCGCGCCGTTTCTTATCGTTCAGGTCGCCATACACGGCAAAGACGTTCGCAGGGTCGATCCTCTTCATCCGTTTCGGTATCTCCGCCACAAGATAGTCCAGTGTATCCCGGTAGCGGGTGAAGATCAGGACCTTCCGAGGACCATACTGCCCCCGCATCGCCAGGTCCAGGTAACCGTCTTTCTTCGTGAGTTCACGGAGTTTGCTATCCTTTGCCGGGGTCACGTCCCGTGCTCTCTTCATCAGATCCCTGAGGTGTTCCGCCTCTGCTTCCAGTACCGACAGACTCCCGTAAACCACCTGGTCAAGACGCTCGGACGCCTCCTCATCAGAGAGATCGCTGTCCCCTTCCTCATCGAGGGCAACCGCCTTCGCATGCCCCTCCGAGATAGCCTGCTCCGGCCTATCGTCCCTATCACGGATCTTCTCCTCGATCCGTTTGAGCCGGTTCTCAAGCGATATCCGTAGCGCACGGGGAGAGGAGAGCCCCCGGCGGTGGAGATGCAGCACCACCCATCGCGCCATCGTCCGGACTTCGGCACGGTCATCCCGACGTGCCAGATCGAGCAGACCTGTTCCATAGTTACTGAGTTCGCTTATGATCGCGTGTTCCTCGGGGAACGCCAGATCGACGACAACCTCTTTCTGGTCGCGGGCAGGGAACGGATTATCCTCGGCAGCGTGGGCGCTGAACCAGTCAACCACATCTTTTCGCCGCCGCTGGCAGACATGGTCTTTCGCAACCTCCCGGTTGATAACCGGCTCGTGCGGCAGGCCGGTTACAATCCCGCAGTCGAGCATGGCAAGGAGGCTGGCGAAGGTATCGGTATAGCCGTTATGGGGTGTCGCGGTGAGCAGCAGGAGGTGTTTTGTCTTCTTCGCTACCTCCTTCGCCAGAGTGTGCCGGAGCATGGAGATGCTCTCTTTCTCGGTGGTCTGATGAGGTTTTGCAGCGAGATGCGCCTCATCGATGATGACAAGGTCCCAGTCTGCACTGAGCGCGAAAGGACGGGTCCTCTCGGATTTGATGTAGTCTATGGAGGTGATGACGCATGGGTAGTGCTCCCAGGGGTTCACCCCGGGTGGAATATCTCTCTCAAGGCCGCGGAGATGCACCGATGAGAAGATCTTTGCATCGATCCGGAAGAAGTACCGGAGTGCATCCTGCCACTGCTCCCGGAGGTTCTGTGGACCGATGACGAGGATCCTGGATACCAGGTTTCGCGACTTCAATTCGGAAACGATAAGCCCGGCCTCGATCGTCTTGCCAAGCCCGACATCGTCTGCGATCAGCATCCTGACTCGCGCTCCCTGATTCAGGGCCATAATTACGGGAGCCAGCTGGTACTCTGTCGGGATGACCGCACTTGTCCGCAGGCTCATCAACGGCGCAGTCCCATGGATCATAGAGTATCGGAACGCCTGCACCAACAGGCGGTTGGTTGCAACATCACCGATTCTCTCGGGGTCCGGTGAACGGATCTGCCCGCGCTCGATCCGCTCAAACGGTGTGAAAAAACGATGCCTTTCTGCAGAATCGCTGTCGATACAGGTTGCGGAGAGGATATCTCCGTCAACTGAATCAACTCGCCACAGGCGGCTTCTCAACGATATAATATCTCCTGAACGATATCCCATAGAATCACCGGGTTCGAAACCCCTGGAGGGGCAGGCGGAATCAGATGAACGGTCTTTTTCCAGACACCATAAGCAATTCTCTTTTATCCCAGGAGAACAAGTGTCTCTCATGGAGCACTGGCTTGCAATATCCAACCGGGATAGTTCGGAGATTGTAATGAAGAAGCGCATCTGGGGCGTCCCAAAGCGGCACGTCAACCAGATCAGCAAGACACAGCCCGGCGACACCCTCCTTGTCTACGTCGGGCAGCAGGTGGTCGATAAGGACACCACTCTTCCCCCGGCGATCACCGGGTGCTTCGAGATCACATCGGGGGTCTACGAGGATACATCCAGGATATTCGCCGCTCCCCCGAAGCTCGGTGACGAAATCTTCCCCCTGCGGATCAACCTGCGGCTGATCAAGACCTTCGACCCGCCGGTCGAGTTCAAACCCCTCATCCCCAAACTCACCTTCATCACCAACAAGAAACAGTGGTCCGGGCACATCCGGGGCCAGGCGATGCGGACCATCCCTGAAGAAGATTACCAGTTGATATTAAACCAGGAATAACAGAGTGAAGCATATGACCACCATCACCGGCGTCACCTTCCCGGTCCCCAAATCCCTCATGCCCCGGTTCTTCGCCGAAGGAAAAACCGTCTTCATCAAACCCGCCACCGTCTTCAAAGAACTCCGGAGCGGCATGAAACTCGTCTTCTACCAGTCCCGGGAGGATACCGGCTACGTCGGGGAGGCGACGATCAGGCGGATCGTTATCAACGATAACCCCCTCGCATTCTTCGAGACCTTTGGGGATGCGGTCTTCCTCACCCGGGATGAGGTCAAAGCCTACTTGGAGAGCCAGGAACAGTGGCAGGGGATCCGGGTCAGGAAGGGCGAGGCGAAGAAGCGGGCGTGGATGGCGCTCGAACTCGAGGATATCCGCCGCTACGACAGACCCCGGAAACCCGAGCGGTTCGTCCCGGTCGGGGGGAAGTATCTCCGGGGGTAAGTCCATGGGTGACATCCGCATCTTCCGCATCGACGGCACGGAAGCCCGTGAACTCAAAGGATCTTCAGTCGCACTCGAGAAGTCTCTCCAGATCTACATCGAGAAGAACCTGGAACCCCTGCTCGGGATCACGTTCCTTGAGAGCGAATACTCCACCGGGAAGACGCACGGCGGCCGCATCGATACCCTGGGCATCGACGAGAACGGTTTCCCGGTCATTATCGAGTACAAACGCGCCATCAATGAGAACGTCATCAACCAGGGGCTCTACTACCTGGACTGGCTCCTCGACCATAAGGCTGAGTTTGAGTTGATGGTTCTCCGGAGACAGGGGGAGGCCTACAGAGAGAGGCTGGACTGGAGCAACCCGCGGCTCCTCTGCATAGCCGGGGACTTCACAAAGTACGATACTCACGCGGTCCAGCAGATCAACCGCAACATCGAGCTTATCCGCTACCGGAAGTTCGACGACGACCTCCTGCTGTTAGAACTCGTGAACGCGACCGCTGCCCAGAGTTCCACTATGCTATCCAGCGGCAGCACCGGACCGAGTTCAGCCCGCATTGCACCAACATTCTCTGAAGACCTTGCACGCCTCGACGTGGAGATCCAGAACCGCTTTGAGGTCTTGAAGACCTACATCGAGGCACTCGGTGACGACGTCCAGACAAAGGTGCTCAAGAACTATGTTGCGTTCAAGCGGATCAAGAACTTTGCCTGTGTCAGCATCCAGAGGAGAGGGGAGCTCGCCGTCCGGGTGAAACTCGATCCCGACACGATCGAATTAGAGCCGGGGTTCACCCAGGATGTCAGAGGGAAGGGGTATTACGGAACAGGAGACCTCGAGATACTGATCCGCTCCGATGCAGACATAAAGAGAGCAACCCCCCTGATCCTGCAGAGTTACGAGTCAAACTGACCAAATGTGGGGAAGACACCCGGCCTCACCCACAAAACCCCGGTGAACCCTTCACCAAAAATCCACGAGCGTCGTCACCCGCAAGACCGGGTGCTGCATCCGCCCGGAATGTTGAGGGCGGCAAGCAAGGCAATCAGTGAGACGTAACACCACAATTTTTCTTTACATCCGACGTATGAATCAACATAACCCACTGAATCGCCTCTTCCAACCGTGACAACGCCAAGATCCTTGATGCGAAGCACATCTGGGGAGTTCCAAAGCGGAACAGAAACCTCATGCACCGGGTGAAGCCCGGCGACACCATCCTCGTGTACGTCCGGCAGGAGAAAGAGGACGACACAATCCTCCCCTCAGCGATAACCGGAGCCTACGAAGTCGTCTCCGAACCCTACGAGGACCACTCCCGCATCTTTACCACCCCGGAGCATATGGGCGGCGAGGTCTTCCCCTTCCGCATGAAGGTCAAACCGGTTGCGGTCTTCCCCGAACCCCTTGAGTTCAAGCCCCTGATCCCGGATCTTGCATTCATCACGAACAAAAAGATGTGGTCCGGCCATCTCCGGCAGGCCATGCGCGAGATCCCGGCGGAGGACTACCACCTCATCCTCAGGCGGGCCGGAGTGGAGGCCTGAACCATGCTCGAGTGAAGACCCCGGTCTTCAGGCCGGGGATGAATTGCACCCCCAGATACGTTCACTCTCACCCCGCACGGCTATTCTTTATGCCCAGGAGAGCCCAATATGCCTGTAGAGCCGGGTGGGGCACACCCGAATCCACGCTTGCGGAGATCGGGACCGCTACATCGCCGACCCTGGCGGTGCACGTCCCGGTCAACGAACCCGGGATCTCCCGGGCTTTAGCCCGGGGAGAGTGTCAAGTAGTGTATCCAGATGTTCGGAGCTCGACTTTGAGCAGATCGTCCCGGCTTCGAATAGCCATCCCCTCTCAGGTGGCAGCCGGGCGTTAGGAGAAGGCGTTTCTCCTGACAGATATGAACGAGGAGTGCATCATGAACCGCCATAGAAGATCCGGGGATCACAGAAGAGAAAGCCCGGCGTTCGGCAGGGTCTCCACAATATCGTACGAGCAGAGGTGGAACTATGAGCAGAGATGAGAAGAAACTGATACGGAACAGCACGGTTGAATTTTTGCTATTTACCTCGGCCGCCGGTGAAGACTCAATCGAGGTCAGGTACGAGGACGAAACCATCTGGTTGAGCCAGAAGATGATGGCGGCGCTCTTCGATGTGACTGTTCCGACAGTGAACTACCCCGCCCTAAAGTGCGGGGC
>Ga0209509_1001588_pt1 | contig 16761 bp, 13 predicted proteins | sample BioC13SIPDNA_FD_185743 | JGI IMG/M metagenome (GOLD analysis project Ga0209509, IMG submission 185743) | Anaerobic biogas reactor microbial communites from Washington, USA - Biogas_R1_A C13 SIP DNA (SPAdes) (version 2) | ecosystem: Engineered > Bioreactor > Anaerobic > Unclassified | place...
CGTTTTCGTCGTGAATTGCGGTGAGATCGAGATCATCTAGCATAGGTTGCGCAGTGTACCTGTATTTGGCATTTTCGGCAAGTGCCTTCGGCGGGAGTTTGTCTCCCCCGGATTATTGATAAGATACAACTATATCCCTAAAGGGGGCGCGGATGTTTTTGGTGCCCCCTGTCTCGCCTGGCCCACCGCAGCTCAGACAGCATTTACTTATGCGGCCAGCATTTGGGAGACGTTGATCCACTCTTCTGTCCCGATTGTTCTCCAGGCTTGCTGGACCGATATGGGCACGAGTTATCTTGGCTATAGCGCAATCGATAACTATGAGCACGATTTTACCGGTGCACCCCTTCCCCATACCTGGTATCCTGCATCGCTTGCCAATGCCCTGACCGACAGTGATTTAGAGCCGAGTCGTCCAGATATACATCTATCGTACAACAAAGCGATGCATGACGCTAAACAATGGTACTTTGGCATCGATGGCAATACCCCGTCCAATCAGTATGACTTCGTCAGCGTGGTCTTGCACGAAATTGCTCACGGGCTTGGTTTTGCCGGCACGATGTCGGTCTCCGGTGGATCGGGAAGTTGGGGTGAGGAAACGCCTTATCCTGATATTTATGACCGTTTCACCAAAGATGGCAGCGGCAATGCTCTGCTCAATACCACGCTCTACCCCAACCCTTCGGCGGCACTAGGAACTGCGCTGACCAATAACAACGTCTGGTTCGATGGCCCTCACGCCAACGCGGCCAATGGTGGACGACGGGTTAAGCTGTACGCGCCTTCTTCCTGGGAACCCGGTTCCAGTTATTCGCATCTGGATTATGCAACATTCAAGAATACGGAGAACTCCCTTATGGTATACGCGTTGAGCTTTGGCGCATCGAACCATAGCCCCGGCCCGGTAACGATGGGCCTGCTCCGCGACATTGGCTGGTCGCTTTTCATCGCAAATACGCCACCTGTGCTCGCCAGCTTGCCGGATCAGCCGCTTGCGCCTGGTGAGAGCAAAAGCAATGCCATCAACTTATGGGCGCATGCTTCCGATGCTGAGGACATTGACACCGACCTCACCTTCACCATTACCAACTCGCCACCGCTCACCGTTGGGGTGACGATTCGCGATAACCAATACATCGACATCAATCCGACCGATAGCTTCACGGGTATCTTCCCGGTCGTCGTCGAAGTGACGGATACCGGTGGGCTGACGGATACCGGCACCTTCACGATCACGGTTGCGGAATCTGGGACTTGGTATCTTTATTTGCCTCTAGTACTTGATTGTTGCCCTGTTCTGCCTGCCTTGCAATATCAGCAACCCGGATGGTAATGGCATTTACACCCTCCAGTGGACGACTTTCACCAAGACACCGTCCCAGTAAGCGGCGAACATTGTATAAAGCTGTTGCGGGCGCATTGCGCCCGCAACAGCTTTTTTTATAGAACCTCCCACGGATCGCTCTCAGGATCGAGATAGACCGTGATCCGCTCGAGCCGTCCCGCGCCATCCAGCGCTACCGCGACGAAGCTGACATGCCAGGCGGCGTCATCGGCCTCGTCCGTGCCCTGCTCACTGAGATAGCGCCGGGCGACGGCTACCATGCGCGCGAACTTGCGCGGCGTGAGCGATTCCTCGGGGCTGCCGTAGACACCAGCGTTGCCGCGACCTGTCCCTCGCCGCGTGCGCACCTCGACGAAATACCACTCGCCGGCCCGTTGCGCGATCAAATCTACTTCGCCTTCGGGGCAGTGCCAATTCTGCGCGACGATGGTGAATCCACGCTGCTGTAACGCCTCGGCGGCGAGCCCCTCACCCCGCCGTCCCAATCCGACTTTCCCTTTGGCCATGACCTCATCCTATAGTCGATTGCCTTTCCCGTCAAGCGTGGTATGATCCTGGGGTGATTGACCCGATGCTCTACAAAAGGCTTATGATGTTATGAAACGCTGGTTGCAGTTGCTCGAATGGCTGATTTTCATCGGCTTGATTGTTTTCGTCATCATTGGCGCGCAGGCGCTAGGACATAACCAAATTCCTGCCCGCGAAGTGACGGTAGTAGTTACCCCAACACCGTCCGATCTTTCCATTACTTCTACAGCAACAGCAACACTTACCCCAGTGCCGCCTACCGCTACCCCGCCCCCCGTTCCGCCGACATGGACACCGACTGCCCGGCCCACGAAAACGCCGCGGCCAACCTCGACACCGTCTCCGACTCCGACCGTGCCGCCTATTGTGTTGCCGATTGCTGCGACGCCGATGTATACCACAACAAAGGTGGTCACGTCGCCTTTGGAGCAGCCTACGCCGATGCCGCTGATCGGACAGCCGAAGGGTACAATCAACATCCTGCTGCTCGGCAGCGACCGCCGGCCCGGCGAGGACGTGGCGCGCACCGACGTGATGATGATCGTCTCGATTTTCCCGGATGTCCCCTCCGTCAGCATGATCTCGGTCCCGCGTGACTATTACGCCTGGATTCCCACGTGGGGGCTGGATAAGATCAACACTGCTTATCTGCGGGCAAGGACGACCGGCTATCCCGGCGGCGGGCCGGCGCTGATCAAGGCGACGGTGGAGTACAACTTCGGCCTGCCGATTCACTATTACGCGATGGTGGATTTCAACAGCTACCGCAGCATCGTCGATGCTGTGGGCGGGGTGGATATCGTCGTGGAGTGTGGTTTCCACGACACTTACCCCGACGACGAGTCGCCCATCGGCCAAACGGACATTGATCTGGAGCCGGGCGTGCATCACCTGGATGGCAAATATGCCCTGTGGTACGTGCGCTCGCGCTGGAACACCTCCGACTTCGACCGGCATCGCCGCCAGCAACAGGTGGTACGGGCCATTCTAGAAAGCGCGCTCAACCAGAATATGCTCGCGCGCATCCCCGAGCTGTGGGGCGTGTATCAAGAATCGGTGGAGACAGATATGGGATTGCCCGAAATGCTCTCCCTTGCACCCGTCGCGATGCGGCTGGATATGCGTGATATCAAGAGCCGTTTTATCCGTGGAACTAATTTATTGACCTCCATGTCGGTGCCTCTGCGTGGCGCAGTGCTGGCCCCACACTACGAAGAACTCTACACGTTTATGCAGGAGGCGGCGCAGCCGCCTGTGACGAGCCGTGCCGCTCAGCGCGCCTATCGCGTGGAAGTATGGAATGGCAGCGGCAACAGTGGATGGGGTGAGGTAGCGGCTTATCGTTTGCGGCTGGAAGGCTACGAGGTCCCGGCGATCCATCAAACCGATGGGACGGCTCGCACGCTCATCACGGATTACACCACGACGAGCAAAGGCTCGCCGATTGCCCGCCTGATGACACTCTACAAGCGCCAACAGCGCGATGTGGTTGCCGAGCCAACAGAGGGCAGTCCGATCGATTTCCGCGTGACGCTGGGGTGGGATTACAATCCCTGTGATGGGACAGGCACCGTGGGCTGGCGTCCGACGCCTACACCGATGCCGGAACCGGAGACACCGCCGCCGCCCGAACCGTAAGCCGCCCTTTTGAGGTGTGACGTACTTTGTGCGGATGAGGGGTGTCTGCCAGGTCCCCTATCCGCCGGACACGTTACCCTTTTTTGTGGGATAGGTTACCTGAGCCTGCCCAGGGCAGCGGCGATGCGGGCCACCCCGGCTTGGATGTTCTCCATCGAGTTGGCGAAGCACAGACGCAGATATCCCTCGCCGCCCGGCCCAAAAGCTGTGCCCGGCAGCACGGCGACGCCAGCCTCATCCAGCAGATACTCGGCGAGCCAATCCGCGGAACGGCCAAACGCTGTGATGTTGGGGAACGTGTAGAACGCGCCGCGCGGCATGCGACATTGCACACCGGGGATGGCGTTCAGTGCGGCGACGAGAACGTCGCGCCGGCGCTGGTATTCCGCCACCACTGCTTCCACCGGTTCTTGCGGGCCGCTGAGCGCCTCGATACCTGCGTATTGCGTAAACGTCGCCGTGCAGCCGACCGAATGGGTCAGCAGCAGGTTCATGCGTTCGACCAGCGCCTCCGGCATGATGCCGAATCCCAGCCGCCAGCCGGTCATCGCGTAGGTTTTGGAGAACCCGTCGCAGATGATCGTGCGCTCGAGCATCCCCGGCAGCGCGGCGATGCTCGGCGCGGTCAGGTCGTCGAATACCAGTCGCGCGTAGATTTCGTCGGAGAGCACCCAGAAGTCGTGCTGGCGCGCCGCCGCAGCGATGTGTTCCAGCACCGCCCACGACAATACGCCGCCGGTCGGATTGCTCGGTGAGTTCAGGATCACCAGGCGGGTGCGGTCGCTCACCAGCCGGTCGAAAGCGTCCAGATCGAAGGCGAAGTCGTTCTCTTCGCGCAGTGGGACAGGCACCGGCACGCTGCCCGTCACGTCGACCACCGCCGTGTAGGTCGGGAAGCCGGGGTCGGGATACATCACCTCGTCGCCGGGGCGGACGAGCGCCAGTGCGGGGAAGAACAGGATCGGCTTGGTGCCCGGCCCGACGATCACCTGGGAAGGGTGAATCTCGATGCCGCGCCGCTGTCCGGCGTCCTTGGCGATGGCCTGGCGCAGCGCGGGAATCCCGGCGGGCGGATTGTAGGTCGTGTGGCCGTCCTTGATGGCCTGGATGCCTGCCTGCGTGACATTGTCGAATGTGGGGACGTCCGGCTGGCCGATCTCCAGATGGATGATGTCGCGGCCCTGCGTTTCCAGCGCCTGCGCACGTGCCAGCATATAATAAGCGCCTTCCGGCTTCAGATTTCGAACACAATCGGCGAATTCCATCGTTCCCTCCCAACAGTCGCGCAGTCGGATAGGTGAGTAGTCGTTAGTCGGCATTATAGCATCACACAGATTCCCAAACAAATTAGCGAGGACGAAGACAATGACTGATCATTACGCGGAAATCTACGCGCATCACGCGGAGAAATACGAGCGCCTTATCGCGCGGGAGGATTACACGGGTAATCTTCTCGCGGCCTTGCAGGGGATCACGCTGTTACAAGAGCTGGACGTCATCGACATGGGAGCTGGCACGGGGCGGCTGGCGCGTCTGCTCGCGCCAGCCGCCCGGTCGGTGCGCGCCTTCGATACGTCTGCAGCGATGCTGGCCGTGGCGCGGGCGCGGCTCGCGGCTGAGGGCGCGCGCAATTGTCACGTCGCCGTCGCCGATCACCGCGCGCTGCCGGTAAAAAGCTGTAGTGCGGACCTCGTCATTTCCGGGTGGAGCATCTGCTACACCGTAGTCTGGGAGCAGGATTGGCATGCGGAATTGGACAGGGCGTTGGTCGAGATGCAGCGCGCTGCGCGGCCCGGCGGTGTGCTCATCATCGTGGAGACGCAGGGCACCGGCTGCGAAACGCCTGCTCCGCCGGAAAGTATGAAGCCCTACTTCGCTTATCTGGAAGCGGAAGGATTCGCGTCCACGTGGATACGTACCGATTACCGGTTCGCCTCAGTGGAAGAGACATCTGAACTGACGAGGTTCTTCTTCAAGGCCGATATGTCCGGCAAGCTCATCAGCCACGAACCGGCAATTTTGCCGGAGTGTACGGGGATTTGGTGGAAGCGGGCGGGATCGTGATTCTGCTCGAAGATCTTGGATGTGAGTGAGCCACGACTGCCGCAGTGAGGAAGCGATCCCCGTGCATCCCGACAACGAATATGGCTGGGAGAAGCTCTGTTCTGAACGGATTGCGAAGCCATATCCGTGGGTAGCGAAGCAGGTCGCATGTCCGCGCGTCTGAACGTTAACAGCCAGCCGTCGATCATGGTGTTGGGGCACGTTTCAGATTTGAAGGGCGATGGTGGAACACTCAACTTTGTGATACAATAAAAGTATGCTCGTTTGTGGGTATAACTTGCAAACGGTAAGCCCCTCTAGAAAAGTGGCTTTAGTTGCAAGGTCCGGTGTAACGCCCGGTCATCAGTATAATTTTCGGAGGTCACAATGCCAAAGGGAAAGAAGAACAATCAAACCGCTGAAAGTTCAAGAGAAATTGCCCCGGACGCCGCCGCTGTGACGTCCCCTGTGCAGAAAGCACCGGCGCCAGAAACCAAGACCGCTGCCCCTTCCACCGCGCCCAAAAAGGACGACGGCAAGCAGCCTATCAAGAGGCTCAAGCGCGCAGCCTACGAAGAAGAACTGCGCAAGCTCCACGTGGAATTGGTCAAACTGCAATACTGGATCAAGGACAAGGGGCTGAAGGTCGTCGTCATCTTCGAAGGGCGCGATGCCGCTGGGAAGGGCGGCGTAATCAAGCGCATCACCGAGTGCCTGAATCCCCGCATCTGCCGGGTGGAGGCGCTCGGCACGCCTTCTGACCGGGAGAAGACGCAGTGGTATTTCCAGCGCTACGTCGATCGCCTGCCTGCTGCCGGGGAAATGGTGCTCTTTGACCGCAGTTGGTACAACCGCGCCGGCGTGGAACACGTGATGGGCTTCTGCACCGAGGAGGAATACCGCGAATTCCTGCGCTCGTGTCCCGAATTCGAGCGCATGTTGATCCGCTCCGGCATCATCCTGCTCAAATACTGGTTCTCCGTGAGCGACGAAGAACAGGAGCACCGTTTCCAGGCCCGCCTCGACGATCCCACCAAACGCTGGAAGCTCAGCCCGATGGACCTGGAATCGCGCAAAAAGTGGATCGAATACTCCAAGGCCAAGGACGAGATGTTCGCCCACACCGACACCAAACAATCGCCCTGGTACGTGGTCAATTCCGACGACAAACGGCGCGCGCACCTCAACTGCATCAGCCACCTGCTCAGCATGATCCCTTACGGCGATTTGACGCCCGAACCAATGGCCCTGCCGCCGCGCCAGCACGACATCGCCTACACCCGCCCGCCGATGGAATACCAGACGTTCGTGCCGGAAAAGTTCTAAATATACATAAAGGGTGGTTTTGCTGTGCGGGCGTAGCCCGCACAGCAAAACCACCCTCCCTATCTTATGCTTCGCAAAATCATCCACCTAGATTTGGACGCCTTCTTCTGCGCAGTGGAGGAACTGCACGATCCGTTGCTGCGCGGCAAGCCGTTTGCTGTGGGTGGGCGGCCCGACGAGCGCGGCGTCGTCGCCTCGTGCTCCTACCCTGCGCGGCTGTTCGGTGTCCATTCGGCGATGCCGATGAGCCGTGCGCTGCTGCTCTGCCCGCAGCTTATCGTCGTCCCTGGGCGTCACGGCGTCTACGACGAATTCTCGCAGCAGGTGATGGCGCACTGCTACAACCGCACCAACCTGGTGGAGCAAATCTCCATCGACGAGGCATTTCTCGACGTGAGCGACCTGCGCCCGCCCGCCGAGGCCATCGCCCGCGAGTTGCAAGCCGCGATTTGGGACGAGTTGGGCCTGCCCTGCTCGCTCGGCGTGGCGACGAACAAGCTCGTCGCCAAGATCGCTAACACCGTCGGCAAGGCCGAAAAGCGCAGTCTTAGCCCGCCTATGGCAATCAAGGTCGTGCCGCCGGGCGAAGAGGCCGCCTTTCTCGCCCCATTGCCCATCGGCGAACTGTGGGGCATTGGCCTGAAAACCGCAGCCAGCCTGGAAGCGCTCGGTATCCGCACCATCGGCGATCTCGCCTGCTGGCCCGGGGCCGATTTGGCGCGCCGCTTTGGCAAATCCGGCACCGATCTCGCGCAGCGCGCCCGCGGCATCGACGACCGTCCCGTGGTCACCGAGTACGAGGCCAAGTCGTTGAGCCGCGAAACCACCTTCGCGCAGGACATCACCGACGAGGCGACGCTGCGCCGCACATTATTGCACCTCACTGAAAGCGTTGGGCATCGCCTCCGTCGCGCCGAATTTCAAGGCAGCACCGTCAAGCTCAAACTGCGCTGGGCGGATTTCAGCACGATCACCCGCCAAGTCACGCTGCCGGAGCCGACCGATCAAGACAACGTCATCTACGCCGCCGCGCAGCATCTCTTCGAGCAGGCGTGGCCCAAAGGCAAACCCGTGCGCCTCATCGGCGTTGGCGTGAGCAGCCTGGGTGCGCCGATGCAGCAATTGGGGCTGTGGGAGACGCAATCGGAAAAGGGCCAGCGCTTGCAGGATGCGCTCGACGCTGTGCGCGACCGCTTTGGGCGCGCGGCGATCAAGCGGGCAAGTGATTTGGGGAAATAGGGTGTTTTGCGTTTGCGGGTACGCCCGCAAACGCAAAACACCCACCACATTTTGAAAGGAGCCACAAATGACCAAACGCCCTTACAACAGCCCTTACACCGGTGAGTACCTCAATCGCGCCGCCTTTCCGATGGGTGGAATAGGCGCGGGGATGATCTGTCTGGAAGGCACAGGCACGCTCTCGCACGTCTCGTTGCGCGGGCACGCGGACGTCTTCAACGAGCCGTTGATATTCGCCGCCTTCTCAATAGACGCTCCGGCGGGATCACAATCCCGCCGTCTGGCCCGCGTGCTCGAAGGCCCTGTGCCGATGTGGAAGGTCTTCGGCATGCCCGGCGCGGGCAATGGCCTGGGCGGGACAAGTTACGGCCTGCCCCGCTTCACCGAGGCAAGCTTCGAGGCGCGCTTCCCCTTCGGGACGGTGACGCTGCGCGATCCCAGAATTCCGCTGGACGTGACACTCACCGGCTGGAGCCCGTTCACGCCGGGCGACGCCGACAGTTCCAGCCTGCCCGTGGCGGCGCTGGAGTATCGCTTTGCCAACCGCACCGCTGCGCCGGTGGAGGCCGTCTTCTCGTTCCACGCGCGCAACTTTATGGCCCCGAACGCCCAAAGCGGCGCCGTCCTTGCCGCGCCGGGCGGATTCACGCTGGCTTACCCTGAAGAGCGCGCCGCGTTCAGCGCCGTGGTGGATGCCGCCGCCGTCAACTGCGCCTGGTTCCGCGGCGGCTGGTTCGATGCGCTCACCATCGTGTGGAAGACAATTGCGGAAGGCGCACTGCCCGAAGCGGGACCTGTCACTGAAGGAGTACCCAGTTCCGGCGGCAGCCTCTACGTGCCCCTGCGCCTGGAACCGGGTGAGACACGTACCATCCGTCTGCGGTTGGCGTGGTACGCGCCGGAGACTGGTCTGCGGGTGGGCAACGACCCGGAATGTGCGGAAAGTGCCGCTTGTGAGTGTGGGTCAGGCGTGCACATCCCCTGGTACGCCAGCGTTTTTCCCGACATCGACGCGGTTAACGCCTACTGGCGCGCCCACTACGACGATCTGCGCGCGCGCACCGCTGCCTTCACAGAGTGCTTCTACGACACCACGCTGCCGCCGGAAGTCGTCGAGGCCGTCGCCGCCAACCTGACCATCCTCAAGTCACCAACGGTGCAGCGCCAGGCCGACGGGCGGCTGTGGTGTTGGGAAGGCTGCCACGATAAAGGCGGCTGCTGCCACGGTTCGTGCACGCACGTGTGGAACTACGCGCAGGCGATCCCGCACCTGTTCCCCGATCTGGAACGCTCGCTGCGCTACACCGAGTTCTTCAGCGATCAGGATGAGCGCGGACACCAGACCTTCCGCGCCAACCTGCCGATTCGTCCCGTCGCTCACGATTTTCACGCTGCCGCCGACGGCCAACTGGGCGGCGTGATGAAGGTCTACCGCGAGTGGCGCATCGGCGGCGACGAGCTGTGGCTGCGCACATTCTGGCCGAAGGTGAAGCAAAGCCTCGACTATTGCATCGAGACGTGGGACCCCGACCACACCGGGACCCTGGTGGAACCGCATCACAACACTTATGATATTGAGTTTTTTGGAAAAGACGGCATGTGCACTTCGTTCTACCTCGGCGCGCTCAAAGCCGCTGTGCTGATGGCCGAGGCGCTTGGCGAAGCGGTTCCCCTGTATGTGGAACTGCTGGCAAAGGGTGTCGCGGCGATGTCGTCCGAGTTGTGGAACGGCGAGTACTTCATCCAGAAAATCCAATGGACGGGCTTGCGCGCGGGCGACCCCACCCAAACCCAGGCCTGGAACGTTAACTATTCCCCGGAGGCGATTGCGCTGCTGCAAAAGGAAGGTCCCAAATACCAGTACGGCAACGGTTGTCTGGCCGATGGCGTGCTCGGCGCATGGATTGCAGCGGTCTGCGGGGTAGAAGAATTCCTCGACCGTGAACAGGTGCGCGGCCATCTGCTGGCCGTGCATCGCTACAACCTGCGGCACGATCTGTTGGAGCACGTCAACCCTCAGCGCCCGGCGTTCGCGTTGGGCAAGGACGGCGGCCTGCTGCTCTGCACCTGGCCCCACGGCGACGTGCTCACGCTGCCTTTCGTCTACAGCAACGAGGTGTGGACCGGCATTGAGTACCAGGTGGCGTCGCACCTGATGCTGCTTGGCGAGGTCGAGGCGGGGTTGGAGATCGTGCGCGCCGCCCGTGACCGCTACGACGGGCGCGTGCGCAATCCCTTCAACGAATACGAGTGCGGTCACTGGTATGCCCGCGCGATGGCGTCCTACGGCCTGCTGCAGGGGCTGACCGGCGTGCGCTACGATGCGGTGGAGAAGGTGCTTTATATTCAACCCACCATCCCCGACGACTTCCACGTTTTCCTCAGCACGGTTACTGGCTACGGCACGGCTGGCGTGCGAGATGACGAGCCTTTTGTAGAAGTTAGGTCAGGCGTGATTCCATTTGAAAAACTGGCGTACACACCGTATCCGCAACGATAGAGGTTCTGTTTGTGTGTATTCTGGTAGCACAAAAAGTCTGCTATAATGAGGGAAAGCAACAAGGAGGCAACATGACAGTCTTAGAGAATTTGCTTGAACCCAACTTGATTCGCTGGCAGTTTGATCAGTTGATAAAGAGCGGATTATTTTCTGATGAACAGACGGTGCTGCGCAATGCGTTACAGGCACTGTTTCAAGCCAACCCCCAGATTAAAGTCAAAATGCTTGTCAACGCTTATGCGGTCGGGGATATTAGCCTGGGCCGGGCGGCTGCGCTTTTGGGTGTTTCTCAGGAGGAAATGAAAGATATCCTACGCGAGGCGGGGGTTTCGATTCACCTGGGACCGCAAACGATCCAGGAGTGTCTCGATGACGCCCAATACGCCTGACCTATGGTTGAAAAGTCTCAAGTTTGTCTTTGATACCACACTTTTATCAAACTTTGCAATTGTAGAACAGGTCACACTATTAGAAACCCTGTATCGCGGCAAAGTTTGCACCACGTTGATGGTCGCCGATGAACTTCACCAAGGCTTGTATGCTGGATACCATCAGCTCCAGTCTGTTGAGGAAATTTTAACGCCCCTTCATTCAACCGGTTGGCTGCCAGTTCTGTCTTTGGAACTGGCTGAAGAAAAGAAACTGTACACCCAATTCTCTCCTCCGCTGGCATCGGGTGAGGCTTCCTGTCTGGCGATTGCAGTTGCACGCGGGCTTGTGTTGGGGAGCGATGATCTGGCCGCGCGTCGTGTAGCAAATGGAAGAAATGTGCATTTGACAGGCACAATCGGCATTCTTATTCGCGCAGTGCGGGAAGGATATTGGCCGTTAGACAGGGCCAATGAGGTTCTTGCTCAAATGATAGCACTACGTTACCACGCACCTACTGCCAGGTTGGATGATCTGATATAAATCCTGCTTCGTTTATGCTAAAAACACTTCTTCGCCTCTGGGCTGTCGTCGTCCTCGCAATCAAACGCCTGTTGGCACAGCGCGGACTGGCGCTGGCAATCCTGTTGGGACTGGTCATCGCTATCGCGCTCGTGATGAGCATCCCGCTCTACGCCGAGGCGACCTATTACCGGGTTCTGAGCGAGGGGTTGTTCTCCGATACGCCGCAGTATCGCGGCCTAATCATGCGTCCCCCTGTTGCGCTGGTGTTGCGTTACTCGGGTTCGTTCACCGCTCCGATCCAATGGGAAGATATCGGCCCACTGGACAGCTACTTTGATGCTCAGGTTTACCGCGATTTGAAGTTATCGCCCTCTCCTAATGTGCCCGGCACGCGATTGTTCAACACGGGCACGCTCGGCCTCTTCGCCGCCAAAGATGCCGAGCGCGTTACTGAGACCCAACCCGCCTACCGGATCGGGCTGGCCAGTATCGGCCAACCTGAACAGCATATCAACATCATCGAAGGCGCTTTTCCGACGAATGCCGCCCCTTCCACCGGCGTGTTCGAGGTTGCAATCAGTAGTTATATTGCTGAGAAGATGGGCATCAACATCGGTGAGACTTACATTGCCTATGATCTCCGCGCGATGCACAGCTACGGGGTCGACCCGGCTAAGTTCGAGATGCGTGTCGCCGGGATATGGGAACCCATCGACCGGCGCGCCGAGTTCTGGGACTACAGCCAGCTTCCGGTAGACAACCTCGTGTTCGTGCCGGAAAGCACGTTCGCTAACCACATCAGCCCGGCCCTGGAAGATGAAGTCTACCAGGCGCTCTGGTACCTGCCGATGGATGCGGACGACATCTACCTCAGCGATATCGAGCCGTTGTTGGCCCGCATCGAACGCCTGCGGCGCACCACCACCCAGATCTTGCCGGGAACGATCCTAGATACCGACGCGATCAAGGTCTTGCAGCGCTACCAGACGGCGGCCAGCGGCTTGATGCTGCTCCTTTTTGCGTTCAGCATCCCCGTCATCAGCCTGATCGTGGTCTTCGTCGTGCTGGTCATCAGCTTGATGGTGGAGCAACACCGCAACCAGATCGCCGTTCTGCGCAGCCGTGGGGCGACCGCCGTGCAAGTGACTGCGATCACTCTGCTGGAAGGAATCCTTCTCAGCGGCATGGCGCTGCTGCTCGCGCTGCCCTTCAGCCTGTTGCTGGCCTACACGATTGGGCAGGTGCGCAGTTTTCTGAATTTCACGCTGGCGACCGATTTGCGTGTGGGGATGACCTGGGGCACGGCGAGGCTCGGCCTTTTGGCGATGGTCGTCACCCTTGTTGCCCAGGTTATTCCGGCCCTGGAAGCGGCGCGGCATACCATCGTTACGTACAAACAAGAACGCGCCCGCACCCTGCGCCCGCCCTGGTGGCAGCGCGCGTGGTTGGATGTACTGCTGCTTATCCCGGCAGGCTACGGCGCGTATGTGCTGCGCCAGCAGGGCAGCCTGGTGACCGCGACAGAGACGCTGCCCGCCGATCCGCTGCAAAACCCACTTTTGTTCCTGGTGCCCGCTTTGAGCCTCTTCGCTCTGGCGCTCGTGATCCTGCGCGTGCTCCCCTGGCTGATGAAGGTACTGGCCTGGCTCGGCGCGCAGACGCGCAGCGTGGGCTTTCTGCTCGCCGCCCGCCAGTTGGCGCGCGCGCCCGGTCTCTATGCCGCGCCGCTTGGCCTGCTGATTCTCACCCTGAGCCTGGCGACTTATACGGCGTCGCTGTCCGCCACGCTGGAGAATCATCTGTACGATCAGCAGTTCTACGCCGTGGGGGCCGACGCGAGCCTGGTCGATACCGGCGATGCGCGCGGCGGCGGGGACATCATGATGCCCAATCGTCCTGCCGGCGAGGCGGAAGGCTGGCGCTTTCTGCCGGTCTCTGAGTATTGCACCATACCCGGCGTCGAAGCGGCGGCGCGCATCGGGCACTACAGGGCGCTCGTGCAGACAGGCAACGGCTTCAAGTCAGGCACCTTCATCGGGGTGGATCGTGTGGATTTTTCACAGGTCGCGTTCTGGCGCGCGGATTTTGCGTCCGCATCGCTGGGAGAACTGATGAACCAGCTTGCCATCACCGAGAACGGCATCCTGCTCCCTCGCGACTTTATGGAACTGTATTTCCTCCAAACCGGCGATACCGTCCACGTCACCGTGCTGGCGTATGAAACGTCGGCGGTGCTCGCGCTCAAGATCGTCGGCAGTTTCGACTATTTCCCCACGTGGTATCCAGAGACCGGCCCTCTGGTGGTGGGCAACCTGGAGCATTACTTTCTGCAGGCCCAGACCCAGCTTCCCTATCAGGTGTGGCTGAACACACAGCCCGATGTGAATTACGAGCACCTGGCCGATGCGCTGTGGGAGATCAACAGAGGCTCACAGGATATGCTCGTGGCTTCGCGGCGTGTCCTCAAGGCCCAACAGCAGCCGGAGCGGCAGGGGCTTTTCGGCCTCCTTTCGGTCGGCTTTGGCGCTGCCGCCGTGCTGACGGCGCTGGGCTTTATCCTGTACGCCCTCTCCTCGTTCCGCCGCCGCGCCGTCGAATTGGGCGTGTTGCGCGCCGTGGGTCTCTCCACACGCCACATGACGGGCTTCGTCGCCTGGGAACTGCTCTTTCTGCTCATCGTTGGCAGCGCCGCCGGGACGGGGTTGGGCATCTGGGCCAGCCGTACCTTCGTCCCCTTCCTGCAAATCGGCGGCGATCTGACCGCCCACACGCCGCCCTTCGTCGTCGAAATCGCGTGGCCCGCCATTCTGCGCCTCTACGCTTTGTTTGCCGCACTGTTCGTCGTCGCGCTCGCCGCGTTGATCCGTTCGCTGGTGAAGATGAAGCTGTTCCAGGCGATCAAGATGGGCGAGACGGTGTAGCCGATACCCTTATCACGTAAATCGCTGCGTGATCGGCAGCCGCCGGTCTTTCCCGAAGGCCCGTGTGGTGATGCGCACGCCCGGCGGGGCCTGCCGGCGCTTGTACTCGTTGCGATCTACCATGCGTGTGACGCCACTGCGAAAGATCGTACACCAGCGTGTTGATTTGCGCCAATGCGATACGCCAACGGCTCATATCCACCTCTTTATCTTGTTAATCCTCGATGCGGCTGATTTTTCCGACACCGGCCACCCGCTGGGAGACGGTGGGATTGCCGTAGTAATTGATGGATCCTGCACCGTTGATCGTTGCATCCAGCTTATCGCTTACGCGCACGGTCGCGGAACCGGCAGCGTTGATTTCGATTTTGGCGGTCGTGCTCCACAGGTCGCGGGCCTGATAGCTCCCCACGCCGTTGATCTTCACGGTCTGCGTCGCTGCTTCTCCCGTCAACGTCATATTGCCCGCGCCAGAAAGCGTCACCACGAGGGCGTCGACATCCATATCCGGCAGATCAAAGTTGCCCGCACCGTTTGCGTTCACGGTGAACGTCTCGGCACGCATACCCGGCGCGTCGATGTCACCTGCGCCATCGACCGTGATCGCGTCCAGCGCCTTCACGGTGAGGTAGAAGTCGATCGGCTCGCGGTTGACCGCCAGGATGTTCTTCTGCCAGCGGATGTCGAGTTCGCCGTCTTTGACCTCGGTCGTGATGTACTGCAGCAGATTGTCCTCGGCCTCGATGCGCAGCGATTCTGTGTCACCGCGTTCGATGTGCAGACGGCCAAACCCTGCCAGGCGCACCCGGCTGAAGTCACGCACGTCGCGGATTTCTTCGATCACGTTTCCCGAACCCTCTACTTTCTCTACGTCGATATTGATGTCCGGAAACGTGATCGTACATGCCAGGCTGGTCGCCATGATAACCAGCACGATTCCCAAGATAAGGTTCTTTTTCATTGTATTTTGCTCCTTTCACACGTTACTACGAACTCGAAAAAGGGGGCCCCCGATTTTAGTACGTCATGGCATGTTACCAGGTTGCAATGGCTATTTTACACTGTAAACCATCATGATAATCCGTTCGAAGAGTCCAGATGGGACAAGGCGTTTCACCAGGATGGCAAGCTTTTGATAAAACAGGCCCACCGCGTAGCGCACTTTGGGCCGCGGGGTCGCCACAATCCGCATCACGGTACGGGCGACGGTTTCCGGTGGGATGCCGTTGCGCTCGTCTGCCTCGATGTGCGCCTGTGTGCGCAGGAATATCTCGCGGTAGACGGGACTTTGCTCCGCGGCTCGGGTGTTGCGCCGATTGGCGGTGAATTCGGTGCGGGTATCGCCGGGTTCTACCAGCACGACATGGATCCCGAAGCGTTTGACCTCCATCCGCAGCGACTCGCTCATCGCCTCGAGCGCAGCCTTGCTGGCGCTGTAGAGGCTTTGAAACGGCAGGCTGACTAATCCGCCGATGGAACTGACATTGATGATGGTTCCACCGCCCTGCGCCCGCATCGTTGGCAATACGGCGTGGCATACCCGCAAGACGCCGAAGAAGTTGGTCTCGAAGAGGGCGTGGGCTTCATCGATGGCCGTGTCTTCGATCGCGCCGCCATACCCGATACCCGCGTTGTTGACCACCACGTCGATGCGGCCTTCACGCTCGAGGAGTGTTTGCACGGCTGCGTGTACCGATGGGGTGTCGGTCACGTCCATAGGCAGCATGGTAAATCCGCGGGTTTCGTCGCGTGGAGTGCGGCTCGTCCCGTAGACGCGATGTCCTTGTTGTGCTAGTGCCGTTGCGCATGCCTGCCCGATCCCCGACGAAGCGCCAGTCACCAAAATCACTTTTTGCCCATGTTGTACCATATATTCCTCCTCAATTCTGGTATAATGTAAAAAACTATTTTAACCTGAATGGAGGAATACGCTATGATAGAGAAGGAGCGTCGCTCGCAGCAGTCTTCATCGCTTGCAACTACGCTGGATGCCGTGCTTAAGCCGAAGACGCGCGGCGAATATCTGGCGTATGGCATATCACAGATAGGCAGCCCGCCCGTGATGGGGCTGTTAGGGTTGATTTTTATTGCCGCCAGCATGGCTGTGCCAGGAGTCTGGCTGTGGTCGGCTATATATATTGTTATGGCAATGATCGCTCCATTGCTGTTTTTGATCTGGCAGGTACGTCACGGACACGTCACCGATCTGGATGTGCAGCTTCGGGAACAGCGTAAGGCTTCGCTGCTCGTTACGATCGCCGGATTCGGTGTGAGTTGGCTTTTGATGTACCTGGGGGATGCACCGGTGCTGTTCAAAGCGATGG
>Ga0209509_1001651_pt1 | contig 16318 bp, 16 predicted proteins | sample BioC13SIPDNA_FD_185743 | JGI IMG/M metagenome (GOLD analysis project Ga0209509, IMG submission 185743) | Anaerobic biogas reactor microbial communites from Washington, USA - Biogas_R1_A C13 SIP DNA (SPAdes) (version 2) | ecosystem: Engineered > Bioreactor > Anaerobic > Unclassified | place...
GAACTATATCCGGTGCCCCAGGAAAAAGGAAGGCATACCTACGGCGGTTCATATATGGAAGAACCGGAATGGTGGAAAAAACCTCGCCAGGTTTCCAAGATCTCAGAAATAGTAGATATGCTCAAGGAAATGCTGTTTATTAAAAAACTTTTCGATAACCAAAGATCATTATGGTGGGTGTCATATTCATTTCATTTGGGCATTTATGTATTAATTGGATGGACTATTTTATTAGTAATAGGGGTTTTGACTGAATTTGCCGGAGCCTCAGTAAGCCTTCATGCTTCGTTATGGACAGGGCTTGTTTATTATCTGACCATTATGACTGGAGTAGTTGGCTTTACGATAACTACGGCGGGTACGTTTTTTCTCTTAGTGCGAAGAATTTTTAACCCCGTACTGAAAAAGTACACCACACCCCAGGAATATTTCAATCTAATACTTCTTTTAGCCACTTTAGTCACCGGAATCATAGTTTGGGGCCCGGATCTCACTTTTAATACTGCCCGGCAGGTAACTGCACAAGTTTTAACCCTTTCGGTAGTTCCAAGTACATCTCTGGTTATTCACTTAATTTTACTGGAGGTAATGTTCGTTTATATACCTCCCAGCAAGATGGGGCACTACATAGGAAAGTACTTCACCTATCATAAGATTCTGTGGGAAAACGAACCTAATACAGCTGGCAGTCCCATGGAAAGTAAAGTAAAAGCTGCCCTTAATCAAAGGGCAACAACTTTCTGGTCAGCGCCACATATGGAGTCCCCCTCAGTACCAGAAGCATAAGGCGAAAGGAGAAGAGATAGTGAATCCGAAAGATTTGAGACCGAAAGATTTAGGAAAAGCATGTGAACAGCTTATTCAATACGAAGACCTGATGCCTTTAAGCTTCCCTTATGACCAACCGGGCATGGAGCCGGAAATGCCTATAGTTAAGCCTGAGTGGAAAGAAAAATACTGTACTTCCCTGGATGGTTGTGTGGCACTGGATACCCTGCAGCGGCCCCAGACGGAAGCTGAAGAAGTTGAATTTGTCCAGAAGTTCTTAAACGGATTGGAAAAGATCTTTTCAGATGCCAATAGTGGTGTGTTACAACCGTTATACCTTTCTTTTGAGTATTGCGCCAAATGTGATACTTGTTCCAATGCATGTCATGTTTTTAAGGCTTCGGGAGAGAATGAGCTGTTTCGACCGATTTTCCGGTCTGATGCTTTGAGAAAAATCTATAAGAGCTATTTCACAACCGGCGGAAAACTAAAGAAAAAATTCATCGGAGCAGATATGGAAGTCAATTGGGAAACCGTGGCTAGATTAGGCGAGCTGGCTTACCGATGCAATCTATGCAGGCGCTGTGCTCAAACCTGCCCGCTGGGTTTGGATAATTCTCTGTTTGCCAAAGAAATCAGAAAAATATTCAGCCAGGAACTGGGCATTGCTCCGACCCCTTTGCACAATAAGGGAACGGTACTGCAGCTGAAAACTGGCTCATCTACTGGAATAGGAAAAGCGGCTTTTTTGGATATGGTGGAATTTCTGGAAGAAGATATCGAGGATCGCATTGGGCGTAAGGTAAAAATCCCTATTGATAAAGAAGGGGCAGATATCCTATTGATCCACAACGCGGGAGAGTTTGTGTCTTGGCCGGAAAATCCGGCGGCTTTTGCGATCCTATTTGAGGAAGCTGGGGTTAATTGGACTCTCAGCAGTGATTTAGTGGGTTATGACAGTGTAAACTACGGTATTTGGTATGATGATGCCCAGGCCAAAAAAGTAGCGGTTCAGCAAATGCAGGTTGCCAAAGCCCTGGGTGTAAAGCGAATCGTCATCGGTGAATGCGGCCATGCCCACAAAGCAGCAGCCGTTGTGGCAGATCGTTTAGTCTATGGAGACGATAAAATCCCTGTAGAGAGTTGGCTGCCTATTATGTGGGAGTTGGTGAAAACCCAAAGACTCAAATTTGATCCCAGTAAAAATGATTTTCCTGTCACCCTCCATGACCCCTGCAATATGGTAAGGGGTATGGGTATAGTGCAGCCCCAGCGAGACATCCTCAAGGCCATTGCCCCTCAGTTTAGAGAAATGATCCCCCATGGAGTGGATAATTACTGCTGTGGTGGGGGAGGAGGATTTGCCATCATGGACAGTCCAAATTTCAGTACATTCCGTGATAAGGTAAGTTCCCGCATGAAATTTGATCAGATTCTGCGAGCTTTTTCAGATAGTGTTGCCGACAGTTCGGTACCGAAGTATGTCTGCGCACCTTGTTCCAACTGTAAGGGCGCTATCCGGGAGATCTTAAAATACTATAAAGCCACTGCCAAATTCAATGTCCAGTATGGAGGCCTGGTGGAACTGATGGTGAATGCGCTGGTCAGTGTTGATGTGCCCTATTTAGAATTTCTTGAATAGTGGTGTTGTCAAGCATTATAGTGTCTCACACCAAAACACCCTCAATTTCGTCAGTGCGGGCTTTAGGAAGGGGAGGAAAGAACTATGAAGGTTTTGATAATCGGGGGAATGGCTGCTGGGCCCAAAACAGCGGCTCGGCTGCGCCGGCTGTTGCCAGAGGCTCAAATAACTATGGTGGAGCAGGGTGAGTACATTTCCTTTGGGTCTTGTGGAATGCCTTTTTATGTGGGTAAATTTGTGCCGCAGTTTGACAGCCTCTATGCTACCTCATATGGAGTTGCCCGGGACAGCGATTTCTTTCTTACCCGCAAGGATGTTCAGGTATTGATAGGTACCAGAGCCATAGCCATTGACCGGGAAAATAAAAAAGTACTTGTTCTTGATATAAAGAACCAACAGCAGTATGAACTGGACTACGATTACCTGGTGTTGACAACGGGAGCGGAAACAGTAAGCCCACCGATAAAGGGAATTGATCTGTCGGGTGTATTCTTTATGCATCAGCCTAATGATGCCGAGAAGCTGTATTCCTATCTGCAAACCCGCAATGCCCAGCATGTCACTGTTATCGGTGCGGGCGTAATAGGCATGGAAATCGCGGACGCTTTAGCGGGACGACGTTTGCAGGTAACCGTGTGCGAAGCAGAAAAACAGGTACTGCCTAAATTATTAGATGCCGATATAGCTCGACTGGTGGCTCGGCAAATGGAGCAGCGTAAAGTTGACCTGCAGCTGTCTTGTCAGGTGCAAACTCTGCATGCCGATGAAGAAGGCCATGTAAAGAGCGTTACAACTACTTCGGGGGGATTCATTACGGATGCGGTGGTAGTGGCGACCGGGGTGCGTCCGCGCGTTGACCTGGCTAGAGAGGCAGGACTTAAGATCGGCAGCAGTGGTGCCATAAAAGTAGATGCGCGTTTGCGCACCAGTGATCCCAGTATTTTCGCTGCCGGTGATTGTGCTGCTCAATTCCATGTGATAAGTCAGCAGGAAGTTTATATTCCTTTAGCCTCTACAGCAAATAAGCAAGGGAGAGTAGTTGCAGACAATATTGCCGGATTAAATACAGAGTTTAATGCGGTGATGGGAACGACCGTGCTGCAAGCCTTTGATCTTAATATCGGCAAAACTGGCTTAGGTGAACAAGAGGCAGTGGACATGGGCAGTGAGGTGATCAGCGGTATAGTATCCGGGCATGATGCGCCTCACTATTATCCGGTACATGGCACCGTGACTATCAAGTTGATGGCCGACCGGGCGACAGGACAGATCCTAGGTGCTCAGGTCTGTGGAAGCGGGGATGGAGTAAAGCGCCTGGATGTACTGAGTACGGCTATAAAGTTCGGTGCATCATTAAAGGATATTGCCAACCTGGATCTGGGATATGCTCCACCCTATTCTGAAGCCATTGATGTGGCTATTCATGCGGCTAATATGCTGGAGAATAAACGCATGGGTCAGGCCCAAGGGGTATCTCCAACTCAGTTAGAACAAATGAAAAGGGAAGGTCAGGAGATTTGCTTTCTCGATATACGCGAACCTAACGAAGTTCGAGCCACCCCTCTGCAGGAAGAAAATGTGTTGGTCATTCCTTTTCAGGAACTGCGGGATCGCTATCAGGAAATACCCTCGGATCGGTTGGTAGCAGTCTTTTGCGGACTGGGAATCCGCAGCTATGATGCTGTGTGTTTCCTGCACTCTAAAGGTCTGCCAACAGCGGCTTACATAGAAGGCGGGAAGTCCACCTGGTTGTAATAAGAGATTCTGATTATACTATTAGCTTTTAGTATTTTACAGTAATTCGGTTCAATGATTAAGTTAAAGCAGGAAAAAACGATAAATACTCCGGAAAATTCATTGTAAACATATTTTGCGTACAGATGTGATGTAAGGAGGTGCAGAACATTGTTTGTGGTTACGATTGACGAGGATACATGTGGTGGATGCGGTTTATGTGCAGAAGGCTGTCCCGCTCGTATACTTGGCTTTAATGGAGAAAAGGCTTTCATATCCGGAGATGAAACAGAATGTATGGGATGTGAAGCATGTATAACCGTCTGTGAAAGCGGAGCTATTTCAATTATGGAGATATAGATTTCATAACTAGTGACCAAAAGGAGGATCGATCATGCCGGAAGACAGGAAAACGCCTCAATTGGATGATTTAGAAAAAGGGCCCTGGCCAAGTTTTGTTACGGAAATGAAACGAGCTGCGGAAAAGAATCCGGCAGCTGGAGATTTATTAGGATTGCTGGAAAAGTCCTATGAGGATAATACAGGGCATTGGAAACATGGTGGCATTGTTGGCGTAAGAGGATACGGCGGAGGTGTTATAGGCCGTTATACTGATATGCCTGAAGAATTTCCCCATCTTAAAGAATTTCATACCATGAGACTTAACCAGCCCAGCGGTTGGTTTTATACTACAGATTCTCTAAGGGAAATCTGCGATATTTGGGAAAAACATGGCAGCGGCTTGACAAATTTTCACGGGTCAACTGGGGATATAATTCTGCTGGGAACCAAAACCGCTGAATTACAGCCCACTTTTGATGAATACAGCGATGCTGGCTATGATCTGGGCGGATCAGGTTCTGATTTAAGATCGCCCAGCTGCTGTGTTGGACCGGCTCGTTGTGAACATGCCTGCTATGACACCTTGGATATGTGTTATGACATCACTAACGAATTTCAGGATGAATTACATCGTCCTATGTGGCCTTATAAATTCAAAATCAAAATGTCCGGTTGTGCCAATGACTGTGTATCAGCAGTGGCCCGAGCCGATTGTTCAGTAATAGGAACCTGGCGCGATACGATTATCATCGATCAGGAACAGGTCAAAGCTTACGCTGAAAGCGGCCTGGATATTCAACGTGAAGTCTGTTTTAAATGCCCCACCCAGGCTCTGGAATACAATGCTGAAACCAAGGAACTAACAGTTATTCCTGAAGACTGTTCTCGTTGCATGCACTGTATAAATATGATGCCTAAGGCTATTCAGACGGGCAAGGAAAAGGGTGCTACCATTCTGCTGGGAGGAAAATCAACCATAGTAAAATCTGCTTTCTTATCCTGGGTCATTGTACCTTTTATGAAAATGGAACCTCCCTATACCGAGTTTAAGGACTTAATCAACCGCATTTGGGATTGGTGGGATGAAAACGGCAAGACCCGTGAGAGGTTGGGCGAATTGATTTACCGTGTCGGCATGGGAACGTTCTTACGTGAGGTCGGACTGCCGCCAGTACCGCAGATGGTATTCCGCCCGCGGGCTAACCCCTATGTATTCTGGCAAGAGGAAGAGATAAACAAATAAGCAATTGTTTTGATAAGTTGAGCCCATTCAAATTGAATATTCAATAACATATTAAGAGGTGAAATTGGATGGCTAAAATTGATATCGGACCTCCCGATTATAGGAAGAATCTCCATCCGGTCATTGAGGAGAATTACGGACAATGGAAGTATCATGAAAAGGTAAAACCTGGCGTTCTAAAACATGTTGCTCAATCAGGGGCAGAATTATTCAGCATCAGGGTGGGATCACCCCGCTTGGTAAGCATAGATTTTATCCGGGATATCTGCGCACTGGCAGATGAGTATTGTCAAGGTTATCTCCGCTTTACCAGCCGCAATAATATTGAATTTTTGACTGGTGACGCGTCCCAAGTAGAGCCTCTCATAGAGGCCTTGAAGGCCAAAGGTCTTCCGGTAGGGGGAACCGGCCGAGCGCTTACTAATATTGTTCATACCCAGGGATGGGTGCATTGTCATACTCCAGCAACAGATGCCTCCGGGATTGTAAAGGCAGTAATGGATGATCTCTATGAATACTTCGGGCGTGATGACCTGCCGGCCAAACTTAAAATATCTTTGGCCTGCTGCCTGAATATGTGCGGTGCGGTGCACTGCAGTGATGTGGCCATAGTAGGGGTGCATCGTACTGCTCCTGTTGTAAACCACGAAATCATCCAAAAAGGTACTGAAATTCCCAGTTTGGTGGCCAGCTGCCCGACGGGAGCCATTCGTCCTGATCCCAAGAACAAGAGTGTGGCTGTTAAAGAAGAAAAATGTATGTACTGCGGCAACTGCTACACCATGTCTCCTGGCATGCAGATCATGGATCCTAAAAATGATGGTGTGGCTATCATGGTGGGCGGAAAAGTTTCCAACGCTCGTTCTGCCCCAAGTTTTTCAAGATTGGTTATACCCTTTCTGCCGAATAACCCGCCGCGGTGGCCGGAAGTTACCGAAGCGGTACGTAACATTGTTGAAACCTGGCTCAAACATGCTCGCAGCGGTGAGCGTATGGGTGAATGGATCGAGCGTATTGGCTGGGAAAGATTCTTTACACTAACAAACATTCCATTTTCGGAGAAATGTATTGATGATTATATATTCTCCCGTGAGACGTTCCGTACCACTGCAGCATTTAAGTACTAGCGCTGTTAAAGGCTGCAGAAAATTTACCTTTCGCAAAAACCGGGTGATAAAGAAAGGAGGAACGACAATGGAAAAGGGTCCTGCAAGTCCAGAAATCAAGGAGAAGGTATTGGCTTATCTGGATACGGTGGAAAAAGCCAAAAGCAAGGATATTGCCAAGGCGATCAATGAAAAGAAATCTGATGTAGACAACGCAGTCAAAGAGCTGTCGATGGAAGACAAAGTAGAATATCTGTACATTACAACCACCTTTATAGCACTGAAAGGCAAAGTTGGAGCTCCATAAAGGTTGAGATGGGGAAGGACAGATGAGCCGATCATCTGCCCTTCCCAACTTAAAGGGATGGTTTTGATTCCTAAAATTATAGGAGTGAAGACACATGGAATTTCCGATTTATAAGGTATTACAGGAAAATGAGCAACACATTTTAGCAAAATGGCAGTCAAATGTCTTTAGCCAGGCGCCCCATGAATTACTGCCGGGGAATACATCTAAAGGCCAGTTTACCGACCCCATTTCTTATAGCATTGAGAAAAACACCGCAGCAATCTTCAAATGGCTGATCAAAGCTGCTGATGATAACGATTTAGCGGAAGCACTGGAAGAAATATGCCGGCTAAGTGCGGTTCAGAATAGCAAACCGTCAGAAGCCTTAGGATTTATATGGGCTCTTAAACACGTTATCCACCAACTATTAGCAAGTGGGAAAATAATCTGCCCCAATGCCGATGATCTAATGGACGTGGATGCGCGTATCGATAAAATCGTCGGGCAGGCTTTTGATTTTTATTGTGCCTGCCGCGCTCAGATTTATGAACTGAGAGTTAACGAAATTAAAAGGATGTATGGGAGAGATGCGGGATGAAGATCTGGTCTTCTCTGCTCGCCGTAGTAGTTTTGGTTATAATAGCATGGTTGGGGGTTGAAGTCCTCCAATTAACTACCTTGTTTGGGGTAGCCTTGCCCTATGCAGCCTTCGCTTTGTTAGTGGTGGGTATTATTATCAGGATCGTAAAATGGGGAAAGTCACCAGTTCCTTTTAGTATTCCTACCACCTGTGGACAGCAGCAATCGTTGCCCTGGATAAAGCAGAATAAAATTGAAAATCCCTCTACAACCTGGGGAGTAATTGGCCGAATGGCCTTGGAAATTCTATTCTTTCGCTCTTTGTTTCGCAATACCAAAACCGAGAGAAGGGGTGAAAGGCTAGCTTTCGGGTCTTCGCAATGGCTGTGGCTGGGAGCCCTGGTTTTTCACTGGTCGATGCTGATCATCGTTATCAGGCATCTGCGCTATATTATAGATCCGGTTCCGGTGGTGGTGCAGGGTATAGAAGCCTTGGATGGCTTTTTGCAAATTGGGGTTCCGGTTTTATATCTGACCGATTTGTTCATAGTAGCGGGTCTGACCTATCTATTTTTGCGACGAATAGCAATATCACAGGTAAGGTATATTTCTCAGGCAGTAGATTATTTCCCGCTGTTTTTACTGCTGGGAATAGCCGGTAGCGGCATTTTAATGCGCTATGGGTTTAGAGTAGATATATTGAGTGTCAAAGAATTTACCATGAGTCTGGTAAACTTTACCCCCCAGATTTCTGCTGAAATTGGATCTATCTTTTATATTCATTTGTTCCTTGTATGTAGTCTGGCAGTCTATTTTCCCTGGAGCAAACTCATGCATGCCGGTGGAATCTTCATGAGCCCCACCAGAAACCTGGCTAGCAACAGTCGTATGATCAGGCACATCAATCCTTGGAATTATGAAGTAAAAACTCATTCTTATGCAGATTACGAAGATGAGTTCCGGGATAAGATGCGTAAAGTCGGATTACCCCTGGAAAAGGAGTGAGGACATGGCCAAATTACCTGAAAAAGAAGAAATCCTGCAATATAAATATAATGTCCCTGCCACGGACTGGATGGATACTCCTGTGGATTTCAAACCGGGTACATATTGCTATGGTGCCAAGGGTAAAAACCTTGAGGTCGTAGACTTTCCTAATGCCCGGGACTGGTCACCCACTGATGATGATTGGAAACTACCGGAGAATTGGCAGGACATAATTCTGGAAGGCATGGCCGAACGCCTTTCCAAATACCGATCTTTTCGGCTGTTTATGGATGTCTGTGTGCGCTGTGGTGCCTGTGCTGACAAATGCCATTTCTATATGGGATCGGGTGATCCTAAAAACATGCCGGTTTTAAGAGCTGAGCTTTTGCGGTCAGTTTATAAACGTTATTTCACTACTTCAGGCAAATTATTTGGCAACTTGGTGGGTGCTCGTGACCTGACGGAAGATGTTTTGAAAGAGTGGTGGTACTACTTCTTTCAATGCACGGAATGCCGCCGCTGCTCAGTATTCTGCCCTTATGGGATAGATCAAGCTGAAATAACTATCATGGGCAGAGAACTGTTAAATCTGGTGGGATTGAATATTGATTGGATTGCCGGTCCGGTGGCAAATTGTTATATGAAAGGTAATCATGTAGGCCTGGAGCCGCAGGGAATCGTAAGCAATGTGGAGTTCATGTGTGAGGACATTGAAACCATCACCGGTAAGGTGATCAAACCCTCCTTCAACCGCAAGGGGGCGGAGATTCTTTTTATTGTTCCCTCTGGTGACCTGTTTGCGGAGCCGGGTATTTATACCTGCATGGGCTATTTAATGCTTTTCGAACAGCTGGGACTCGATTACACCCTGAGTACCTACGCGTCTGAAGGAGGCAACTTTGGCTTCTTTACCTCCAATGAAATGGCTAAAAGGCTCAATGCCAAAATCTATGCGGAGGCTAAACGACTGGGAGTTAAGTGGATACTGGGTGGTGAGTGCGGTCATATGTGGCGGGTCATCAATCAATATATGGAAACTTGGAACGGCCCGGCCGATTTTTTGGAAGAACCGGTATCACCGATAACAGGAACGAAATTCACCAATGCTAAATCCACTAAAATGGTTCATATTACTGAGTTTACCGCTGATCTTATTTACCACAACAAAATTAAATTAGATCCCAGCCGCAACGAGCATTTGCGGGTTACTTTCCATGATTCCTGCAATCCGGCCAGAGCCATGGGGCTTATGGAGGAACCGCGCTATATTATCAATAAAGTATGCAAACATTTTTATGAAATGCCGGAGGAAACCATCCGGGAAAAAACTCTATGCTGTGGCAGCGGGTCAGGCCTTAATGCTGGGGAAAACATGGAACTTCGTTTACGGGGAGGATTCCCCCGGGCCAATGCGGTTAAATATGTCCGGGACAACCATGGTGTAAATGTACTGGCTAATATTTGTGCGGTTGACCGGGTAGCTTTTCCTTCATTAATGGATTATTGGGTTCCGGGAGTTGATGTAATGGGCGTACATGAACTGCTGGGTAATGCTTTGGTGATGGATGGCGAAGTTGAACGAACTATTGACCTGCGGCTGCAACCACTACCTGGTAAAGGGGTAGATAGCGATGTATAACGGCGGGAAGATAATCACCGGTTTGATAATTTTCGTATTATTGATTACGGCGCCATTTTTACTGAATGTGGGCCAGGCTAATGAGCTGCCGGAAATCAGTCTGAATACACCAGTAATCAATCAGCTAAGTGAGAAGCAGTGTGTTGAATCAGTTGAGTTTATGCGCAGCCAGCATCCTCAGCTCTTGAACGATTGGCGTGATCAGGTGGTACGCGAAGGGCAGACCGTCTATGTTAGCAGTTCCGGGGAAGAGTACGAAATGAGTTTGGACAATAGCTGCTTACAGTGCCATTCTAATCAAAGCCAGTTTTGTGATGCCTGTCATAATTATACGTCAGTGGAGCTGTATTGTTGGGATTGTCACGGTGGAGGTCTTGCGAAATGAACAGACGAGATTTTCTAAAGGGTATAGCAGCTGCCGGCTTCGGCGGAGCACTGGTATTTCAAGGTCTGGACAAGTTCGGTACTGAGGCTGCTGATATGGTGCCCAATAGCCCAAGACTGCAGGCCAAACATTGGGGAATGGTCATCGATGTAAGCAAGTTTCAAAATGAAGATGATTTTCAAAGGGTAGCGGATGCTTGTCATAGTTACCACAATGTGCCTGCCATTGACGACCCCAAAGAAGAAGTGAAATGGATCTGGGAAGATGATTTTGAACATACCTTTGCCGAACTGGAGAGCAACTATTTGAGCGAAGAGATCAAAAAAATGAAATTCCCGGTTTTGTGTAATCATTGTGAGGAACCATCCTGCGTTCGAGTTTGTCCCACCCAGGCTACTTTTAAACGCCCCGACGGTATTGTGGCTATGGATTATCATCGTTGTATAGGCTGCAGATTTTGTATGGCCGCCTGTCCTTACGGAGCCAGAAGTTTTAACTTCTTTGATCCCCGGCCTTATATAGATCAGGTGAACCCGGAATTACCCACCCGAACCAAAGGCGTGGTGGAAAAGTGCACTTTTTGTGTGGAGCGCATAGATAAGGGATTGGCACCTGTCTGTGTAGAAGCATCCGGTGGAGCGATCATGTTTGGTGATTTGGATGATCCTCAATCCGAGGTCAGGAAAGCTCTGCGGGAAAATTTCGCCATCAGACGAAAAGTGGAATTGGGAACCGGACCGAACATATATTACATTTTCAGGGGAGGCGGAGCCGGTGCTTGAGAAAGCTTTATACGGAAGTAAACGCTATTATGGCTTGGTGGCCTTATTGGCCATTATCATCTTAATCGGCTTTGCCGCCTACCTGAAGCAGTTTAACTATGGTTTGGGAGTCACCGGCATTAGCCGGGATGTAAGCTGGGGATTATATATTTCCCAATTTACGTTCATGGTGGGCGTAGCTGCTTCGGCGGTGATGGTTGCTATTCCTTATTATTTGCACGATTATAAGGCCTTCGGCAAAGTCGTAATTTTAGGTGAATTTTTAGCTGTATCTGCTGTTATCGTGTGTATACTCTTTATCTTTGTCGATCTTGGGCAGCCTAGCCGCGTTCTTAATGTAATTTTGCATCCCACACCCAGCTCCATGATGTTTTGGGATATGTGTGTGCTGATGGGTTATCTTTTATTAAATATCGTAATTGGCTGGACCGTTTTGGGGGCGGAAAAGAAGGATATCCCGCCGCCTTCCTGGGCCAAGGTCTTGGCATATGTTTCCATACCCTGGGCCATCAGCATTCATACTGTCACAGCATTTCTCTATGCTGGTCTGGCCGGCAGGGCCTACTGGCTGTCCGCTATTATGGCGGCCCGTTTTCTGGCATCAGCCTTTGCAGCTGGACCGGCTCTGCTGATCATTCTCTGTTTGCTTTTGCGCAGATATACGTCTTTTAAGACGTCGACTGAGGCGATCCAGTCCCTGGCCAAGATCGTATGCTATGCCATGATCGCCAATGTGTTCTTCTTTTGCTTGGAGGTATTTACCGCATTTTACAGCAATATTCCGGGACACATGGCTCCGTTTCAGTATTTGTTCGCCGGATTAGACGGATATAATAATTTGGTTCCCGCTATGTGGGGCTTCGCCATCCTGGCAGTCTTAGGGATTACCATGCTAGTCATTCCCAAACTGCGAAAAAATGAGAAAATCCTGATGTGGGCATTGATGGCAGTTTTTGTGGCTGCCTGGCTGGACAAAGGACTAGGCTTAGTACTGGGTGGGTTTGTTCCGAATCCCTTAGGAAGGGTGGTGGAATATTTCCCCACTAGCACAGAAATAGCTATTGTTGCAGGCGTCTATGCCATTGGCTTGTTGCTTTTGACGATATTGTACAAAGTGGTGGTTGGAGTCCGGGCGCAAAATTCGGTTGAAATTGAACATTAAAACAGTCAGCCTGCTTCAATCATTTCATCACAAGTGTAGATTTATTTTGCTCATGACTTCGCCGGTTGAGCGGAGACGGGGCATATAAATAACTAATAAGTAAAGGAGGATTAACATGCCGGAATTAAAAGTTGGAGACCGTGTGGTTTTATTAGATGAAGATGGATTTCTGGACAATGCTGCCGACTGGGATGAAGAGGTGGCCGTAGTTTTAGCTCCGACAGAAGAAGTAGAAGAGTTAACCCCGGAACATTGGGAAATCATTAATTATTTGCGTAAATACTATGCTGATTTCGGAGTGGCTCCCATGGTAAGAAAACTATTAAAAGATACCGGGAAGACCCAAGGTGAGATCTATAACCTATTCCCCAGCGGCCCTGGCAAAGGAGCCTGTAAAATTGCAGGTTTACCGAAACCTACCGGGTGTGTATAGGATAGTAATTAGGCAGCGGATCTTTAGCTAGGTCCGCTTTTTTTATGGCGGCTTAAAGCTAAGGGTAAAATACGACAGAGAATACTAACATAAATGGTACAATTATATTGTAGACAACGACGAATATTTTATAAAGGGTGGAGAATTGCGTGTATCAACAGGAATTTCTCGTTTTCAAAGCCGTTGCAGAAGCCGAAAATATAACTCTAGCCTCAAAACAGCTGCATATAAGCCAACCGGCAGTCAGCCTGCAGATACAAAATATTGAGAATTACTACGGCGCCCGGTTCTTTAATCGCAGCAATAAGGGAGTTACCTTAACCAAAGCGGGAGTCATCTTTTATGATTATGTCTGTAATATGCTGGATATGTTAACTAAGGTTCAGGAAGATATCAACGAGTTGGCTGAGGAACACGGTGGTGAGGTGGAAATCGGTGCTACCCTAACTATCGGCGAATATGTTCTGCCTAATATACTGACCTGTCTGTATAAATTGAGACCGGATATTGATTTTAAGGTAGCTATAGCCAATACCGAGACTATAGCGCGGGATATACTGGAAAGAAAATACCGTATTGCTCTGGTAGAAGGCCCCATACCTGAAAACAAGGATCTGGTAGTAGAAAATTTCTGGCATGACGAATTAGTGGTGGTAGTACCCTATCATCATCCCTGGGCTGAAAAAGGCAGTATTACTCTAACTGAGCTTACTAAAGCGAAACTGATTTTCCGAGAGTTAGGATCAGGCACTCGCAAGGTGATCGAGCTCTTTTTTAACGAAAAGGGATTCAAGTTATCAGATTTCAACATCGCTATGGAGTTGGGAAGTACCCAGTCCATTAAAAATGTAGTAGCAGCCGGTCTAGGTGTTACTATTATCTCGGCGCTGACGGTTCGCAGGGAAAGCGAAGAAAAAATTCTCAAACCGGTCAAGATAAAGGACTGTTACATGGGGCGGCCTTTGAATATCCTTACTAATGCTAATAACGCCAAAACAAAAGAAGAACACTTTTTGATAGATTTTCTTCATAATAAGGATTTGCTGGAAAAGGCTCTGGACATGGAGTGCCTAGAAGGCGACGTCGCTGCCGGGTTTCAGAGATTATGATCTATTTGTTTAAATATACGTTAAAGAACCGTAGGGGAGGTCAATTTAGCCATAGACCTCCTCCTTTGTTTATTGCCGAGAATTAGAGCATTTTTACTATATGGCAGTAATTATAGTAACGATAATATTAACCTATTTTACTAAGAATAAGGGTGGTGCTACATTTGAATTGAGAGTTTCAAGCTACTAATAGATTATTTTTGATCTGAGGTGAAATCATGAAACTGGTCATAGGGGCACCTCATGGACGTTCAGGTAAAACTACGGTAACACTGGGGCTTATTTTGGCACTGCGCCAAAAGGGCTTGATTGTGCAGCCTTTCAAGAAGGGGCCAGATTTTATTGACCCCAGTTGGCTTAGTATGGTGGCGGGAAGAGATTGCCGTAACCTGGATCTATATTTTATGGATGACGAAAAACTGGCGCATCATTTTGATACCAGCTGTGGTGATGCTGATATAGCTGTAATTGAAGGGGCTATGGGCCTGTATGATGGACTGGATTTTGAAGGCAGTGACAGCACCGCTGCGGTGGCCCGCGCGGTTAAGGCCCCAGTCATTCTGGTGGTCGATGCCACCCGGATGACCAGAAGTGCAGCCGCACTGGTTAAAGGTTTTCAGAATTTTGAAGAGGGCACTGAAATCGCCGCAGTTATTTTGAATAAAGTAGCCCGCCCCCGTCATGAAGAAATGTTGAGAAGATCCATTGAAGATTATACAGGAATACCGGTAGTAGGTGCCATTCCCAAGCAAAAGAACCTGGTGATCGCTGATCGCCATCTCGGTCTGGTTCCAGCGCAAGAGCTGGAAAGAACCTATGAAGTAATGGACTTTTTGCAGAGATCTATAGCTGATTCTACTGATTTGGAGTCCGTACTTGAAATTGCCCGAAGTGCTGGAACTCTGCCGGTGATAGAAAACCACTTTGAACAACCTCCCCCCCTGGTTCGTATTGGTGTCATTCGCGATAAAGTATTTAGTTTCTATTATCCTGAAAATTTGGAGGCTCTAAGCCAAGCCGGAGCTGACCTGGTGTATATAGATAGCCTGAGAGATGAGGCTCTCCCGGCTATTGATGGTTTATATATCGGAGGAGGTTTTCCGGAGGTGTTTGGGGCTGAGCTGGAGCAAAACGTGGGTCTGAGAGCTGCTATTCGCAAGGCTGCTGCAACAGGGATGCCGATTTATGCTGAATGTGGTGGGTTAATGTATCTATCTAGAAGACTGCACTTTGAGGGGCGAAGTTTTGAAATGTGCGGGGTTCTCCCCTGCGAGACAAAAATGTCTGTCAAGCCCAAAGGACATGGATACTCAGCCATGAGCACTATTGCTCCTAATTACTTATTTCCCGTAGGGACGGTAGTGCGCGGTCATGAGTTCCACCATTCCCAGATCATCAACTATAATGCTCCGGAAATCCAGAGTATTTACCAGGTAGAAAGAGGTTATGGCCTGAACGGAAAAATCGACGGAATAATGCACGGAAATGTTATTGCTTCCTATACTCATATTTATGCTGGGGCCCATCCGGAATGGGCAGTGAATTTCACAGCCAAGGCTGCGGGCTTGGATATGGCTCACACAGTCGGTTTGTAAAACCGACTATCAATGACGGGTCTTTTAGATGGAGATATTTCGGAGCGCATTCAATGTGCAGAAGGGGAAATCAAAACTCCCTTTACAGTTGTTTCTGCGTAAATGAACAAATTTCTGTATTAGACTTTTTATATAGGAGGGATAGCTATGCGAATTCATCATGTAGGAATATGTGTGCCGGATGTTGAAAAAGCTCTCGACTTCTATACTAGAGTGTTGGGATTCCGGCAGGAGGAAACTATTAATCTGGGCGGGGTCAATTATTACTTTGTAGGTGATGGTAATATCAGTATTGAGATCGAGCCGTCCCACACACCGGGCAGCAACCCTCATGATAACGGAATCGGCCACATTGCACTGGCTGTGGATGATCTGGAAGTTTTGGCAGAAAGGCTCCGCCGGGAGGAGATAACTTTCCTAGTTCCCCCATCCCAGTTTAGACCTGACCGCAAGATCGCGTTTATCGAGGATCCTCAAGGAATTCGTCTGCAGCTGATACAATTCCTGGAATAACTGTTGTTCA
>Ga0209509_1001666_pt1 | contig 16197 bp, 25 predicted proteins | sample BioC13SIPDNA_FD_185743 | JGI IMG/M metagenome (GOLD analysis project Ga0209509, IMG submission 185743) | Anaerobic biogas reactor microbial communites from Washington, USA - Biogas_R1_A C13 SIP DNA (SPAdes) (version 2) | ecosystem: Engineered > Bioreactor > Anaerobic > Unclassified | place...
CTTACCAGCCATAAAATCTCTTACCTATCTGGACCATAATCACCAGCAGTATCAGCAGCCCAGTAATGATTGTCGCTGTCCACCCCACCCCGTCCATAGCCTTTTCAATCTTCTGCAACCTTGCCCGCTCACGCGCTGCGTTAGGGGTGTCCCAGGTACGCGGCTCCTCCCGCGTTATGCGCCGGGGGCGGTTAGACTTGTACCTATTCCAATAATGTTGGGTTATGCGCATTACTCCTCACCCCCATAGCCAGCGGCGACAAGGGCTTGGTGTAATTTGCAATCATCATTATGCCCGTCAATTTCGCCCTTACCGCAGCATGGGCATAATAACCACATACCTTCTAGGTTATCGCCGCCGTATACCCATTCAATCCCTTTCGCCGCCTCCGCTACTGCCCGGAGCTTCGCGTTTTCGTCCTCCAGCTCAATCACCCGCTGAGCAAATTCGGGCAAAGCGGTGCGAGCAAGAGCGATAAATTGAGCATCATGGGAGCGCCTTGTTAGACAAACGTTAAAATTATTTTTGTTTATAACGTATTCCGAACCCCTGCCTGTCGTTTCCCATGGCCCCTCAGTGGCTTTGTTACATATTTTCAGTACTTCTTTAAAGTCGTACTTCACGTTATCCCCTCGCCTTCTTCTGCTGCTCTGCCGGTTCCGGGTCGGCATACGCTACTAATCGTCCTGGGCTCATGTAGTCCCAGGTGTAGCTTTTCCGGGGAGGCCTTTGGCCGCGCTTGCGCATCTGTTTCCGCCATTCCCGTTGCCGGGTCTTAGTTCTGCCCATCACTAGCCACCTCACAGATGTCGATGATGGTAATGTGGTCACACCAGAAAGGCGTGTAGCGCTGGTATCGTTGAGCCAGCCGGATTGTATCCATGAAATGCGCACGGGCTGCCTCTTGACTGGTGGCTTTGATGTGAGTCGTGATATTACTGCGCCTTGCGCGCGGAAACTGTCGGTATCTTACTTGATAGGTTCTCATGGTTGTCCTCTCCTTTCAGATATTAAATGGAGGCCGCTGCCGGACTTGAACCTGGCCCTCCTCCGGTATGCCCCCGGAATTGCTCGCCTCTGAGCTTGCGGCCTTGATATGGTTTGTCCATCTTTATAGGGGAGAGCCGGGCCGCCGTGCATATCGGGGGACTTGCGATCAGGGCAGCTTGTGGTTACTCATCAAATAAAAACAAATTGGGTAATCTTCTTGTTCTTCTGCCAGAGTTGTAAAAATAAAGTATTGAAGCTGCTATATTGGTGGCTGCATTACCGCTTCTGATTTCAGCTAATAGGTGTGCTCTTTTAAGAACAGATGCGAGGGGAACAGATTTTAGTTTTCTTATTACTTCGTTCATATCAACCAAGGATTTGTATTTGGTTAAAAATATATGGGCACCCTTTATAACTCGCCCCTCCAGGACGCTTTCTTCATCCCGCCAAAGAGTTAAAATTAAATTGAAAGCAGCATCTAAAGCCGGGACGCCACCTTCTTTATATACCCCTTCAACTATACCTATAGCCCCTAACTCGTTATGTCTATAATCTTTGTGGCCTCTTGATTTATTGGTAATAACAAGACCATACTTTTCGGCAGTTTCCTTAATTGCTAAAGCATCTGGATCGTTATAGGCCAACTTGCGGTGAAACACCTGTAAAGCTGTCATCCTATAATTGCTAGTCTGGATTTTAACGAAAGCCTTTGCTTCATCGGCAAGAGTTTTACCTTCAAAAACTCTGCAGGGAGCTGTTTTGTATTCCTCAAGTTTGAGTGCGGTATAACGATGCTGACCATCAACCACCAAATATTCCCCGTCCCTAAAACTAACTGTCAGGGGTTGCAGAGCCATAGGGTCAATACCCTCATTTCGCATTTCCCTAACCTTTCGCATGTTTATGTCCCTTTGTAGTACTGGGTGAATTTTTAATAGGTTTAACGGCAGCACCATGTAGACTCCTTCATGTTCGTTTAACTTGTTTAACAATAAGGCCTGTTCATGTGCTGTTTGTTTGGCCATTTTCCTTTCCCCTTTCATGTGATATACTGAGGTTGAATAATTTTCTTAGTCCGCTTTTAGCGGGCTTTCTTTTTTACCTACCCTCAATGGCGTCACCTCCTCCCAGCAGTCGATCTTCCTTCAGCAACTTTCCAACCATCCATCTGACTAGAACTTGCATATCCACCTTTACGCCCCCTCACTATTGTGATTTTTCCAGGCAAAAAAAAGACGTTCTATTGTCAATTCCTCAGGGTCCTCCCCCAGCTTGATAAAAAACGCCCTGATTTTCAGCATATCGCTCATGCTAAAATCTACTTCATTATTTAATTTTTTGCCGTAAGTGATATATGTGGTTCCAGTTACTTTCCCCATGTCTAGCTGGGTTTTTCCGTATTTCGCCATGAGCGCCCGTAATTCGGGGAATGTCGGTGCAGCTTGTCTTGTTTTTCTCAAAATTTTCCCTCCCTTCAACATCACTATAGTGAGGTTATCACAATAGTGAATTTACTGTCAATATTTATCTTAATATTTTACTAATAATTTTTATCACTATAGTGTAAAATGAAATCGGAAAGGGGCTGATAACAATGGCAGAGAACTTGAAGCTATTTGCTACCCGCCTAAAAAACTTGAGAATCGAAAAGGGATACACGCAGGAAAAACTAGCAGCATTAATTGACTGCCCGCCCAGCTTGATCTCTTATTATGAAACAATGCAAAGAGAACCAGGGTTCAGTAATATTTTGGCCCTGTGCGAAGTGTTTGGGGCTACCAATCTTATCCCGAATTTAATTACTTCTATATACCGCCGGGCAGCGCCCCGGTTATTTTTTGATTATTTTTAATTTAGGTATTGACTTTAATTCAATTTTGGTATATACTTATATTAAAGAAAGGGGTTGGCGCGAATGACAGCGAAAGAGAAATGGGAACTGAGAGCAAAGAGATTAGAACTAAGCATGGAGGCAATCTGCATCACAGCAGACCCAGACTATGAGGCAAAAGTGGCCGCGATCGATGCGGAGATAGCCAGGATTACGGAGATTTTAGGAGAGATGCCCAGTGACTAAGAAGCAGTCAGTAGGACGGCCCCCAATGGGGCCCGACGAAAAGAGAAAGCCCCGCAGTGTCAAAATGTCAGATGCTGAGTGGGAGGAGATACAAAAGCGGGCCGCAAAGCTAGGGATTACAGCAAGTGAATATATCCGGCTTAGAACATTAGTAGCCGGGGACTAAGCCCCGGCTAACTCTTATTTCCCGACGGCCCACTCTTCTCCGAATTGATCCTTGAATGCCCGGAGAGCCGCCTCGATCAATCCCTGGATCTCATCAGAAGTAATATTTATACCTCGGTCTATAGCCTGAGTAGCTAACCACCTGGCTGCCTCTTGGTACTTTTCTTCGCCTTTTAGGTCTTTGTAAGCCTGCTCCACGAACTTCACAGCCAACGCCGCCAGTTCCTTCTTCGTCTCTAGTTCCCGCTGTATCCTGGCCAGCCGTTCCACGCCTATCTTGCGCCGCAGCCATTCGGCCAACATGACTGCCAAAACAGGCAGTAAAATAGAAAGTATATCATAGGCCATGTTAACGATTCGTTCATCCACGGCAATCCCTCCTTATTTCGTTATGATGACTGTTTTGGTCTTGTCGTCCCAATCAACTTTAGCACCTAAAGCCTCAGCCAATGCTCTAACCGGGGCATAACTTCTGTTGTCTTTCAGTATGTACCCCGTCAGGACTTGGCCGTTAACCTTGATTTTGGTTTCAACAGCCATTTCATCATCCTCCAATCTCTCCCGTAATTCTTCCCAGGGGAAATTTTTCCCAGGACAAGCGGTAGCCATCACGTCCTTATGTCCTATAACCGGTTTTACCCCATACTTGGGGAATAAATAGTCTTTTAGCAGCCATACCAGGGAATCCATTTGGGCTGTTGTCGGCTTCCCGGTTTCAAAGTTGCCGGTTAACACAATCCCTATGCTGTCAGGATTGCCTTTTTCCCCTGCGTGGGCACCAATTAGATTTTCTGCCCTGCCACGTTCTATGTCACCATTTTGGCGAATCACAAAATGATACCCTATGCCTGACCAGCCCTGGTTCAAGTGCCATTGATGAATAGTGCTGGCAGGCACATCTTGGCTGGCAGTATGATGGATTATAAATCTATTAGTTTTATTACGCTGTTTCATACCGCTCTTAAAAGAGAGTTTGGTTTCCTTGATCTGCATTAGATTCACCTCCCTAGCAAAAACAATATAAAGTCCGCCCATACATAACCAATAAAGATAATGGCGATCAACAGTAATTTACTGGGTTCCTCGCCACATAAAATAATACCCGTTATGGCACCAGCAACACAGCCTGCTATTAAGTTAACCGTTATTGACAACCAACTTTGCTTCTTAGTAGTAAGCAGCTGCAGCATTCCGCCGATCATACCAAGGAAGGCCCCTAACAGAATAAAGGTTGCAGTTTCCACTATTCACCACCTCCCTGGGTTACCTTCGCCTTAGTGATACCCGCCAGCGTCCACAGCTCAACCGTGGTAAACCCAAACCAAGCCGCGACCAAGGCCGTAGGCTCACTTCCCACTCGGAGAAACACAAACAAAACGGCCCCGGCAAATACCGCGTTGAGCAGCACCACCAGGGCCACGATCCACTTGGAATATCTCATGTAATCACCTCGCTACATGACATAGCTAATCAGCGCCAGTAGCAGACCAATACCGCCTACTATGTACCCCCACATATCCTTACTGCCTTTGGACTGACCATAAATCTCATCTAATCGTTTCTCGCAGCCGTCCAGCCTGCCGCGCAGTCCGTTATAATCGCGGATCATAGTCTGGGTCTTGGCCATCTCCGCATTGGTGGCCTCCAGTCGTTTAGACAAGTCTACCATCATCTCATATAAATCTTTGTTTGAGTACCACTCCTTTGCCTCGGTCAACTACATCACCTCTCCCCATAAGAATAGCCGCCCCCTATTCGAGCGGCTCCGGTGTTAATCCTGCCAATTCAGCCTCCATCTCAACCCTCTTTTGCTCCAATAAGTCCCGCCTGTCCATGTGCCTCGTCTTTTGTGCTACCAACCCGGTAATATTCCTGTCGCTATTCTCAATCTGCCGGGTTAAAATCTCAATCTGCCCATCCAGTTTCTTAATTTCCTGCTCCAAAAACTCCCTATCCATCAATCCAACACCTCCATAAATCTAATCAAAGCGTAGTCCTTCCGAGTAGCCGACAATGACCAAGTAAACTCTGCACCCGTCGAGGTGCCACCTTTACGCTCTTTGATAATAAAATAACCATCACCAATTTCTGATACATATAAGTCAACATCAGCGTAAGGCGTAAGCTGAATATACCACCTACTATCCGGCGTATGCGGTTCAATGCACTCCATGAAGATAGGGTCAATATCAATTCTGCATTCACCGTTTACCAGCGTACCCATACCTTCGTCGATGTATCGCACCTCGGGTGATTCCCTAGCGGAAATGCCTAATTTGCCGTATATGGTATCTTCAATGCAATTCTTCACGCCACCAGTAACATTAATGCCATACATACAATCAACACCGGTTTGCCCGACAATAAAAATTTTTCCGCTAACGTTCGTAAGCGCTAAATCCCTGTCGTTGGCTCCGCCAAGACGCCCACAATCTAAACCTTCCGCATTAAAAATATCTATTAGTCCATGTTCTGCGGTTGTGTCTATTCTTAGGAGTTGCTTCCCGTCCTTCACTACTTGTAAGATGCTCGGGGGTATCAGTTGTATATAGGTAGTCGCATCCTCTGCGCCGGAACGAATAATTGATGAATATATTTCCCCATCAATAATCTTAATGCCGTACTTCCTAATCTGGTCTTTAATCCAACTACCGACTAGCACCCTCAAAGCATCACTAGAGTCATAGACTTTCAGCCCATCCGTCTCTGCCCTCATATACCCCGGCCACTGTTTCATGTCCTCGCTCGTGTAGAACGGCACTCCCGTCTTATGCCAACCCGTGCGAATATTGACCTCTCTGTATACCTTATCAATTCGCAACTCGTCTATCAGCGTGTTGATAGCATTGTTTCCGTTCCGGTCAGTGCCGATAAAGAGGTAATTGCCAAGCGCTGTAGGTAGCCCCGGATTCTCGATGTAGCATGCTTCGGAGTCGTTTACTACCAGCGACAAGCGGTCAGACTTCCAAGCTAAGGAGATTGAGTCCCAGCCTGTTAGGGTAGATTTATCTGGGCCGTAAACGGCAGTACCTGCGCTTTCTAGGATAGAAAATGATAAGTCATGTAGTTGTGGTGTTTTGCTAGTATCGGTTGTAGATAGCGTTTGCCTGATTTTTAATCTTGCATTGGATAGGTCGGTTCCCGCTGTGATACCTGGAATACTGCCGCCACTGGTGGGTTCCTGCCATGCTCCATAGGTGCTGCCACCATTGGTCGATAGTGCAGTTTCGACCTTAACGGCGGTTCCTGTCGGCGTAGTTTTTGACCATTCAATTTTAGTACCGCCTGCTGGATTTGCACCTGATAGGTCTATTGTTTTCTCACGGGTGCCAGAGGGCTTATAAGGGCCAATTATATTGATGTCATTTACTTTCATTGTAGTAACAGGAGGATAAGTACTGTATTGCTGAAAGGTTAATTTAATTTGCGTAACTTCTGTAGTAGTCCCTCCTGTTAATGTACCTAATAAGGTGTCACCTGCGTAAAAAGTCCATGTACTCCCTTTGCGAACTAATTTGAGAGTGCCAGAATAATTATTATATGTCGTGTTACCGGAGCCAGTATTAAAAATATCGGCACTCCCTGCCCCAGCCCTTAATATTGTATGTAATTCTCCAGCCCAATTGTCCCGCATTTGGATAAAAGCTATTTCATTACCAGATGAATCAAGTAAACTTATTAGTAGCACTCCTATAGCCCCTGTAATATTATTCAGCCAAGTAACGTCAAAAATGCAAGTTATGTCGCCCATACTAGCCCCAAGAGTTTTTGTAAGCGTTGGGCCGTGAAAACTACTTCCAGAACCATAGTTAGCAGCATAAAACGAATTTCCATCACTTGCTGCCATTCCTTCGCCACCCATTGTCCACCCTGTTACAGAAGAGCAGTTATCAGAAAATACATCTTTTTTTAATTCCAAATCCCCCGCACTTGTGGCCACTACATCTGTAAGAGTACCAGACTGAAAATCGGCTTGAGAAGTCTCAGTATAGCTTCTCGACACCTTATCTGAATCAGTAATATACAATTTTCCATCATTAGCTATTCCTGCTTTTATGCCTTGTGAATTATCGGACTTCGGTAAATCCACCAACACCGAACCATTACCCGATTCTGCAAGGTTTTTAGCTCTAAAATTAATTGTGCTCTGATTCGGAGACAGCCCCGTTGTTGGGGCTTTGAGTACGCCGAGACGAGTTGAATATATTTGCCATTCCGAAAGTTCATAATAAGCACCTGACACAACCGCACTAACAGTCATGCGAACATATCGTCCTTTTATCGCTGTAAAAGCGTGCTCTACCCAAGTGCTATAAGTGGCATTTCCTGTTTTCGCGATAACTACAACTTCTTCGCCTGCAAATGCTCCTGTTTTCGAAATAGCAATAGTATAATCTTTGGGTAAATTTGCTGTGTTTCTATTGTTTATCCATCTAACTTTGTTGATACTGAACACGCCACCTAAGTCTATTTGATGCCATTGCGGGAATGCTGCCCCACTTGCACTAGCAAAAGCCGTACCTGCTCCGAAAACAATACTACCGTCTACCAAGTTATCAGGGCTGTAGGCAGAGCTATACATACTTGATGCTGACATACCGCTTTCTTTGCCTGTTGACACATCACCGTCAAAAGGAGTGGTCACTTCAACCGCTTGCCCAAAACAACCCGCATCAAAATTAGCATCCCCTATAGCCGCCACGCCCTTGTGACTGTTCAAGCTCCCATCAAAGTGCCAAAGGCCCAAGCAGTCAGAGTCTACGCCCATAGTTGCGGAGGCTGAAGGGTCAATCAACGTAGGGTCGTAGCCGGGGGCGAAGGTGGTTTCGGGGCCAATCTGCACCAGCCCAGCGTCAATTATTCCTGCCGTGATAAGGTCAGCGGTGAACCCCGAACCATCACCAAAAGTACGCCAGTTCCAGCCTCCTTGCCCATCCTTCTGGTTAGCAATTGCAAAGATTCCCCCACCCAGTTTCATGGCTTTTGTGGCTTGGTCATAGGTTGGGGCATCAAGGATTAGTATGCCATCCTCTCCCGTCTGAAAGACAAAGGACTGAGTATTCTCTATGGCGTTCTGCAGGACTGATATTTTCCCATCTAGCCACTTGGTGTTGAAAGGCCGGTTCGCCATCTCATTAACTCGCCGGGCAGTATTGATTGTTGCCTCAACGATGGTCGGCGCGAAGCTCCCCAACACTACTTTAGTGTTCGCCGGGTCAAGCGGGTCTCTTTCGATGTCAATTACCCGGGCCGATACTACCAGTTCCGGGGTAAATTCCCGGTCAATTACTCGAACAAGGTCACCTTTACGTACCTTCTCGTGCTCATATCCGGTCAGCTGCTCCAGGCTAACTACATCAAGGCGATATGTGACCCGCGGTACCTTCCGCCGGGCCAGTTCATCTCTGGTCTTCTGCAGTAATACCTCCGGGTCGGTCTCTTCCTCATCAACAAAAACATCAAATCTATGTCTGCCGTTCCTACCCCATCGGGATAGAGCATCATCGTCACCAATCCATTCCTGACCGGCTGGCTTGTCCACGGCCACGACATTGGCAAAGGTCAACCTGCGGCCATAACTGCCAGAGTCAAGCTCGATGCCTTTGCCTCTGCCATAAAGAGCAGTCACGACCCCGGAGGAATCCACTTCGCGCTCAATACTCAGGATGTCCTTGCTATAGACAAACTGTTTGCCAGTATCAGTGCCACGCTGGGCTAAGAGATCAACGTATCGGGTGATTACGCCTCCCTGGATTACGCATCTCCAATTAAGTTCGCCATGCCAGGCATTGGCTACGTTCTGCACAGCTGAGAGGACAGACTCATAGTAAGCAGATGTTGAGGATGCGCCCAGGTCGTCAACGATACCCACCTGCCACCGGGTGCCTTCCAGCATCCCGGCTAGGGCAGCAGTAGCATCAGCTGAGGGTCGCTTGTCGGTGACGATATCATCTAAAAGCTCATAGAAGATGTGCTCACAATAAGCTGTCCTAGTCATGCCATCGCCGTGAACATCTACCAAGCGTTTGATCTCAAATACCTGCCAGTAGCTATCAAGGTCACGGAAGGCTACCAAGTTCCCCTCGACTACATATTCATTGCCTACAGGAATGGTAAACTGGAAAGTATTCTCGCCATTCAATACATCCCGGTGGATGGCATCAAAAAAGCTGCCCTCGGGAAGCGTTGTTATCAATTTTTCAGTTGAATCAAAGATGTATAACATTACAGCCACCTCGGTGTATATTTTACCTTCGCGGTGCATCTCCCGGTCGGGGAGATGCTTAGAGTGTTATTGCCAACTGCAAGCTCAAAGAATACGCTGTTCTGCCAATCCAGTTTGTCCATGGCCCTGGTGCCGTTTATCAGGACTGCACCGGTACCGGTATCAATCTTAAGAGTATCGTTAACCTCAAAATCATGTACCACCCGGACATATTCGGTACCCAGGGTAACTTTGAATTCACTGGCAACATCCGTGAATGTCGCCTCAATTATCGGTAGGGCTGAAAATGTCCCTGCGTTGGTCACGGTCGCGGAATCACTGATAAAGCTGGCAGTAACCTGCTCACCGTAGGCCAGCGGCTCACATATAAAGGATAGGCCGAATTGCCCCATCCTCCCAATATGGTCGAAGTCCACCGCTGATGCTAGTTTGGCTTTATATGTCTTTCCCGTTTCATCGTCGAAGCTAAGGCTGGCTCTATCTGTGGTGTTTAGCCAGGCGGCTATGTCCCTTGCCTTTGTTCGTATGTCAGCCAGGCTTGAACCAACAAAGGCGCAATCTAGTTCAATGCGTCTGTCTGCCAGCTCCCCGGGAAACAATATGCTCCCGTTCCTGCCCGGTACCTGCACGTAACGGTCGTTGGGTTCGGGGAGGAGTTGACGGTTTTTGGAGCGCATGACTACGCCATGAGTTGAACAGTGAACCCCGTTAAAAGTAAAACCTATCATCTCAATCCCCTCCCTCTGGCGTTAGTCTGTTGCAGGTTATAAAGTTCCCTGGCTACCAGCTTAATGTCGTTGTCATTTCTGACATAAAAAGTATTACCCGTTATCAGTACACCCTCCGAGGTTGCTACATGACTGCCTCCCATCGCCTGCCGGAGCGCATCCGCTATCAGCCCCGGCATCTTGTCCAAAGGAATGACTACCTCGGTGCCAGCCTCACCTACGCCGATTATTGAGGGTCGGTCAAAGATGCCACCCGACTTGTACCAGTTCAGATCGAAGTCGGGATAAGGGATTCTGATGTCTCCGACTGATTTATATTTAGTAGATACCGATATGTGCGGAAGTTTCGGCTTTGGTATCTCTATCCGCATATTAGCAAAGGCGTTTTTAATCGTGGTTATGATGTTCATGATGGTATTCTTTGCCGACTCTATCGGGCTAGTGATTGCGGTTTTGATATTATTCCAGACCTCACTGGTTTTAGCTTTTATGCTATCCCAATTTTCTGCGATTTTCCTACCCAGTAACACGGCCCATCCTGCAGGGCCTACAGCTATCAATAGGATTTCGTCTCCCCATTTTTTGAAGAAATCTTTGATGTTGTTCCAGGTATTGACCAGCCACGTTTTCACGTCCTCAAAAATGCGCTTCACATTATCCGAAAATTCCTTGAGCAACGCTTTTGACTTCTCCCCGTTCTCCTTCCACTGTTTATACAGCAGGACAATAGCTGCTACAAGCAACCCGATGGCTGCCACTACAAGCCCTATCGGGCCAGTCATAACAGTAAAAGCTGCGGCAAGGCCGGGTGCGGCTATAACGATCGCCCCTATTCCCTGCAACAATGGTCCCATCAATGCTAGCAAAGCGGCAAAGGCAACGATGGCCACCTGTAACCCCTGGGGCATGTTCGCAAAGCTATCAGCCATTTTCTGTAACGGTGGCACAGCCTTTTCTATCAATGGCACTAGTTTATTTAGTGCGTCAAACAGGGTCGTCGCTATCGGTTCAGCAGCAACCATTACTTGGTTCTTTAGCTTCGCTAGCCCTTCTGCCCAATCGTCCGTCTCATCTGCTACGCCGTTGATGGTTTCCTTGGAGTTCATTAGCTCCTGGACCAGTGCCTCATACTCCAGTTTGCCCTCTCGTATCGCACTGGCCATAAGCGGGCCTGCCTTGCTGCCGAATATCTCTATGGCTAACTCTGTGGCCTTTATGTCAGAGGGTGCGCCCTTGATCTCGTCAAATAGCACCTGTAATGCTTCGTTGGCGTCAGACACGCCATCTTTTGCCATGGTCACCAGGGCTTTATTCAGGCCCACCATCGCCTGCTCAACTTCTACCCCTGCCTTGTCAAAGAATCCCATCAAAGCGGCAGAGTCATAGAAGTCAAAGCCCATCTGTTTGAGTGCTGGGGAGAATTTGACCAGGTTCTGCTCAAGCCGGTCTATGCTTATGCCGGTGGATTGCGCCACCTTGAAAACATAGTCTAAAGCGTCTCCATAGTTCTCCGTCGGAACCTGGAACGCCTGGAAGGCTTGGCTGGTTTCTTCGATGATTTTGCCTAAGTCTCCCTCGGTAATCCGGGCGAGGTTCAAGGTCTGGACAGACAGATCTTGTAGCGCCTGTCCTGATATCCCCAACCTGGTGTTATAGTCAGCTATGGCGGTGGATACTTCATCGAAGCTGGACGGGACCTGCGTTGCAACCTTGCGGAAGTCGTCGTTAAGTTCTTCAAGCGCTTTACCTGTCGCGCCCGTGCCGATTCGTATGTTGTCAAAGGCATCATCGAAGGTCTTTCCTACCGCAACCATGCCGGCTCCGGCGGCTGCCAAGGGCACCGTGACATATTTGGTCATAGTTTCCCCGGCAGACTTCATTTTCTGTCCGGCATCCTGGAGTTTTTCACCCAGCGACTTGGAGGCCGTGGCAGTATCTTTGAGTTGTTTCTCAAAGCCTTGTAATTCCTGCTCGGCCTTTGCTACTTCACGCTGAAAGGCCCGGTATTGTTCCTCGCTTATTTCGCCTTTAGTAAACTGTTCGTTTACTTGCGCCTGGGCTACTTTGAGCCGGTCTAATTTCTCCTTGGAGTTCTCAACTGCTTCTGCGAGGAGCTTTTGCTTTTGGGCAATTAAATCAGCGTTGCCCGGATCCATTTTGAGAAGTTTCGAGACTTGTTTCAATTCTGATTGAAGACTCTTGGACTTTTTGTTTACATCCTCAAGAGATTTATTGAGAGGTTGGGTATTACCGCCAATCTCGATTGTAATTCCTTTTATTTTACCTGCCATATACTCACCACCTTAAAACGCATCAAAATCGGCCTGTGTGGCCTGTCTTACTTCGGTCTCTTCATCGTTGCCGGTATATATCTGCACAAATTTGAGTAAATCTCGTACCCGAAATAGGTTCATTTCCTCAAATGTTAGTCCGGTTTTCTTGCCCATTGCCAGTAGTTCCAAGTCCATTCTGTCTGGCTCGGTGTCAGACGGTTCTCCGTTACTTTCGGCCTCCACGAAAAAAGCCGTCGGTGGCCTCCTCGATCACCGCAGTCATGATGTCGTTGTCTGCGAAGTCGAAGGACTCCATGTCTGCTAGCCAGGCTTCAAAGCTGGGAAATCCTTCTGGCTTGTCAGCTTTGTTCATTGCCCAAATCAGTTGTAGCATCTTGATAGAGTCAAACTGGCTAGGATCGTTGGCCATCTCCTGCATAGAGATAAGATCGCCAATCAGATCAGTCTTAAATTCCTGGCGATAGTAGAGTAGGGCCAGGGGCGTTGCCCTGACCCTTATGGTCTTTTCGCCTATCGTAATTTCACGCATAGTTACCCTCCTATGCCGTTGCCTTTACAACCAATGTGTAGGTCACGCTGTTACCCTTGGTAAACTCAACAACTATTGGATAAGTGCCGTCATCTTGGGCTGTTATAAATGTTTCATCAATTGTCACTATCAAGCCATTAACCGTCAAACTAGCTCCAGGCACCGGCAGTCCACCAAATAGCACATTCTTGACTGTAGGTGCAGGGGTGCCATCGGAGGTAGTTGTAAGCACAACGGGGGCGGCGGATGCTTTAACAAAGTCAGCAGGATCAGCACCCTTGGTATTGACTACAGCGCCCTTTAAGTAGACCCCACCAAAGAAGTTGATATATGAAGGGTCTGAACTGGCCGGCAGGCTGGCCTTGACATGGTATGTGTCCGTCGCCGGGGACGCAACAATATTCAGCGTCTCGGTCTGTGGCTCTATGTTCTTGGTTTTCGTGCTACCAGCAACATCGGGCCGGGCGGCATTCACTTTGTATAAAACGTGCCGGGTGGCTTTAACGTCGCCGTTAAATTCAAATAACAAGGCAAAGTTCTTCGGTGTTGCGCTGGAGTTCTCAATATAGGCACCGTTGGCATCCAGTTCTTCCAGCATTACGTCTTCCCTGAAACTGTCGGGAATCCTCGCTATTTCCAGCGTGCCCTCGTATCCCTGGTTGGTGTTGGTGCCGAAATACAGCAAGTCATCTGCGTAGAACTCAACTTTTTCGCCCGCTGGCGACAAGCTGATATTCACTGCGCCGGGAATTGGTTTCGGTGTTGCGTAGTGTACGACCCCGCCAGCCTCGGTTATAACGGCATAGTGTACGTTCTTGAGCCCGTACTTAATTTTATTGCTCATCATCAATCCTCCTTAAATCTCATAAAGGACCTGGTAGAGATCCTCACTGTCAATATAGGTTTCGGTTTTGTCCCAAAATATGTCGTTCGCATCAAAAAGACCCTCGATCAGGGCTTCTGACGTTGGGTCTTTGGTTTTAGTGTAAAGCTCCACCTGGAAGTTCTTCGCGGCGGCATAAACTTTATTGTCGGCGCCGAAGTTGGTGTTATAGCTGAACAGGTAAACCATATAGGGCGGGCTCGGCGGCGAAGTGAAGTGGTGATACGCCACCGGCAGGTTGGTCGTTTTTAACAGTGCAAACAGTGTCGCCTCATCCACTCTTGATCGCCTCCTCTACCTCACGGGTAAATTCCCGGATCACTTCCTCTTCAGCTGGCCGGACGTGAGGTATCCCCTCTACTCTGCCCCCGCCTACTTTTGCATGGCCATGTTCCAAAAGATGAACCAATCGATAGTATGGCGCCTTGGCATGAATAATTCGTTTATGAGGCTGACCTACTTCTGGCTCGGTTTTCATCGTCCAACTCTTGGCATACTTGCCGTATCGTTTCGGTGATGTTTGTTTGAGCCGCTTGACTGCCGCCTTGCCGACCTTATCACTGCTGACGTTGACCTTCTCAACCACATCCTGCGAGTATTCAGCCAAGCCCTTGGCGATCTCGGCCGCCAGTTGGTCAATGTTGACATTCGCCATGTTACCACCCCACAAACACAGCGAGCAGGGCGGCCTCATACGCTGCCTTGTCGCCTGGCGGCATAATCACGTTGGGATCGTCCAGGATAGTCTCCACCAAGTCCTTGAGATCCTGCACCAGTTTGTGATCAACCAACTTTGCGCTGCCGGTTTCGTCAGCTATGATCCGCTCACAGGTCAGTCGGGTTTTGTCGCCCCGCTTCTCAGTGCGGATCACGTTGTAGCCTTTTCCGTCATGCTCCAGCTTCGGCTCGTCCTGGTATTCATAGGAGTAGATTTCAAACTGTTTCTCAGGCTTTAGGTCGGCCACGGCGGCGTTATAAAACTCGCTTTGGCTGACATAGTATTCGTTAGCATAGACTGTGCGCTCGGTAGTCGAAGCGATCTGGTTGCCTATAGCATCTTCGGTGATAATGACGTTGATTAGTTTGATTATCTGATTATGTCTCATGGGCTCACCACCGCCGCCTCAGTATAGTCAACCGACAATGACAAGTGCATCTTTAACATCAAGTAAGCCTGTAAAAACCTCTCAGCATCGGGGTTGTCATAGCCATAGTGGGCTTTACAATAGGTCGTTATGGCCCTCTTAATAAGTGGGTCTGTGTCTATTGCTTTGTCTGCTGCTACTCCAGCCAGTTTAAGGTCATCAATTGCTGCGCTGATCAGGTCATTTATTTCTCCATCAAAATCAGTTGTGGTTGCGGCTATCCGCAGAGCCACCTTTACATCGTCCAGGATAGCCAATTATGCCACCCCCTTATTTTTTTGCCTTGGTCGATTTTTTGACAGGCTTGATTACTGCCTCGCGGATTTCCGGTTCCACTATCACGGCTGTCTGTATCGGCTGTTCATACCTACCGCCAATCAGTCCCATGCGCCGAAGTTTGGCGGCGCGCCAGTCATCAAGTTCGATGGAGCTACCGACAGCCTTAAACCCGGTTAGGCCATCATTGAAGGCTTTAATTACGATATATTTCATAGGCTACCTCCCTAAAAAGTTAACAGGGCATCGGACCTTATCCAGTTCGCATCATTAATCGTATTATCAGCGGTACAAAGATAGATTCTGCTTGCGTCCATTACGATTTCGCCTTCATAGCCCGGCGTTCCGTCCTGCCCACCAACAAAGTCTTGACTTGCTTCTGCCGCTACCAGTGGGTCGTTGCCTGTCCCAGATGCCACAGCTGTTACTTCAGTCAATGAATCAATAGCAGCGGCTACCAAACTAGCAGTATTCTTTGTAGGTTCTAAGGCGGCGGCTGTTTTGCCTAGTGTGACCGTTATCACTCCTGCGGCAATGTCGGCGGTCATAGCGCAATCATCTGCCCCAGCATCGCTGACTATTATAGCTAAGTCATTCCCCGCAGCCCCTTTTACGGCAGCAGTCACAGTGACTTCGCCATCCTGCCCCGCACCTATGGTCTGGCTTGCGGCTTTGGCGTTAGTTGGAGCAGCAGCCTTTCGCACACGCTCAGCCTTAGTAGCGCTGTCGGCGGCTGTTGCTCTTGTGGCTGTATCGGCGTTCCCGGTTACGTTTCCAATAATATCTACAGGTAATACGGTTATCCCTCCCGGTGGTATCCTCAGCAATACGCGTCCGGTCTGCCGGTTATATATTTCCAGACTTTCATTTTCCCATCTCAGCT
>Ga0209509_1001672_pt1 | contig 16169 bp, 8 predicted proteins | sample BioC13SIPDNA_FD_185743 | JGI IMG/M metagenome (GOLD analysis project Ga0209509, IMG submission 185743) | Anaerobic biogas reactor microbial communites from Washington, USA - Biogas_R1_A C13 SIP DNA (SPAdes) (version 2) | ecosystem: Engineered > Bioreactor > Anaerobic > Unclassified | place...
CCAGAGTTACTGCATAAACCAGATAATACTCCCAGATGATGAGACTGGGTATCTCATGGCGCTGCATCTCCGAAAAATGCTCCAGAAATCTCTTGAAGGCTGCCCAGCGGACATAGTCTTCCTGACCTGTCACGGAACGTCGTTTGAAAAAGAGTGGTACCGCAAAAATAATAATGCCGGCAATGATCATGGCCCAGCCGATGGTTCCTATCCTGGCTGCCAGGACAAAACCTAGCACAAAAAGCGCTACTCCACCCAACACAGTGAAAAGCGTCATATTGCCATGGTTGTCAAAGAAATTGTACTTTTCGCATTTAGCTATGATGTCAGAAGTCCAGCTACTCCACCAGAGATAAAATTCTTCACCGTTCTTTTTGGCGTATTCTTCAATATCGGTCAAATGTATATAATCTTTACCGCCGCCGATATCGTTTTTGAGATAATCGATAAGTTCTGCTTCATGAGGCTTAAGTACTGCTTCTTCCGGTTTTCTTAAGCTGGCTGGTTCCGGTGCCGGCAGAAAACTGAGCAGGAAGGTTGTGACTTCTTTGCTGCCCAAGAACTTGCGCTTCTGTACGGTGTCCTCCTCCAGAAAGAGGAATTTTCGACGGGCTAAGTCCATGATGGTAGCAGTGATATCATTGGCGTTCATTTTTTTGAAATTCCACAGCACACTTAGTTCCGCCGGGCTGTAACCAGCAGGCAGATCCCGGTAGTAATCACCGTCAAAAACCGTGGGATGTTTGCGCCCGTATCGGCGCCATAACATAAATACACTGACTAAAGCCGCTAATACGATGCCGCCTCCAACACCCATTTCCGCTCGGGCCATCATACGTTCTTTATTGGCCTGATCGGCCCAGCCCTGTTCCTCGGTCAGGATCTGGCCCAGAGCCGGTTGAGCTGTATAGGCTTCCGCTGGTGCACCGGCAAACAGACTGACAGGCATGAGAACCCGTCCTTCCATGAAGGTATAGGAGGGCAGATCGCTGACTTTCATAACGACTGCATTAGGGCCGGCAAATTGGATTTCTCCGTTTAAGGGCCCGTGTCCCCAGATGCGGATGTCTTCTCCCTGCTGGAATTGTTCTGCACCCGGCGGCAGGGTCAGGTTCACCTGTACATAGGAAATCCGATTGCCGTTGGCTTCCCCGATGAATTTGCGATAGAGTTCTGCCGTATCCTCATAGATTGTAACCGCATTGATCACCCGGTAAGATACGTCAAAGGTGCGCACTTGATTAGAAGCATTTATGCTCCAGTCAATGAGAATGTCATCACCTTCGTATTTGATCAGAAAAGTACCGGGCGGGCCGTATTCAGTGCCGGGATTGAATTCATAGGGCTGCCCGTTTTCACTCACCTGTACTTCGGTTATAGGGGTATCACCCTGGGGGATCTTTACATAAAATCCGTTCCACTGCCCGGAAAAGTCCACCGTGATCCTTTCCGTCACCTGCATGGACGCATCTGGGAACACCTGAGCATCCACGATGATCTGATCCATGGTCAAGGAGCGATCCGCCAGGGCCAGCGTCGTCATAACGGCCAGGACTAGGAACAAGCCCATTAAGAGGCTGAAAACCGCGGTTGGGAAATGGCGGGAAAACAGTTTTCGTATCATACTGGCATCTCCTCTTTAAAACTCCACTTTCACAGCCTGACGCGCATCAGGTTCTCCCTGCAGGTTGAAGTAATCCACCATAGCAAATCCAAGCATACCTGCTACCAGGTTAGTGGGGAATAACTCGATCTTGGTGTTGAACTTCTGCACGGTGTCATTATAGAATTGGCGGGCGAAAGCGATTTTGCTTTCCGTATCAGTAAGTTCGGCTTGCAGCTGCATGAAATTGGTATTGGCTTTTAGTTCCGGATAAGCCTCGGCTACGGCAAACAAGGAGCGCAGAGCACTGCTGAGCATATTCTCCGCTTGCATCTGCTCCTGAATGTTTCCCGCATTCATAGCCATGTTCCGGGCTTGAGTTACACCTTCCAAAGTCGCCTTCTCGTGCTGAGCATAGCCTTTGACAGCACCGACTAGATTAGGAATCAAGTCATAGCGCCGCTTCAACTGTACATCCACCTGAGCCCAGGCATTTTGCACCCTCTGCCTCAGCTGCACCAGGCTGTTATAGACACTGATCAGGAATACGGCTAATAAGATTACGATCACGCCCAGAATTGTTAATCCAATCATTTTTCCTTGCCTCCTCATTAATAAAAATCTATAGAGAGAGTATTTCTATCCATTCTTTATCCAGATTCTAAACCCTCTTGGCATGTCGCCTACAAAAACATGGAGAATCCCTCGATCTCTCTCGGCTCCTTATTAAATGGCACCCCAGCAGCCTCAATGGCTTCCGGCACCCGGTCAAAATTGTTGATGATCACTCCGCCCATTTGATCCGAAAACCAGATACAGATCGGTTTCCCACCGCTGCGCTCTGTAATCCTTAACCCTCCATAGGAAGCAGTATCTGCCAGTAAAGCTGAGCCTGCTGGCTGGGTCGAAGATGCGCGTCCACTGATTACGGACAGAAACGCCAGGGCCAGGAAAAGCTTTCGAAACCATCCCGGGTTTCTCAAGGCCACCAGATCAACGGCAACTATATCATCGAACCGTATTTTCCGTACACCCTTAAAAGTTATTAGTGACAGGGCATCCGGTGTCAGTTCGATCAGGTAAGACGCGTGCCAGGCATTGCTGTAAAATAGGTAGATAGCAAGGCAAGACATAAGCCACATAAAGAGGGTCATCGGCCACAGACCAGTGACAGCCTGGACTGTTCCGCCGTTGATCAAAAAAGGCAGTCCGTAAAAGGGAGTAAGGAGTATCACCCCAGCCAAGTCTCCTGCTACCATACTGCCGGCCGAATAGCCGATGTCATCAGCTTGTTTTTTCCGGCGGGGCAGCAATATATAAAGCAGTAAACCTAATACCATAACTATGATGCCAGCAGTACGATAAGGATGATATAGCCACCCCGGAGCAGTACGGTACGGGCTGGACATAGCTCCCACACTGGCCTGGTAATCATGGTAATCTAAGCGCAGATAACTAGTGGCCTTACCGTTATTGGTACTGATATAGGCTGTTTGGCCTTCACCTTCCTGCAGCCCCCATTGTTGATAAGGCAGCTCATCCGGTTTGAAAAAGACCGGAACCGGTCCCGCCGGCTTCCAGAAGTCATCCTTGTCTTCTTCACTGACTCGGTCACCATAGAGAGAGAGGCCATAGTCCCCGTCGCTGGCCAACTGTACTTGGGTAAAAAAATCAGACCACTGATCGCTATCTACGGCCACCACTTTCCCACCGGTCTTGGCCTGGATATACTCTTCCAGAGGCAAGGCACTAAGTCGTTTCTCCTCTTGGGTGGCCAGACCACTGACAGATCTCAATTCATCAGTCTGCTCCTGTTCCCAATTTACAGCTGTTGCACTTATCACCGCCGGTGCCACATAGAAAAACAGGGGCATCCCCACCAGTATGCCCAAAACTAGGGCTAATCGCCTCCAAAGTTCCATCGCACTTGCTGTGGCCGTCATGTATTACTCCTCTCCCCGGCTAATAGCTCTGGGCACGGTCATCTTTGATATCCATATAATTCGGGCACCATTTTATGATAGTGCTGGCTGCTTTAGCCGGATCTATTTTAGTCATAGCAGTCATTTTATAGTATTCAAAATTACCGCCGGGAGCTGTGACGTAGACGCTGCCCCGTCCCGGTGCATAATAGGTAAGATTTTGAAACCCAGCAGCCTGATTATCCTCCCGCAATAACAAGCAGTCTTCGAACTTGGTAAAACCCAGGTCGAGATCCACGCCCATGTCCATGACCTCATAAATGGTGGATCCATACTCGGTATCATAGCTCCAGGTCTGCCCCACCGTCATATTGTTTTTTAAGACCGGATATATTTCAAAGGGGGCTACATCCATGATGTAATAAGTCCCATCGGCTCGCTCTACATAATGAAAACCAAAACCATATTCCTCACCCATATCGATACCCGTTTCTACCTCAGTGACCCGAACCGATTCATGAGGAACTGCCTGCCCGCTGATCCGATCTACTATCCCTGACATTCCATCGGGATAATTAACATAGAAAGTACACTTTAATCCTGGTTCGGACAAATAAGTTGCTGCCCGGGACAAATCAGCCTGAGGCGTACTCTGGGCCGGCACGTCGGATGCATTCTGTCCGCCGGCATTTGCGGCCGGGCTGCCGTTTTGCTGGGTCACTGGTTGCCCAGGTATGGCATTACCAGCCGGATCATCCTTGGAAAGCCACCAATAGACACCTCCGCCAGCCAGGAATAACACCATCAACACCGCAATCATTATGACCAGTGCATTTTTGCTCCCGGATGGATTAGTTCCCGGTGGAGCATAGCTTCTGCCAGACATGGGCCCGGGGCCTCCTGCTGGCGGTGCTGATGAAGCATAGGGCGGAGCAGTATTCTGGGGCGGTTGATAGCTCTGCTGCTGGGGCTGTCGATAAGCTGGTGCTGCAGGAGGTTGTGCCACCGGCTGGCTTGGCGTGATCGGCACAGCAGATACCGCCGGATTTTCTGTCATGGAATTGATATCAAAGCCGCAATCACCGCAAAACCTGTCTCCTGGTGTAAGGGGCGCCCCGCAGCTCGGGCAAAATTTTAATTCACTCATATCGATTCACTTCCTTTGTTATATAGCCGTTCCACAACCAGTACAGAATTTCTTGCCGGGTTTCAATTCTGCCCCACACTGCCCGCAGAATTTCATGGCCGGGGCTTGCCTGGGAGTTACATGGGCTGGGGCTGTTCCCCCAATGGCTTTTTGCAGAGCCTCGATCCATTTCATCAATATCTGGACTAGTTCTGGCAAAGTAAGGGCCTGATGCCGAAAGCGTGCGTCTCCTTCCGCCCCGATCTCAAAGGAGAAGAGATGATTGGCAAATGCCGTGGGTGTCATAAACATGCGGGAAAGGGTTTTTTCCTGTCCATTGACCAAAGCAGAGGCCTGACAGCTAATGGATCCCAACCAGCTGGTAATGATCTCGGTACCCATGAGACGTGAACGCTCTCCTAAAGTCAGGACACTCTCATCACTGGTCAAAAACCCCAGTTCCTCTACTTTCTTAATGTGCTCGGGTTTCAAGGCTATATTGATCCCCTTGAGTCCGCTGGTGATCTCAAACATGGTAGGCAAAAGCCAGCGTTTATCCTGACTGGCCAGGGAACGTCTGAGCAGTTGTACAAAATCCTGGGTACTGATGGCTAAATCCAAACCACCTCGATAATCCAGCATGCTCTCCAGGTAGGATCGCCGGTAAATGTCAATGCAGTGCAAGGCACAAACCAGGACTTCCATGGGGAGAACCTCGGGGAACACCGGCTGATAGTTGCTAGCAGCTTTGGAGGCATAGATATCTGACCACCATTGTAGAAACGATTCTTCATTATCAAACAGCATCAGCAGAATATTACCGTCACTGCCCTGAAAACGGGCCAAAACATCGTTATCGTCCAGGGAAAGAAAAGCATGATAGGTTTCTTCAGCCGAACCGGCTCCCCCACGGTTGAATTCAATTTTCAGATCCGGTGCCAGTAGTTTATTGGCGATGGATGAGAAATTAGCACTCTCAGCTAGTGGTTTGAATAACTCCGAAGGACTGCTGGTGGCAGCCTGTTCCGCATTATAAGTGTACAGCGAAAGTCCATTACCATTCGATCCAGAACGTCTGAACAAATGGTCGATATCTACCGGAGCCAGCTGGAATATTTCAGCATCGCCCGGCTTTTCCATATTCACTCCCATATCAATGCCTCCTATCGCTTGTTTTCTCATTTATTTGAGGGCGGTTCTGATCGCGCCGATACGACTGCTCACTTTATTCAAAAAGTCTCCCGGGGAACTATATCCCAGTTCCTGCAGGCGAGCCGCTCTGGCTGCCGGCGATAGGCTATTGTCTTTGATGACGGCAATCGCCTGTTTCATATTGTCAGGCATGGGTTCCACCCGGTAACCCATATCCCGATAACCTTTCTCCACGCTTTCAGCCACACTGGCCGTTTTACGCAGTTGTTCCATAGCCTCTGTCTGATTTCGCATGACCTGGGAGGGAGTATCTCCAGAGTTCCAGTAATCATCGAATTTCTTCCCCTCCATCAAGGACAGTTGTTCCGGATCCAGCATTGTCCCCTGCCCTCTCTGGGTCAGTTCGTAGCCGGTGGAAGGCCGCATCGGCTTCCCGTCAATCATAACGAAATCTACTCCTTGGTCGATCTCGTCTTGCGTCAGTTCGATCATCGGTCTGCCCGGTTGGTTGCCATCCGGTATACGCCAGGTGCGCTGGGTGCTGAAATCGCGTCCGGCAGACAGATCGAACTGATCCATGGCGGCTTCTTCATGATGTTTGGCCCATTGCCGGAAGCGTGTTGCATCATCCATATTTGCCCAATCGGTTTCCGGAAAACGCCGGGCAGCTTCATCCGGGCTAAATCCTGATCTTTCAGCAAAAGCCCGATAGTAAGTATCTTCCCACTCCGCTTTGGGGATTTCCACCCATTCAGGCCCATTAGGACCATGCACCAGTCTTTCCGCGATAACATCATTATCCGTGTTGATATTGAAATCAGTCGGTTCAGTCCCTGGTGTACGTACCGTCCTGACCCTGATCCCCTCTGGATCGGCTCCCGGATAACGGCCATGCAGGTGATCTTCTACGGCTCGATATGAAGGTTGATGTATACCCTCATCCATAGCCCGATTGAACTCTCTCTGGATCGCCTGGGATTCCTGAGGAGTCAGCTGAGATCCCAAGCCATCCATTTCCTCGAGGTTTTTCAGGGTTCTCATAGAAGCCGGGTCGGATTTCATTTCCATGATCTCCTCAACCGTCAACGGTTCTCCCCGTTGAACCTTGTCCGCCAGGTTCCAGGCTCTTTCCTCCGCCTGCATCTTATATTCATCATAAATTGCTTGCTCTCTGATCAAGTCCTCTCGTCTGGCAGGAGGCAGGTTATCAAAATCTTTTATATTCTCCTGCACGGTTCTTTCTGCCTGGTTCAGGGCTGCCGGATCGTTTAAAACTTCCTCCGGAGTTCTGGCTCCGCGGTTTAAGAGTACTCGTTCCGGTTCACCTTGTACATCTGAGCCTCGGGGCGGTCTTCCCGGTGGTTCACCCGGTCCATCTCCACCTCCGGGTGATCTGCCCGGTGGTTCGCCCGGGACATCTCCGTCAGCTGCGAATTTCGCTGGTGCGTCACTAATATCATCTCCGGTATTTCTGGATACCTGCACTCCATCCGCATCAGCCTGAGAGGCGGCTTTGCCAGTTCCCGGTACCCCATCTGCATCCGCCTGGGAAGCGGCCTTGCCAGTTCCCGGAACTCTATCCGCATCAGCCTGAGGGGCGGCTTTACCAGTTCCCGGAACTCCATCCACATCAGCCTGAGAAGCGACCTTGCCTCCGCCGCCCCTGGCTATATCGTCAGTGCTGGAAGTGGCAGCCTTGCCCCCACCCCTGACTATATCATCAGTGCTGGAAGTGGCTGCCCTGCCGCCACTTTCGCCCACATCTGTCCAACCTTCAGACGCAGATTTGGCAACCCTGCCGGCCATATCACCGGTAGTATCACCGATGGTTTTCCCAGCGCCTTTGGTGACATCATCAAAGGAATCCGCCACTGATTTCAGACCATAATCCATTCTAGCGCTTTCCACGATCTCCTTGGCCGCCTTATCACTGCCTATATCCACCAATCGCTTGTTGATCTGATCCAGAGATTCCTCGGCCGATTCTTTGCTGATCATACCAAGTGCCTTGCTATACATCTGATTCTTAGCACCGACTTTTAGAATGGCAGTTTCCACAACATCAGCTGCCTTATTAGTAAAGGCCGGGTATCTTTCCATCATCTCTCCCATAGCCTTGCCGCCCGCTTCACCGGCCAACCATCCCATTTGCTCTCCCAGGACATATAATCCAACTGCTTTGCCAACTGCCCGGAAATCTGATTCTCCTTTATCGATCTCATCCTTGATACGATACATAGCCTCAGCTACATTCATAGCTCCATCCAATGCAACCCCGGCACCGCCTCCAGTAGCAGTCGTGATCATAATTCTAGCTCCCATGCCCAGCCAGGATGTACTGCCATCCGCCTTTTCGCCGGTTATTACTTCCTTGGCAGTTGCTGCATTGGCTTCCAGGGTCCAGCCCAGTTTTTTGAACCAATCTTCTTCCCAGCGTTGTCCAGTATCGGCAACAGTCTTACCCAGAATGCGATTATCAATGACCCGGCGGATCTTATCCATTTTCTCCTGATCCAGTTCTTTGCCGGCCAGCATATCATCTTTCAAGCTTTGGATCGCCTTGTCAACATCCCCGGGCCCTCCGGGATCACCGATGTTATATTTATCCGCTACTTTTTGCATTTGCTCCAGCTTGCGCCAGTCTTCCAGGTTCTTGTCTATAGCTTGGCTGGTGGCATCCTCGCGGTTGGCCAACTTCTCCAAATCGATGTCAGCACGGCGTTTATCCTCTGCAAAATCCTGCTGCCAGGACTCAAAACGGTCGGGATCGAAATCATTGCCGGTTTCAGTATTGACCCATTTCCCGGTTACAGCATTGTATTCGATTTCATAGGTCTGCCCGTCACCGGTTCCCACCAGGGTCTGTTGGTCTCCGTGCCGGGGCCCGGTATAGCCTGGTTCATATTCATAGGTGGAAGTGAGCCCCGTTTCCGGATCCGTATAGTCAAAAGTATTGCCCGGCTGCGTCTCCGGGATTTGATCCCCGGGGAACCTTCCCTCCGGTTCAGATGCCGGCCAGTCACTCTGGGGAGTATCCTCCTTAGGTATCGACATTCCTGAGCCATCCTGCCCAGCCGGTCTGCCTTCACCAACATCATGATTTTTTAGGGTCTCCTCAAAATCTTGGCCAATAACCCCGGAACCACTTGTAGAGGGCTCCGTTTTCGGGATCTCATCGGTCCAGGGTTTGGCTCCGTATTTGTCCACAGTTCGATGATACGGTTCTCCCAAAGGCGGTTTGGTCGGCTTCCAGGCTTCTTTTCGCCCGCCTAGGTCAACAATTCCGCCATCAAAGGGATTACGGGTATCTACATCAAATGGACTCCCTTCACCATAAGGATTTTCCGACCAATGTAACCCGCTTCGGTCATAGCCGTCGGCATTATAGCCGCTCCAGTGATAACCGTCCTTGCCATATCCCTGTTTGTCGTAGCCCCAGGGATCGCGGCCGGTGCGGTTGTATCCTTCGAAATCGAAGCCGTCCCTATCATAGCCGTCCCGGTCATAGCCATGCTTATTAAAGCCCTTCTTGTCATAGCCGTCTGCATCATAACCTTCTTTGGACTGGCCTTCCCGATTGTAACCGTCCCGATCATAGCCCTCAGCATCGTAACCGTTCTTATCGAAACCTTCACGATCCCAGCCTTTCTTATCAAAACCGTTCCGGTCATAACCTTCCCGATCCCAACCATCTTTGCTGAACCCTTCTTTGTCAAAGCCCTGTTTATCAAAGCCTTTAGCATCAAAACCCTGGCGGTTGAATCCCTGGCGGTCATAGCCGTTTATATCATAGCCTTCCCGGTCAAAGCCTTCCGGGTCAAAACCATTGCGCCCGTAACCTTCCCGGTCAAATCCCTCTTTATTGAATCCCTCCCGGTCATAGCCTTCTGTATCGAATCCGGCTTTGTTGAAGCCTTCCCGATCCAGTCCTTCCCTATCAAAGCCCTGACGATCGAATCCTTCCTGGTCAAATCCTGCCTTGTCAAATCCTTCTCTATCAAAACCTTGGGCATTAAACCCGTCTTTATCGAATCCTTCCTTATCAAAACCAGTTTTATCGAAGCCTTCTTTGTTGAACCCTTCGCGATCATAACCAGTTTTATCAAAGCCGGCTTGGTCGAAACCTTCCCGATCATAACCTTCGGCATTGAATCCGTTTTTATCAAAGCCTTCCTGGTCAAAACCTGCTTTATTAAAGCCCTCCCGGTTGAAGCCTGCTTTGTCGAAGCCCTCTTTGTTGAAACCTTCTTTGTCAAAACCTGCTTGGTCAAAGCCCTGCCGGTCATAACCTTCAGCATCGAACCCGGCTTTATTGAATCCTTCCCGATCAAAGCCTTGCTGGTTATAGCCCTGCCGGTTAAAGCCTTCGGTATCATAACCGGCTTTATCGAAACCTTCTTTGTCAAAGCCGGCCTGATCAAAACCTTCCCGGTTGAAACCTTCCCGGTCAAAGCCGGCCTTATCAAATCCTTCTTTATCAAAACCTTGCGCATTAAAACCGGCCTTATCGAAGCCCTCCTTATCAAAACCAGCTCTATCAAAGCCTTCCGCATCAAAGCCATTGGCATCAAAACCATCCCGATCAAAGCCATTGGCATCAAAACCATCCCGATCAAAACCATGGGCGTTGAATCCATCTCGGTTGAAACCATCTTTGTCAAAGCCGTTTTTATCGAAACCATCCCGGTCATATCCTTGCGAATTAAAGCCATCCCGGTCATAATCCGAGCTGTTTCGTCCTTCCCGGTCAAATCCTTCTTTATCATAACCGGCCTTGTCATAACCTTCCTTATTAAAGCCTTCCTGGTTATAGCCTTCTTTGTCGAAGCCCTCCGCATCAAAGCCCGCCTGATCGAAGCCTTCTTTGTCAAAGCCCTCACTATTGTAGCCAGCCTCATTGAAACCATCACGGTTGTATCCCTCACGATCATACCCGGCCTGATTGAATCCCTCCCGGTCATAACCATCAGCATCAAATCCGTTTTGGTCATAGGCTCCTTCGTGTCCGGGAGCCGTTTCTGTCCCGGCACTGTCTTCCAGGGAACTGTGGTCACGAAGAACTTCCGCATCGCTTGAGTCCGTATACAATTTTTCAGTTTGGTCAGCAATGGGAGCTCCGTCACTACTTCCCGCAGCGGCAAAATGCTCTCCCCCTGCTTCTCCTTCCCTGGTATCGACAGCCTTAAACTTTATTTGTCCGGCTTCCATCTCTCGGTCGGCAGCGCTCTTCACAAACAGAGCTGCTTCGTCTTCCGTTTCAATGAATATCCCCTGATCGCCTGCTGCTCCTGAATCGACCGGTCCTTCGAACATATCTGTCGTATCAATAAGGATACCTGTTTCTCCTCCTGCTTCCCGGATATCGATAAGTTGCTCATTCATATCTATGGTATCGATAAATATCTCCGATCCCGGGTCACTAATAAGGGGTTCAGGCTGCACCAACTGGCCTTCCAACATATCAACGGTATCAATAAGGATATGCGGTTCTCCTCCTCCTTGCCGGACTTCTATGGGTTTAATGTCAATGGTATCGATAAATATCTCCGGTCCCGGATCACTGATGAAAGGCTCCGGCTGCACAAACAGACCGGCTTCGCGTTCCGTCTCGATATAGATGCCCTGATCTGCCGGGGTTCCCTCGACTGCGCTGCCATGGTACATATCTGTAGTATCGATCAGGATCTCTTCTCTGCCCCGGCGTCCAAACTGGCTGGTAGCCTGAGCCATTCCCGGTGTTCCTGAGCTGGTTTTAGGGATCCCGCCAGCTCCGGGCAAAGATCCTCCTCCCGTGGGATACATGGGTGTTCCACCCGCGGGCGGGGTAAACCCTCCGCCGCCCAGACCGCCTAAAGCACCTAAGGCTGTCGCGATCAACCCGGGTACGACCACGCCTGTCACCGCTTCAGTGGTATTGGATGGTCCGGGGATATTACCCACTGAACCCACTCCGGCCGGACTGTGACTGTGCCCAATCGGATAAGACCCAGGCGTCCCTGCATCTCCGGCAGCAGTCCCGGTGATTTCAAAATGCGGCGTTGCCATCACATATGACATACCTTTTCCGCCTGACTCTCCATTCTGTGACCAAGTCACAGGATCTGAATCGATGATCGTATAAGTCCCAGCTGGAATAACGATATTAGGATAAACATGCCAGTTGGCGTTGGGTACTCCGCCTTGTCCCGGCGTTCCTACCGCCTGCCAGGGGCCATACATCTTCCCATTCTGGTCCTGCAAACCTATGGTTCCAGGGGTTGCCCCCTGGGCATCATTCCAATGATAGTTATGGATCTCGGTCACCAAATGAGGAACGTTGACGTTGAAAGTGGTGGGAACCGTAGGCCCGTTATAGACCATCATAATATTGGTGGTATCTGCTATACGTACTGGTTCCTCCAAACGTTCTGCCGTGGCAGGATATTCGTCAGGTTGTTCTTCAGTATCCGCAGTCCCAGCCTCGATATCCGGGGCTGCCTGGCTCAATAGTCCTGCTTTTTCCATGGCATCAATGGTCTGCTGGGCAATACTCTTAGTCGCAGCCATGTCTGCGCTCTGGCTCTGGCCAGTATCCATCGTTTCTACGGTGATAAAATAATCAGGCAGAACTACCCCAATGCCCACCCCATACTCCGTGGCATATTCTCTTACTTCACAGCCCTTCAACTGGGTGGTTTGCATATAAGAAACCTGGGATATGCTGTCCACATGATCGATCATGATCTTTATTTCATCCGGCTGAGCCGGACCTAAAACGCTAAGCTGACATCCGCCGCTTCCAAGCTCCCCGACGCTGGCATGAATTTCGAAACCATAGCCGGTAGCTTGTTCTTCTCCAAAACTGAACTCCGGCGAACCGAGATTGGCATTGGATACCTGGGTGACAACATCAGCGAGACTTCCTGCCAGTGCATTTCCACCGAAGACATTAACCATCGCCAAGGTAAATGCCAGGCACAGGGCCACACCCAACAGGAAATGACGATATAATCTTCTTTGCTTTTGCGCAATTATTAAAATCGACAAGCCTTTCACCTCCTGTTCGCTTAGGGCAGAATGCTGGTCAGCATCATCCATACCGTCGAAAGCACCATCGCCACCAGGGTCGGGATCATTACATTTTTTGTCCCTTGAGCACCCCTTTTCATGGCTTCGGTTCCTGCCGTTGCCGCTGCCGTGGTGATGGCTGCTGAGGCAAAGGGCATGATTGCATTCCACCCCAGTAGGGCCAGAGCTACTATGGCCAGAACGGTAAAAGGGATCATAAACAGCATGCCCGTTCCCACTGCTTCCCGGGCAAATCCTCCATCTGTCTGCCGCAAAGCAGCATTACCGCTGTTAAATGCCAGGATCAGCACATTTATTGCCAATAAACCTACCACTATAGCAATAAGCAAGGAGTATATTACTGTAGTAATTTTAAAATCCGGTCTGCTGAAGGGTATCAATACACCGAATATAATGAAACACAGATAAGCCGGCCACAGTTTTACCCCGCCCGATCCGGCTCCTTGTGCATATCCCAGTCTAGTGTCCACCTTGTCAGCCTCCTATCTTTATCTGCTCAATAAGTTGCTATTTATCCAGCGAATTTTCCCAACATTGCCCAGCCAATTAGGAGGATGGCTCCGCAGAGAGTAGTCATGGCAATACTGAAGGCTACTCGTTCCCCTGACATCTGCTTGATGGTATATAAGGTGGGTCTGAGTGCCCATAGAACCCCGGTAACACCAAAGGCCACCGCAGTCTTCCAGCCAAAAGCCAGAGAAAAGATCAGTCCGCTCAGGGCATAGACGAAGGTAGCTGAATACCCCAGGGCAAAGGTAGATATGGCCCATTCGAGGGTGTAACCCCGCTGTTCCGCCTGGGATAAGGCCCAGACCATGACCGCCAGCAAAGCGATTCCTGCCGTACCGTACAAAAGCCCCAGCATGGTGATCAAGATCACCGTGCTCACTCCCACCTGTCCGTTGCGCACCAAGTCAAGCCCGGTCTGCAGAAAAAACAGTGTAAATGACAATCCGGATACCATTACTGAATAAGGCCAGGGTATTTTAGTCATTTGGGTTTTTATGACTTCCCCGGGGTTGATCATCATGTTGAGTGCTGTTTTCCAGCGAGGTATATCCATAGGTGCCGCTGTGTTCATGGCGTATTCATCCCTCCATTGTTATTTATGGTAATTCGAACTGAACGCTAAATTTGTCACCGAATTCCGTGGCTAGTAGGTAGGATAGCTGAGTAAGATTAGTTTGAGGTGCGAAACTGCCTGTGTATATGCCGTCAGCTATGATTTCGAATTCTCCTGCTGTCAGATAAATAGATTGCAGCTGGTGGGCATTTATTACCAAAGGGATATCATCGGAATCATCCTGAGGTGTCAGAACTAATCGGCCCTGGCCTATAGTGAGATAATAAGACCGGGTCTTAAAAAAGCCCGTTTTCAACTTAATGTCAAAAGTCATCCAAATCACCTCAATTAAATTGTAGCAAGCATCGCCCCCAAAATAATTAGCTGCGCCCCAATTGGCATTGCCAGTTTTTTGACACGATTCATGCCAAGATTAACCTGGCATCACATCGTATCTGTAAAACGGCCAGGGAGTCAACCTCCCAAGCGGTAGCGGAGGCGGCAGCGGGAGGATGCGGGATATGAAAAAATGATGAGATACTAAAAAGATTGGTCAGATGGCAGTAAAACATCCCTCTTTAGGCTGCCAAATGGTTTAAGCCGAATTGCTTACCAAGGGGATTTGCAGGTCAAATATGCTAAGAGGCGGTCAAATATGACCGCCTCTGATTGTTCGTGCCACAATCCATGCCTATTACTGATAATTCAGCACATTGACAAGCTGATGTTTGCTTATGCCTTAGCATAATCAGCGTTATATAAGTATAATGTCGGAATATTGAAGATTTTGCTTTCAATACCCTAAAGGGATAAGAGGAGATTTTATCGAAGGGGAATAAAATCGCAGCTTACTTTTGATCCACGAAAAACAGAAGCGATACGCTAGAATAACTTAAAAAAGTAGAAGAGACAAACGGTTCCTCGTTTAAGACTTGGTTAAGCTGCCGGTGAATACAAGAGGGAGATGATAGCGTGGCTTCTCATTTTTTCTATTCCATCAGAGATCACCAGTTTCTTCTCAAAGAATGGCTGGATTTATCCAAGGTTTTGGATACTGGTCGGTTCAGGAATACTTATAGCATAGATGACATAGATGCCATACTGAACAATGCCCTAAGAATAGCCCAGGAAGTAATAGCCCCTACCAATAAAGATGGGGACAAGATTCAGGCTCAGTTTCAAAACGGCCAGGTTAAGGTTCCGGATTCCATGAAGAAAGCCTACCATTTTATCCAATCCAGTGGTTTGGGGTGCAGCAACAAAAACCATAATGATGAATCAGCTCTGCCCTTATGCATATTGGGATGCAGTTGGGAATACCTGGCTGCTGCCAACCCGGCACTGGCGCCCTATTTTGTACTTACTTCAGGAGCATGTAATTTAATACAGAGCTTTGGAGATGAGAAACTCAAGAAGCTCTTTTTGCCTAAAATGTTCAGTGGACAGTGGTCCGGTACCATGGCCGTAACTGAACCGGGCGGAAGCTCAGATTTAGGCGACCTTCTTGCCAAGGCTTACCCCACCGATGAGCCAGGCGTCTACAAGATCAAAGGAACCAAGTGTTTTATTACCGGAGCTGAACAGGACATTACCGAAAACATCGTCCACCTGGTCTTAGCTCGGGTTGAAGGAAGCGCTTCCGGGCTGAAAGGCTTATCGGTATTCGTGGTGCCCAAATATTGGCCCACTGAAGACGGAGATGTTGGGGCTTTTAATGATATTAATTGCATAGGCATAGAAGATAAAATGGGCATGCGAGGTTCGGCCACCTGCATGATCAATTTTGGTGAGGACAACAACTGTCGCGGATACCTTTTAGGTGACCCTCCTGATGAGAACGGGGCCGGACAGGGCAATTATCAAATGTTCAGACTAATGAATGAAGAGCGTCTGAACACCGGCCATGGAGCGGTAGCTGCCGCGGCTGTTTCCTATTATAATGCGGCTCACTATGCATCCCAGCGTATCCAGGGGCGGCTGCTGTCTGATCTCAGGGGCGAAAGAGTTCCCATCATTCGCCATGAAGACATCAGACGAAATCTTATGTTTCAAAAATCTCATATCGAGGCTCTGCGGGCAGTGATTGTTTACAACCTGCATTTACTGGATATAGCTGAATGGCATCATGATGAGGAACTGGCGGCAAACGCAAAAGACATAGTGGATCTATCGACCCCCATTATTAAAGCCTACGCTTCCGATATGGCCTTCCAGTGTATTAATGAAGCACTGCAG
>Ga0209509_1001673_pt1 | contig 16164 bp, 21 predicted proteins | sample BioC13SIPDNA_FD_185743 | JGI IMG/M metagenome (GOLD analysis project Ga0209509, IMG submission 185743) | Anaerobic biogas reactor microbial communites from Washington, USA - Biogas_R1_A C13 SIP DNA (SPAdes) (version 2) | ecosystem: Engineered > Bioreactor > Anaerobic > Unclassified | place...
GCTAACTGAAGAAGCGTCTAAACCAATCCGATTGTATACTGAAGTTACTATCGAACGCTCATTTCCGCGTGTTAGTCTCGGTCTATCCGGACGATAAGTATAGCTAGTTCCAACATTTTTGTAATAATCGGTGGGGTCTTTGTTAAAAAAAGCATTCCATGCATGTTTTAATCTGGAAGTAAACGAATTCTCCATTTTGAATTACCACCCCCCTTTTTTGTTTAGACCTTATCAACTACGGTTTTTCTGTATGCCACTTTCCCTGACTCATAAATCCCATTCTTAAGTTGGTTCATGTTATAACCTTGGTCAGCAAGAGCCATGAAAACTCCAACTTCTCCTCGTTTGGCTACAAATCGCACAACTTTACCAGATGGTGATGTTAAGTCGGAAACTTGTTCGTTCATTAGAGAAGCCATTTTTTTGTTATAAGAATTAATGGTGGCTGCACTTAGTTTACCGGATTTATTAACAGCATTTGGGTCTTTCATTAACTCGTTGGCATATTTCATTAATTCTTTCGAAGATTTCTTACGGGCCTTCTCCGTAATTTTCGCGGCATTTTTCTTAATCCATTTGTTATCTTTTTTAGTCAGGTGACCAAGTTGAGCCGGGGTTCTACGAATGCCCCATTTCATTCCTAGAACGCCGTAATGAGTCAATTCGTTATCCATAATATACCAACCACCTCCTTTACTCAAAAGCATCTTTATTAGCTTTATAAGCGATATAGGCGTCCATCATAGCAGCCACAGCGTCGATCTTCTGCTCATATCGTCTTTTAAGTAATTTCCTATTACCGTTCGTATCTTCAAGAGTTATACAGTTACCCATAGCAAAAGACATAAGTTCCTCATCAAATAAAAGCATCCGCTCCTCAGAAAATTTCTTTAACTCTCCTAGAGGAACAGACTCCGTTCTTGCACCCTGTATAACTTTTACGATTCCAAATGGACCGTTTTCAGATTCCCAACGCTCTACAAATTCCTTTGCGTTATATGGGTCGTAACCAAAACATCTAACGTCATATCCACATTCTGTAATATGGTTATCAAGATCGTCATAAACCTCCATCATATCCAGAACAGTTCCCTCGAGAACTATTAAACTTCCTTCATTCATAAATTGTTCATACTTGATTCTCATTGCCGCTGGAAGTTTCATCAAGGTTAATGAGGTTATATAGTTTCTAGTTTTGACACCGAAGCACCCATTAGATAAAGGAAACAGAAATGTAAATGCACAAAAATCATCTCCTTGAGAAAGGTCTGCTCCAAGAGCGCAAGGCATTTGCCAATAATCTCTCTTTCTATGAGGTAGCGTTTCCTCATAAGTAAAGTAGTAAGTATATCCCTCCATAGGAAGACCAAAACGCTTTGCTAAAATATCATTCCTTGCGGCCGGAGCTTTTTCTGCTCGTTCAACATCCAGCTGATATGTTTCATAGCTAACGGTCTTTCCTAAATTCGGATTAGCCTTTAGCCACATTTCGGGATCAGAGACTTCATCGATCGAATCGAGTTTATACCACCAAATAGAAACATGTGGATTGATGTAGTCTCCTTTGAGAATGTCCATCAACTCCATTTTGATTGTGTCTCCGCTACCATTACGAACCGTACCCTCTGAACTAGTCGCAATGATTAGATAATCATCAACTTTAGAAGCACCCTGCTCGATTGCACCGACAACGTCTTCTCGTATATCTCCCGAAAGCCATTCGTCTACTGTTGCAATTTTACATCTAAGTCCTTGGAGTTTGTTAATAGACATTGGACGAACCTCAATCAACGAACCAGTTAAAAAATTTTCAATTCCTTTCTTTGTAGAAGTCAATTTTACACGATTGGCTTTTGAACCGGTTGTGTTTTGTAAAGAACCTTCAGTCAGAAATTTAAAAAGCGGTCCTCTAGACCGCGTAATAGCTGTTCGTATAGGAGACATTACCTCTTCGGCAAGTTTCATAGTTGGAGCTGTCGTAATCTGATGAGTAGTGGTTGTATCGACATTGAGAAAATATGATTGCATACAAGAATCGTATAAAGATTTAGCCGCGCCTCTTCCAACGATAAGATATTGTTTATTAATTAATCTTTTCTTTATCGTCTTTTTAACGTAACGACCTCCGTGTCCATCCGGATTCGGTTCATATACACTTCTCTCTACAAAATAATACCATCCAAATACTTGTTCACCCCATAGTTTAAAACTGTCAAGCAATTTAAGATCAGAACCATCTGTTAATGTCAATTCATTTTCGCAATATCGAATCCAACCTTCAACTGCCTGATCATCATAATATATGCCAGGATTCGCTATGAGATCATCTATACGGTTCATCTCCATTGAAACTTCTTTACATACTGGAATTTCTCCTCGAATTACGGCATCTCTAAACATGCCGTAATATTTTGGGACGGCGGTGTTTGATAATGCCATATTTAATTCTCCTATCCCTTAAGTTCTTTAATGGCTAACGCTATAGCCAACGCAGAACCCGTTAAAGTAAGTGTAGTCCCAGCAACATCTAATGTTTTTTTAGCAAAATCTCGCCCCTTTGAAATACTCGGTGCAATTTCGGGTGCAAACAAATTATTATACTGTTTCTCTAAAAGCTCACGATTGATGCGGTCACGCAGTTCTTTATCCGTCATTTTAGATAGGTCCATTTTTTGTTTAGTGGATCTCGGACGAGTTTCTTTTTGTATATTTTGCATTTGTTTAACTAGTTCAGAACTTGTATCGGTTATTCTTTTTTTGCGTTCTATGTCTTCTTTGACCCACCGGTTCGGATCAGGTTTACTAGTATCTATCCTGGAATCTTTTTTTTTAGATAGATTGGTTCGAATGTCTCGTTCATAACGTTTTCGACCAGCTGGTGTAAGAGTTCCGTCTTTGTTCTGGTAACGTCTTACGCCCCATTTCATACCGAGGACGCCGTAATGGGAAAGAGAATCATCGAATGAATGCTTAAGTTTAGTCAAATCATATTCCATATGTTTAGCCCCTAATTCATAACTAGTTATTCTGTCCATTATGCTCATTTTGGAAGTATCAGTATAAGTGAACCCCAACCGCTCATACAATGGACGTGGCTCTTTTAATGCATTCATTTCTACTTTTGAATACCCTGCGTCTTTAGCTTTGGTAAGCAAATCATTGATGATATCGGTCGCATATCCTTTTCCACGCTGACTCTCATCAATCGTGATCCAATCCATATAAGCTGTTTTTGCATTCTTGCTAATTAAACTTAACTCTCCTATCTTTTCTCCTTTGGAATTGTTTAAGGTGTAATTAGCATCTCCACGGCGTCCCATTTGGTCCTTTTCCGATATACCAAGCAAAGCATTTACTATTTTAGTTCCCTTGGATAACGGCTTTACGGGTTCCACAGTTATCAATTCACCTTCTCGAGTTTTTACAGTAAATCTTGATGCTGTCCCGAATATAGATTGCTTTGCGGTATCATTTGCCAGGCGTTGCCGTCCTGCAGGAGTTAGTGAGCCATCTTTATTCTGGTATCGACGCACCCCCCATTTCATTCCGAGGACGCCGTGATGAGATATTGGTAATTGTTTTTGAATATTCAAAAATAGAGTTTTTAGTTTGTTGTAGTCGTCTGGGGATAGATCACTTTCCTCAATAACAGATAAACCAGCGTCGAAATCTATTTTCTCTAATTCTTCGTCTGTTAAAATAGATAAGCGACCTAAAACATATCTAAAAACAGATTCATTCATTTTGTTTTACCTCCTCTTCGATTGTTTTTACAGGATCCGCCGCAACTTGAATTCTCCATTCAAGCTCTGAAATAATTCGGTTCATAGATTCGATTACGGAAGAGCTAAGAGGAGGATCGAATAACAGTTTTACCTTCATATATGTATAAGACTTTACACTTTCCAACCTTTTATTATCCTGGATAAAGTCAGTCCATACATCGGTATCATCTTCGATCGAGAAACCTTCAGAGGGACCAACACCAATCTGGGTTAGAATTGCAAATACAGAATTGATGTGCATGATAAGGTCCGCATCGAAGTGTGTATACTCTTCCACAATTCCAAGCATTTTTTTAATTGATGTTAGTATACTCTCCATAGCGTTTCTCCTTTACTTCTGGATTGTAATAAATTTTTTCATGCAGAATCCTTCAATTCCGGCAGCCGTAAAAACTTTATAGAATTCTTCTGTCGATTCGTTTTCGTCAATCATGAGTTCCGTTTGATAATCAACTTCACAAACAATAGTAGCATCAGTTCTTGGTTCCTCTCGAATATTTAGCTTTTTACAATTTGTAACAAAACCCATTTTTACATCTTCAGAGTTTTGAGACTCTTCGTGTTCCTCGATTCGATAATCATTTTTAAGAAGATTATCTTGATACATTTTTTGCTTTCCTCCTTTTATTTATGTCTCCATGGACATGTATCATTTTTAGTTCGTTCTATCGGTGCTAGAATCAATAGACTTTCGTCGCCATAATGGATTGCATTATGTGTTGAAAGCTTTGTTGAAATTACATTCTCTGGGTCAAAGACGACCGGACTTCGATTTATTAAATCATCGTAAGTAATCGGATTAATATGATGAATAATAATTGGTCCATAAATATTAAAACCTTCTACAGCCAAATCACATCCATTATCTCGAACGATTATCTTATCCCTAAATCTTAACCAATCATCTGAATGATAAAATTCTTGATTGACCCATCTTTGAAAACCAAAAGTTACTTCTCCTACTTTTCCGTTTAACTTTAAATATCGATAACGCTCTTCAAAAGTAGGAAATTTAATTAATTCCGAATATGTCTTAATAGTCATCCGGATCACCTTGCCCACTATAATTTCTCATAGCATCAAGAGCATTCTTATATAATTCCTCTATTCTTTGCACCGACTGTAACGATTGAGTCTTGGCCTCAATCAACTCTTTCTGTTTCATGAGAATTTCTTTTTCGATCTTCTCTTTAGTTGAACCAAGCTTTAAATAATGAGTGATGACCTGAGAAGAAGCAGTGCCGTCTCGCAACTGTTTTTCAGCAAGATCCACAGCCAAGGACACTAACTGATTCTCTCTGGCTTCTGGAGATAAAGCCGGTCTCATTTTTCTCGAAGATTCTGAAGAGGTTACAGCCTTAGCTTTCTTCATCCTTACTGCCTCCTCTCGTTTAATATTTACTGAATTATTGTCATGTTTTGCTTGGAATTTACTGAGTTCATTAATACTTCTACAGCACTTAACAGAGCCCATAAGGCTAACCTAAAATCCTTTGAAAGGAGAAAAGAAAGATAATATAAATGGTTAAACCTTATGAGCCCTGTTAAGCACTGTAAAAGTATGAGAATGATACCCAAAAATACCCTCCGGAGATTTTTTTAGGGCCGGCGCGATGACGGAGGGGGTGCAGTTTTAGCGACACCCCCCTATATCATCCACCATCGAGAGTCATAACCGTTTTTGTTTAGAAAATTATCTAGAAAAATCTCTTTTTCACAAGAATAGCTTCCTTTCATCTATTAAATAGTAAATTGGCTACATTTAGGTATGGGTATCTTGCCTTGTGACCTTCTTGTAGATGTTTCTGAAATCGTATTTAATGATTTCATCAATTGCTCTTTCGATTTCCAATTCGTTTTCTTCTTCTGACAATTGATCTGAAGTTCGAGCAATTCTTCCTAAGTAAGCACAAGAATCATAACCTTTTTCCACATCGAACAAAAACCAAGAAGTGAACTGTTCGAATGGGTCGTAAGGGTTATCAAACGTTGTTAACATACATCTTCGCATAAACAGATCACTCCTTTCCTTTTAAGTATTTAGATACGGTGGTTGTTGAAATCCCAAGAGCATCAGCAATTTCGGCAGTGCTGTAACCAGAAGCGTTCATAGAAGAAATTTTGTTAATCTTAGCTGTGCTCAATGAGGTCGTATTTTTTGGTGTAGCTCGTTGTCTAAGATCGTCAATGTCCGCGTTATTTAGGATCTGCATGAGTTTGTTCTCGCTGATGGCTCCTGCCTGGATGGCTTCCCATTCACGATCAGTAATCTTTATGGTCTCTCTCTTGGCTCCGACAGCGGCACGTGCTTTAGTTAACTCTTGTTGACTGAGTTTCTTTATTTCGCCGGGCTTCATGTCGGGGTTAGTCTGTTTTTTAGCATTGACGGAGGCATTAGCTATCACCTGGGCCTGCCGCTCGCGAGGGGCGTTCTTAAGGGCTACGTTAAGCTTAGCCAATAGGGAGTCCACCTCTGCTTGATAAGTAGCCTTTGCTGAAGAAGAGTAAGCAATTTTACCAGTAGTAACCATCTCTTTACGGGCCTGGTTTGCCAGTGACTTCATCTTATTAGCATACTCGGCATAAGCTCTTTCAGCCGGAGTGTTAGCATCTGACACAAGAGTAAAAGCATCGTCAGTCTCTGCCATTTTAGTGGATTTCTGAGTCCTAACACGGGTCTTTCCAGTCTTTGGGTCTGTGTATTCCTCATAGACCTCTTTGTAAATCAGTTTACCAGTTTCCTTATCAATGATTGGGCTGCCTTTTCTCTTTAAAACAGAAGTTTCCGATTTTGCTCTCGAGATTAAAGTAGACGCTCCTTCACTGTATCGGCCCTCTTCGTCATAGGTACCTTGGTATTTTTTCTTAAGAGACGCGATACCATTGTCGAGTTCGCTTTGTTTATAGTCTAATTTATGTTTTTCAGCATCGATGACTACCATACTATGACGAACGGCTCTTGCTAATTCGTCTTGAGTCGCTCCTTTTAGAGTCATATCTGTAATCAGATTACTAATTTTACCCATCTCCGTCTGGGTGTTTTTCATTAGTTTAAAAGTTCCTTCTTTTTTACCACCATACTCTAATATTGGATCAAATCCCTCAAGACCTTTTAATGGTGGAGTAGATGTTATTTTAACTTTACCTCCAGTAGGTATAACCATAACCGTATCGCCGTCGAAATCAGCTCCCGATAAACGGGCAGCAACTTTACTGTTAATTCCGATAGCATCTACTGGAGCGTTTCCCAAAATCCTACGAGCTTCAGCATGTTTATTATTAACGGTTAGGATTGGAATCTCAAACGTTCCACCATGAGGAAATCGTACAAGTACTACTTGTTCGCCATTTTTATAGTTAGGAGCATATACTTCATTATCTTTCATAGACGTAATAGGTAATATTACCTGATACTTTTGTCTTGGTAAAGCCGCTGCCTGTAAATGTATAGCGGCGGCATCGCAGTCGTCGGAAAAAGACTTTAATAGCACTTTTTTAACTGTCGGATTCGTTAGCGACATGATCTCATCAAATTCTGCTTGTTTATCAGCCGATGCCAAATTAAGTTGTTTTTTTATCAAAGTTATACTTTGTTTAGAAAGAAACTGGGAGGGTAAATTTTTACTCCATTCGCCCCAGTCTCCTTCTTCAGCTCTCTTATTAATAAGCGATAGTTGACGTTTTCCATCCTTGTCAATGTAATAGCTTTGACCTCCTGCTTTAATCAAAGAACCGAAAGGATTATCAGGATCATTTGTAATATTTTTAAATACGTTCTCTTTAGGGGTTCCTAGTTTTTTATTGGTATTAAAAACGATATCAACTCCATCTGGTATATTGTCAGAGTATACAGCCATTCCTTTCATGTATTTATTGTTGTCTACCAGAATACGAACTTGTGCGTAATGGGATTCTCCTAAAGAAAGATCATCTACTCCTCTTCGAATCTCAATTAAACCGTCTTTGTCTATCCCGCCTTCTTCCGCGTAACGGATTTTAATACGTTTAGAATCCATACTTTTTGGATAAACAAAAGTGTCGAAAGTATCGCCACCATCATGAGAGACGTAGTCTCTAAGAGAATGAACTTTGCTAAAATCGTATATCTCTTTATGTTCAGTTCCGGGAGGGCATAGGACTTGAATATTGGTTTGTTTTCCGGGATTAGTTACTTGGGGAACTCCTCCTCCATAAACCTTATAACCTTCCATCTCCAAAATATAAAGAGCCTGTTTCATTTTTTCTTTAGAGATTCCTAATTCACGCTCAACACCAACACCAACGTCGATCATACCTTTTTCATCAACTTGTTTCTTTAAAAATTCGGCAGTTTTTCTAGCTTGATTCATGCGAGCTTCAGCATCTTCGTTAAGAAGGGAGCGAATCGACGAGTCGTTTTTATAACCCATCTTTTCTGCAATTTGATTAAGAGAATATCCCTTCTCTCTTAAACTTTTAGCCGTGGCAACTTCGAGAGATCTTCTTTCATCTTTTGCTAATCCGACTTGTGTTCTGAGCTGAGTAGTTGTTAAACCCATGTATTCTGCTATTTCTTTCTCGCTCATACCGGATTTTTTTAATTCATTTACTCTGCTGAGAAAATCACCGCTACGCTGATACGGGTTTTTACCTGAACCCCAAGGATAACGTCCAGAACGTCTCGGTATACCGTAATGTTTTAAAATATCTTCCGCAATGGGATTCATGTTTTAACCCTCCTGTTCTTTGATTTTATTGATTATTTTATCAAAGGTAATAATCTTATCCATGATTATTTCAATATCCTCTGCTGTAGGTTTATGGTGTAAGATTTCATCAGACTGATAAATTCTCAATTCTATGTCAATATCCGAAGGTTTAATTCTGTATTCTAAACAAAAAAGAGCAGCATATATTTCAAGCTGTTCCATTCGTGCGGGGATAACGCCTGATTTATAGTCGTGAATCCTTAACAAATTATTTCGAAAACAAATTGCATCAGCTGTTCCAAAACAGTTCTCGGAATAGAATAAAGGTTGTTCAACTGTCATTCTAAAACCGATTGCATCATTCACATACATGTTTAAGGTTTTTCTTGACTTCGGTAATTTTTGTCCAAGTCTAATGCATTGAGCTGCAAAGTCGTGTAACATCGTACCTCTTTGTGCTGCTGTAAATTTCGAATATGCTTCAATTAGTTTAGTTTCATCGTAATTAATCCAATGATATTTACTAGCACCAAGAAACGCATGTTGTCCCTCAAGATTTAAATGCTTGTTGAAGTTCATGTAATACCTCCTCTTTATTCTCCGGATATATAAATCTTGAGAATGACATCTCATCCATAAGACCAACATAATATTCTTGATTTGGCTGCTTCTTAGCACCAGCGCGCTTTTTACATTCTAGGGAAGCCCACTTATTTTTATATAAAATAAGCAAGTCTGGAATTCCCTGAATTTGATCCATTTTAAAAACCATACATCCCGGAAATAAGTCTTTAAGATTTTCAACAAGTCGATCTTGAAAACCACTTTCCAGTTTAGAACATCTTGACACAAGCAGGCCTCCTTCTTTTAAAAATTAAAAATATGCAAACACAAAAGAGAAAGTAACGCCGGTCGCGTTATAACCCTTTCTCTTCATAAAAGAGCATGTTTTTTTCGCGAAGCTAAAAAATAACCAAATAAAAATAAGAGTCCATTAAAAAATTTATTGACATTTAAACTTATTTGTGGTAATGAATTTTTATTGTAAAATAACAGCTTTTTATGCTTGTGGTCAAAAGCCCACTTTTTTTCGTTAATTATATATATATATTAAACTTTTTATCACAATTAAATAAGAGAAAAAAGTGGGAAAGTGGGCAGAAAACCCGCAAACCCGCATGAATACGGGGTTTTCCCAAGCCCACTTTTGTTTTTAAAAGTGGGCAGAAAGTGGGCAAATGGCCACTTTTTCTCCCAAAATCGTCCGAAAACGCTTCAAAATTCTAACCAAAAGTGGGCATAAACTTCACAAAACTGGCCAAAAACCAATTTTCCCAAAATAAAAGTGGGCAGAATTTTTTTAGCTTATTTTAAAGGTTGTACATATTTTAAAGGTTCACGGACGAATTTTGCAAAAAGAAGAGCCCTTGTTTAGGACTCCTCCTTTTTTGTTTTAATACTTTTTTTAATAAATAAAAAACTAATAACAGCTATTACACCCGAAACGCAACCAACTGTAAAATATTTTTTTTTAGTAAAATTAGATCCTGTTTGGTAATCCAACGACAGGGCCTCGATTAAGTTATCTCTAGCTGTACCAACTATTTTAGTACCATCAAAATTTCTACAATCAAAATCCACCGCTGCTTCCGCTAGGTCTCTAAATTTACTACCGTCTAAGTTGCTTGCAAATTTTCTAAATTTTTTCTCTGTCATTTTCTTTTCTCCTTTCGAAAATATAGTTTCCATAAAAGGAGGTGTAAAAAAAACGCGCAAAAAGAAAAGAGGTTTTAAACCCTCTTTTCATTTGTTTGGAGATATTCATTATATTTTCCTTCTAATAAAGCCATCGTTTCATTCAAACTGTTTAGTCCATAGAAATTAGTTAAATCAATCATTTGTTTAATGTTCAGGTTTTTCTTTAGATATTCTCCATCCGAGTTTTCATATCTCGAATAGGTACCTTGATCCACACCTAAAACTTTTGCAATCTTACTTTGACTAATTCCAACATGTTCCCTCAATTCTTTTAGATTATTGATAACTTTTCTTGTTAAATTATTCATAATAATTCACTCCTTTCATAAAAGGAGGTGTAAATTTAGCGTATACTACATAAAAATAACCCACATCTCATTCTCATCATTTAAGATAAGTAACAAAACATGGGTTATAAATATGCGATTTACTAATTAGCTGTTGTTTCTCAGATACCGAATCACAATCCAAACAAGCCACAACCCACCCGTACAAATCGTAAGAACAAAATCAAAAATAAGACCGACAGTGCTACGCTTTCTCGTACCTCTGTTCATATTTTTATCTTCTTTCGACAAATATAATAAGAGAAATGAAAAGATTATTAAGCAAGACAAAATTACTATTTCAATCACCTCCAATTTTTCAATTTGCATCTCTCATGAAATAAATTTATAAATCTCGCTAAGGCCAGAATACTTTTTGTCACCTTTTACAAGCGTAGGCGCCTGCATAATACCAAGTCTCTTTACAAGCTCCACATTATCCTCGGCTAATATCTTTTTGAAAGTTATATTGGCTTCTTTTAAAATTTTCTCGGCCTGTTTACAATTTGGACAAGTACTGGTAGTAACAAGGATTAATTCCTTGTTAGTTTTATTAACATTGTACGTACGACGGTCTTCAAACTCCTGCACCTTTCCGTCATTCCAATTCTGTACAGGGCGATAGTAGCCGGTAATACGGCTGTATATTTCAGTGCCCTCACCACAAACCGGACAAGACTTTACTTCTCCGGCTAAATATCCATGGTTCTTACAAATAGAATAAGTAGGGGAGAGGGTATAGTAAGGAAGCTTGTAGTTTTCGGCAATTTTACGAACCAGATTAGCAGCCGATTTCCAATCAGGAAGTTTCTCACCAAGAAAAGCATGAAATACGGTTCCGGACGTATACAGTGTTTGAAGTTCATCTTGAATATCAAGAGCCTCAAAAATATCATCAGTATAGCCTACAGGCAGATGGCTCGAATTGGTGTAATACGGAGTCCCGTTTTCATTCGCAGTGATTATGTCTGGATATAACTTCTTATCATGCTTAGCAAAACGGTATGCTGTAGACTCGGCAGGTGTAGCCTCCAGATTGTAAAGATCACCATAAAACACCTGGTAATCGCTTAGGCGCTCTCTCATATGATTCAGGACATCCTTAGCAAACTGCTGCACCTCAGGAGTAGACAAATCTTTATGCAGCCATTTAGCATTAAGTCCCGCTTCGTTCATACCAACAAGACCAATGGTAGAGAAATGGTTATCAAATGTTCCCAAATATCGCTTAGTATATGGATACAGACCAGCATCCAAAAGCTTAGTAATAAATGTCCGTTTAACCTTAAGAGAACGAGCGGAAATATCCATCAATTTATTAAGCTTAACATAAAAATCCTGTTCGTCCGTAGCCAGATAAGCAATTCTCGGAAGATTAATTGTCACTACTCCAACTGAGCCTGTAGATTCACCAGAACCAAAGAATCCTCCAGATTTCTTACGAAGCTCTCTCAGGTCAAGTCTAAGCCGACAGCACATGGAACGTACGTCGCTCGGCTTCATGTCTGAATTAATATAATTAGAGAAATATGGAGTACCGTACTTTGCTGTCATTTCAAACAGAAGTTTATTGTTTTCCGTCTCACCCCAGTTGAAATTTTTTGTAATAGAATAGGTTGGAATAGGATATTGGAACCCGCGTCCGTTGGCGTCGCCTTCAATCATAATTTCAATAAAGGCTTTATTAACCATATCCATTTCCTTCTGACAATCGCCATAGGTGAAGTCCATTTCTTTTCCGCCGACGATAGCCGGGAGATTAGCCAAATCATCTGGAACAGTCCAATCAAGAGTAATATTACAAAACGGAGCCTGCGTACCCCAACGGGAAGGAGTATTCAATCCAAATATAAATGACTGTATACATTGTTTAATTTCTTTCTGTGACAGATTATCCACCTTTACGAAAGGTGCTAAATATGTGTCAAAGGACGAAAATGCCTGAGCCCCAGCCCATTCGTTCTGCATAATACCTATAAAATTAACCATCTGGTTACAAAGCGTTGAAAGATGGCTTGCAGGAGTAGAAGTAATTTTTCCGGCTACTCCACCAAGTCCTTCCTGAATAAGTTGTTTCAAGCTCCAACCGGCGCAATATCCGGTCAGCATCGATAAGTCATGCAAATGAATCGCGGCACTTCGATGTGCGTTGGCAATCTCGCGGTCATAAACATTTGATAACCAATAGTTTGCGGTTACTGCGCCTGAATTAGAGAGAATAAGACCTCCGACAGAGTAGGTAACAGTGGAGTTCTCTTTTACGCGCCAATCATTAAAACTAATATAGTTATCAACCAAATCTGTATAATTCAAAATGTGTTCATCGTTTATCATAGAGTCAAATTTCCTTTCTTAGATATATTTTAAGAAAAAGAAAGAGTCCTTGTTTAGGACTCAGTCTCTCTTACCTTTATTAAATTTGGATTTGATTCTTTCTTTTATCTTTTCTTGATTACTTAGAACAAGACTTCCACCGATAAGAACTGCATAAACTGCTACATTAAGTAGAATTATTTCCTTTCTGTACATTTTATTAAATTCTTTTCTCGGTTCAACCACCATTGTTTTATAATCTTGAAACATTTCTTTCATCATATTTGTGTCCTCCTTTTTAATATTGGTTTCCATAATAGGAGGTGTAAAATTCGCGTACAATATCATTTTTTTTTATCGTAATCGGTCAATTCTTTTGGAGTTGCCCAAACAATATTACCACTCTATCTTGTTTCATTTTATAACACCTCTCTCTTCGTTAAATATTTTAGAAAAAGAAAGAAAAAAAAAAGAGTCGTTGTTTAACGACTCCTTCTTCTGGTTTTATTTTGTATAGATTCTTTTACACTTGCTGCTTTTGTTGCTATCATTTGTCTAACTTCTGGTATGGATAACGTTGCTACCACCACGCTTGCGGCGGGAACAATTATTTGTCCAATCCAAAGTCTTACCTCGCGACTAGCTTCAATTTGCTTATAAGTCATAATAATAAACCTCCTATCAAAATATAGTCTTCCATAAAAGGAGGTGTAAATTTAGCGTACAATATCATTTTTTATCGTATTCAGACCATTCTTTTTCAGTGGCCCACATAACATTACCATATTCTTCTATATATCTTGCTGTATAAGTAGAACCTAATTTAGTAGTAAATTTCGATTCTGGATTATTTTTTATTGACTCCTTCATTAATGAGCTAAGTTTTTTAAAATATTCTTTTTCATATTTTGAGTATTCAGGAGAGTCCTGCCAATTATCATAACCTTCAAAAACTTTACTCCATTTTTTATTAAAATCATCTAACCATTTACCATTTATACGCTTTGCGGCATAATCATTACCTTCAACCCATAATTTAATATTTCGTTTAGTAATTTGTTTTTTAGCTTCTTTTTTGTCCCTTTTTTTACCAGCCTCAGTCAGCGTTCCATCTGGATTTTGGTAACGACGAACGCCCCACTTCATTCCTAATACACCGTAATGTTTCAAATAATCACTCATAATATAACCCTCCATTTTTAACATCGATAATTCTTTGATTACTACTACCGTACATCTTCCCTGAAACTATTTTATCCTGTTCAAATTTTCCATCGACGATATAATCAGCCATCTGTGCAAGCTGAGTATTTTTAATTTCCTCATAATCAAATCCCGTGTAAATCCATACATCCAAATGCTCGGGTAGAAGTTTTAAGAGGGAGACACATTCCTCTTGTTGATAGAATGGATCTCCCCCTGATAAAGTAACTCCGTCGATATGCTTATGTCTTTTAATATCTTCAGCTAATTCCTCTGGTGTGATTTCTTCACCTCTGTTAAAATCCCAGGTTTCCGGGTTTTGACAACCAATGCAATGATGTGCACACCCTTGGCAAAATATCACATAACGGACACCATAGCCGTTAACTAGTGAACAGGATAAGGTTCCTGCTATTCGTATGGTAACGACCTCCTTATGTAATCCAATTCTCCTTAGCAAAGAACAATGGGAGTCCAATCATCAAAGCAAATATAAAAAAGGTGCCGTCATATTCAATGAGAATACTCAGAGCACCAATTATAACAAGCAAGAGAGCATATAACTTATTTTTCAGTAGTTTCTGCTTCCACATTTTTATCCTCCTTTAAATATCATCTGTTTTTCTGTTGACGCTAAGCTCGGAATCAAATCCGTCCGGATAACGATCCTTGAGTTTATTAATGTTCATTTGAAAAATGGTTTCCAAGTCATAGCCAATTGCATCCGCACTAATAGCAAGATACCATGCGATATCTCCAAGTTCCTTTGCAATATGTTCTTCATTAAGAGTATGACCTTGAAAGAGATGTTTCTTTATCAGGTCAATACATTCACCGGCTTCACCATTAAGACCCATTATTCCGTTTTGAAGCTGCTCCATCTGTGTAAGAGCCGGATTAGCGGTTCGCAAAGCGGCTACTTGATATTCATTAATTGTCATAATTAACTTTCCTCCTTTGATACACTACATGTAATAATTTCGCTCCACGGAAGCCCTTCAATCCACTTGCAGAATTCTTTCCACTCATCAAGCTTATGGTTTTTACGGTATTGATAGATATTAGCCAGCACTTCGTAATTCAGCATGACAGTACGCTTCTGATTATAAGAAGAGGGGAGAAGCTGAATCATCTGCCACCAGTAGTCTTTTTTATTACGACCTTCGTACTCTGGATTAGAGTCGTCGTACTCCAAATATAAATCTCTAGCCTCGTTCAAGGTTTTTACTGTAAAACCGAGACATTTAAAAGACGCAGGGAGTAAGTGGTCAGTGCTGAAATCAGACATTTTAAATCTCTTAGCATGAATTTTATGCATAGTAGAACAGGAGTTGGCAACCGTACCCACTTTATAAGTGTCAAATTCTTTCCACCAATATAGAGGCGCAGTAATATCAACGTAGACAGTAATCATTCTGCGGAACTTGGCATGAACAGGACCACCTTTAACAAGCTTCATCATAAGCTCATGGTCATTATTACCGACCTGAAAAGAGTGGTCGTATGTATACCCGCAGTCATATGCCGCACAGTTGAAACAGCCAATTCCATCATCGCCGCCCTTACAAATACCGCTGTCGGATTTATCCCAGCTATTCATTGGGTTCCTCATCCCACGGATAGCATGCTCAAAACCGGTAACCTCTGCTTTTTCAATTAGAATCATTGTTCTACTCCTTTCAAGGTTTCCAATAAATATTCTTTTATAACTTCCGCATGACATCTCTTAGGAGCACACCAACAAAAGAGATTTAGTTTTCCATATTTAAGAAGTATGTCATTTAGAATGGAAAGTTCAGCTTGCATAGCGGAATCGTAAAGTTCATTATAGAACCATTTTTTGTATAATTCACAAACCTTATCTCGCTCGGATTCGTTCTTCATTTTAAACCGATTCCCGAACCATGAACTTCTATCCACTTTAACGTCCCAAGGGTGTATTGGTTTTTCTGTTCTTAGGTTCTTTATAGAAATATTAATCATAACATCCCTCCTTTAAAATAAGAAAGAGTCTAAGTTTCCCTAGACCCTATCTCAAGTTAACAAATATTAAAGTTTAATAGCTTTTCTTTCGTTATACTCGACTTCATC